>Ga0164290_1000288_pt1 | contig 182220 bp, 182 predicted proteins | sample Micstemetagenome_FD_108782 | JGI IMG/M metagenome (GOLD analysis project Ga0164290, IMG submission 108782) | Contaminated culture microbial community from soil near Moab, Utah, USA - Microcoleus steenstrupii SON62 (Illumina Assembly) | ecosystem: Environmental > Terrestrial > Soil > Soil crust...
CCGCGCCGAAGCCGCCGGCGCCGTTGTTGAGCGAGACGAGGACGCCGTCGCTGCCGAAGCCCACGATGTCGTCGCGTCCGTCGCCGTTCACGTCGGCCATCATGCGCGGGAAGATGTCGTTGCCGGCCCAGCCGCCTGCAGACGCCGAGAAGCCGAATTCATTGCTCACTAGGTTCGCCGGCGCGAAGCCGCCCACCGGGGATGGGCCGGGGGGTGGGGGCGGGGGCGGCGGCTCGTCGATGATCCCCGGTGCGTTCGGGTCGAGGATGTTGGCAACAGCGATGCGCCTGTCGGCGAACTGGAACTCCTCGAAGCCTGTGACCGTGTCGCGGCCGTCGTCCTGCGAGCGCCCGGCGGGGAAGCTGTCCTGGATGATGAAGCCGTCGCCCGAGGCGGTGATCGTGTAGTCCGCGCGGTTGCCGAACAGGAACAGCCGGTCCGTGCCCGCACCGCCATCGAGCGAGTCGTTGCCCTCCGCACCACGGATCAGGTCGTCTCCTCCGAGGCCAAAGATGCTGTCGTCGCCGGTCAGCCCGAGCAGCAGGTTCCCAAAGTCGTTGCCGAAGATGATGTCGTTCCAGCCGGACCCGGCGGCGCCGCTGATGCCGAAGAGCTGGTCGGTCCCGCCGAAGCCGTCATTGTCCGTGACGTTGGCGAAGAGCCGGATGCCGACCGCAAAGGGCGAGCTCCAATAGACGACGATGTCGAAGCCGCCGCCCCCGTTGATGATGTCCGAGCCGCCCGCGCCGAGGAAGGTGTCATTCTCGCCCGTACCAACCAGATTGTCGCTGGCGTCCGAGCCCGTGATGAATGCCATGGCGTCTATCCCACCTGCTGAGGTGCGGACCGAAACGTTGCTGCACCGAGGACGATCCATCACAGGTAAGTTCCGGCTGCGCAGCGCAGCGATGACTCGTTGCCCCGCCGCCCCGTCAGCGCTTCCACTACTCGCGTAAGTTGTGCAAAGAGGGTGCATGCACGACTGCATCGCCGATTCGTCTGCTGCATCCCTGCCCCTCTACGCGGCATCGCCCCATGGGCTCGAGGCGCTGACAGCCCGGCTCGCGCCGGATCAGGCAGCGTGGCTTCACGCCACGCGCTTCGCGGGCAAGGCGCAGGAGCTGGTCCTCCTGCCGGGGCCGGAGGGTATCGCCGGTGCGGTGCTCGGGCTCGGGAGCGATCCGCGTGAGGCGGCAAGCCCCTGGGCCTTCGGCGGTGCTCCCTTCGGGCTGCCCGAGGGTACCGTCTGGCACCTCCAGGGCGCGCCCGACCCGAATGCGGCGGTGCTCGGCTGGTGCCTCGGCGCGTATCGCTATCGGCGGCTGAAGTCGCAGCCTGGACGTGCCCCCGCCAGGCTGCTCCTGCCGCCGGGCAGCGAGGCGGCGCTGCGGGAAGCCGCCGCGATCTGCCGCGGCCGCGACCTGATCAACACGCCGGCCAACCTGCTCGGCCCCGCTGAACTGGCCGAGGCGGTGCGCGAGCTCGGCGCGGCCCATGGTGCCAGCGTCGAGGTCATCGAAGGCGCGGCGCTGGCCGAGGGCTTTCCGGCCGTCCAGGCGGTCGGCGGCGGCTCCCCGCGCGCGCCGCGCGTCGCCGTGCTGCGCTGGGAGGGCGCGGCGGACGGGCCGCTCGTCGCGCTCTGCGGCAAGGGGGTCTGCTTCGACACGGGCGGGCTCGACCTCAAGCCCTCCGCGGCGATGCTGCGGATGAAGAAGGACATGGGCGGCGCAGCCTCGGTCATGGCGGCGGCCGAGATGCTGATGGCCGCGGGCGCGCCGATCCGCCTGCTGCTGCTGGTCGGCGCGGTCGAGAACGCCGTGTCGGGCGCCGCTTTCCGGCCGCTCGACGTGATCCGCACCCGCAAGGGGCTGAGCGTCGAGATCGGCAACACCGACGCCGAGGGACGGCTCGTCCTGGCCGACCTGCTAGCCTATGCGGCGGAGCAGACACCGGACCTCGTCGTAGATTGCGCGACGCTGACGGGCGCGGCGCGGGTGGCGCTCGGGCCGGACCTGCCGGCGCTCTTCACCGACGACGATGACTTGGCGACAACACTGTTGCAGTCGGGCCAGTCAAAGAACGATCCCCTGTGGCGGCTGCCATTACAAGGTACTTACGTTTCCTGGCTCGACAGCCCCGTCGCCGACCTGAACAACGTCGCGGGCAAGCCGATGGCAGGTGCCATCGTCGCGGCGCTCTTCCTGAAAAGCTTTGTTCCTCAAGGCCTGCGCTGGGCGCATCTGGACCTCTACGCCTGGAACGACAGCAGCCGGCCGGGCCGGCCGGAAGGCGGCGAGGTGCAGGCCGCGCGCGCCATCGTCCATGCCGTGACCGGCCTGAAACCCGCGGAAGCCACGGCAAAACGGTAACAAGGCCAAGATGAAGCGGGAACTTTCGAGGTCGGGACGCTCTGCAAGGAATGCTTCGCGCGAGGACCATTCAGGCAACAGCTTATCGCAGGGGCGCGCCAGGACATGGACCGGAGCCGAGGGGAAACGGGCACCGGGACGCCGGGAAGGCGCCGAGGAAGGATTTGAGACCATGGCGACGCAGACCAATCCCGACGTTCTGGTCGGAATCCTCCGGGACACCGTAGTCGCCCTCGTGCGGCGCGACGGGCCGGATCTCTCGGCCCGGCAGCTCGGCGTGTTTCTCACCGTCTACCTCACCGACGGGCCGCACACGGTGCGCGGGCTGGCGGCCGAGCTCAACGTGTCGAAGCCCGCCATCACGCGGGCGCTCGACCGGCTGGGCGAGCTGGACCTCGCCCGCCGCAAGGTGGACCCGATGGACCGGCGCAGCGTGCTGGTGCAGCGGACGCTGAAGGGCGCCGCCTTCCTCCGCGACATGCGCAACATCATGGTCGGCGCGGAGCAGCAGGCGCGCGAGAACCCGCCCCAGATCTCGGCCGAGGTGGTGGACCCGTCCCGCAAGGCGGGCTGACCGCCCGGCTCAGTAGCCGGCGGAGAAATCCACCAGGTTGATCAGGGGGCGGCCGGCGCGGGCGCGGTGGAGGTTCTCCACCACCTGCGGCGCCGCGCTGGAGGGGATGGTGATGCTCGCGGCGTGCGGCGTCATCACCACCCGCGGATGGCCCCAGAAGGCGTGGTCGGGCGGCAGCGGCTCCGGCTGGAAGACGTCGAGCGCGGCGGCGGCCACCCTCCCGCTGTCGAGCGCGGCCAGCAGGTCGGCATCCACCACATGCCCGCCGCGGGCGCCGTTGATGACGAAGGCGCCGCGCGGGAGCCGGGCCAGCAGGCCAGCGTCGACGATCCCCCGCGTCTCCGGTGTCAGCGGCAGCAGGCAGATCAGGATGTCGGACCGCGCGGCCATGGCGGCGAGGCCGTCCGGACCGTGGAAGGTCTCGACCCCTTCCAGCGACTTCGGCCGCCGCGTCCAGCCCATCACCGGGAAGCCGAGGCCGCGCAGCAGCCCGGCCGCATGGGTCCCGAGCTCGCCGAGGCCGAGGATGCCGATGCGGCGCTCCGCCGTGACCGGCGCGTCGAGCTCCAGCCAGACCCGGTCGCGCTGCTGGGCGCGGTAGTCGAGGTCCTGGCGGTGGAAGCGCAGGACGTTCAGCAGCACCCATTCGCCCATCTGCGAGGTCAGCATCCGGTCCACCAGGCGCGCGACCGGGATGCCGGGCGGCGGGCCCGGCGGGCGCAGCAGGTGGTCCACGCCGGCACCCATGGAGACGATCAGCCGGAGATTCGGGTAGCGCCGCAGCTCCGCCATGTCATGCGCGGTCCAGACCACCGCGGCCTCGATCCCGGCCGGGTCGCCGGCATCGGGGAACATGCGGATCTCGAGCGTCGGGTCCACGGCGAGGAGCGCGTCGCGCCAGAGCTCCATCGCGGCGGCCTTGGTGGAGAGCAGCACGGCCATCACGCGGTCTCCTGAAGCGGCGCGCCCTCGCGCGCGACGAGGCGCACGAAGCTCCGCCAGTCGTCGCGGCGCGTCGCGGCGACTTTCCGGCCATCCGGCAGCTCGGCGAAGAGGCTCAGCACGCCCTTGGCCCAGAGCGCGTCGAAATGGTCATCCGACTGCAGCACCCAGGCGGAGGTGCGGTCGAAGACGCCGTCCTTGATGCGCGGCTGGATCTTCGTCAGCCACCACCAGCAGCCCACCGCCAGGATGGCCGCGCCGAGATAGAAGTGGATCGCGGCGGTGGCGGCGAAGGAGGAGACGAGTATCGTCGCCGCCGGCCAGATGTTCTCGCCGTAGCGATAGACCGGGCTGCCGGGCGAGTTCATCTTGCGGATGTGCACGCCGAGCTTCAGGCGCCCCTGGTCCAGCAGGTCCCGCATGATCTGCAGCGGTGGGGTCGGGTTGTCGTCCGTCATCGGCCGGGACGGCCTGCGGCCGGCATGGACGGCCGAGCGGCCGAAGGGCCGCCGCGCCGAGTGGCGCGCAGCCAAGCCGCCGGATGGCGGCGCCGGCGATTGAGGCACGCAACGACTCTCATGTCCTCACTGCGTCCGCTTCCGCGGCGGCCAGGTCGAAGGCGGCCGCCATCAGGGCGCGCGTGTAGGGCTGTTGCGGGGCGTCGACAACCGCCTCGGCCTCGCCCTGCTCCACCACGCGGCCGTCCTTCAGCACGACGATGCGGTGCGCCATGGCGCGCACCACGCGGAGGTCGTGGCTGATGAAGAGGTAGGCGAGGCGGTGCTTCGCCTGCAGCTCGCGCAGCAGCTCGACCACCTGGGCCTGCACGCTGACATCGAGCGCGCTGGTCGGCTCGTCCAGCACGACGAGGCGCGGCTTGAGCACCAGGGCGCGGGCGATCGCGATGCGCTGGCGCTGGCCGCCGGAGAATTCATGCGGATAGCGTTCCGCCATCTCCGGCAGCAGGCCGACCTCCTCCAACGCCGCGGCGACGCGGGCGGCGCGTTCGGCCGCGGAGAGCTTCTCGTGCACGGCCAGGCCCTCGCCCACGATCTCGCCCACCGTCATGCGCGGCGAGAGCGCGCCATAGGGATCCTGGAAGACGATCTGCATCCGCGCGCGCAGCGGCCGCAGGGCGGCGCGGTCGAGGCCGGCGATGTCGCGGCCCTCGAAGGCGATCCCGCCCTCGCTCGTCTCGAGACGCAGCATGGCGAGCCCGAGCGTCGTCTTGCCGGAGCCGGATTCGCCGACAAGGCCGACCGTCTCGCCCTCCCGGATCTCGACCGAGACGCCGTCCACCGCCTTCACCACGCCGACGACGCGGCGCAGCAGGCCGCGGCGGATCGGGAAATGCACCTTCACGTCGCGTCCGCGCATCACCACCGGCGCGTCGTCGCGCACCGGGGCGGGACGGCCGCGGGGCTCTGTGGCGAGCAGCATCCGCGTGTAGTCGTGCTGCGGGCGTGCGAAGACCTCGGCGACCGGGCCCTGCTCCACCGCGCGGCCGTCGCGCATGACGACCACGCGGTCCGCGTGGCGGCGCACGATCTGCAGGTCGTGGGTGATCAGCAGCATCGCCATATTGAGGCGTCGCTTGAGGTCGGCCAGCAGTTCCAGGATCTGCGCCTGGATCGTCACGTCGAGCGCGGTGGTCGGCTCGTCGGCGATCAGCAGGGCGGGGTCGTTGGCGAGGGCGGCCGCGATCATCACGCGTTGGCGCTGGCCGCCGGAGAGCTGGTGCGGATAGGCGTTCAGCCGTTCCTCCGCGCCCGGGAAGCCGGCGCGGCGCAGCAGCTCGACCACGCGCCGGCGCAGCGCCTCGCCCCCCATCGGGCGGTGCAGCGTCACCGCCTCGCCCACCTGGCGGCCGACGGTGTGGAGCGGGTTGAGGCTGGTCATCGGCTCCTGGAAGACCATGCCGGCGACGCCTCCACGGAGCCGCCGCAGCGCCTCGCCTTCCGCCGCCAGCACGTCGGTGCCGTCGAGGACGATGCGCCCTTCGGGATTGCCGCCCGTCCCGGGCAGCAGGCGCAGGCAGGAGAGCGCCGTGACCGACTTGCCGGAGCCGGATTCGCCGACCAGCGCCACCGTCTCGCCGCGCTTCACGTCGAAGGAGACACCTTCGACGACGCGCTTGCCGCCGAAGGCGACGGAGAGGTTCTCGACCGAGAGGATCGGGTCGCTCATCGGCCACCCACCCTGCATGAAGCGGTCGTCGGCCTCATCGGCCTCCTCCGGGGAGCTTCCGCGGGTCGAAGGCGTCGCGCACCGCCTCGCCGACGAAGATCAGCAGGGTCAGCACACCGCCCAGCACGAAGAAGGCGGTGATGCCGAGCCACGGAGCCTGGAGGTTGTTCTTGCCCTGCGCGACGAGCTCTCCGAGGGACGGCGAGCCGGGCGGCAGGCCGAAGCCGAGGAAGTCGAGCGAGGCGAGGATCGTCACCGAGCCCGAGAGGATGAAGGGCAGGAAGGTCAGCGTCGCCACCATCGCGTTCGGCAGGATGTGGCGTGCCATCACCGTGGTGTCGCCCACCCCCATCGCCTTCGCGGCACGGACGTAGTCGAAGTTGCGCCCGCGGAGGAACTCCGCCCGCACCACGCCGGTCAGGCCCATCCAGGAAAACAGCAGCAGGAAGACCAGCAGGGTCCAGAAGCTCGGCTCGATGACGCTGGCGAGGATGATCAGCAGGTAGAGCTGCGGCATGCCCGACCAGATCTCGATGAAGCGCTGGAAGCCGAGATCCACCCAGCCGCCGTAGTAGCCCTGCACCGCCCCGGCCGCGATGCCGACGGCGGAGCTGACGATCGTCAGCGCGAAGCCGAAGAGCACGGAGATGCGGAAGCCGTAGATCACGCGCGCCAGCACGTCGCGGCTCTGGTCGTCGGTGCCGAGCCAGTTGCGCGCGGAGGGCGGCGCGGGAGATGGCCTTCCGAGGTCGCGGACGACGGTGCTGTAGGAGTAGGGGATCAGCGGCCAGACGGCCCAGCCGCCGCGGTCGCGGAACTCCTTCATCACCTCGGGATCGTGCCAGTCCATCTCGATCGGCAGACCGCCGGGGATCACCTCCTCCTCGGCGTAGCTCGACAGCACGGGGACGAGCCAGTTGCCGTCCACCTTGGCGAGCAGCGGGCGGTCGTTGGCGATGAACTCGGCGAAGAGCGTCAGCAGGAACAGCACGGCGAAGATCCACATGGACCACCAGCCGCGGCGGTTCGCGCGGAAATTCTCGAGCCGCCGTCGTGTGATCGGGGTCACCGCCGCGCCTCGAAGTCGATGCGCGGGTCCACCACCGTGTACATCACGTCGCCGACGATCTGCATCAGCAGGCCGAGCAGCGTGAAGATGTAGAGGGTCGCGAACATCACCGGGTAGTCGCGCCGGATCGCCGCCTCGAAGCCCAGCAGGCCGAGGCCGTCGAGGGAGAAGACGATCTCCACCAGCAGCGCGCCGGTGAAGAGGATGCCGATGAAGGCGGCCGGGAAGCCGGCGATGATCAGCAGCATCGCGTTGCGGAACACGTGGCCGTAGAGCACGCGGTTCTCGGCATTGCCCTTGGCGCGCGCGGTGACGACGTATTGCTTGCCGATCTCATCGAGGAAGCTGTTCTTCGTCAGCATCGTCAGCCCGGCGAAGCCGCCGATCACCAGGGCGAGCGTCGGCAGCGCCATGTGCCAGGCATAGTCCACCGCGCGTTCCCACAAGGGCCAGGTCTCGCTGCCCGAACTGGTCAGCCCGCGCAGCGGGAACCACTGGAGGAAGGACCCGCCGGCGAAGAGCACGATGAGCAGGATGGCAAACAGGAAGCCCGGGATCGCATAGCCCACCAGCACGACGCCGCTCGTCGCCACGTCGAAGCGGCTGCCATCGCGCACCGCCTTGCGGATGCCCAAGGGGATGGACACGAGATAGATGATCAGCGTGGACCAGAGGCCGAGGCTGACCGAGACCGGCATCTTCTCGAGGATGAGGTCCACCACCGGCCGGTCGCGGAACAGGCTGCGGCCGAAATCGAAGGTGAGATAACCCAGCATCATCTCCTGGAAGCGCACATGTGCCGGCTTGTCGAAGCCGAAGAGCCGCTCGATCTCCGCGACGATGGCGGGGTCGAGGCCGCGCGCGCCGCGATAGGAGCCGACCGGCCCGCCACCCTCGCCCCCGCCCGACAGGCCGGGGCCCGGCCCGCCGGGCTGGCGAACCTCGCCGCCACCCTCGCCGGTGATGCGGCCGAGCGTCTGACCCTCGCCGCGCAGCTCGGCGAGCATCTGCTCCACCGGGCCGCCGGGCGCGAACTGCACGACGGCGAAATTGATGAGGATGATGCCGAACAGCGTCGGCACCACGAGGAGCAGGCGACGGAGGATGTAGGCGGCCATGGTCGCGGGCTAGCGGTTCGCGGGGAGGGCGCTGCCCTCCCCGCACCCCTCCCGCCAAGGGCCAGTGGGCCCTTGGAACCCATGAGTCTCGGGCGGCGTGGGAGGGGGCGTCACGGGCGCGACCGAGATGACGGGCGTGCCATGCCCCCTCCCACGCCACCCGAAAACTGATCGAGGTCCAGGAGCCCGCAGGCTCCTGGCGGGGGGTGCAGGGGGGCAGCGCCCCCCTGCTGCGAAGACCGCCAGCGCGAACATGCGCCGACCTACAGCGTCCGGCGCGCCTCGGCCAGCGCGCGTTCGCGGGCCGGGTCCACCCACCAGCTGTCGAGGCCGAGGGCAAAGCGCGGGTTGCGCTCCGGGCGGCCGAACTTGTCCCACCAGGCGATGCGGAAGACGCGGCCGTGCCATTGGGGGATGACGAAGTTGTGGTGCAGCAGGACCCGGTCCAGCGCGCGGGTGCGGGCGACGAGTTCCTCGCGGTCGGGCGCGTTGACGACGAGCTCGACCAGCTCGTCCACGACGGGATCGCAGATGCCGGCGACGTTCTGGCTGCCGTTCTCGCGCGCCTTGGCGCAGGTCCAGTAGTCGCGCTGCTCGTTCCCGGGGCTCAGCGACTGGCCCATGTTGTCCACGGTCATGTCGTAGTCGAAGGCGTCGGTGCGCGACTGGTACTGCGCCGGGTCCACGGTGCGCACGCGCACGGACATGCCGAGGCGTTCGAGCCATTGCACATAGGGCAGGGCGATGCGTTCGAAGGTCGGGCCGTTCAGCAGGATCTCGAACTCGAAGCGCTGGCCTTGGGCGTTGACCAGGCGCCGGTCGCGCACCTGCCAGCCGGCCGCCTGCAGCAGCGTCAGCGCGCGGCGCAACCCGTCGCGGTTGTTGCCGGACCCGTCGGTGACGGGCAGGCGGTATTCCTCGGTGAACACCGTCTCCGGCACGCGCCCGCGGTAGCGCTGCAGGATCTCGAGCTCGCGCCCCCCCGGCAGGCCGGAGGAGGCGAGCTCGGAGTTCGAGAAGAAGGATTGCGTGCGCGTCCAGCTGCCGAAGAAGATGTTGGCGTTCAGCCATTCGAAGTCGAAGACCTCGATCAGCGCGCGGCGGACGCGCGCATCCTGGAAGATCGGGCGCCGCAGGTTGACGACGAAGGCCTGCATGCCGGTCGGCAGTTCGTGGCGGATCTCGTCGCGCTTCACCAGGCCGCGGCGCAGGGCGGGGAAGTCGTAGGCGGTGGCCCAGTCGCGCGCGACATTCTCCGTGCGGAAGTCGATCTGTCCCGCCTTGAAGGCCTCCAGCGCCACCGTGGTGTCTCGGAAATACTCGTAGCGCATGATGTCGAAGTTCTGCGCGCCGCGGTTCACCGGCAGGTCGCGCCCCCACCACTCCGCCGCGCGGCGATAGACGACGGAACGGCCGGCGTCGAAGCGCTCGATCCGGTAGGGGCCGGAGCCGAGCGGGACGTCGAGGATGGGCCGCGTGAAGTCGCGCCCTTCCCACCAGTGCCGCGGCAGGACGGGCATCTGGCCGAGGATCAGCGCGAGCTCGCGGTTCTCGTTGGAGCGGAAGCGGAAGGTGACGCGGCGCTCGGACTCCGCGACGGCCTCCGTCACGTCGCCCCAATAGGCGCGGTAGAAGGGGCGCCCGTGCTGGCGCAGCGTGTTGAAGGTCCAGACGACGTCGGCGGCGGTGACGGGGCGGCCATCGTGCCAGCGCGCCGCCGGGTTCAGATCGAAGCTCACCGCCAAGCGGTCGGCGGGCAGGTCGATCCACTGCGCGAGGTAGGGATATTCGGTCGAGGATTCGTCCGAGCTCTCCTTCAGCAGCGTGTCGTAGAGCAGGCCCAACCCGACCGCCGGCGTGCCGCGCAGGGTGAACTGGTTGAAGCTGTCATAGGAGCCGAGTGCCGTCAGCGTGATCTCGCCACCCTTCGGCGCATTCGGGTTAACCCAGGGGAAGTGGGGGAAGTCCGCAGGCAATTGCGGCTCACCGAGCAGGGACAGGGCGTGGGTCCGGATCGCCTGGCCGGGCGCGGCGGTGCCGCCGGCAGGGGTGGCCGCGCGCGCGACGGCGAGCGGGGGCAGCCCGAGGGCGGCGGAGAGGGAGAGCAGGTCGCGGCGGCGCATGACCGACAGTTTGGGGGCTCCCCCCCGCCGGGACAACCGCGGCGTCAGCCGGCGAGCAGGGCCGAAACGCTCGGCAACAGGGCGGGGTCGCCGACCGCCAGGACCGTCCCGTCGCCGTCGAGGCGGAGCGGCCGGCCGGCCCAGTCGGTGCAACGCCCTCCCGCGCCTTCGACGATCGGCACGAGCGCGGCCCAGTCCCAGGGCTTCATCGTGGCGTCCACGACGACGTCCACCAGGCCAAGGGCGAGCAGCCCGTAGGCGATGCAGTCGCCGCCCCAGGTGGTGCGGCGCGCGGCGGCCTTCACGGCGGCGAAGCGCGGCGCGGTGGCTGCGTCGAACATGTCGGGCGAGGTGCAGGAGAGCTCGGCTTCCGCGAGCGTCGCGCAGGGCCGGCAGCCTGGCGTGCCGCCGAGCGGCGAGTGCAGTCGCGTGCGGCTTCCCGCGACGCCGATCCAGCGTTCCCCCGTGACCGGTTGGTCCATGATGCCGAGCACCGGGACGCCCCGGTGCAGCAGGCCGATCAGCGTGCCGAAGAGCGGGCGTCCGGTCACGAAGGCGCGGGTGCCGTCGATCGGGTCGAGGACCCAGACCCATTCGGCGTCCTCGCGGCTGTCGCCGTATTCCTCGCCGATCACGCCGTGATCGGGGACCATGGCGGCGAGCAGGTCGCGGATGGCGCGTTCGGCGGCGCGGTCGGCTTCCGTGACGGGGCTGGCATCGCCCTTCGCCTCGACGAGCAGCGCGGAGCGGAACAGCGGCCGGATCGCCGCCCCCGCAAGGTCCGCGGCGGCTTCCGCCACTCCCAAAAAATCCGCCGCCTCAGCCATCGCTCCGCCTCAGCCTGCACCCGAGCGCAAGCATGTCCGTGCCCTTCGACGCCCTTCTGCCCCTGGACGCCCTGTCACGGCTTCGCCGTGACAGGATGAACCATCAGCCGACGCCCAAACACGAAAGCGGGGCCCCCGCGGCGGTGCGAGGAGGCGCGCCGCAGGCGCGACGCGAAGCAACGTCGTGGGGAATCAGGGCAGCGGCTTCGGGCTGGTGTCGAGCGAGCGCAGGAAGGCGATGACGTCGGCGCGCTGCTGCACATTGCCGATGCCGGCGAAGGCCATGCGTGTGCCGGGCATGGCGGCGGAGGGGCGCGCGATGAAGGCGTTCAGCGCCTCGTAGTCCCAGGGCTTGTCGGCCAGCGCGCGGTTCGCCGCGGAGTAGTTGAAGCCCGCCACGCGCGCATGCGGCGCGCCGACGATGCCCCAGAGATTCGGCCCGACCCCGTTCGGCCCGCCCTGCGCGAAGTTGTGGCAGGAGGCGCAGAGCCGCTGCGAGAGCTGGCGGCCATTGTCCACATTGGCCGCGGCCAGCAGCGGCGCGATCGGCTCCAGCGCGGGTGCGGCGGGCGCGGCGGCCTGCTGGGCCTGCGGCGCCGCGTCGCCGGTCGCGATGGCGGTCTGGTAGAGGCGTGGCGGGGAGACCAGGGCGTCGCCGACGAGGCCCGCGACCATGAAGGTGATGCCCGCGGTCAGCACCGCGGCGGCCGCCTTGTTGAACTCGAGAGACATCCCGAAGCCGATCCTTCCCACCGCGGCGTGCCGGGGCACCGGAACGCCACCCCAACCGGCGAAGGTGGGCGGCACGGCGCCACGCCGGCAGGCTTGCGCCCGTCTCGCCGTGCCGTAAAACGCGCGGAACATAGAGGCGGTGTCCGACCTCGACAACCCGCCCGCCGGCGCGCCTCCGTCCTGCGCCCGGCCTGCAAGCAGGATCATTTGATGGACAGCCCGGCCCCAGACCTGCGCATCGCCGCGTCGCCAGAGGGAGCGGCGCCGGCCGCCCGGACGATCGCCTTCCAGGGGCTGCCGGGCGCCTATTCCGACCTGTCCTGCCGGCACGCCTATCCGGGCTGGGCGACGCTGCCCTGCCCCTCCTTCGAGGCGGCGATGCAGGCGGTGCGGGACGGCGCCGCCGCCCGCGCCATGCTGCCCTGCGAGAACAGCCTCGCCGGCCGTGTGCCGGACATCCACCGCCTGCTGCCGGAGTCCGGGCTGCATGTGGTGGGCGAGCATTTCGAGCGCGTGGAGCACTGCCTGCTGGCGCCGAAGGGTGCCACGGTCGCGACGCTGAAGCGCGCGCACAGCCACCCGATGGCGCTCGGCCAGGTGCTGAACGTGCTCAAGGAGCTGAACCTCCAGGCCGTGATCGAGGCCGACACCGCGGGTGCGGCGGCGCTGGTCGCCGAACGCGGCGGCGTCGAGGACGCGGCGGTGGCGAGCGAGCTGGCCGCCGAGGTCCATGGCCTGCAGATCCTGCGTCGGAACATCGAGGACGCGGCGCACAACACGACGCGCTTCTACGTCATGGCGCGCGAGCCCCTGGCGCCGCCGTACGGCGAGGGCCGCTGGGTGACGAGCTTCGTCTTCCGCGTCCGCAACATCCCCGCCGCGCTCTACAAGGCGCTCGGCGGCTTCGCGACCAACGGCGTCAACATGACGAAGCTCGAGAGCTACATGGTCGGCGGGTCGTTCAACGCGACGCAGTTCCTCGCCGACGTGGACGGCCACCCGGAAGAGCCGGGGCTCGCCCGCGCGCTGGAGGAGCTGGCCTTCTTCTCCGCCGATCTCCGCATCCTCGGCACCTACCGCGCGCACCCCACCCGGCTGGCGCAGCGCGAGGGGAACTAGAAGAAGCTCGGCGGCCGGACGCGCTCGACGCCGCCGCCGCGGATCACGCCGCGGCGGCGCAGGCAGTCGTTCAGCGCGCGCGCCTCGGCCTCCGCGATGCGGGCGCGGGTGCGTTCCTGTTCGCCCGGTCCGGTGAGGTTGGCGGTGCGCCAGGCGTTGCGCACCTCGTCGCCGCGGCTCGCCTCCGCGCGGCATTCGGCGACGGCGGGATCCTCCGGCGGGCCGGCCTGGCGCGCGGGCGTGCCGCCACAGGCCGCCAGCAGGAGCGCGGCGAGCGCCGGCGCGATCAGGGCAGGGCGCATCAGCCGGCCTCCAGCCAGTCCTCGATCAGCCGGCGGGCGATCGAATCGACGCGCGGCAGGGAGAAGCCGCCGGCCGCCGGGTCGCGCAGCTCGGCGCGGCTGAACCAGCGCGCGTCGCGCAGCTCCTCCGGGTCGATGCGGATGTCCTCCGTCAGCCCCTCGGCGTGGAAGCCGAGCATGATGGAGGACGGAAAGGGCCAGGGCTGCGAGGAATGGTAGGCGACGCGGCCGACGAGCACGGCGGTCTCCTCCTGCACCTCGCGGCGCACGGCTTCCTCGAGGCTCTCGCCAGGCTCCACGAAGCCGGCGAGCGTCGAATACATCGTCACGTTCGGGAAGCGCTGCGAATGGCCGAGCAGGCAGCGGTCGCCGCGCACGACCAGCATGATCACCGCCGGGTCGGTGCGCGGGAAATGCTGCGTTCCGCAGGCGGTGCAGGCCATCGCGTTGCCGGCGCTGCGCGGCGTGCAGGGCGCGCCGCAGGCGCCGCAGAAGCGGTGCCGCGTGCGCCAGTGCATCATGCCGCGCGCATGGGCGAGCACGCTCGCTTCGCCCGGCGGCAGCAGGCCGGCGACGGCACGCAGGTCGGTGAAGCCGCCCATGCCCTCGGGCAGCAGAGGCAGGGGGTCCTCGGCGGCGGAGCAGTCCACGGCGAAGACGGGGCGCTTCTCCCACAGCCCGAGGAAGGCCCAGGGCCCGTCCTGCATCCGCACCGCCTCGGCCGCCGCGGCGGTGAGCAGCACGGCCTCGGGCTTGCCGGCCTCGACGCCCTTCATCAGCGATTTCGCCCGCCAGACCGGCGCGAAGAGCGTGTCGGGGTCGGCCAGGGCCTGGTGGACCCAGTCGGCGTCCTCGCGCAGCGCCGAGGCGCGGTCGAGCGGGCTGCCGGTATAGGCGTTCGTCCGGCTGGCGGGGAAGGAGAGCATGCGCGTCACGATGTGCCACGCGGCCCGGGGTGCGGCAACCGACCGGGATCGCGGATCCGTGCGCGGGCGGTCGCACCATTGCCCCGGGCGGCGGCAGGCCCGATATTGGGGTTGGAAGGTCGGCGACGGACGTGCCCCTCGCCAACCCGGTCAGGTCCGGAAGGAAGCAGCCGTAACGAGTTCTCGCGCGGGTCGCCCGCCGGCCTTCCACCTGCCCCCGACCGGGGCGCATCCCATCCTGGCCCGACCGGGCCCCGAGCGATCCCGGACCCCATGGCCAGCGACCTCCTCGGCAACCCGCTTCCCGACGACGAGGCCCTGCCGGAGCCGCCGGCGGCGGAGGGGCCGGGCCTGTTCGGCGATCCGGCGCCCGCCCCGCCGCAGCCCTCCGTCGCGCCGGCACCCGAGGCGCCCGTCGCGCCCTATCGCGTGCTGGCCCGCAAGTACCGCCCGAAGACCTTCGCGGAGCTGATCGGGCAGGAGGCGCTGGTCCGCACGCTCGGCAACGCCTTCGCGCAGGGCCGCGTGCACCACGCCTTCATGCTCACCGGCGTGCGGGGCGTCGGGAAGACGACGACGGCGCGCATCATCGCCCGTGCGCTGAACTGCGTCGGGCCGGACGGAACCGGCGGGCCGACGCCCGATCCCTGCGGCGTCTGCGCCGAATGCCGCGCCATCCTCGCCGACCGGCACCCGGACGTGCAGGAGCTCGACGCCGCGTCGAGCAACTCCGTGGACGACGTGCGTGAGCTGCGCGAGCGGCTGCGCTTCCGCCCCGCCCAGGGCCGCTTCAAGGTCATCATCCTGGACGAGGTGCACATGCTCTCGTCCGCCGCCTTCAACGCGTTGCTGAAGACGCTGGAGGAGCCGCCGCCGGACGTGAAGTTCATGCTGGCGACGACCGAGCTGCGGAAGGTGCCGGCCACCATCCTCTCGCGCTGCCAGACCTTCCACCTGAAGCGCGTGCCCGGGGAGGTGCTGCGGGCGCATTTCGCGCGCCTCTGCGGCATCGAGGGCGTCGAGGCGGAGGAGGAGGCGCTGGCGATGGTCGCGCGCGCCGCCGACGGTTCGGTGCGCGACGGGCTGTCCATCCTCGACCAGGCGATCGCGCTCGCGGGCGGCGGGCCCGTGACGGCGGAGAGCGTGCGGGAGATGCTCGGCCTCGCCGACCGCGCGCTGGCCCTGTCGCTCTACGAGGCGCTGATGGCTGGCGAGGTCGCGCGCGCGCTGGAGCTGAGCGCGGAGGCGCATGCGCGCGGCACCGATCCCGGCGTGATGCTGTCGGAGCTGCTGGCGCTGACGCACCTGCTCTCGCGGCTGCGGTCCATCCCGGCGCTGCGGAAGGACCCGTCGCTGACGGAGGAGGAGCGCGGCCGCGGCGCGGCGCTGGCCGACCGGCTCTCCATCCCGGTGCTGGCGCGGGCCTGGCAGATGCTGCTGAAGGGCGTGCAGGAAGTGGCTGCGGACAGCGTGGACCGCCGCGCCGCGGCCGAGATGGTGCTGATCCGCCTGGCCCATGTCGCCGACCTGCCGACGCCCGGCGACCTGGTGCGGCGGCTGGCCGAGGGCGGCGCGACCGCATCGGGCGCACCGGCGCCGTCCGGCCCATCGGGCGGCGGGCTGCGTGCGGTGGCGGGCGGCGGCGCGGTCGCGCAGGGCGCGCCGGCGGCCGCGTCGGTGGCCACGCCGGCTGCGGCACCGCAGCCGGGCAGCTGGCGGGAGGTGGTGGCGCTCGCCTCCGGCAAGGCACCGCTGCTGCATGCGCATCTCGTGCACAGCGTCCATCCCGTGCATGTCGCGCCGGGCCGCATCGAGCTGCGCCCGCGCCCCGATGCGCCGCGCGACCTGGCGCAGCAGCTCGTCGCGCTGCTGGGGGGCGTGACCGGCACGCGGTGGACGGTGAGCCTGGTGAATGCCGGCGGCGAGCCGACGCTGGCCGAGCAGGGCCGCGCGGCGGAGCAGGACCGGCGCGCCTTGGCGCAGACGCATCCGCTGGTGCAGGCGGTGCTGCAGGCCTTTCCGGGTGCGACGATCGAGGCGGTGCGCGACGGCGCGCTCGACGTGTACGGCCTGCCGCCGCCTTCCGTGGCGGAGAGCGGCGGGCCTGACGTCGCCGAGATGGACCCCGGGCGCGATTTCGCCCCACCGGACGCCGAGCCGGCGGGGCCGGACGATTTCACCGAGGAGGACTGAGCCCCATGAAGAACCTGGGCAACATGCTCAAGCAGGCGCAGCAGATGCAGGCGCGCATGGCCGAGATGCAGGCGAAGCTCGAGGCGATGGAGGTCGAGGGCGGCTCGGGTGCGGGCATGGTGAAGGTGATGCTGTCGGGCAAGGGCGACCTGCGCCGCGTGACGATCGACCCTTCCCTGCTCTCGGCCGACGAGAAGGAGGTGCTGGAGGACCTGCTGGTGGCGGCGCATGCCGACGCGAAGCAGAAGGTCGAGGCGACGATGGCCGAGGAGATGCAGAAGGCCACCGCCGGGCTGAACATCCCGGGCGGTCTGGGCGGACTCAAGCTTCCTTTTTAGGCCGGGAGAGACGCCCGGGCCGCGTCAGCGGCCCCGCGCAGCGACCGACCGGATGGCCCGGCGCGCCAAGCCTGAGGCGCGCAAGCCAAGCGGCCGGAGGCCGCGCGTGACGCCGAAGGCGTGCCTGAGGCACGACGCGTTTGAGGGCACATGGAACACGACCCCATTGAGCACCTGATCGCGCTGCTGGCGCGCACCCCGGGGATGGGGCGGCGCAGCGCGCGGCGGGCGGCGCTGAGGATGCTGATGCGGCCGGGCGAGACGATGCTGCCGCTGGCCGAGGCGCTGACCGCGGCGGCACGTGCCGTGAAGCCTTGCGAGACCTGCGGCAACCTCGACGCGCGCAGCCCCTGCGGCATCTGCCGCGACCCGCAGCGCGACCGGCACCTGGTCTGCGTGGTGGAGGGCGTCGCCGACCTCTGGGCACTGGAGCGCGCGCATGCGCATCGCGGCCTGTATCACGTGCTGGGCGGCGTGCTCTCGCCGCTCGGCGGCACGGGGCCGGAGGACCTCTCGATCCAGCCGCTGGTGCGGCGGATCGCGGAGGGCGGCGTGGAGGAGGTGATTCTGGCGCTGCCCGCCACCGTCGACGGCAGCGCGACCGCGCACTACCTGACCGACCGGCTGAAGCCGACCGGCATCGCCGTCACGCGGCTGGCGCAGGGCGTCCCGATGGGCGGCGCGCTGGACGTGCTCGACGAAGGCACCCTGGCCGCCGCGCTGCGCGCGCGCAGGCCAGCTTAGAAACGGGGCGCGCGGTCAACCGGCGCCCGGCGACGCCCTCCCGCGGCTTCGCCGCGGGAGGATGTGCCACCCACCAAGGTTCGCCATCACGGGGCCCCCGCGGCGGCGCCGAAGCCGACGTCTTGGGGCGAATTACACGCCCGACTTCATGCCCGCGGATTCGAGCTGCATGTAGCGCCGCGTCGTCGGATCGAGGTTCTCCTCGATGAAGCGTGCCATGGAGATCTCCTCGTTGAGGCTCTCCTGCAGCAGCTTCGGCGCGGAGCGGTCGCCGGCCGCCTCGGCCATCGTCATCAGCGACCTGTAGCTCGCGATCTCGATGTGTTCGAAGCCGTAATTGGCGAAGGTGTTCTTCAGGATCTCGTCCTGCGTCAGCGCATGCCCGATCGCGGCGACATTACCCATGATCGAGGTGCCGATGTCCTTCAGCGTCGAGGGCGAGGTGCCGAACTGGCTCAGCAGCTGCTCGAGGCGCTCCTGCTGGCGACGGCTCTCCTCGACATGCAGGCGCAGGCGCTCGCGCATCTCGGGGTAGTTCTCGAGCCGCTCGACCTGGCGCTGGCAGAGCTGGATGGCCTGGGCCTCGAGCGCATGGGCGTTCTGCAGGCCGGTGATGTAGATGTCGCGGATGCTGGTGGCCATGGCGTTTCCTCTCCGGGGGGATCAGCGCTCGAACGGCGAAGCCCCTTGAGCGGTTCCGCCCCTCGCGCGGAACGCGCCGGATATGCTAAGCGTCAGGAGATGTTCCCGTAGCTCAGCTGGATAGAGCACCAGATTCCTAATCTGGGGGCCGTGGGTTCGAATCCCGCCGGGAACATTCCCTCTTGCAGCCGATGCCCGTCCGCCTTCCTGCAGAGGCTTCATGCCGCACGACGATGCCGGCCACGGCCATCACCATCACCATCACCATCACCACCGAGCGCCCGACGACCACGGCCGCGCCTTCGCCATCGGGGTCGCGCTGAACCTCGGCTATGTCGCGGTCGAGGCGATGGCGGGCGTGCTCGTCGGCTCGCTCGCGCTGCTGGCGGATGCGGGGCACAACCTGTCGGACGTACTCGGGCTGCTGCTGGCCTGGGGCGCTGCGAGCCTGGCGCGGCGCGCGCCGACTGTGCGCCGGACCTACGGGCTGCGGCGTGCCTCCGTTCTGGCGGCGCTGGCCAATGGCGCGCTGCTGCTGGTCGCCACCGGCGCGATCGCCTGGGAGGCGACGCGACGCCTGCTCGCCGGCGGCGCCGCGATCGAGACGGACCTCGTGCTCTGGGTCGCGGCGATCGGCATTGCGGTGAACCTCGGCACCGCGCTGCTCTTCCTGCGCGGTCGCGCGGACCTCAACATCCGCGCTGCCTTCCTGCACATGCTGGCGGATGCCGCGGTGACGGCCGGCGTGATCGTCGCGGCGCTGGCGCAGGCGGCTACGGGCTGGCTGTGGCTCGACCCGGTGACGAGCCTTGTCATCGCCAGCGTCATCCTCGCCGGCACCTGGGGGCTGCTGCGCGAGGCGTTCGACCTCGCGCTGGATGCGGTGCCGGCGGGCATCGACCCCGCCGCGGTGCAGGCCTGGCTTGCCGCGCGGCCGGGCGTCGTGGAGGTGCACGACCTGCACATCTGGGCGCTCGGCACGCGCGAGACGGCGCTGACCGTGCACCTCGTCCGGCCCGAGGCCATGCCGGATGACGGCTTCCTGCACGCGATCCGCGAGGGTCTGGCGCATCGCTTCGGCATCGGGCACGCCACGGTGCAGGTGGAGCGCGGCGATCCCGCGCATCCCTGCCCGCTGGCGCCGGCCGAGGTGGTGTGACTCAGCCGCGCCGCGCTTCCGCGATGGTGTTGGCCAGCGCGCGCAGCACCTCCCCCACGCCCTCGCCTGTCGCGCCGGAGACGAGCAGCGCCGGCTTGCCCGCGGCGCGCGACAGCGCCTTCAGCCGCGATACCCGCGCCTGCGGCGTCATCGCATCCGTCTTGTTGAGCGCGACGATCTCCGGCTTCTCGGACAGGCCGTTGCCGTAGCCCTCGAGCTCGGCGCGCACCGTCTGGTAGGCCGCGGCGGGATCTGCCTGGCTGCCATCGACCAGGTGCAGCAGCACCGCGCAGCGCTCGACATGGCCGAGGAAGCGATCGCCGAGGCCGGCACCCTCATGCGCGCCCTCGATGAGGCCGGGGATGTCGGCGAGGACGAATTCGGTGTTCGCGTCGGGCCTGACGACGCCGAGCTGCGGATGCAGCGTGGTGAAGGGATAGTCGGCGATCTTCGGCTTCGCCGCGGTGACGGCCGCGAGGAAGGTGGACTTGCCCGCATTCGGCAGCCCGACGAGTCCGGCATCGGCGATGAGCTTAAGGCGCAGCCACACGCTGCGCTCCTCGCCCGGCCAGCCCTTGTCGGCGCGGCGCGGCGCGCGGTTGGTGGAGGTCTTGTAGTGCGCGTTGCCGCGCCCGCCATCGCCGCCCTGGCAGAGCGTGACGCGCTGGCCGACGACGGTCAGATCGGCGAGCAGCGTCTCCCGGTCGTCGGCGAAGACCTGGGTGCCGACGGGGACCTTCAGCACCACGTCGTCGGAGGCCGCGCCGGTGCGGTCCGATCCCGCGCCGTTGCCGCCCTTGCGGGCCCTGAAGTGCTGCGCGTAGCGGTAGTCGATGAGGGTGTTGAGGCCGTCCACCGCCTCGACGATCACGTCGCCGCCCTTGCCGCCATTGCCGCCGTCGGGGCCGCCGAACTCGATGTACTTCTCGCGCCGGAAGGCGACGACGCCGTCGCCGCCATCGCCGGCCTTGAGGTGGACCTTGGCCTCGTCGAGGAATTTCATCTGTTGGCCTGAAAACGCGAACGGGGGCCGTGGGGCCCCCGTCCAGCTTCCGCCCGGGGCGGCAGCCTTACTCGGCGGCTGCCGGCAGCGGGCGGACGGAGATGTGCACGCGGCCTTCGGCCTTGCGCTCGAACACCACCTGGCCGTCGATCGCGGCGTGGATGGAGTGGGTGCGGCCGACGAGCACGTTGGTGCCCGGGCGCATCTTGGTGCCGCGCTGCGTGACGATGATGTTGCCGGCCTTCACGACCTGGCCGCCATACAGCTTGACGCCGAGGCGCTTGCCGGCGGAGTCGCGCCCGTTGCGCGAAGAGCCGCCTGCCTTCTTGTGTGCCATGGTGGGGTGCTTTCCCTAGGTCTGCTGCGTCAGGCCGCCGAGATCTCGGCGATCTTCAGCACGGTCTGGTGCTGGCGGTGGCCGTTCTTCCGGCGGCTGTTCTGCCGGCGGCGCTTCTTGAAGATAATCACCTTGTCGCCGCGCGACTGGTCCACGACGGTCGCGGTGACGCGCGCGCCCGGCACGGTCGGAGCGCCGAGCGTCAGCCCGGCCTCGGTGCCGAGGGCAAGGACGTCGTGGAAGGTGATGGTGGCGCCGGGCTCGGCCTCGAGCCTCTCGACGGTCAGCACGGCGTCTGGGGTGACGCGGTACTGCTTGCCGCCGGTGCGGATCACTGCGTAGGTCATGGTCGCGCCTGGGCTTTCGGGTCCGGTGCTTCGGTCTATGGGCCAGCTTCGTCGGAGGCCCGGGTGGTCCTGCGGCGACGCCGGCCTGGCTGCCCGGGAGGGGCTGGCGACGGGCCGAACGCAACCGCCGGCGGCCGCGGGGCCTGCCGGAGAGGCGGGCGTATAGCGGCGGGGGCGGGCGTGAGTCAACGGCGCTGCGGTCGGCGGCGGCGGTTGCAAGCCCCTGCGGCGCCTTCTATATCGCGCCTCCCACCCGGAGAGGTGGCAGAGTGGTCGATCGCGTCGGTCTCGAAAACCGAAGTCCGTGCAAGCGGACCGTGGGTTCGAATCCCACCCTCTCCGCCATTTTTGGAACCCTTTGAGATCAGGGACTTGGGCGGTGTGCCCGGCCACTTTGGTAGCCAGGTTGTACACCGTGCACGGACGCCATCTCACCCGCCGCGGCGGGTCCTGGGTCTTCCAGATCAGGCTCTCCGGACCCCCAACAAATTGCTTGCGATCCCGGCCGGCCCGGGTCACCCTCGGAGCACTAGGCAAGCGGTCGGCCCAACGGGCCGCCCGCCTTCTCGCCTTGTCCGCGCAGATCCACGCGGGACGGCTCCGGGAGGTGACCATGAAGGAGGACGAGGTCGTCAGGCAGGTCGAGGCGCGGCTGCGCCCGGATCTCGGGATGATCACGCCGTGGCTGGCGGCCCTGGATGCGGCCGGACGGACGTACGCCGCCGACCCGGCGCTCGCCCGCCGCATGCTCGACGCCGGGCTCGAGGGCCTCGAGGATCTCGGCGCCGACCGGCTGACGGGCGGCGCCCTGGCACGCCGCCAGGGCCAGGCGCTGGAGCGGTACTTCCTCCGCGTGATCGAGCACGAGGACCATGGCCGCGACCATCTCGGTCTTCCGCCGCCGATCGCGCGCCATGTCCCGGCCCAGGCGCCCGCGCTCGCCGGGACGAACGATGCGATCGCCGCCATCCTGGCCGAGGTCCGCGAACAGCAGGTGGCCACCAACGCGCGGCTCGCGGAACTCGTCGCGGCGAAGGCCGAAAAGCTCGGCCCGCTCTTCAGCGAAGCCGCCGAAGCCTACGTCGCCCAGATCCAGGCCGCGAACGGGGAGGATCACGAGGAGATCCGGTACCTCCGGCACCGGAAGGCGGTGTTCATCGCGATCTGCGGCGACAAGCCGGTGGCGTCCTACACCCGCGAGGACCTCCAGGACTTCGTCAACGAGGTCCGCCACCTCCCGCCGAACATTTCGAAGAGTCGGGACTACGATCTCGCTCGGACGCTGGAATACATCGCGGAGGCGAAGAAGGCCGGCACGCCGGGGCTCGCCGAGAACACCCTCCGCCACACCTATCTCAGCCGCATCCGCACGATCCTGCGGGACGGCTGCGTCGCGGCGGGCATCGCCTTCCCGCTCGAGAACGTCGCGACCCGCATCCCGAAGGACGTCCGCAAGGCAAGGCAGCGGCTGACGCCGGACGAGGAGGCGCTGGGTCGCGTCTTCCGCGCGGGCGTGGCGACCGGCTCGATGGTGAAGGCGATGATGCCGCTCCTTGGCTACCTCACCGGCCGCCGCTCGTCCCTTCGCGGGCCGACTCGCGCCCCTTCGTCACATACGCCTCCATCGCCGCGGAGACGGTGACGCCGGCCAGGACAGTCGCTTGCGACCGGAAGACCGCTTCGGCTTGGTCGCCTACTGGCACGCCAGCCAGCGGCGTTACCGTCAGCGGCCGGGGCTCGGACATCTCCAAGTCTTTCTTGGTTGATGGTTTTTGGCGTTCGAGATCTGCGACACGGCGATGGAAGTCCGCGAGCATCTGAAGTGTTGCCCTGCGAGCAGCGTTCTCTGATCCAGGGGGAGCGTCCAAGCCAGTGACCCGTCAGATGTCATCGAGGCGTGCGTCAGCGACTGAGAGGTCGTTTACGGCGAGCGCGATAGCGCAGCGCGACGCGCGCGCGAGCGCTTCCTGCGCCCTGCGCTCCGCGGCGCCACGGAAGCGGGCCGCCGGTCGCGGTGCGGCAACGCGACCAGTGATGTTCGAGATCTCTGCCGCCAGATTTGCGGGCAGGCTGACAGGCAGGTCGCATCCAGTGGCGTCGGCGTTCTCCGCGAAGGCGATCAGCCTTGCCAAGAGGTCCTGCGGCGCCTCGATCGTCACCGAGCCGGGCGGGGCGACAACGGGATCCGGCGGCCGCGCCTCGTTGGCCGCAACAGCTACGACGAGCAGCTGATCGCGATACGCAGTCAACGCCCGGCGCAGCTCGGCTGGATTGGCTGCACTGCCGCCCGTCTTCATCGTCTGAACCGCCTTCTCGAACTCCGCGTCGAGAAGGGCAGCGCGAAAGCGCGCCGTCGCTCGACTGGTGGTTCCCAGGCTTATGCAGATCGCCAGCGCGTTTCCACCGCCGCTGGTGCCTCGCGTCCGGTGCGCGCTCGTGGGCATGCGCCGCCGCCAGCGCCAGCGTCCGTGTCTCAACAACAGATGAGGGGCGAAACGGCGCGCAAGCCGGTGTGCCCGCGTGCGTACCGAACTCGTGTCGCAGTCCGGTGTGACAGGAGTGTGTGACATCGCGTACAGTCGATTCCCAACGAGGGGCACGCGACGCCGAAATCGTTGATCTGAAGGGGTGCCGAGCCGGTCTGGTTGGGGCGCCAGGATTCGAACCTGGGAATGGCGGTACCAAAAACCGCTGCCTTACCGCTTGGCGACGCCCCAGCCGGGCCGCCGGACTAGCCCGCCCCGCGTCCGGCTTCAACCGTCCCACCCGTTCATCACGCCTTCACCGCCGTCAGGCCATCCTCCGTCACACGGGGCCGCGCCGGCGCGCCCCGCGTCCCGCAGAAGGCGGTGTCGGCCAGGCCAGGAGGGTCGGCCGCCCCCGCCGGCATCCTGCGATGCGCTGCATGTGCTGGCTCTGCCTGGCCAACGGATCCGGGGCCAACGGCCTCGGCGACGACGCCCTCCTCGCGACCACGGGGTTCACGGCCACCGCGCCGCAGCCCACCGCGCCGCGGCTACAGCTCGGCTCCACCGGCGATGCGCGGATCGACGGGCTGCTCTCCGGCTTCGCCTGGGCCGAGAACGACCCCGTCTCCTTCGCCTTCCCCGACAGCGCGAGCGACTACGAAGCCTTCTACGGCTCCGGCGAGCCGACGCGGGGCTTCGCCCAGATCGGCCCGGCGATGCGCGACGCAGTGCGCAAGATCCTGCTGGGCGAGGCCGCCGGTGTGACCACGGGGCCGGGCAGCCCCGGGCCGTCCGTCCTCGGTTTCACCAACTTGGCTCTGGTGGAGGCGTCGGAGGATCGCTGGGCGGATATCCGCGTCGCCCGGTCCTCGGCCCCCTCCACCGCCTGGGCCTACTACCCGAACGCGCGCGAGGGCGGCGATGTGTGGTTCGGCAGCCGGCTCGGCTTCGACACGCCGAGGCTCGGCACCTACCAGTTCGCCGTCGCGATCCACGAGCTGGGCCACGCGCTCGGCCTCAAGCACCCACATGAGACCTGGAACGGCTTCGGGCCGATGCCGATCGAGTGGGACAGCCTCGACTTCACGGTGATGTCCTACCGTTCGAAGACCGGGGCGCCGACGACGGGGGGCTACACCAACGGCACCTTCGACTACCCGCAGGGCTGGATGATGCTCGACATCGCCGCGCTGCAGTCGCTCTATGGCGCCGATTACACCTATCGCGCGGGCGACACGCGCTACCGCTGGGACCCGGCAACGGGCGAGACCTTCATCGACGGGATCGGGCAGGGACGGCCGGGCGACGGCGCGGCGAGCCGGATCTTCCTGACGGTCTGGGACGGCGGCGGCACCGACACCTATGACCTCTCGGCCTATGCGGGCGGCGTGGCCGTGGACCTTGCGCCAGGGGGCGCCTCGGTCCTCTCGCGCGCGCAGCTCGCAACCCTCGACACGCGCGACGGCACGACGGCGCGCGGCAACGTCTTCAACGCGCTGCTCCACGAGGACGATCCGCGCGCGCTGATCGAGAACGCGATCGGCGGCGCCGGCGCCGACACGCTGGCCGGCAATCGCGCGTCCAACCGCCTCGAAGGCAGCGCCGGCCATGACTGGCTCGACGGGCGCGAGGGTGCGGACCTGCTGATCGGCGGGCCGGGCGCGGACACGATGGTCGGTGGACCGGGTGGCGACACCTTCGTGGTGGACGACGCCGCCGATCGCATCGTGGAAGGGCCCGGCCGCGACCTCGACACCGTGGTGTCGGAGACCGCCGCGACGGTGACCTTGCCCGCCTTCGTCGAGATGCTGCGCCTCGGCGCAGCGGGGCGCAGCGGCGTCGGCAACGACGGCGCGAATCTCCTCGTCGGCAGCGCCGGCGCCGACCGGCTGGACGGACGCGGCGGCGTGGATGTGATCGAGGGGCGCGGCGGGAGCGACACGCTGATCGGCGGCGCCGGGCCCGATCAGTTCGTCCTGCGCCGCGGCGACGCCTTCGACCGCATCGAGGATTTCGCGCCCGGCGCCGACCGGCTGGTCCTCACCGGCTTCGGCCTGGTGGCGGAGACCTTGGCCGCGCGTCTCGCCGCGACGCCGGAAGGGGTCCGCCTCGACCTCGATGGCGGCGACGGCGTGCTCTTCGCGGGCCTCACCCTCGACAGGCTCCAGGCGGGAGACATCGTGCTGTAGCGCGCGGATCGCCAGGCCGGCAGGGTCCGGCTCAGCGCCAGAGCTCGGGCCGCGCCAGCTCCTCCGCGAGGCGCGTGGACGCGGCGTCCAGCAGCCGCTCGCCCTTCTCCGCGCTCGCTGCGCGCGGGTCGCCGATCACGCCGGTGTCGGTCATCTCGGCGAAGCCGCGGTGGCGCTTGAAGCCGGGCGGGGCCGGGGGCGCGAAACGCTTCGGCACGGCGCGCGCGATCGCCTCCGCCCGCACGCAATCCGGCTGCACCGCCATCATCATCGAGGTCTCGGCCTCGCAGGCATGCATGACGTTGGGCTGCGCTTCGAGGATCGCGCCGAAGGTGTCGGTGTTGGCCAACCAATAGGTCACGCCGACCACCGGCACGCCGGTCTCGCGCGTCAGCACGATGGCGAGCGTCTGGATCGCCTCGACATTGCCGCCATGGCCGTTGAGCAGCGCGATGCGACGGAAGCCGTGCCGCGCGACGGAGCGTGCGACGCCGCCGACCATCGCGGCGAAGCCGGCCTCGTCCAGCGTGACCGTGCCGCCGAAGGCCATGTGGTGCTCGGCGAGGCCGGCCCACAGCGGGGGCGTCACCAGCGCCGTCGTGCCGGTCGCCTGCAGCTTGCGCGCCGTGCGCTCGGCGACCGCGCCGGCGAGCCACATGTCCACGCCGGTCGCCAGGTGCGGCCCGTGCTGCTCGACCGAGGCGACGGGGATGATCACCACCGTCGCCGGCGTCGCGCGCGCCTGGATCTCGGCGGCCGTCAGCCGCGTCCAGGCCACCTCGTCGTCATGTGCCGCCATCGCCCGCCCCTCGCTGCGCGACGCAGCGTAGCGAGGGGCGGGGCGGAAGTCAGGCGGCCTGCTCGCGGAGCGCCGGCTCAGCCGCGCCACCCGTCCGGAACCGGAGCGAGAGGCCCATCGCGGTCACGCCGGCCAGCAGCACGGCATAGGCGAGCCCCGGCTCGACCTTCACCGTGCGGGTGCCCGCCATCTGCAGGATGGTGCCGCGCAGCCCGCTCCAGGCGTCGAGCGCGTTCACGAAGCCCCAGACCGCCGGCAGCAGCGCGAGGATGACCGCGGCGACCGTCGCCTCGAACTCCCACCAGCGCAGCGAGCCGACGAAGCGCGCCGCCAGCGCCCCGACGAGACCGAGGACCCCGAGGCCAGCCATCACCGGCAGCTTCTCGAAGATGGTGAGGTCGTGGATCGCGTCGCCACGGCCGCGGAACACCACGGCAGGCATGGCGTAGGCGGCCACGACGAGCGCGGCGCCGCCGGCGAGCAGCAGGGATTCGGCGGCGCCCGGGGCGCCGGTGCGGGTCTCGTTCATTCCTGGATCTCCCTCGCGGACGCCGCGCCAACCGGGAGCGACATGTCCGTTTGATGGACGCGCGGTAACCATTCCGGATCCAGCGAGCAAGCGGAATCTGGATGCCCGTGAGCGGTTGAACCGATGCCGCGTTGCGGCATGGTGCGCGCCATGATCCGCCTCGCCCTTCTCCTCCTGGCCCTTGCCGTCCCCGCCGCCGCGCAGGCGCCGGAAGCCGCCCATGGCGGGCCGGTCCGGGCACTCGCCGCCTCGGGCGACGCCCTGGCCTCGGCCGGCTTCGACCAGTCGATGATCGTCTGGGACCCGGCGACCGGCCGGGCGCGCGCCGTGGTGCGCTGGCATGCCGGCGCGGTGAATGCGCTGGCCCCGCTGCCGGGGGGCGGCTTCGCATCGGCCGGCGAGGATGGCCGCATCGCGCTCTGGCCCGCCCGCCCGGGGTCGCAGCCGGCCCGCGTGCTGGACGGGCACAGCGAGCCGGTCGCGGCGCTCGCGGCCTCGCCCGATGGGCGCCACCTGGCCTCGGCCGCCTGGGACGGCACGGGGCGGGTCTGGACGCTCGCGACCGGCGAGGCGCGGGTGCTCGAGGGCCATCGCGGGAACGTCAACGGCGTGGCGTTCCGCGCCGATGGCGTCGCGACCGCCGGCTTCGACGGCACGATCCGTCTCTGGCCCGAGGGCGACGCGCCGAAGACTCTCGCCGAGTTCGGCTTCCCGCTGAACGCGCTCGCCGCGCTGCCCGATGGCACGCTCGCGGCCGGTGGCGTGGACGGGATGCTGCGGCTGGTGGCGCCCGATGGCGGCGTGCGCGAGGTGCAGGCCGGGGCGCGGCCGATCGTCGCGCTCGCCGCCGCGCCGGACGGCGCGACGGTCGCGGCGGGCTCGCTCGGCGGCAGCGTGACGCTGTGGGACACGGCGACGCTGCGCCTGCGCCACACGCTGGAAGGCCCGGGCCTGCCGGTCTGGTCGGCGGTCTTCGCGGCGGATGGCCGCAGCCTCTGGACCGGCGGCACCGACCGCCGCGTGCGCCGCTGGGACGCCGCCACCGGCCGCCCCGTTGGGCCGCTCGGCGGCGAGGCGCAGGACGCGGTGCCCGACGGTCTGAACCCGCATGGCGCACGGGTCTGGCGCGCCTGCGCCGCCTGCCATTCCCTGACGGCGGAGGGCGGCAACATGGCCGGCCCGCATCTGCACCGGATCTTCGGCCGGCGCATGGGAAGCATCGCCGGCTACGAGTATTCGGAGCGCCTCGCGCGCGGCGACATCACCTGGACGCGGGAGACGGTGGCCGACCTCTTCACCCGCGGCCCGGACGAGGTGACGCCAGGCACCAAGATGCCGATCCAGCGCGTCGGCAACGAGGAGGACCTGCGCGCGCTGCTCGACTTCCTGGAGGCTGCGACGCGGTGATCCTCCTTGCTCTCCTGCTCTCGGTGTCCGCCGCGCAGGCGCAGCCCGCGCGCGGCTGGACCGAGGAGAAGTGCCGCCGCTACGCCGCCGCCTGGGAGGAGGCGCTGCCGCGTTTCGGTGAACCCGGCCGCGGCTTCCGCGCGGCCCACGAGGCCTTCCTGGCCTCCGGCTGCCGCGGCCCGCGCGCGACCTGCCCGCGCTCCGCTGCGGAGCTGGCGCTGGCGGATGCGATGACGGTTGCCGCCGTCAATGCCGGCATCGCCGGCAGCTTCCTGCCCTTCGCCTGCCGCGACTGATCCGCCGCCCCGGGGTCACGCCACGAGGGCGGGCCCCGCCTCACGCTCCGGCAGCGTCGCGATCCAGGCGGCGAAGGTGGCGCGCCGGTCGTCGGGCATGTCAAGGCGCAGCCGAGCCTGCCCGTCCTCGTTGCCGAGTACGAGGTACGCGATCTGGCCCGCGAAGCCCGCCAGCGCGACCCTGCCTCGCGCGCCCACCGCGCAGCCGCCGGCCGTGAGGCGCATCCCGCCCGAGGAGATGTCCACCACCTCCGTCCGCAGCGCCTCGCCGCCCTCCGGCTGCAAGGTCGCACCGAGCATCGCGGGGCGCCGCGGCTCCGCCCTGCGGTCCACGTCCGGCGTGGAGCCGCGCAGCATCCGCACAATGGCTTGCCGCATCTCCTCCACGGACGCCTCCGCCGTCGCGACGTCGTTGCGCAGCCCGGCCGCGCGGCCGCCGGTGTCGGCGCTTGCCTGCGACACCTCGGCGATGCCGACGGCGACCTCGCGCGCCGCCTCCGCCGCCTGCTGCACGGCGCGGGAGATCTCGGCGGTGGAGGCGCTCTGCTCCTCGACCGCCGCGGCGATCGCCGCCGCCGCGCCGTCGATCGCGCCGACCGTCGCCGCCACCTCTCCGACCGTCGCCACGGCGCGATCCGTCGCGCTGCGGATGTCCTGCACCTGCCGGCCAATCTCTTCCGTCGCGCGGGCGGTCTGGGCGGCGAGCTGCTTCACCTCGGAAGCCACGACGGCGAAGCCCTTGCCGGCCTCCCCGGCGCGTGCCGCCTCGATCGTCGCGTTCAGCGCGAGCAGGTTGGTGCGGCCGGCGATGTCGCCGATCAACCGCGCCACCTCGCCGATCCGTCCCACCGCCTCCGCCAGGTTGGAGATGCTCGATGCACCGCCATCGGCCGCCGCCACGGCGCGCCGCGAGACCGAAGCGGCCTCCGCGACGCGGCGCGAGATCTCGCCGATCGAGGCCGCGAGCTCGCCGGTCGCGGAGGCCACCGTCTCCGCGCTGTCGAGGGAGCGGCGTGCGGCGGAAGCCACGCTGGCGCTGGTGCCGGCCACCGCCTCGGCCGAGCGCGACATCGCGCCGGCGCTGCCGGTGATCTCCGTGATCTGGCCGCGGAACGCCTCCACCCGCGCCTGGGTCTCCGTCTCGATCCGGTCGGCCATGTCCTGCAGGTCGCGGCGGCGCACCTCCAGCGCCTTCTCCCGCGTCTCCGCCTCCGCATGGGCAAGGGCCGCGATGCGCTCCCGGTCGGCGCGGATCGCCTCCTGCATGCGTTCCAGCGCCTGCAGGAGCCGCCCCGTCTCGTTGCGGCCGGGCCGGGCCGGCGCGCGGACCGGCGTGTCGAGCCGCCCCTCCGCCACGGCATCCGCCACAGCCACCGCACGGCGCAGCGGCGGGATCACGACCTGGCCGAGGGCAAGCGCCACCAGCAGCGCCAGCCCCAGCACGATCCCGATCGCCACCTGCGTCGCGAACTCGGCCGAGGCGGCTCCCTGCTCCGCATCGGCACGGAACAGCGCGCCCTGCGCCGCCACCGCCTCGACCACCATGTCGAACTCGGCCCAGGCCGCCTCGAGCCGCATCAGCACCTCATCCGGCGGCGCGACCTGAACCGCCTCCACCAGCGCCTGCAGCCGCGACGTCGCGCCCCGTGTCTCCTCCGACGGCGCGCGCTCCGCCGCGACGGCGAGGTCGTCCAGGACCACCGCGAGGCCGCGCCGCAGCGCCGCCCGCGACGCCTCCGTCGCCCCCTGCGGCTGCGAGGCGACGAGCAGGTAGTCGCCACGGGCGACGGCGAAGCGGGCTTCCGCCGCGCGCGCGTGGCTGATCGACATCAGCGCCTCGTCGTAGATCCGCACCGCCAGCGCCGACAGCGCCCGCTCCTTCGACAGCGCGAAGACACCGAGTGCGGCAGCCATCGCCGCCATCAGCAGGCAGGCGGTGAGGATCTTCCAGCGAATCGACATGGCGCCTGCCATCCTCCTGCAAGCCGCGGCGCGCGGGGGCCCGCGCGCCATCGGGAAGCGACGGTCAGCTCACCCGTACGGTCATGCGCTTGCGCGGATGCACCGCGCAGGTGATGCCGTGGTCGCCGGCGGCCTGGAAGGCGATGTCGGTGTGCTCGCCAGGGCGGAGCATGATCCAGTGCAGCTGCCGCCCCGAAGGGTCGCGCACGGTGACGTTGTGGGCCACGCTGTCGTCATTCTCGAAGCGCACCTGCCCGCCCGACCGGACCTGCACCAGCTCCGTGCTGTAAGTGCGGTCCTTGTGCCCGACCACCGGCAGCGCGCCCTGCGCCACCGCGGCCGAGGCGGCGAGGCCGGTGATCGCCGCGCCGGCCAGGGTGAAGGTGAAGAACCTCTGCGACATGCGCCTATCCTCCTCGAGCGGGCCCGTCGGGCCGCCGCGTCGGGCGGCGCTCCGGGCGGGCGCAGGAGCGGCGTGTAGAGCGTCAGCCTTTCGGAGATGTTACGGCGGGCGCGTTCTCAGCGCTTTTCCACGCGCCCGGTCGACCGCCCATCGTCGTCGTAGAGCCGCACCGTTCCGCCGGACCTCTCGGCCCGGCCGATGTAGCGGCCGGCGTCGTCGTAGTCGCGCCGCGTGCCGCCGTTCAGCTCGCTGCGGCCCCGGTAGCGGCCCGCGTCGTCGTAGCGCCTTGTCGTCCCGCCGCTGCGCTCCTCCCGCCCCGTGTAGCGGCCGGCATCGTCGTAGTGGCGCGTCGTGTCGCCCGACCGCTCCGCGCGGCCGGTGTAGCGCCCGTTCGAATCGTAGAACCGCGTCGTGTCGCCCGAGCGCTCCGCGCGGCCGACGTAGCGTCCGTTGTCGTCGTAGCGCCGCTCCGTCTCGGCGTGGGCGAGGGCGGGCAGGGCGAGCAGCAGGACCAGCAGGGCGGCGATGCGGCGCATGGCGAACCTCCTGCCCGGGATGGTGCCCGCGCGGTCGTGGCGGGCCGAAGGCGCGATCAGGGCAGCATGCGGTAGATCGTGACCTCCCGCGTCGTGCGGTCCTCGAGCTCGAGCGAGGTCGGCACGGCATGGCGCGCGACGGGGGCGAGGCCGGCGCCGGGCAGGTAGGCGCGGCCCGGATCGGCGACGAAGACCTCGCATCGCGCGGACATCTCGCGCAGCCAGGGCAGGATATGCGCCGTCATCGGCGCCTCGTAGCAGACGTCGCCGGCGAGGATGACGTCCCAGCGGCAGTCGGCGCCGACGACGTCGTCCTCGGTGACCGTCATCGCCACGCCGTTCAGCGCCGCGTTCAGCCGCAGCGCCGCGGCGGCGAGCGGGTCGATCTCGGCGGCTTCCACGGTCGCGCCGCGCTGCGCCGCGGCGACCGCCGCGACGCCGCATCCGGCGGCGAAATCCAGCACGCGGCGGCCTTCGACCGGCACCGCGCCGTCGAGCACTGCGCGCGCCAGCGCCTGCCCGCCGGGCCAGGCGAAGGCCCAGAAGGGCGGCTCGACGTTGCGCTCCTTCAGCCAGTCCTCGCTCGCCTGCCAGATCGGCGTGATCTCGGTGGCGAGGTGCAGCGCGACCTCCGGCACCAGCGGCGGGCGCGCAACCGCGGTGTTGGTGCGGACGAAGTCCTCGGGGCTCATGCCGGGCTCATGAAGTGCTGACGCACGAGGCGGGTGTCACAGGCGCCCGGCCAGGAAGGCCAGCGCGACCAGCAGCCCGACCTCGCGGTTCAGCCGGAACAGGCGCAGGCAGCGCGCCGGGTCGTGGATGTCGAGAGCCGCGACCTGATAGGCCAGCAGCGCCGCCGCGGGCAGCAGCGCCGGCAGGAACCACGCGGACAGCCCCGCGAGCCAGCCCGCCACGGCCAGCAGCACCACCGTCGCGCCGTAGCACGCCGCCAGGAAGGGCCGTGTCCGCTCGCCGAATTTCCGGGCCGTGGAGCCGATCCCGACGATCGCGTCGTCCTCGCGGTCCTGATGCGCATAGATCGTGTCGTAGCCGAGGATCCAGCAGAACCCTGCCGCCCACAGCGCCAGCGCCGCCGCGTCCAGCCCGCCGGTCGCCGCCGCCCAGCCGGTCGGCGCGGCCCAGCTGAACACCACGCCGAGCACCGCCTGCGGCCAGTCCGTGACGCGCTTGGCCAGCGGATAGAGCGCGATGGGCAGGAGCGAGGCGAGCCCGACGAGGATCGCCGCCCCGTTCAGCTGGAACAGCACCGCGGCGCCGACCGCGCAGAGCCCCGCCAGGAACAGCAGCGCCTGCCGTGGCGTGACCGCGCCCGAGGCGAGCGGCCGCCCGCGCGTGCGCTCCACCTGCCGGTCGATGTCGCGGTCCCAAAGGTCGTTCACCACGCAGCCCGCCGCCCGCATCGCGAAGGCGCCGAGGAGGAACAGCAGCGCCAGCCGGATCCCCTCGGCGGGGCCGGGCGCGGCGGCGGCGAAGGCCCAGCAGCCCGGCAGCACCAGAAGCCAGGCGCCGATCGGCCGGTCGAAGCGCGCCAGCAGCGCATAGGGCCGCCAGGATCCCGGCAGCCGCGCCACCCATCCGCCCGCCCGTATGTCCGTGTAGCCCGTCATGGTCCATACCTGTCGGCGGAACACCGCCATGTCCATCCCGCGCCTGCATTCCGACGAGCCGCTGTCCGAGGGCGCCGAGATCGAGGCCGCACCAGGGCAGGCGCACCACCTCGGCGTGCTGCGCCGCGGGCCGGGCGATGCGGTGCGGCTGTTCAACGCGGGATCGGGCGAGCACGCGGCGACCGTCGCCCATCTCCGCAAGGACCGCGCGCGCTTCGCCGTTGGCGCGCGGCTGCGCGACCCGGCACCCGAGCCCGGTCCGACCCTGCTCGTCGCCGCCCTCAAGCGCGACGCGATGGACTGGCTGGTGGAGAAGGCGACGGAGCTCGGCGCCGTCCGCATCCAGCCCGTGCTGACCCGCCGCACCGTCGCCGACCGCGCCAATGCGGGGCGCCTGGCCGCCATCGCGCGCGGCGCGGCGGAGCAATGCGAGCGCCTCTCGGTGCCCCTCGTGGCCGAGGCGGTGCCGCTGCACCGGGTGCTCGACGCGTGGGATGCGACGCCGCTGGTGGTCGCGGCCGAGCGCAGCGCCGCCCCACCGCTGCGCGAAGCGGTGCGCGGCCTCGTCAACCCTGCGCTGCTGGTCGGGCCGGAGGGCGGGTTCGAGAGGGCGGAGCTTGACGATCTCCGCCGGCGACCCTTTGTTGTGCCCGCAGCCCTCGGCCCCCGCATCCTGCGGGCGGAGACGGCGGCGGTGGCGGGCCTCGCGGCGCTGCAGGCGCTGGTCGGGGACTGGGCCTGAGACGCGGCCCCTCCCGCACATCGCTCGACAGGGAACGCGGATGTCGAATCCCGGCGAGGCCGACCCCACGCCGATCACCTCGCGCACGCAGCTCGCCGCGTGGTTCGCCGGCGGCAGCAAGCCGCGCGCGGCCTGGCGCATCGGCACCGAGCACGAGAAGTTCGGCTTCCGGCGTGCCGGTCTTGAGCCGCCGGCCTACGAGCCCGGCGGCATCCGCGCCATGCTCGAAGGCATCGCGGCGAAGGGGTGGGAGCCGATCCTCGACCGCGGCAACCCGATCGGTCTGAAGCGCGGCGAGGCCTCGGTCAGCCTTGAGCCCGGCGGCCAGTTCGAGCTGTCCGGCGCGCCGATGTCGGACCTGCACGAGACCCGCACCGAGCTCGCCGCGCATCTGCGCGAGGTGCACGAGGTGGCCGGGCCGCTCGGCCTCGGCTTCGCCCCCCTCGGCTTCCACCCGCTGGCCGCGCGCGAGCAGATGCCCTGGATGCCCAAGGGCCGCTACGCGATCATGCGGCAATACATGCCGCGCGTCGGCGGCATGGGCCTCGACATGATGCTGCGGACCTGCACCGTGCAGGTGAACCTCGACTTCGGCGACGAGGCCGACATGGTGGAGAAGCTGCGCGTGTCGCTGGCGCTGCAGCCGCTCGCCACCGCGCTCTTCGCCAATTCGCCCTTCGTGGAGGGCGCGCCGAACGGGTATCTCTCGAACCGCGCGCGCGCCTGGACCGACACCGACCCCGACCGCACCGGCATCCCCGCCGTCGCCTTCGAGGACGGCTTCGGCTTCGAGCGCTTCGCCGAGCACGTCCTCGACGTGCCGATGTACTTCATCATGCGCGAGGGGCGCTGGATCGACGCTGCGGGCATCTCCTTCCGCGACTTCCTCGACGGCCGCGCGGGCAATGCGCTGGAGGGCCAGGTGGCGACGATGGGCGACTTCGCCGATCACGTCACAACCGTCTTCACCGATGTCCGCCTGAAGCGCTTCCTCGAGATGCGCGGCGCCGACGCGGGAAGCGTCGGGATGCTGATGGCCAAGCCCGCCTTCTGGACCGGCCTGCTCTACGACGACGCGGCGCAGAAGGCCGCCGCCGCGCTGATCCGCGGCTGGACGGTGGAGGAGATCCGCGCGCTGCGGATGGAGGTCCCGCGCCTCGGGCTGAAGGCCAGCATCCGCGGCCGTTCCCTGCAGGACCTCGCACGCGACGCGCTGGCCATCGCGCGCGACGGGCTGAAGGCGCGCGGCCTCGGCGAGGAGCCCTACCTCTCCCCGCTCGAGGAGATCGCCGCCTCCGGACTCACCCAGGCCGAGCGCTGGCTGGCGCGCTGGGAACGCGCCTGGGGCCGCGACGCGTCGCGCATCTTCGCCGAGGCGGAAGCCTGAGCCCGTAACGTTCCGCGCCGCGCGGCGCGGAACCGCTCCGCCCTCCGCGCCGTTGCCCCCCGCACGACCTGCAGGAGGTACGGCATGCGCGCGCTCGTCTGGCACGGCAAGGAAGACATACGCTGCGAGTCGGTGCCGGACCCGCGCATCGAGCATCCGCGCGACGCCATCGTGAAGGTCTCCTCCTGCGCGATCTGCGGCTCCGACCTGCACCTCTTCGACAACGTGATTCCCGCCATGCAATCCGGCGACATCATGGGCCATGAATGCATGGGCGAGGTGGTCGAGGTGGGGCCGGAGGCGAAGGGCAGCCTCAAGGTCGGGGACCGCGTCGTCGTCCCCTTCACCATCACCTGCGGCGAGTGCTGGCAGTGCCGGCGCGGCAACTGGTCGGCCTGCGAGCGCACCAACCGCAACGGCGCGATGCAGGAGAAGATCTTCGGCCGCCGCGCCGCGGGCCTCTTCGGCTACACCCAGCTCACCGGCGGCTACCCCGGCGGCCAGGCGGAGTACATCCGCGTTCCCTACGCCGACCAGACGCACATCAAGGTGCCGTCCACGCTGACCGACGAACAGGTGCTGTTCCTGTCGGACATCCTGCCGACCGGCTGGCAGGGCGCCGTGCAATGCGACATCCAGCCCGACGACACGGTGGCGATCTGGGGCGCGGGGCCCGTCGGCCTGATGTGCGTCGTCTCCGCCGTCATGCTCGGCGCGAAGCAGGTGATCTGCATCGACCGCGTGCCCGAACGCCTGGCGATGGCGAAGGCGAACGGCGCCATCACCATCAACTTCGACGAGGAGAGCGTGATGGAGCGCATCGACGCGCTCACCGACCGCAAGGGCCCGGAGAAGTGCATCGACGCGGTGGGGATGGAGGCGCACGCCACCTCCTCGATCGACGCCGTCTATGACCGCGTCAAGCAGGCGACGATGATGGTCTCCGACCGTATCCACGTGCTGCGGGAGATGATCTACCTGGCGCGCCCCGGCGGCGTGCTGTCCATCCCCGGCGTCTATGGCGGCCTGGCCGACAAGTTCCCGATGGGCCTGCTGATGAACAAGGGCCTGACGATCCGCACCGGGCAGACCCATGTGAAGCGCTGGACCGACGACCTGCTGCGCAGGATCGAGGAAGGCCAGCTCGACCCCTCCTTCGTCATCACCCACACCGTCCCGCTCGAGCAGGGGCCCGGGATGTATAAGACTTTCCGCGACAAGAAGGACGGCTGCGTGAAGGTGGTGCTGAAGCCATGACCGGGGGCAACCGCGGAGGACACCGCATGCGTCAACGACAGGGAACGGCCGGCCGGATGGCCGGCGGCCTCGGATGGTTCTCGATCGGCCTCGGCGTGGTGGAGATCGCCGCCGCCGGCCCGATCGCCCGCGCGCTCGGCCTGCGCGGCGGAGAGAACCTGATCCGCGCCTATGGCGTGCGGGAGGTGGTGACCGGCCTCGGCATCCTCGCCTCCACCAATCGCCGGCCCTGGATCATGGGGCGCGTGGCGGGCGATGCGCTGGACGCCGTGACGCTGCTCGCCGGTGCGCCGCGCGCCTCCGTCGCGGGCTTCGCCACCGCGCTCGGCTCGGTCGCGACCGTCACGCTATTCGACCTCGTCTGCGCCGAGGCGCTGCGGACGGAGGAAGGCGACCGCGTCGGCAGCCAGCGCGCCGCGCGCGCCTACGCCCATCGCAGCGCCTTCCCGCGCGGCGTCGAGGCGTCGCGCGGCATGGCGCGAGACATGGTCGTGCCGCAGGACTTCCGCATCCCCGACCCGATGCGCCCGCAGGCGGACGCCGCCGAGTCGGGCCGCGGCCATGGCGACGAGCGGCGCGGCGCGGCGAACGACATGCCGCCGCAGGCCGCGAACCAGGAAGGCCAGCCCGCCGCCGCGGGCTGAGCGGGGCCGGCGCAACCCCCCTCTCCCGCGTCACGCCGGAGGCGTGCCTTCGGCAAGAAGCGGGAGAGGTGCGACCGCGCGTGCCGCGTCAGCCAGCCGGCACCAGGACCAACCCCGTATGGTCCAGCGTTCCCGGCAGCCGCGCCGGATCGAGCCGCGGCGCCGCGAGCGCCCAATCCCCGCGCTCCAGCAAGGCCGCGAGCGCCGCCGCGCCGAGCATCGGCACGAGGTGATGCGCCGGGCAGGTGCCCGGCCCCGCGCTGAACGGCACCAGCAGCACGCCCTCCGGCGCGCCTTCCAGCCAGAGCTCCGGCGCGAATCGGTGCGCGCAGTCCAGCCGCGTCTCGTCGCGGTGGAAGAAGGGCGCGAAGACCACGAGCCCCGTCCCCGCCGGCAGCGTCCCCGTCCGCCACCGCGTCTCCGCCGTCGTCTCGCGCAGGATCGCCGGCGTGGTCGGCCAGAGCCGCAGTGATTCGCGCAGGCAGGCGCGCAGGAAGGGCCGTTCCGCGCAGCCCGCCAACTCCGCCCCTGCGCGCCCCGCCGCCTCCGGATGCGCCGCAAGCAGCGCCAGTGCGCGCAGCGTCGCGATGCCCGCCGCTTCGAAGGCGAAGAGCCAATGCGCCACCTGGTCCGCCGGCGAGGCCTTGGCACCCGGCAGGTCGGCAAGCCGCCCCGCCAAGCTCCCCGCCTCGGCCCGCGCCAGGTGCCCCTCCACGCGCGCCCGGAACGAAGCGCGCAGCGAGCGCTTCGTCGGCCTCAGGAAGGCCCAGTTCGCCGCCGCGCGCAGCCGCCGCAGCATCTCCGTCAGCTCCGCATCGTCGCGCGCCGAATCGCCGAGCACGATCCGCCGGACCGCCGCCTCCCAGGCCGGCAGGAACGCCGCCCAGTCGAGCCGGCCGAGCGTCCGAGCCTCCCGCGCCAGCCGGCCGATCTCCTCCTCCACGACGCCGAGGAACCGCGCCGCCATGCCGTGCACCGGCCGCGTGCTCTCCAGCGCCACGTCGTTCAGCGCGCGCCGCGAGTCCCGCGCGGGACCTTCGGAGATCAGCGACACGTCCGGCTCGAAATGCGCGAGCGCCGCGCGCTTCTCGCGGCTGGCGGGGGAGAAGGGGTCGGGCGTCTCCTCCAGCACGCGGCGCGCATCCGCCGCCGAGAGCAGCAGCGCCTGGCGGCGCAGCGGCAGGCGCAGCAGGAGTGGGCCGTCGCCATAGGCGTCGCGCAGCGCCCCCATCCGCCGCACCGCCCGCCCGTCGAGGTCGAGCCGCTCGGCCAGCGCCTCCACCCGCGGGCGGCGCAGGATTATGCCCTTGGCGAAGGTCGGCAGCACCACCTCGGCCACCGCGGCGAGGGTGTCGGCGACGCTCGCCACGGCCACGCCGCGCGCGTCGCGCCTCTGGCCGCGCTCCGGCATGATCTGGTCCATCGGCGCCCTTCCCGGCGGGAAGCCGCCTCAACACCCGGCGGCGCGCGCCCGTTCCCGGCCGGCGCGTGGCGTGGGTCAGATCCGCTTCGCCGCCACCACCGCCGCCGCGCTGCCGGTCCCGACGATCCGGCCCCAGGCGCGCAGCAGCCACCCCGTACCGCCGCCGTGCAGGTCGCGGGCCTCGTCGCGGTGGTGCACCTCCTCCTCCTGGCAGCGGGCGAGCAGGGCGCGGATCTCCGGATGGATGCGCTCCGCATCGAGACGGTCGAGCTGCTGCTGGTAGTGGTGGTCCACGAAGGTCTCGACGGCGTCGATCGTGACATGCACGGCGCGCGGCCCGAACAGCGAGGGCAGAGCCCCGGTCAGGAACCCGGCCACGCGCCAGATCGGCAGCAGGCGCGAGCGGCTCCGCGGCGGCAGCAGCTCCTCCAGCAGCTCGAGATGACCCTGTTCCGTCGCCCGGTGCCGCGCCGCGAAGTCGCGCACCTCCGGATCGCGCGAGACGGCGAGGATGCCGCGATAGATCATCACCGCGCCCGTCTCGCCCGCATGGTCCGAGCGCAGCTCGCGCACCAGCCAGTCCGGCAGCGCGGCGAGGCTGGCGGCGGGCGGCATCGGGAGGGGCTTGCGGTCATGTGTCATGGCGGGGCGCATGTGGCCCCCCGCGCGGAGCGCGCAACCATCAGGCCCGCGGTGCGCGCAACCATCAGGCCCGCGGAGCGCGCAGCCATCGTCCTTGGCGGCGCGCGCAACCCGGCCTCCCGCCGGCACGGCTTCCCGTGGCGCGGGATCGCGGCAAAGCTGGGGGACATGTCACCACTCGCCGCGACACTCGCGCGCACGGGCACGCCGCGCACCGCCTCCTTCATCGTGACCCTCTGGGGCGATGCCATCGTGCCGCGGGGCGGCTCGCTCTGGCTCGGCTCGGCGCAGGCGGTGCTCGACCATGTCGGCTGCACCCCGGGCCAGCTGCGGACCGCGATGTCGCGGCTGACCGAAGAGGGCTGGCTGCAGCGCAACCGCGTCGGGCGGCATTCCTTCTACCGGCTTGGGCCGCGCGGCACGGCAAGCTTCGAGGCCGCGGCGGCGCGCATCTACGCCGCGGAGCCGCCGGGCTGGGACGGCGCGCTTCGCCTGGTGCTCTTCGCCGATCCGCCGATGCGCGAAGCGCTCGAGGCCGCCGGCTTCGCGCCGCTGCCGGGCGGCACGCTGATCGGGCTGGCCGGCGACCCCGCCCTGCTGCCGCATGGCGCGCCGGTGCTGCTCGCCCGCCCCCGCTCGGAGGAGGATGCGCGCGACCTGGCCGCGCGGGCTTGGCCGCTGGACGCGCTTGCCGGGGGGTATCGCCGCTTCATCGCGACCTTTGCCCCGCTGCGCGAGGCCGAGGTCCCGCCCGAGGAGGCGCTGCCGCTCCGTCTTCTGCTGGTGCATGAGTGGCGGCGCCTGGTGCTGCGCGCGCCCCTGCTGCCGGCGGCGCTGCTGCCGCCCGACTGGCCTGGGGCCGCGGCGCGCAACCTGATCGCCGTCCTGTACCGCCGGCTGAGCCCTGCCGCCGAGGCCTGGCTGGATGCCGAGGGCCGCGACGAAGGGGGTGCGCTTCCGCCGGCGACTGGCTCGCGCTTTGCTGAAGGCTGAGAGAAGACGCGTTACGTTTTGCGCTTGTCTTGGCGTTATGACGTGACATATTGCCCCGCAGGCGTGGCGGGCGCGTGCGGCGATGCGCGCTGAAAGCCCCGCGCCCCAGGGAGGCCGCCGATGTACACCCAGGCGCTGAACCAGAAGGACAGCGGCCCGCAGGTCGCGGAGGAGCCGGAGCGGCTGGCCCGCTTCGAGGCGCGCGTCGCGGCCGAGGACAAGGTCGAGCCGAACGACTGGATGCCGGAGGCGTATCGCCGGACGCTCACCCGCCAGATCAGCCAGCACGCGCATTCCGAGATCGTCGGCATGCTGCCCGAGGGCAACTGGATCACCCGCGCGCCGAGCCTGCGCCGCAAGGCCGCGCTGCTGGCCAAGGTGCAGGACGAGGGCGGGCACGGCCTCTATCTCTACGCCGCCGCCGAGACGCTCGGCACCTCGCGCGAGCAGCTCGTCGACCAGCTGCTGGCGGGCAAGGCCAAGTACAGCTCGATCTTCAACTATCCGACGCTCACCTGGGCCGATATCGGCGCGATCGGCTGGTTGGTGGACGGCGCGGCGATCATGAACCAGATCCCGCTCTGCCGGACCTCCTTCGGTCCCTATGCGCGGGCGATGATCCGCATCTGCAAGGAGGAGAGCTTCCACCAGCGCCAGGGCTACGAGATCATGCTCACGCTCTGCCGCGGCACGCCCGGGCAGAAGGCGATGGCGCAGGACGCGCTGAACCGCTGGTGGTGGCCGTCCCTGATGATGTTCGGCCCGCCGGATGCCGAGAGCTCCCACACCGACCAGTCCATGCGCTGGAAGATCAAGCGCTTCACCAATGACGAGCTGCGCCAGCAATTCGTGGATGCGACGGTGCCGCAGGGCCACTACCTCGGCCTGACCTTCCCCGACCCGGCCCTGCGCTTCAACGAGGAGACGAAGCACTGGGAATTCGGCGAGATCGACTGGGAGGAATTCCGCCAGGTCCTCGCCGGCAACGGCCCCTGCAACCGGGAACGTCTGGAAGCGCGCCGGAAGGCACATGACGAAGGCGCCTGGGTGCGCGAGGCCGCACTCGCCCATGCCGCCAAGCGCAAGGCGCGCCCCGCCGCCACGCAGAAGCTCGCAGCGGAGTGAGACCGATGCCCGAAGCTCATATGCCGATCTGGGAAGTCTTCATCCGCGCCCGCTCGGGCCTCGCGCATCGCCACGCCGGAAGCGTGCATGCGCCGGATGCCGAGATGGCGCTGCAGGCGGCGCGCGACACCTACACGCGGCGCGGCGAGGGCCTGTCCATCTGGGTCGTCCCGTCCTCGGCGATCACCGCGAGCGACCCGGCCGACAAGGACAGCCTCTTCGAACCCACGGCCGACAAGATCTACCGGCATCCGACCTTCTACGAGGTCCCCGACGAAGTCGGGCATATGTAGATGCCCTCAAGCGCCGGCCGCGGCCGTCACGCCGCAGGCGTGCCTCCGGCACGACCCGCTTGGTTTTCGCGCAGGCCGTCAGTCCTTTCCTGTGGTGACGTGACATGACCACCATCACCCTCGCCGAAACCCCACTCCTCCACGCGGTCCTCGCACGCGCCGACGATGCGCTGGTGCATGCGCACCGCCTGTCGGAGTGGGCCGGCCACGCCCCGATGCTCGAGGAGGACCTGGCGCTGGCCAATGTCGCCCTCGACCTGCTCGGCCAGGCGCGGAGCCTCTACCAGTACGCCGCCGAGCTCGAAGGCACCGGCCGCACCGAGGACGACCTCGCCTATCTCCGCGACGCGCCGGGCTTCCGGAACCTGCTGCTGCTCGAGCAGCCGAAGGGCGACTTCGCCGTCACCATCGCGCGGCTCTTCCTGCACAGCGCATTCCTGCATCCCTTCTGGCGCGCCGCGATGGGCAGCACCGACGCGACGCTCGCCGCGATCGCCGCGAAGGCCGAGAAGGAGGTCGCCTACCACCTCCGCCACTCCGCCGAATGGCTGATCCGCCTCGGCGACGGCACCGAGGAAAGCCGCCGCCGCGCGCAGGACGCGCTGGACCGCCTGTGGCGCTTCACGGGCGAGATCTTCGCGGCCGAGGATGCCGATCTCGTCGCGCGCGGCGTGCTGCCCGACCCTGCCTCGCTGCGCCCCGAATGGGACGCGACCGTCGCGCGCGTGCTGGCCGAGGCGACGCTGGTCCGTCCGAAGGATGGCTGGATGCAGACCGGCGGCCGCCGCGGCGTGCACACCGAGCATCTCGGCCACATGCTCGCCGTCATGCAGCATCTCCAGCGCGCCTATCCGGGGGCGACGTGGTAGCCGCCGCGCTCGACCGGGAACGCCTCCGCCGTGACGCACTCCGCATCGCCGGCGAGGTCCCCGACCCCGAGATCCCGGTCCTCTCCATCGCCGATCTCGGCGTCCTCCGCGACGCGCGCGTGACCGACACCGGCACCGTCGAAGTGGACATCACGCCCACCTATTCCGGCTGCCCGGCGATGAACATGATCGCCGTGAACATCGAGACCGCGCTCGACGCCGCCGGCATACCGGCCCGCGTGAAGCTCGTGCTCTCCCCCGCCTGGACGACGGATTGGATGACGCAGTCCGGCCGCGACAAGCTGCGGGACTACGGCATCGCCCCGCCCGCGCCGAAGGCGTCGCGTCGCGCGCTGTTCGGCATGGACGACGAGATCGCCTGCCCGCGCTGCGGCAGCACCGACACCGAGAAGCTCTCCGAATTCGGCTCCACCGCCTGCAAGGCCCTCTGGCGCTGCACCGCGTGCAAGGAGCCCTTCGACCAATTCAAGTGTCTATGACCGCACCGCTTCGTCTCTTCCCCCGCAGGGTGGGGGAGGCAGGGTGGGGGTGGGTCCACATTCCCGACCTGGCCAGGACCCTCGCACACGCGGGACACCAACGATGAACGCACAGACCAAGACCCGCTTCCACCCGCTGCGCGTCACCCGCGTGGATCGCGAGACGCCCGACGCCGTCGCCATCACCCTCGCGCCGCCGCCCGAGGCCGCCGAGCTCTTCCGCTTCGTCCCCGGCCAGTACCTCACCCTCCGCCGCATCGTGGACGGCGAGGAGCAGCGCCGCAGCTACTCCATCTGCGCCCCCGCCGGCGACGCCTTGCGCATCGGCGTCAAGCGCGTCGAGGGCGGCGCCTTCTCGACCTGGGCCACGCGCGACCTCAGGCCCGGCGACACCGTCGAGGCGATGCCGCCCGAAGGCCGCTTCACGCTGACGCACGATCCCGCCGCGCCGCCGCGCACCGTTCTCGGCATCGCCGCCGGCAGCGGCATCACGCCGATCCTCTCCATCGCCGCCAGCCTGCTGGCGAAGGAGCCGCACAGCCGCTTCGTGCTGCTCTACGGCAACCGCAGCGCCGCCGACATCATGTTCCGCACCGCGATCGAGGAGCTGAAGGACCGCCACCTCGACCGCTTCGCCGTCGTCCACGTCCTCTCGCGCGAGAAGCACGAACTCGCCGCGCTGCATGGCCGCCTCGACGCGGAGCGCCTGCGCGCGCTGCTCCCCGGCCTCGTCGCGCCGACCGAGCTCGACGCCGCCTATATCTGCGGCCCCGACGGCCTGGCCGCGGCGGCGAACGAGGCGCTGACGGCGCTCGGCATTGCCCCCATCCGCGTCCGCATCGAGCATTTCGGCACCGGCGCGCCGCGCCGCGCCGTGCCGCTGCCCGCCGACACGCCCGCCGCCGCGACCGCCGAGATCACCCTCGACGGCGTGACGCGCGAGGTGCCGATGGCCGCCGGCGAGACGGTGCTGGAGGCCGGGCTGCGCGCCGGCATGGACCTCCCCTGGTCCTGCAAGGGCGGCATGTGCTGCACCTGCCGCGCCAAGGTGACGGAGGGCGAGGTCGAGATGGCGCTGAACTACTCGCTGCAATCCTGGGAGACCGAGGCCGGCTACGTGCTGACCTGCCAGAGCCGCCCGAAGGGCGACCGCGTCGTCGTGGACTACGACGCGGCATGACCGAGGCGGCGAGGATCGGCGACCTGCCGCTGAAGCTCGGCGGCACGCTGCGCGACGCGCGGCTCGCCTACGTCGCCTACGGCAAGCTCGCGCCCGGCGGGCGCAACGCGGTGCTGCTGACGCATGGCTACACCAGCACGCATCGCTTCGCCGAGGGCGGGCCCTCGGCCACCGAAGGCGCGTGGAACGAGCTGGTCGGACCCGGCGCGCCGATCGACACCGACCGGTTCTTCGTCGTCGCCTCCAACATGCTCGGATCGAGCCATGGCAGCACCGGGCCGGGCAGCATCAACCCCGCGACCGGCAAGCCCTACGGGCCCGATTTCCCGCCGGTCACGCTCGCGGACATGGTGGCCACGCAGCACCGCCTGCTGGAGACGCTCGGCGTGCGGGAGCTGGTCGCGGTCGCCGGTCCCTCCTATGGCGGCTTCCAGGCCTTCGCCTGGGGCGTCGAGCGGCCGGGCTTCGCGCGCGGCCTCGTCGCCGCCGTGACGGGTCCGCGCTCGCCGAGTGCGATGAACCTCGATGCGCTGCGCCGCGACTTCGCTGCCGATCCCGGCTGGAACGACGGCTGGCACTACGAGACGGGCGGCATCCCCGACACCATGATCGCGCTGCGCGAGCGCACGCTGCGCGGCTACGGCATCGAGGCGAAGCTCGCCGAGCGCTTCCCGGACCCGGCGGCGCGCGATGCCGAGATCCGCCGCATCGCGCGCGAATGGGCCGAGGTCTTCGATCCGCATTCCATGCTGGTGCTTGGCGAGGCCGCGCGCCGCTTCGACGCGACCCCGGGCTTCGGCCGCATCCGTGCGAAGCTTCTCTACGTGCTCTCCACCAGCGACGCGCTCTTCCCGCCGTCGCTCGCCGCCGAGGTGATGCCCGCGCTGAAGGCGGCCGGCGTCGATGCGCGCTACGTCGAGATCGAGAGCGAGCACGGCCACCTGGCCTCCGGCGTGGATGCCGCGAAATGGGCCCCCGCGCTGCGCGCCTTCATCGAGGAACTGATCTAGCCGGCGCGGAAGCGCAGCACGCAGCAGCCCTCGCGGCCCGGCGTCCAGGTCTCCGCGTCGAAGGCGCAGCCGGACGCGCCGAAGACGCCGTGATCCGCCCGGCCGGCGATGCGGCAGAGCATCGCGACTTCGGACTCGCTGCGCCCGTCGGCGATCCAGGCATCCTTGAGCGGGCAGCGGAGCACCCGCACCGTCACGTCGTCGCCGTCGCGCTCGACCTCATGCGGGAAGAGCCGGCCCCAATCGGGGCTCGCCACGGTCAGGAAGCGCGCGGCGACCTCCATCGGCGCCGCGCCGGTCGCGCCGGCGAAGATGCGCGCCCCGGCCTCCGCGCCGGTGCGCTCGATCGCCAGCGCGAGCAGGCGTTCGGCCTCCGCCTCGCCCAGCGCCTCGCGCAACGTGACATACAGGTGCCAGTAGAGCCGGGCGCGCGCTGCAAAGACCGCGTCCAGCTCGCGTGCCAGCCGCTCCGCGCGCATCGCCGGATCCGGCTCCGTCTCCGGCAGGGCGGGAGAGCGGAGCCGTTCGGCCATCTTCAGGCGGCCTTCGCCTCGCGCCGTCGCCGGTGCAGCACGAACTCCGTGTACCCGTTCGGCTGCGCCGCGCCCTCGAACACCAGGTCGCAAGCCGCCTTGAACGCAGCCCCTTCGAAGTCCGGCGACATCGGCACGTAGAGCGGGTCGCCCGCATTCTGCCGGTCCACCACGGCGGCCATGCGGCGCATCGTCTCCATCACCTGCTCGCGCGACACGATGCCGTGGCGCAGCCAGTTGGCGATGTGCTGCGACGAGATCCGCAGCGTCGCGCGGTCCTCCATCAGCCCGACATCGTTGATGTCCGGCACCTTGGAGCAGCCGACCCCCTGGTCCACCCAGCGCACGACATAGCCCAGGATGCCCTGGGCGTTGTTGTCGAGCTCCGCCTGCACGTCGGCCGGCGCCCAGTTGGTGTTCTCGGCCAGCGGCACGCTCAGGATGTCGTCAAGCCGCGCGCGACGCCCGCCGCTCGCGATCTCCGCCTGGCGCGCGGCGACGTCCACCTCGTGATAGTGCAGCGCGTGCAGCGTCGCCGCGGTGGGCGAGGGCACCCAGGCGGTGTTGGCGCCGGCCTTCGGGTGCGCGACCTTCTGTTTCAGCATCTCGGCCATCATGTCGGGCATCGCCCACATGCCCTTGCCGATCTGCGCGCGGCCGCGCAGCCCGCAGGCGAGGCCGACATCGACGTTCCACTCCTCGTACGCCTTGATCCAGGCCAGGCCCTTCATGTCGTTCTTGCGGACGACGGCGCCGGCCTCCATCGAGGTGTGGATCTCGTCGCCCGTGCGGTCGAGGAAGCCGGTGTTGATGAACACCACGCGGTCTTTCGCGGCCTTGATGCAGGCCTTGAGGTTCACCGTGGTGCGCCGTTCCTCGTCCATGATCCCCATCTTGAGGGTGGCGCGCTTCAGGCCAAGCGCATCCTCGACACGCGCGAAGAGCGCGTCGGCCGCCGCAACCTCCTCCGGCCCGTGCATCTTGGGCTTCACGATGTAGACGCTGCCCGCGCGGGAGTTCATCCGCTTGCCGCGGATGTCGTGCAGCGCGATGGCGACGGTGCACATCGCGTCCAGCACCGTCTCCGGCACCTCGGCACCGTCCAGCTTCACCGCATCCGTCATCATGTGATGGCCGACGTTGCGCACCAGCATCACGGAGCGTCCGTGCAGCGTGACGGACCCGCCCGACGGCGTCTTGTAGCTGCGGTCGGCGTTCAGCCGGCGCACCACCGTCTTGCCGCCCTTCTCGAGCTCCGCCGTCAGGTCGCCGCGCATCAGGCCGAGCCAGTTGCGATAGACCAGCACCTTGTCCGCGGCGTCCACGGCGGCGACCGAATCCTCACAATCCTGGATCGTCGTCAGCGCCGATTCCAGCACGAGGTCGGAGACCCCCGCCGGGTCCTCCTTTCCGATCGCGCTCGTCCGATCCACCCGGATCTCCAGGTGCAGCCCATGATTCACCAGCAGGATCGCCGAGGGCGCCCAGGAGTCGCCCGCGTAGCCGACGCACTGCCCCGGCCGCGCCAAGCCCACCTTGCGCCCGTCCTTCAGCGTGACGGCCAGCGCGCCGCCCTCGATCGCGTAGCCCGTCGCCTCGACATGCGATGCGCCGCCCGCCAGCGGCGCCGCCCTGTCGAGCACGCCGCGGGCGAAGGCGATCACCTTCGCGCCGCGCTGCGGGTTGTAGCCGCGCCCGCGCTCCGCGCCGTCCGTCTCCGGGATCGCGTCGGTGCCATACAGCGCATCGTAGAGGCTGCCCCAGCGCGCATTCGCGGCGTTCAGCGCGTAGCGCGCGTTGCTGACCGGCACGACCAGCTGCGGCCCGGCCACATGCGCGATCTCGGCATCCACGTCGGTCGTGCCGACATGGAAATCCTCCGGCTCCGGCAGCAGGTAGCCGATCTCGGTCAGGAAGGCCTTGTAGGCCGCGAGGTCCACCGGCCGCGCCGGGTTGGCGCGGTGCCACGCGTCGATCCGCGCCTGCATCTCGTCGCGCCTGGCCAGCAGCGCCGCGTTGCGCGGCGCCCAGTCGCGCAGGATCGCCTCGAGCGAGGACCAGAAGCGGGTGGGCTCGACGCCAGTGCCCGGCAGCGCCTCGGTTTCGATGAAGTCGCGCAGGGCGGCAGCCACGTCGAGGCCGCCGATCCGGACCGTACCAGCCACGTCACTCACTCCCGTTGCAGCCGCGGCAGGGAAGGAGAGGCGTCGCGGCGCGGCGCGGTTTGGGGGCAATCGCCCTGGGAGGCAAGGGGTCGGGCCAAGCGCGCGGGACGGGGCTGCACGTCATCTTCCGGGCAGCGGAACGCCAGGATGGTGCGACGCAGGATCGGGCGGGCCAAGCCGTGCCGCGGACGTCATGACCGGGCCGCTCGACGGTCCGCCCGACAACCACAGAACGTCGCACGGCGCCGGAACGTCCAACCGTGGCGCGGGTGTCACACTTGGCACACAGGTGTCGTGCGGAGGCCACACAGGTCTTTGTGACAGACGCAGTCGCCTCTAGGTTGTTCACAAGCTCGGGATCAACCTGTGACCCCTCCCCCCGTGACGGCGACCGATGCGCCGCCGCTCGAAGACACCCCGGTCCGGCGCCTCGCGCCGGTGCAGCCGCGCACCATGGTGGAGCAGGCGGCCGAGGCGATCGTTGCCGCCGCGGCCCGCGGCGCCTTCCTGCCCGGCGACCGCCTCGTCGAGGCCGAGATCGCGCGCGACCTCGGCATCAGCCGCGTCCCGGTACGGGAGGCGCTGCGCCTCCTCGAATCCCAGGGCATCGTCGTCAGCACGCCCTACAAGGGCATGCGGCTGATGCAGGTGACGAACCGCGCGGTGGCGGAGCTGACGCGCGTGCGCGCCGCCCTCGAATCGCTCGCGCTGCGGGAGATCGTCGCCGCCGGCGGCGCCGAGGCGCGGATTGCCCCGGCCCGCCGCGCCGCCGCCCTGCACGAGATCGCGCTGTCCGGCGGCGACCCGGCCGCGACCGTGGCGGCCGACATCGCGGTGCATGGCGAGCTCTGCCGCATCTCCGGCAACGCGGTGCTGCACGGCATCTGGTCCGGCCTCGCCCGCCAGCTCGCGGTCGTGCTCGGGCTTGCCCAGGGCGAGCGCTCGGCGCCCGCCATCGCCGGCGAGTATCGCCGCCTGCTCGACGCGCTGGCCGATGGCGACGCGGCGGGTGCCCAGGCCGCGCTCGACGCGCATCTCGCCTGGCACGAGCGCTTCGACTTCGAAGGCGCGATCGCCGAGCGACGCGCCCGGCGCGGATAGGCAGCCCGCCCGCGCCGTCGCATGATCGGCGCATGCCCATGACCTACGCCCCGCCGCCCCACACCACCCAGCACTGGCACGTCGCGAAGCCCGCCGCGCGCGGCCGCCGCGGCGTCGTCGCCAGCCAGTCGCGCGCCGCGGCCGAGGCTGGCCTCGCGATTCTCGACGCCGGCGGCAACGCGGCCGACGCCGCCGTCGCCATGGCCTTCGCGCTGGCCACGACCGAGCCCTGGAACTCCGGCCTCGGCGGCATCGGCTTCGCGCAGGTCGCGGGGCCTGGGATCCCGGCGCGCACGGTGGATTTCGGCCCGATCTCGCCGGGGCGGCTCGATCCCGCCGCCTTCCCGATGACGGGGCGGATGAAGCAGGACCTCTTCGCCTGGCCGGAGGTGGAGGGCGACCGCAACATCCACGGCGCGCTCTCCTTCGCCATCCCCTCGGCGGTGGCCGGCTACGCCGCGCTGCACGAGGCGCATGGCCGCCTGCCGGTCGCCGATGTCCTCGCGCCGGCCGTGGCGCTCGCGAAGCGCGGGCTCGCGCAGGACTGGTTCACGACGCTGAAGGTCGCGAACGCCGCGTCCACGCTGCGGCTCTATCCGGAATCGGCGCGGGTCTACCTGCCCGGCGGATTGCCGCCCGTCGCCCCCTACCAGGGCACGCCCGGCTTCTTCCGCCTCGGTGCGCTGCCGGACACGCTGGAGCGCCTGTCGCGCGCCGGCCTGCGCGACTTCTACGAAGGCGAGGTCGCGGCGGCGATCGCGTCGGACGTGAAGGAGATGGGCGGCGTGCTGTCCGCCGAGGACCTGGCGGGGTGCCGCGCGCGCATCCTGCCCGCGGTGTCGGTGCCGTGGCGCGGCCGCACGCTGCACCTGTCGAACGGGCTGACCGCGACACCAACCTTCCGCCGCGTCGCCGCGCTGATGGAGGAGGCCGACTGGTCGGGCGCCGCGCCCTCCGCCGCCTGGCACCTCGCCTTCGCCCGCGCGATGCAGGCCGCCTATGCCGAGCGCCTCGCCGGCCTCGGCGAAGCCGAGCAGTCGTCCGAAACCTGCACCACGCACCTCACCGTCTGCGACGCGGACGGCATGATGGTCGCGATGACCACCACGCTGCTCTCCTCCATGGGCAGCCGCGTCGTGCTGCCGCGCTCCGGCGTGCTGATGAACAACGGGGTGATGTGGTTCGACCCGCGGCCCGGCACGCCGAACGCCATCGGGCCGAACAAGCGCCCGCTCTGCAACATGTCCCCCGTGATCGCGACGGATGCGGCGGGCGTGCCGGCCATCGCGCTCGGCGCCTCCGGCGGGCGGCGCATCCTGGCGGCGGTGTTCCAGATGCTGGCGATGACCGCCGGCTTCGGCATGGACGCGGAGGCCGCGGCCCATGCGCCGCGTCTCGACGTCTCGGGCGCCGAGGGCGTCACCGCCGACCGCCGCCTGCCCGCCGCGACGCTTGCGGCGCTGGACGCGGTGGGCCCGGTGGAGGTGGTGGAGCACGCCGTGCTGCCGGTGAACTTCGCCTGCCCGAACCTGATCGCCATCGGCCCGGACGGCGCACGGGTCGGCATCACCGACGTGATGTCGCCCTGGTCGGCGGCGCTGGCCCAGGGATAGGCGTGCGGTGACGGCGACGCCGCTCGCCGAGGCGGTCGTCCACCTCACCGCGACGGCGCATGGCCGCGCCGAGGCGGCGGCCGACCTCGCCTTCGCGGGCGCCGTGCTGCTCGACCTCGCCGCGGCCGGCCGCGTCGCGATCGAGGACCCGGTGCTGCGCCTGCTCGACGACGCGCCGACCTGGGACGAGGCGGCCGATGCCGCGCTCGGCGTGGTCGCGGAGCGGCCGGCGGAGCCGCTGCGCGACGCGCTGGCGCGGCTGGCGGCCGAGGCCGCGCCGATCCGCCGCGCGCTTCGCGACCGCCTCTTTGCCGAAGGCCAGGTGCCGGCGCTGGAGGACGGGGCTCTCTGGCTCTTCACCGGCGCGCCGCGCGGCCCCGACCCGGCCGCCGCGCTGCGCGCACGGCTGGCTGCCCGCGACCCGGCTGACGCGACGCTGCACGGCCTGTTGCAGGCCGCCGGGCTGGAGGCCGGCGAAGCCGCCCCCCACCCCGTCGCGCGGGCGCTGGGGTCGCTGCGCGGCGATTAGGACGCGCGGCGCGCGCCCTGCCGCGGCACGCCCCTTGCTCAGAAGGCGGGCAAGGGGGCCTCCATTCGCCCGTGACGCGTCGCGGATGCACGCTTCATGGGCAGGCTGCTCCCTTCCCGACCACTCGGAGCACAGCCATGCTGAACCGCCGCCACCTTTTCGGGCTCGCCGCCGCCGGCGCGCTCGCCAGGCCGTCCCTGTCCCTGGCGCAAGGCGCCTGGCCGAACCGCTCCATCCGCCTCGTCGCGCAGTTCCCGCCGGGCGGCCTCGTGGACACCGTGTCCCGCCTGCTCGCACCGCAGCTCTCCGCGGCCCTCGGCCAGACGGTGCTGGTGGAGAACCGGGCCGGCGCCGGCGGCGTGATCGGCACCGACGTCGTGGCCAAGGCACCGGCGGATGGCTACACGCTGCTCGTCAGCCACGCCTCGGTCCACGTCTTCGCCACCGCGACGCGCCCGACGCTGCCCTTCGACCCGATCGGCGACTTCACCCACATGGTGCACCTCGTCGAGGCGCCGAACATCGTCCTCGTCCGCGCCGACAGCCCGTTCCAGACGCTCGAGCAATACGTGGCCGCCGCGCGCACGCGCCCCGTCCGCTACGGCTCCTCCGGCATCGGCTCCGCCCCGCACCTGCTGGGTGCGATGCTCTCGGCCGAGGCGCGCGCGCCGAACCTCGACCACGTGCCCTATGCCGGCAGCGCGCCCGCGATGCAGGACGTGCTGGCGCGCAACATCGAGAGCATGATCGACCCGATCACCACCAACGTGCAGCAGCTGCGCGAGGGCTCCCTCCGCGCGCTCGCGGTGTCCTCCCCGCAGCGCCTGCCGGCCTTCCCGAACATCCCGACCTTCGCCGAGCTCGGTTTCGCGAAGCTGACCTCCGCGCAGTGGCTCGGCCTGTCGGCGCCGAAGGGCCTGCCGGCGCCGATCGTGCAGCGCCTGACGGAGATCACCCCGCCGATCCTGCAGCGGCCGGAGCTGATGGAGCGCTTCAGCTCGCTGCAGACCCTGCCGCGCAGCCCCGCACCCACCGGCGACGCCTTCGTGGCGGTGATGCGCGAGGAGATCGCCGAATGGACTGCCGTGGCGCGGCAGTTCAACATCGTGGTGAGCTGAGCCGCCGCGACGGCGCCGGTCGCGAGGGCAGGCCCCTCCGCGGCCGGCTACGCCGTCTCCCCCCGCCGCCCGCGCAGCGCATCGGCCGTGGCCTGCGCGGCGGCGAGCGGCACGCCGAGGTGGCGCATCGCATATTCGGCCATGCCCAGCGCCACCTCGCGCTCGCCCATCATCACCAGGCCGACACCTTCCTCCGCCTCCAGCAGCGCCGCCTCCTCGTCGGAATGGGTGCGCACCAGCGCGCGCACCGCCGGATTCGCCGCCCTGGCGAGCGCCAGCACCGCGCGCGCCTCCACCGCCCCCGGCAAGGCGACGGCGAGGACGCCGGCACGCGCGATCCCGGCGGCGCCCAGCACCTCCGGCCGGGTGGCGTCGCCCCAGACCACCGGGACGCCCGCGGCGTGCAGCGCCTCGGCCGCGGCGCGGTCGGCCTCCACCGCCACAACGGGCAGCCCGTGCTCGCGCAGCGCGCGGATCACCACGGCCCCGACGCGGCCCGTGCCGACGACGACGGCGTGGCCGTCCACCGTCGCCTCCGGCGGCGGCGGGCCGAGGCGCGGGCGGCGCTCGCCGCGCCACCAGGCGAGCCGGGCGGAGCGTTCGAGCCGCGGCACCAGCGCCTCCGCCGCGCGGAGCGTCAGCGGCGTCAGCACGATCGTCGCGATGGCGGCGACGAGCACGGGGCCGCGCACCTCGCCGGGCAGGATGCCCTCGCGGATCGAGATCTCCGTCAGCAGGAAGGAGAACTCGCCGATCTGGCCGAGCGAGCCCGCGACCGTCGCCGCGGTGCGCGGCGCGATGCGCAGCGCGAGCAGAAGGGCGAGGGTCCCGCCTGCAATGCTGAGCAGCACGACCACGATCGCGGCGAGCGAGACCAGCGGATGCGCGAGGATCACCGCCGGATCGAGCAGCATGCCAATCGAGACGAAGAACACGGCGGCGAAGATGCGCTGCATCGGCGTCGCCTCGGCCGCCGCCTGGTGGCCGACATCGCTCTCGCCCAGCACCACGCCGGCGAAGAAGGCGCCGAGCGCGAAGGAGACGCCGAACAGCGTGGAGGCGGCGAAGGCGACGCCGAGCGCGATGGCGAGCACGGCGAGGGTGAAGAGCTCGCGCGAGCCGTTGCGGGCCACGCGCACCAGCATCCAGGGCAGGGCACGGCGGCCGATCACCACCATCACCGCGGCGAAGGCGGCGAGCGACAGCGCGGCCTTGCCGACCTCGCCGGCGAGCGAGGCGCCGGGATGCGCCGGCACGCCGGCCACCGCGGGCAGCATCACCAGCGCGAAGACGACCACCAGGTCCTGCATCACCAGCCAGCCGAGCGCGATGCGCCCCGCCTCGCCGCCGAGCTTCCCGCGTTCCTCCAGCGTGCGCGTGGCGACCGCAGTGGAGGAGATCGCCAGCGCCAGGCCGAAGGCCAGCGCCGCGCCGAAGCCGAGGCCGAAGGCAGTGCCGAGCGCAGCCCCGAGCGCGCCGGCGAAGGCGATCTGCAGGGCCGCACCCGGCACGGCGACGCGCCAGACCGCGAGCAGGTCGGCGGGGCGGAAATGCAGCCCGACGCCGAACAGCAGCAGCGCGACGCCGAGCTCCGCCATGGCGGAGACGACGCCGCGCTCCGCCACGAAGCCCGGCGTGTAGGGGCCGACGACGACGCCCGCCGCGATGTAGCCGATGATCGCCGGCAGCCGCATCGCCCGTGCGGCCGCGCCGAACAGGAAGGCGAGCGTGATGCAGGCGACGACGGTCGCGAGCATCAGGTCGGGGCCATGGTGCATGGGCCGACCCTAACCCGTTGCCGCGCGCCGACCTACCGTTGCGGCGCGCGGCGGGGGGACGCACCATCTGCGGATGCGCTCGCCCGATGCGACCCGCCTCCGCTTCGAGGGCGGCACGATGCTGGCCTGGGATCCGCCCGTGCCGAGACCAGGCGCGCCGGCCGTGCTGCTGCTGCACGGCGCGGCCTGTGGGGCCTGGGTCTGGGAGGAGGGCTTCGGTGCGCGGCTCGCCGCCGCCGGCCACGCTGTCTTCGCCATCGGCTTCGACCGCGGCAGCGCGGGAGCGCCGGCAGGGCTGGCGGATTATGCCGCGGATGCGCGCGCTGCGCTGGCCGCGATCCGCCGGCCCGCGGTGATCGTCGGGCATTCGCTCGGCGCCCTGGTGGCGCAACGGATGCTGGCCGACCCGGCCGTGCTGGGCTGCGGCCTGCTGGCGCCGGTGCCGCCGGAGGGGCTGGCCTGGTCGAACTGGCGTCTTGCGATGTCGGACCCGCCGCTGTGGCGTGCCGTGGCGCGCATGACGGAGCCGGCCGCGCCCGGCGATGCGCCGCTGCTGCGCCGCGCTCTGTTCTCGGCCGCGCTGCCTGACGCGACGGCGGCGCGGCACCTGCGGCGGCTCGGCGGCGAGAGCCGCGTGGCGCTGCTGGAGGCGCAGGCCCCGCAGCCTGTCCCGCCGGCCTGGAGCCTCGGCAAGCCCTGCGTCGTCCATGGCGCACGGCGCGACGCGCTGGTGCCGGCCGACGCGGTGGTGCGCACGGCCGCGTGGCACGCCGCATCGTTCCTGCTGCTCGACGGCACCGGCCACCTGATGATGCTCGATGCGGGGCGCGAGGCGCTGGCGGACCGGGTGGCCGCCTGGATGGAGGAGAGCTTCCGGTGACATCCATCCTGATCACGGGCGGCGCGGGCGCGATCGCGCGCGCGGTGGTACGGCGCGCTGCGGAGGCGGGCTGGCGGCCCGTCACGCTCGATCTGCACGAGCCCGCGGACCTTCTGCCGAACGAGGCCTTCCACGCCTGCGACTTCGCCGACCTCGACGCCGCCCGCGCCGCGCTGGCGGAGGCCGTCGCGCGGCACGCGCCGACGCGGCTGTTGAACAATGTGGGCATCGTGCGGCCGGCCTCGCTCGAGGAGACGCGGGCCGAGGACCTCGCCGCGGTGATGGACGTCAACCTGCGCAGCGCGATCCTCGCCGCGCAGGCCGTCCTGCCCGCGATGCGCGACGCCGGCTTCGGCCGGGTGGTGAACATCGCGAGCCGCGCGGCGCTGGGGAAGGAGCTCCGCACCGCCTATGCCGCGAGCAAGGCCGGGCTGATCGGGCTGACGCGGACCTGGGCGCTGGAACTGGCGGCCGCCGGCATCACGGTGAACGCCATCGGCCCCGGTCCGATCGCGACGGAGCTGTTCCGCCGCGCCAACCCCGACAACAGCCCGCGCACCCGCGCGATCATCGAGGGCGTGCCGGTCAAGCGGCTCGGCACGCCGGAGGACGTGGCGCATGCCGCGTCCTTCTTCCTCGACGACCGGGCCGGCTTCGTCACCGGCCAGGTCGTCTATGTCTGCGGGGGGCTCACCGTGGGACTTGCGCCGGCCTGACCCGTGGTCACGCCGAGGCCGGCCTCGCGCCACGCCGCATCAGCCGCGACAGCACGGGCCAGAGCAGCCCCGCCGCGGTGATCGCGAAGAGCGTCAGCGCGATCGGCCGCGAGCCGAAGCCGGCCAGGATGCTGCCCGCATCGTCGCCGAAGATGATGAGGCTCTGCTTCAGCGTCTCCTCCACCATCGCGCCGAGCACGAGGCCCATGATCAGCGGCGCCGGGGAGAAGCCCGCGCGGCGGAACAGGAAGCCGACCAGGCCGGCGACGAGCATGACATAGACGTCGCCCAGGGACTGGTTGGGCCCATAGGCGCCGATCACGCTCAGCACGAAGACCGCGGGCCAGAGGAAGGCGGGCGGGATGAGGCTGATGCGCGCGAAGAGCCGCGCCATGGACAGCCCCATCACCAGGTAGAAGATGTTCGCCGCGAGCATCGAGGCGAAGACGGCGTAGAGCAGCGTCGGCTGTTCGTTGAACAGATGCGGCCCGGGCCGCACGCCCTGCACGATCAGGCCCGCGAGGATGATCGCCGTGGTCGCTGAGCCCGGGATGCCGAGCGCCAGCGTCGGCACCATGGAGCCGCCGACTGCGGCGTTGTTCGCGGCTTCCGGGCCGGCGACGCCCTCGATGCTGCCGTGGCCGAACTCCTCCTTGTGCTTCGACCAGCGGCGCGTCTCGTTGTAGCCGATCAGCGCGGCGGTGGTCGCACCCAGCGCGGGCAGCGCGCCGATGAAGGTGCCGATGCCGCTGCCGATCCAGATCGAGCGGTTGCACTTCCGCATCTCCGCCCAGCCCGGGACGCGCGCCGCGTCCTCGAACAGGATCTCCGCCTTGCCGAAGCGCCGCGCCGCCTGGTCGAGCATCTCGCCGACCGCGAAGAGACCGATGAGGACGGGCACGAAGCCGATGCCGTCCGACAACTCCATGATGCCGAAGGCGTAGCGCTCCACGCCGGTGGTCAGGTCCATGCCCACGGTTGCGATCAGCAGGCCGAGCGCCGCGGCGATGAGGTTCTTCACCGCGCTGTCGCCGCCGACCGCGGCGCACATGGACAGCCCGAACAGCGCGAGGGCGAAGTATTCCGGCGGGCCGAAGCTGTAGGCGGCGCGCGCCAGCAGCGGCGCGGCGAAGATCAGCACGACGACGCTGACGATGCCGCCGATCGCGGAGGACACCGCCGACATGCCGAGGGCGAGGCCCGCCTGGCCCTTCTCGGCCATCTTGTAGCCTTCGAGCGCCGTCGCGCTGGCCGATGGATCGCCCGGCGCGTTCACCAGGATCGCCGTGATCGAGCCGCCGAAATTCGCCGCGCAGTAGATCGCGCCGAGGAAGCAGATCGCCGGCACCGGGCCCATCGCGATCGTCATCGGAAGCAGCAGCGCGATGGTGGTGGACCCGCTGATGCCCGGCAGCGCGCCGACGAAGATGCCGAGCACGGTGCCGAGCAGCACCATCAGCATCACATAGGGATCGGCGAGGATCGCCAGGCCGCCGAGGAAGGCTTCCATGTCAGTTCCCGAACAGCAGGCCGCCGGGCAGCGTCAGCCGGAAGACCTTCACGAAGACGAGCCAGAGCGTGACCGTGAGCCCCGCCGAGACGCCAAGCAGCAGCGGCAGGCGGCGCTCGCCCCAGATCCAGCCTGCGGCAACGAGGAACAGGAAGCCGGCGCCGAGCATCCCCACCACCACCATGGCCGGCACAAAGAGCAGGCAGCAGGCCCAGATCGCCAGCGCGCCGCGGTCGGGTGCCACGTTGTCCGGATCCGGCGGGCCCGGCTCCTGCAGCGCCAGCAGCAGCGCAAGACCGAGGATCACGACGCAGACGAGCCGCGGGAACTCCACCGCGCCGAGGCCGGGCAGGCCGGGCGGAACGGGGTCGAAGAAGAAGGTGCCCGCGAAGGCCGCCAGCGCGACCAGCGCGGCCGCCGCCGCGCTGATCCGGTTGGTGCTGCTCGGGCGGGAAGGTGCCGCGGAAGGCTTCACCGCAGCAGGCCGAGCGAGGTCAGCGCCTCCCGCCCTTCCTCGTGGAAGCCGGCGAGCTGGCGGCCCCAGACCTCGCGCCCTGCAACCGAATCGGGCGACTGGCCGGTGTTCTCGAGGTAGCCGCGGTAGATCGGCCCGGACATCGCGCGGATCAGGCCCTGTTCCAGCCGCGCGATGCGGTCCTCAGGCGTGCCCTTGAGCGCGGCATAGCCGCGCACGGTGGCGGAGGTCGCGTTGATCCCGACCTCCTTGCCGGTCGGGACGTCGGGGAAGGTGGAGAGCCGCCGTTCCGACATCACCATCAGCGGCCGCACCTCGCCGGCGCGCAGCTGCGATTCCGCCTCGGCCGGGTTCAGCAGGCCGACATCGATGTTGCCGCCGACCAGGTTGATCACGATGTCGCCGCCGCCGCGGAAGGGCACGAGGGTGGGCTGCTGGATGCCGGCCGCGCGGCCGAAGGCGAAGATCGCCACATGGTCCACGCCGCCGACATGCGTGCCGCCGAAGCGGAGCGAGCGCTGGCGGCCGGCGGACAGCAGCTCGTCCGGGCTGCGGAGCGGGCTGTCGCGCCGCACCAGCACCATCTGCGGGTCCTCCGTCGCGCGGGCGAGCGGGACGAGGTCGGTCAGCTGCGGCAGGCTGCGGTTGCGCAGCATCGTCAGCAGATGCGTCTGCGTCATCAGGATGATCGTGTGCCCGTCGGCCGGCCGGCTCGCGAGGTATTGCAGCGCCTGGGCGCCGCTGCCCGCGGTCCGGTTCACCACCGTCAGCTCCTGTCCGAACTCGCCGGGGGCGCCGACCATCATCATGCGCGCGGTGATGTCGGTGCCGCCGCCGACGCCGGCATGCGTCACCACCTCGATCGGGCGTGAGGGGAAGCGCTCCTGCGCCCTAAGGCTGGCGGGCGCGAGCGCGAGGGCGCTGGCGCCGAGCAGGCTGCGGCGGTGCATCATGTCCGTTGTCTCCCTTTCGCGCCGCTTGCTGCGGCGTGCTGGTGGCCTCGAAGCGGCGCTTGCCGCCTGCGATGTGCGTCTCGCCTGCCTCGCGCGCCGCGGCGGCGTCGCCGGCGGCGATGGCGCGCAGGATGGCGGCGTGCTCGGCGTTGCTCTCGCGCATGTTCTCGGGCTGGACGAGGGCGCGGCGGCGGAACAGGTGCAGCTCGTTGCCGAGCTCGTCATACAGCCGCCGCGCGCGCGGGCCCGAGCCGAAGGCGAGAAGGGCTGCGTGGAAATCGAGGTTGGCGGCGTAGTAGGCGGGCGGCGTGTCGGCGCGGCGCGCCTCCTCCATGCGCTTCACCAGGGCGCGAAGTGCGGCGACCTGCTGCGGCGTGGCCGTCTCCGCCAGCCGCGCGCAGGCGAGGCCGGTCAGCGCGGCGCGCAGATCGTAGATCTCGAGCGCTTCCTCGGCGCTGACCTGGCGCACATAGCTGCCCTGGTTGCGCACCGCGACGACGAGACCCGTGCGCTCGAGGCCCCGCACCGCTTCCCGCACCGGGCCGCGGGAGACGCCGAGGCGGGTGGCCAGCTGCTGCTCGTTCAGCCTCTCCCCGGCGGCGAGCGCGCCCGAGAGGATCAGCCGCTCGATCTCCTGCGCAACGAGGGAGGCGAGGGAGCGCGTGCGGACGATCTCGAGCGCGCTCTGCGCGTCGCCCGGTCTCGCCTCGGCCGTGCGGGTCCTGGCGGCGGTTTCCTCCATGGCGGGACGCTGCCTCCTGCGACTGTCATCTGTCAACAGTTTGCGGCCGCACCGTCCGGTGATAGAGAGAGGGAGAAGGAGACGCCCATGCCCGACGGACACGCCCCGCAGACCTCGACAGCGCTGTCACGCTTCACGGTGCTCGACCTCACGCGCGTGCGATCGGGCCCGACCTGTGTGCGCCAGCTCGCCGACTGGGGTGCGAAGGTCATCAAGATCGAGATGCCGCCGGCGCTCGACGAGGGCGACCCGATGGGCGGGCCGCGGCATGGCAGCGACTTCCAGAACCTGCACCGCAACAAGCGCGGCCTGACGCTCAACCTGAAGTCGCCCGACGGCGTGGCGCTGCTGAAGAAGATGGTCGAGACGGCGGATGTGGTGGTGGAGAATTTCCGTCCCGACGTGAAGAAGCGCCTCGGCATCGACTACGAGACGCTGTCGGCGATCAACCCGCGGCTGGTCTATGCCTCGATCTCCGGCTTCGGGCAGGACGGGCCCTATGCGGGACGGCCGGGCTTCGACCAGATCGCGCAGGGCATGGGCGGGCTGATGTCCATCACCGGCCTGCCGGGCCAGGGCCCGGTGCGGGTCGGCATCCCGATCGCCGATCTCTGCGCCGGCATCTTCGCATCCCAGGGCATCATGATCGCGCTGCTGGAGCGCGAGGTGTCCGGCAAGGGCCAGTGGGTGCAGTCGAGCCTGCTGCAGGCGCAGGCCTTCATGCTGGACTTCCAGGCGAGCCGCTGGCTGATGGAAGGCCAGGTCGCCAAGCAGGCCGGCAACAACCATCCGACCTCGATCCCGACCGGCGTCTTCACGACCTCCGACGGCTACATGAACATCGCCGCCAGCGGCAACAAGATCTGGGAGCGATGCGCGCGCGGCCTGGGCCGCGAGGACCTGCTGGCGGACGAGCGCTACAAGACGGCGAAGGGCCGCAGCGACCACCGCGACGAGCTGAATGCCGAGCTCGAGAAGACGACGCGGACGAACACGACCGCGCATTGGGTGGAGGCGCTGAACGAGGCCGGCGTGCCCTGCGGCCCGATCTACCGGATCGACGAGGTCTTCGCCGATCCGCAGGTGAAGCATCTCGGCATCGCGCAGACGCTGAACGGCGGCAACAAGGGCGAGGTGGCCTATGTCGGCCAGCCGATCACCCTGTCGCGCACGCCGGCGAAGATCGTGAGCCACCCGCCGGAGATCGGCGAGCACACGGACGAGATCCTGACGGAGATGGGGCTGACCAAGGCGCAGATCGACGACCTGCGCGCGCGGCAGGTTGTCTGAGGAGACTGCAATCATGGATGGGATGCTCGTGACGGGCACCGACAAGATGCTCGCCCGCAAGGCGGACGGCATCGGCTGGATGACCTTCAACAACCCCGAGCGGCACAACGCCGTCTCGATGGAGATGTGGCAGGCGGCCGAGCGCATCCTGACCGACTTCTCAGCCGACCCCGAGGTGCGCGTGGTCATCGTCACCGGCGCGGGAGGCAAGGCCTTCGTCTCCGGCGCCGACATCTCGAAGTTCGAGAGCGAGCGCGCGAGCGAGGAGGCGGTGAACGCCTATCAGGCACAGACGAAGAAGGTCTACGACCTGCTCGCCGACTGCCCGAAGCCGACCATCGCGATGGTCCAGGGCCATTGCATCGGCGGCGGCACGGCACTGGCCGTGACCTGCGACATGCGCATCTGCGGCGAGACGGCGAGCTTCGGCGTGCCCGCGGCGAAGCTCGGCCTCGGCTACCCGATCGAGGGCATCCGCCGCCTGGTGGACATCGTCGGCCCGTCCTTCGCGAAGGAGATCTTCTTCACCGCGAAGCGCTGGAATGCTGAGGAGGCGCGCATCATGGGCCTCGTCAACCGCGTGGTGCCGAACGACAAGCTGGAAGAGTTCGTCGTGGACTACGCGAAGACCATCGCGGGCAACGCGCCGCTCACGGTCGCGAGCGTGAAGGTCATCGTGCGCGAGGCGCTGAAGGACCGCGGCGCGGCGGACGAGGCGCTGTGCGACCGCCTGGTCAAGCAGTGCTTCGCGAGCGAGGACTACATCGAGGGCCGCCGCGCCTTCATGGAAAAGCGCCCGCCGCAGTTCAAGGGACGCTGAGCTCCTCCGGGCGGAGCGGCCCGGGAAAGTGACACGCGACGCGCTGGCCGGGGGCGACCTCGGCTAGTTGCGGTTCCTCCTCCGCGCAACGTGCGACGGCCCGCGGGCAGCGCGTCCGGAATCGGCAGCCGGAAGGCGGATTCGCAGGGCTCGGCACCTCGCCCTTCAGCACGATGCGCGCCCGGCGCTCGCTGCCCGGTTCCGACGCCGCGGAGAGCAGCGCCTGGGTGTAGGGATGCTGCGGCCCGGCGAAGAGACGCTCGCGCGGCGCCTCCTCCACGATGCGGCCGAGGTACATCACCGCGACGCGCGGGGCCATGTGGCGGACCGCGGCGAGGTTGTGGCTGACGAAAAGGCAGGCGAGGCCGAGGCGTTCCTGCAGCTCGCGCAGCAGGTTCAGCACCTGCGCCTGGATCGAGACGTCGAGCGCGCTGGTCGGCTCGTCGCAGACGAGGAAGGCGGGCTCCGTCGCCAGGGCGCGCGCGATCGCGATGCGCTGGCGCTGGCCGCCGCTGAACTCGTGCGGGTAGCGCGACGCGTGCTCCGGCAGCAGTCCGACGAGGCCGAGCAGGTCCGGCACGCGGGCGCGGCGCGACGCGCGGTCTCCGATGCCGTGGATCCACATCGGCTCGGCGATCAGGTCTGTGACGGTCATGCGCGGATTGAGGCTGCCGAAGGGGTCCTGGAAGACGATCCCCATGTCCCGCCGCAGCGCCCGCATGGCGCGGTCCGGCAGATGCGTCACGTCGCGGCCGCGGAAAGTGAGCGTGCCGGCGTCAGGCTCGATGAGCCGGATCAGGACGCGAGCCAGGGTGGACTTGCCGCAGCCGGATTCGCCGACCAGGCCGAGCGTCTCCCCTTGCGCGATCGCCAGGTCCACGCCATCCACCGCGCGCACGCCGCCGGCGAAGGTCTTGCCGAGCGCCTGCCCCTGCACGAGCGCGCTCACGCGATCTCCTCCACGCGGATGCACGCGGCGTCGGTGCCGGCGGGCGTGGGGCGGAGAGCGGGCGGCGCCGCGTCGCAGGCCGGGACGGCATGGGCGCAGCGCGGCGCGAAGCGGCAGCCGTGCGGGAAGTCGAAGGGCGCCGGCACCACGCCGCCGATCGCCGGCAGCGGCCCGATCGGGCCCTCCAGGCGCGGGATCGCGGCCAGCAGCGCGCGCGTGTAGGGATGCGACGGGCGTGCGAAGATCGCCTCCGCCGCGCCGGTCTCCGCGACGCGTCCGGCATACATCACCACCACCCGCTCGCAGATGTCGGACACCACGCCGAGATCGTGGGTGATCAGCAGCACCGCCATGCCCAGCTCGCGCCGCAACCCGCGCAGCAGGTCGAGGATGCCGGCCTGCACGGTGGCGTCGAGCGCGGTCGTCGGCTCGTCCGCGATGAGAAGCCTCGGCCGGCAGGCGAGCGCGATGGCGATCATGGCGCGCTGCCGCATCCCTCCCGAGAGCTGGTGCGGATACTCGTCCACGCGCCGCTCCGCCGCCGCGATCTCGACCAGCTTCAGCAGGGAGACGGCCTCGCGATGCGCGCTGCGTCGGTCCATCCCGCGGTGGCGGCGCAGCACTTCGGCGATCTGCTCGCCGACGGTCAGGACCGGGTTGAGGGAGGCGGTCGGCTCCTGGAAGATCATGGCGAGCCGCTCGCCGCGCAGGCGTTGCATCTCGCGTTCGGGCAGGGTGAGCAGGTCGCGCCCCTCGAAGGCGATACGGCCGGCGGCGACCCCGCCCATCGGCAGCAGGCCCATGATGGCGAGCGCGGTCATGGACTTGCCGCTGCCGCTCTCGCCCACCACGCCCAGCACCTCGCCTTCGGCGATGTCGAAGGACACGTCCTCCAGCACGCGCGTGCCGCCGAAGGATACGGCGAGATCCTGCACCGACAGCAACGTCATCTGATCGCGGTCCGGAGCCGCGGGTCGAGCGCGTCGCGTAGCCCGTCGCCCATCAGGTTGAGGCCCAGCACGACCAGCGCGATCACGACGCCCGGCGTCAGCGAGATCCAAGGCGCTTCCTGGATGAAGTCGCGCCCATCCGCGATGATGCCGCCGAGCGTCGGCGTGGGCGGCGGCGGACCGACGCCGAGGAAGCTCAGCACCGCCTCGGCCAGCACGGCCAGCGCGAAGACATAGGTCTGCTGCACCACCAGCGGCGCCATGGCGTTCGGCAGGACGTGGCGCAGCAGCACCCGGGCGGGGGAGGCGCCGATGGCGCGTGCGCCCTCCACGAAGGGGAACTCCCGCACCACCAGCACGCCGGCGCGCATCACGCGTGCGGTGCGCGGCGCATAGGCGATGGAGAGCGCCACGATCACGTTGAGCTCCGACGGGCCGAGCGCCGCGGCCAGCGCGATGGCCAGCAGCACGGCCGGGAAGGCCATCAGCGCGTCCATCAGCCGCATCAGTGGCCCGTCGGCGCGTTGACAGAAGCCCGCCACGGCGCCGATCAGCCCGCCGATCACCGCGGTGAACAGCGCGACGCCGAAGCCGATCCGCAGGCTCACCTGGATGCCGTGCAGCGTGCGGGAGAGGATGTCGCGCCCGAAGCGGTCGGTGCCGAACCAGAAGGTCTCATTGGGCGCCAAGAAGCGCGTGCGGAAGTTGTTGCGGATCGGGTCGAAGGGCGCGAGCCAATGCGCCAGCAGCCCGCAGACCGCGACCAGGCCGAAGAGCAGCAGCCCCCAGCGGAAGGACGGGTGCGCAAGGAGCCGCGCCAGCGCACCGGGCGGCTTCGCGCGTCTCGCGGGCACCGCGACGGCGGCGTCAGCGACGGCCATGGCGGATCCTCGGGTCGAGTGCCGCGTACAGCAGGTCCACGACCAGGTTCACGACAACGAAGATCGTCGCGGTCAGCAGCAGCCCGCCCTGGATCACCGGATAGTCGCGGCGCTGGATCGCCCCCACGATCAGCCGGCCGACGCCGGGCAGGCTGAAGACGCTCTCGATCACGACGGCGCCGCCGAGCAGCACGCCGGCGGCGATGCCGGCCACCGTCACCACCGGGATCAGTGCGTTGCGCAGCGCATGCTTGCCGATGACGATCCAGCCCGGCATGCCCTTGGCGCGCGCGGTCCGCACATAATCCTGCCGCAGCACCTCGAGCATCGCGGCGCGGGTCATGCGGGCGAAGAGGCCCATCTGCGACAGTGCCAGCGTCGCCGCCGGCAGCAGCATGGACCGCGCCCAGCCCGCCGGGTCCTGCGTGAAGGCGACGTAGCCGCCGGTCGGCAGCCAGCCCAGCACGACGGCGAAGACATAGACGAAGACCAGTCCGAGCCAAAAATCCGGCAGCGAGAAGCCCACCAGCGCCGCACCCATCGCCGCGCGGTCCGCGGCCTGTCCCGCCCGCACCGCCGCGAGCACGCCGAGCGCCGTGCCGCAGACGAAGGCGATGGCCAGCGCGGTGAAGGTCAGCGACAGCGTGACCGGCAGGCGTTCGACGATCGCCTGCCCGACGCCCTGGCGCAGCAGGATGCTCTCGCCGAGGTCGCCCTGGAGCAGCGCGCCGTACCAGCCGGCGAGCTGCTCGTACCAGGGCCGCGTCAGGCCGAGGCGTTCGCGCAGCCTCGCGAGTTCCTCCGCCGTGGCGGTGGGGCCGGCCATCTCCACCGCGACATCGCCCGGCACGATCCAGACGATGCCGAAGGACAGCAGCGAGACGATCAGCAGGACCGGGAGGGCGGCGAGCAGCCGCCCCGCCGCGTACCTGACCACCCGCTACGCCAGGCTGATACCCCACATGCGGGGGATGCGGTACGGCTTGTAGTCGCGCACCTGCGCCCGCGTCGCCTGCACGATCCCGACATCGCCGCATTTGATGGCGATCGCCTGGTCGTACATGCGGGCCTGGAAGTCGCTGACCGCGCGCTTGCGGTCGGCCTCTGCCAGGCTGGTGGTCAGGCGCCGCTGGCAATCGTCGATCACCGGATCGCGCGCATGCTGCACGGGCTGGTGGCCGCCGAAGAAGCCGACCACGCCATAGGGGCCCTCATAGGGCTCGATGCCGAGCATCAGCGCCCACATGTGCCAGCCGGTGCGCTGGGTGCGCTGGCTGAAGGCGGTCGGCCAGTCGGTGATCACGGTGCGGACATTGATGCCGACGCCGCGAAGCTGCTCGGCCGCCGTGACGATGGTCGCCTGGTGGTTGGAGAAGCTGGAGTCGCCCAGCAGGATGATTTCCTCGTTGCGGTAGTTCGCCTCCCGCAGCAGGGCGCGCGCGCGGTCCTTGTTGTTGATGTTGTAGAGCGGGCGGCCGACATCGCCGGCGAAGTAGCTCGTGCCGGGATGCTGCCAGCCATGCGTCATCCGGTAGAGCCCGTCTGTGGAGATCGCCATGATCTCCTCGAGGTCGAGCGCTGCCTGGAGCGCGCGGCGGAAGACCGGGTTGTCCATCGGCGGCTGGACGTGGTTCAGCATCAGCGTCTGGAAGGACCACGGCATCATCTCGTGCATGACGAGGTTGCGGTCGTTGCGCAGGCGCTGCGCGGCGGGCACCGCGATGGCCTCGAGGATCTGCATCTCGCCGGTCTGCAGGCCGGCGGTGCGCGCGCCCGCCTCCGGCACGAAGCGGATCATGATGTTCTCGACATTGGCCACCTTGCGGCCCGCGAAGCCGTCCATGCCGGGGTAGCGCGTGTTCTGCACGTAGTCGCCGAAACGGGTCAGGCGGACATGGCTGTCGGGGCGGTATTCCACGAAGCGGAAGGGACCGGTGCCGATGACCTCGATCCGCGACGCCTCCTTGCCCGCCTCCTCCTCCGGGATGATCGCGCAGGGCGCGCGGGGGGAGGAGATGCCGGCGATGAAGCCCGGGCTCGGCTCCTTCAGCCGAACGACGACGGTCGTCGGGTTCGGCGTCTCGATCGTCTCGACCGGCTGCATGATGAAGGCCGATCCGCCGACGCGGCCGTAGCGCTGCAGGCTGGCGCGGACATCCGCGCTCGTCAGGCGCTTGCCGTTGTGGAAGCGCGCGTCGCGCAGCGAGAAGCGGTAGGTCAGGCCGTCGGGCGAGACGTCCACGCCTTCCGCCAGGTCGGACTGCGGGTTGCCGGCCTCGTCGCGCGCGAAGAGCGTCTCGTAGACATGCAGGTTGATGTTTCGGCTGGCCTGCGCGGTGGTGACCTGCGCGTCGAGGCTCGGCGGCTGCGCCTGCTGCGCCATCACCACAGTGCCGCGCGCGCCTTGCGCCAGCGCGGGCTTCGCCAGGGGTAGAAGGGCGGCCGCTCCCGCAGCCAGGCCCAGATCGCGTCGCGTCAGCATCGCCGTCCCCTCTCCTTATTTGTCCGGACGATGCTAGCGTTGGGTCGCGGCAAGGTTCAATCGGGGGAATCAGCGGTGACGAACTCTCCGATCGTGGCAGAGGTGGACCTCTGGGGCACAGGTCGGCAGGTCGGCCACCTTCGGGTGCCGCAGTCGCGCGACGATTCCGGCTGGGGCACGGTCCAGGTGCCGGTCGTGGTGGTCGCGAACGGAAGCGGGCCCACCGTGTTGCTGACCGCCGGCAACCATGGCGACGAGTATGAGGGCCAGGTGGCGCTGCTGGACCTCGCCCGGACGCTGCGGCCGGAGGAGGTGCAGGGCCGCGTGATCCTGCTGCCGGCCATGCACTACCCGGCCTGCGTCGCGGGCAAGCGGCTCAGCCCGCTGGACGGCCGCGACTTCAACCGCTGCTTCCCGGGCGATCCGTTCGGCGGCTTCGCGCTGTCGCTCGCGCATTTCGTGGACAGCGTGCTGCTGCCGATCTGCGACTTCCAGATGGACCTGCACAGCGGCGGGACAGGGATGGACATCCTGCCCAGCGCCGTCGGCCATGTCCTGGATCACCCGGAGATGCAGGCGCGGACGCTCGCCATGGCGGACGCCTTCGGCGCGCCCATCACGCTGCTGCTGCGGGAGGTGAACGCGGGGCCGACGCTGCTCGCCGCGGCCGAGAACCGCGGCGTCGTCGCGCTGTCCTCGGAGCTCGGCGGCGGCGGTCGGCTGAACCCGGCGGCGCTGACGATCACGAAACGCGGCGTGCGCAACGTGCTGCGCCATGCCGGCGTGCTGGAGGGCCTGCCGGAGGTGGGTGAGTATGGCCCATCCCGCCGCATGACGGTGCCGGACATGGCGCATTACGTCTTCGCGCCGGTGGACGGGATCTGGGAAGCGGCCCATCCGCTCGGCACGACGGTGAAGGCCGGTGCGCCGGCCGGATTGCTGCACCGCATCGAGGATCCGGCCGCGCCGCCCATCGCGCTCTCCTACAAGGCGACTGGGCTGCTGTGGTGCGCCCGCTTCGCCGGGCGCGTGAAGGCCGGGGACCCGGTGGCCGTGATCGCCAGGGACCTTTAGCGTGCCCTCAGGCGCCGGGCGCCGCCGCGCTGGCGCGCCGGCGCATGCAGCTGGTCTGCGCGCGGGGCCGCGTTTGCGGCCCTGGCCCTTGTGCCTGCGGGGTGTAAGCTGAGACGGAGCAGGAGGAAGGCAGATGTCCGCCATCATCGAATCCCGCACGAACAGCGCGGCCGAGGAGCGCGAATGGGAGCTGCGTTGCGACATGGCGGCGGTGTTCCGCGTCGCGGCGCGCGAGGGCTGGAACGAGCAGATCGGCAACCACAACTCGCTGATGCTGCCGGACGAGAAGGAGCCGCGCTTTCTCATCAACCCGCGCGGCTACCTGTTCCAGGAGCTGAAGGCCTCCGACCTCATCGTCTGCGACCTCGATGGCCGCGTGCTGCGTGGCACGGGCGAGCTGCGCAAGGTCGCCTTCCACATCCATGCGCGCATCCACCTGCTGAACCCGAACGCGGCCTGCGTCGTGCATGTCCATCCGCGCTGGCTCACCGCGCTGTCGCTGCTGCGCGATGCGGAGATGCACCTCAGCCACCACAACAACCTCGCCCTCAACGACCGCATCGTCTACGACCATGAGGGCGACGAGCCGGTGCACCACAACGAGGAAGGTGACCGCATCGCGCGCTGCCTCGGCGACAAGAGCGTGATGGTGATGCGCGGCCATGGCGTCACGGTGGTCGGGCCGACCGTCGCGGACGCCTTCGACGAGTGCTTCATCGCGGAGCGCACGGCGATGTACCAGATGACGGCGATGTCCACCGGCCAGGCGATGCACCACCTGCCGGAGCGCCTGCGCCGCCGCTTCAACGGGCCCTGGGGCGACCGCTACGACGCGCGGCTGCACCTGGATGCGTGGCGGCGGGTCCTGGACCGCGAAGAGCCGGACTACAAGGCCTGATCATGGACGGCACGCCGATCTCCGACCCGCTCGCGCCGCGCGACGAGGTCATCGCCGGCCTCGCGCTGGACGGCACGGTGAAGGGCGTGCCGCCCGGCGCCTCGCTGCGGCTCGACGAGGTCGCGCGGCAGGGCTGGCGGCTGCCGGACATGCCGCTGCCGCTCGCGGTGCTGCGAGTCGATGTCATGCGGCGCAATGCGCGCTGGATGGCGGAGTTCGCGCGCCGCAACGGCCTCTCGCTCTGCCCGCATGGCAAGACGACGATGGCGCCGCAGCTCTGGGCCCTGCAGCTGGCCGAGGGCGCCTGGGGCATCACGGTCGCCACCGCGCACCAGTTGCAGGTCGCCCGCCGCTTCGGCGTCGCGCGCGTGATCTGGGCGAACCAGCCGGTCGGGCGCATCGCCGTGGATGCGGCGTTCGAGGCGATGCGTGACCCTGCCTTCGACCTGTTCGTCCTGGCCGACAGCCTCGCCGTCGTGGAAGGTCTGGCCGCCGGCGCGGCGCGCGCCGGGCTGTCGCGCCCGCTCAAGGTGCTGCTCGAGGTCGGCGCGACCGGCGGGCGGACCGGCGCCCGGACGCTCGACGCGGCGATGGAGGTCGCGCGCGCGATCGCCGCCGCGCCGGGCCTGGCGCTGGCCGGCGTCGAAGCCTTCGAGGGGCTGCTGAGCGAGACGGGGCAGGTGGACGCCTTCCTCGCCCGGCTCGTTGCCACCGCGCAGGCCTGCGCGGCCGAGAGCCTGTTCGGCACCGACGAGATCCTGCTGACGGCCGGCGGCACCGCCTTCTTCGACCGGATCGGCCCGCGGCTGGCGGAAGCCGGAGAGCTCGGGCGGCCCGTGCGGCGCGTGCTGCGGAGCGGCTGCTACCTCACGCATGACAGCATGGGCTACGAACAGGCCTATCGCCGCATGCGGAAGGAGAGCCTGACGCTCGACTACCCACCTGGCGACCTGCGCGCGGCGATGGAGGTCTGGACGCATGTCCAGTCCATCCCGGAGCCCGGTCGCGCCATCCTCACCTGCGGAAAGCGCGACATCAGCTTCGACACCGGCTGGCCCGTGCCGCTGCGGCTGCTGCGGAACGGCGACGTGTCCACCGCGATGCCCTTCGGCGCCTTCCACAAGGTGAGCACGATGAACGACCAGCACGCCTATCTGCTCGGCCCTGCGGACGGGCTGCTGCGGGTCGGCGACGTGGTGGTGCTCGGCGTCGGGCATCCCTGCACCACCTTCGACAAGTGGCAGGTGATCCCGCTGGTGGACGAGGCGTTCCGCATCGTCGGCGCGATCCGCACCTTTTTCTAGGGGCAGCGCAACTCGGCCACGCGGGCACGGCTGGCCGGATCAGGGGAGGAAGCAGGGCATGCAGAAGGGCTATGTCGTCGCCGAGATCGACGTCACCGACGCCGAGACCTACCGGCAATACATGCCGCTCGCCCAGGCGGCGATCGCTGCCCATGGCGGGCGCTACGTGGTGCGCGGCGGAGATCCGCAGGCGCTGGAAGGCGACCGCGCGCCACAGCGCATCGTCGTGCTGGAATTCGACAGCCGGGAGAAGGCGGAGGCGTTCTACCGGTCGGCACAGTACCAGGAAGCGGCGGCCGTCCGTCTCAAATCCTCGAACAGCCGCGTCTTCCTCCTGACCGGCTCGGCCTCCCCGACGGGCTGACGGAGCGGCGGCCATCGGGGTTGCCGCAGAGACGACGCAGACGAACGCCGGAGACCTTCCCATGACACGCCCCATCGCCCGCCGCGCGGCGCTCGCGCTGCTCGCCGCGCCCGCGATCGCGCGCGCGCAGCCGCGCACGATGCGCCTCGTCGTGCCCTTCGCGCCGGGCGGGCTGACCGACATCCTCGCGCGTGCCTGCGCGGAGCAGTTCCAGGCCCGCAGCGGTCAGCCCGTGGTGGTGGAGAACCGCGGCGGTGCCGGCGGCAACCTGGCGGCGGAGGCCGTGGCGCGCGCCGCACCGGACGGCACGACGCTGCTGGTCGCGACGCAGGGCATCATCGCGATCAACAAGGCACTCTATCCGCGCCTCTCCTACGATCCCGACACGGACTTCACCGCCATTGCGATGCTGGCGCAGCAGCCGAACCTGCTGGTGATCTCGCCGCGCGCCTTGCCGGACGTGACGGACCTCGCGGGGCTTCTCGCGAAGATCCGGGCGACGCCGGGCGGCATGGCCTATGGCTCGAACGGCGTCGGGTCCTTCACGCATCTCTCGATGGAGCTGTTCCGCAGCATCGCCGGTGTCGAGATGACGCATGTGCCCTATCGCGGCAGCGCACCGCTGCTGACCGACATGGTGGCGGGCACGGTGCCGGTCGCCTTCGACGGCCTCGCCACCTCGGCGCCCCAGGTGCGGCCGGGCGGCAGCCTGCGCGCCATCGGCGTCACCAGCGCGACGCGCTTCCGCGCGATGCCGGAGGTGCCCGCCGTGGCCGAGACGCTCCCCGGCTTCGACGCCAGCCCCTGGTACGGGATCTTCGCGCAATCCGCGCTGCCCGAGCCGGTGATGGCGGCGCTGGAAACGGCGTTCCGCGCGGTGCTGGAGAGCCCCGCCTGGGCCGCCGTGCTGGCGGGCCGCGAGGCGGACGCGATGCCGCAGGGTCGCGCCGCCCTCGCCCCGCTGATGGCGCGCGAGCGGCAGGTGTGGCGCGAGGCGGTGCAGCGTTCCGGCGCGCGGGCGGAGTGAGCTTCGGCGGCGTCATCGCCTGGGCGCAGCACGGTCCGCCCGAGGGCAGTCCGGCGGAGCACAAGGCGCGGCTGCTGCTGCTCGACAGCCTCGGCTGCGCGCTGGCCGGGCTGCGCCATCCGCGCGTCACGGCCTTCGCGCGCGCCATGCAGGGCGCTTTTCCAGGTGACGTTGCGCTGGCCGGCGCGCGACTCGCGCCCGGCGCGGCGGCCGCGGTGCTGGCAGCGGCGACGTGCTGGGACGAAGCGAATGAGGGGCTGGCCCGCGCGCATGGAAGGCCGGCGCTGCCCGGCGCACCGCTGGCGCTCGTCGCGCGCATGACCGGCAGGGCGGCGGGGGATGCGCTGGCCTCCTTCACGCTCGGCTACGAGGTCGCGGCGCGCGCCGGCGAGGCCTGGCGCATCAAGCCGGGCATGCATGTGGACGGGTCGTGGCACAGCCTCGGCGCCGCTTCCTGTGCGGCGCGGCTCGCGGGGCTGGATGCGGAGGGGATCGCGCGCGCGGTGCGCCTGGTCGCGTGCCAGGTGCCCTTCTCGCTCTACGCGCCGATCGCGGCGGGCTTGGATGGGCGCAACAGCTACCCGGCGCATGCCGCGCTGCTTGGTGGCCTCGCCGCTGCTGCGGCGGCGGCCGGGATGGACGCGCCGGAGGACGGCTTCACGAAGGCACGCGGGATCGCGCTGGGCCACGCCCTGCCCGCAGTGACGGAGCCGCCCGGCGCCTGGCTGCTCGAGGAGGCCTATCTCAAGCCCTTCGCCGGCGTGCGCCACGCGCATTACGCCGCCGCCGCTGCGCTGGCGCTGCGTGAGCGCGTTCCGGCGGACCCGCGGCGCATCGTGCTCTCCACCTATGCCGAGGCGCTGCGCTATGCCGGCAACCGCGCGCCGCGTGCGGCGATCGCCGCGCAGTTCAGCCTGAGCTGGGCGGTCGCGGCGGCGCTGGTGCAGGGCGACCTCGGCCCCGCCGCCTATACCGACGCCGCCCTTGCCGATCCGCGCCTGCGCGCGATCGAGGCGCGGGTCGAGCTGGTGGAGGACACCGCGCTGACCGCGGCCGGACGCCGCGGCGCGACGCTGACCGTGGACAGCGAGAGCGCAGCCGTCACCGGCGTGACCGGCGATCCCGACCGGCCCATGACCGAAGCCGAGGCGGCCGCCAAGTTCGCACGCTTCGCGGGCCCGACGCTCGGCGAGGCCGGCGTCGCGCGCGCCGTCGCGGCAATCCTGGACGACGCGCCGGCCGAAGGATTGTTCGGATGACCGACATCCTGATCGCCGGCGCCGGGCCTGTCGGCCTCACCCTCGCGCTCGCGCTGCACCGGCGCGGCGTCGCGGTGCGTGTGCTGGAGAAGCGGGACGGACTCTCCACCGCCTCGCGCGCCTCGACCTTCCATCCGCCGACACTGGACGCGCTGGACGCGCTCGGCGTCTTTGCCGCGCTGCGGCCCGGCGGGGTGCATGTGGACCGCATCCTGTGGCGGCGCGTGGACAGCGGCGCCTCCGCCACCCTCGACCTCGGCGTCCTGGCCGACGAGACGCGCTTCCCCTTCCGCTGGCACCGCGAGCAGCATTGGCTGACGCCGGCGCTCCTGGCGGCGCTGCCCGGCGGCACGGTGCGCTTCGGCGCAGGCATCGCCGCGATCGCGCAGGATGACGGCGTGACCGTCGCCTGCGAGGACGGCAGCACGCATCGCGCGCGCTGGCTGGTCGGCTGCGACGGGTCCTCCGGCGCGGTGCGCGGCCTCGCCGGCATCGCGGCGGAGACGAGCGACTACGCGCATCGCGTGCTGCGGCTGCTGACGCCGCTCGACCTGCGCGACCATGTGCCCGGGCTCGACGGGCTCGGCTATCTCCACGACGCGGAGGGCTCGTGCTCGCTGCTGCGCATGCCGGAGGTCTGGCGGCTGATCTTCCGCATCCCGCCGGAGATGAGCGACGCGGCCGCGATGGCCGAGGACCACGCGCGGGCCCGGATCGTGCGCTTCCTGCCGGGCCTGCGCGACCTGCCGGTCAGCGGGCGCGACGTCTATGGCGTGCGCAAGGCGATGGCAGTGGCCTATCGCGCCGGGCGCGTGCTGCTGGCCGGCGATGCCGCGCATCTGACCAATACGCGCGGCGGCATGAACATGAATGCGGGCGTGCACGATGCGATGACTCTGGCGGCGACGCTGCGGCGCGTGCTCGATGGCGGCGAGGACCGGCTGCTCGACGCCTGGGCCGCGGCGCGGCTACGCGTGGTGCGGGAGGCGCTGCTGCCGAGGACGGACGCACGCGTGGCGGGCGGGGACGAGGTGGCGCGGATGGCGGCGCTGACGGCGGAGCAGGCACGGAGTTGGGCGCGGGAGGCGAGCATGCTCGACATCGCGCGGGTGGGTATGCCGTGAGTCACCCAGCCCGACGCTGGCACCCGACGCATCGGGTGGGGCTGCTCTCACCCTCCGCCAACCCGGCAGTGGAGCCGGAGATGCGGCACCTGCTTCCCGCGCAGGCCGCGCTGCATGTCGCGCGGCTGCCGGTGATGCCGAACACGACGCTGGAACAGCGCAACGCCGCCTATCCGGGCCATGTGGAGGCGGCGCTCGGCGCCTTCGGCAATCTCGCGCTGGATGCGGTGGTCGTCGGCCTCACCGGGCCGAGCTATGCGCTTCCGCCGGCCGAGGATCACACGCTGCAGGGCCGGTTGTCGGCAAACGCCGGCCGGCCCGTGATCCTCGCCTCGCGCGCCATCGCCCATGCGCTGGCGATGCTCGCCCGCACCCGGCTGCTACTGTTCTCGCCCTATCCGGGCTGGCTGACGGAGCGCGCCGAGCGCTACTGGGCCGCGGCGGGCTTCGACCTGGTCGAGTCCTTCAAGGTCTCGGACAGCTTCCGCGCCTATGACCTGACGCCGGAGGAGGTCGCGGACGGGCTGGCCAAGCTGTCGCCCCCGGCGGATTGCGCCGTGCTGATATCCGGCACGGGCGCGGCGACGTTGGACGCGATGGAGTGGATGCGCGCCCGGGTCGGCGTGCCGGTCCTGTCCTCCAACCTCGCCTGCGCCTTCGTGGCCTGCCGGACCCTCGGCCTGCCGGCGAGCGAGGCGATGCGGGCCTGCGGGCCGGATCTGGCAGCCCTGCTCCCGCCAGCTAACGCAGCCTGACAGTAAGCTCCGTGGGCGGAGAGCCCTGCTGCCCCCGAGGCCCTGTCGCGGCTTTGCCGCGACAGGATGAGCCGTGTGCCCAAGCGCACCGCCAATACGGGGCCCCCCGCGGCGACGCCGAAGGCGGCGTCGTGGGGAAGTCCTAGCGCTGGCGCGCCTTCCGGGCGTCCTGCATCGCCTTGTGCGCGGCGGCGAGGGTCACGGCGCGGTTGCGCTGGTCGGCGGCGCGGCGGGCGGCGGCGTTGGCGGCCTCGATCTCGGCCGCGCGGCGGCGGGCGAGTTCTTCCTGCGCCTTCCGCTCGGCCTCGCGCTTGGCGGCGAGCTTGGCGGCTTCCTCGGCGGCCTTGACCGCCTGCTTGGCGGCGCGCTTCTCGGCCTCGCGGGCGGCGCGCGCCTCGGCGATGGCCTTCTGCTCCGCCATGCGCTTCTGCACCTCGGGGTCGTCGAGGCGGGCCTTCATCGCGGCGAACTTCTCCGCCGCGGCCTTGCGGGCCTCCTCGGCGGCATTCTTGCGCTCGTTGAAGTCGAAGAGCTTCTTGGTCTGCATGGTCCTGCTGGCTTGGGGAGGCCTGCATGTAGCCCTATGGCGCGGCAAGGCCAAGGGGTTGCGGCCCGCCCGGGGCGCAACCCTCCCCCCTCATCACTTCGTGAGGCCGCAACAGAGTGTCGCCCGGACCCTCAATTCGTCAGGGTCACCCCGGTCTCCCGCACCAGCGCCGCCCAGCGCACCACCTCGGCCTGGTGGAAGGCGCCGAAGGCGGCGGGGGGCATGGTCTCGATCCGGAAGCCGGCCGCCTCCAGCCGGCCGCGCACCACCGGGTCGGCCAGCGCCGCCTCGGTCGCGGCATGCACGCGCTCCAGCACCGGCGCCGGCGTGCCGAGGGGGGCGAAGAGCCCGAACCAGGCATCCGCCGAGACATACCCGTAGCCCAGCTCCCTCAGCGTCGGGACCCCGGGCGAGTCGGGGAAGCGCGCCTCGCCGCCCACCGCGAGCGCCCGGATCCGGCCATCGGCGGCCAGCGCCGAGACGCTCGCCCAGGTCGCCATCATGAAGTCCACCGTGCCGGCGACGAGGTCCTGCGCCGCCGGGGCCGCGCCGCGATATGGGACATGGGTGGCGTTCATCCCGTTCCGTCGCGCGAAGGTCTCGCTCATCAGGTGGGAGGACGAGCCGGCGGAGGAGGAGGCATAGGACAGCCCCCGCCCCGGCCGGCGGCCGAGCTCCACCAGCTCCGCCACGCTCCGTGCCGGGGAAGCAGCCGGCACGACCAGCGCGTGCGGCGCGCGGGCGACGAGGGTGATGGCGGCGAAGGCGGCCGGGTCATAGGGCAGGCCCTGAATCAGCGCGCCGTTGGTCGCATGGGTCTGGTTGTTGCCGAGCACCAGCGTGTGGCCGTCCGGCGCGGCGCGGGCGACCTCCTGCGTCCCGACCACGCCCCCGCCCCCGCCGCGGTTGTCCACCACGACCTGGTGGCCCCAGGCCTCTTGCCACTTGGCGGCGAGCGCCCGGGCCAGGACATCCGTCGTGCCGCCGGGCGGGAAGGGCACGACCAGGCGCACGGGCCGCTGCGGAAAGGCCGGCTGGGCGCGCGCCGGCAGGGCGGCAAGCGCGGGCAGGGCGAACAGGGCACGGCGGGGCAGCATGGCGGACCTCCCGACGCCGATCCTCGCCGGAAGCCGCGCGCGACGCTATATGCCGCGATCATGAGCGAAACCCAGGCTGCCGATGCCGTCGCGCCGCAAGGCGCGCAAAGCGAAGTCGCGCGCGAGGCCGCGCGGCGGCGCACCTTCGCGATCATCGCCCACCCCGACGCGGGCAAGACGACGCTGACCGAGAAGCTGCTGCTGAAAGGCGGCGCGATCCAGCTTGCCGGCGCGGTGCGCGCCAAGGGCAACGCACGCCGCACGCGGTCGGACTGGATGAAGATCGAGCAGGATCGCGGCATCTCGGTCGCGACCTCCGTCATGACCTTCGAGCGCGGCGGCGTCGTCTTCAACCTGCTCGACACGCCGGGCCACGAGGACTTCTCCGAGGACACGTACCGCACGCTGACGGCCGTGGACGCCGCGGTGATGGTGCTCGACGCCGCCAAGGGCATCGAGAGCCAGACGCGCAAGCTCTTCGAGGTCTGCCGCCTGCGCGACATCCCGATCGTCACCTTCGTCAACAAGATGGACCGCGAGGCGCGCGACCCCTTCGAGCTGATCGACGAGATCGAGAAGACGTTGGCACTCGACGCCGCGCCAGTCGCCTGGCCGGTCGGCCGCGCGAGCGAGTTCTGGGGCACCTACGACATCCTGGCCAAGCGCCTGATGCCGGTCGACGCGACCGAGGACGAGGGCATGAAGGTCTCCGGCTACGAGGACCCGCGCATCGCGGAGCTCGTCGGCGCCGCGCGCGCCGAGGCGCTGGCCGAGGAGGTGCTGCTCGCCGAGGCGGGCCTGAAGCCCTTCGACCTCGACGCCTTCCGCGAGGGCACGCTGACGCCGGTCTTCTTCGGCTCCGCGCTGCGCGACTTCGGGGTGGGGCACCTGCTGGAGGGCCTCTCGCGCTTCGCCCCGCCGCCCGGCGCGCGCCCGGCCGACCCGCGGAACGTGGATCCGGAGGAGCCGCGCCTGACCGGCTTCGTGTTCAAGGTCCAGGCCAACATGGACCCGAACCACCGCGACCGCGTCGCCTTCGTGCGGCTGTGTTCGGGCCGGCTGACCAAGGGCATGCGGCTGCGCCAGGTCCGCACCGGCAAGCAGGTGCCGGTGAACGCGCCGCTCTTCTTCTTCGCCAAGGAACGCCAGGTGGCCGAGGAAGCCTGGCCCGGCGACGTGGTCGGCATCGCCAACCACGGCACGCTGCGCATCGGCGACACGCTGACCGAGGGCGAGGAGGTCAACTTCAAGGGCGTGCCCTCCTTCGCGCCGGAGATCCTGCGCCACGTTCGCCTGGAAGACCCGATGCTGGCGAAGAAGCTGCGGACGGCGCTCGACCAGCTCGCCGAGGAAGGCGTGGTGCAGGTGTTCCGCCCGCTCGACGGCAGCCCGCCGGTGGTCGGCGTCGTCGGCCAGCTGCAGCTCGACGTGCTGCAGTCGCGGCTGAAGGTGGAATACGGCGTCCCCGCCGGCTTCGACGCGACGCGCTGGGGGGTGCTGCGCTGGATCAGCGGCGAGCGCGCCGAGATCGAGCGCTGGGCCGCGACCAACCGCGGCGACACGGCCGAGGACCACGACGGCGAATACGTCGCCCTCTTCGGCAGCGACTGGCGCCGCAAGCGCGCCGAGGAGGATTTCCCGAAGCTGAAGTTCCACGCCGTGCGCGAGCAGCACGGCGTCGTCCAGATGGCGCGCTAGCCACCTCGCCCGCTGCGGCCTAGCCTCGGTCTGTCGGTTGAGGAGGGAACGTGACATGTCCAAGCCCCGCTTCGTCGCGGCCAGTGCCGCGCGCGTCTTGCCGCTGTTCGGCGGCGACATCCGCATCGCCATGCCCGCCGACGGGACCAGCGACGGCTTCAGCGCCTTCGAGGATGTCCGTCAGCCCGGCGACGGCCCGCCCTGGCACATCCACAATGGCGAGGACGAGCTGTTCCGCGTCGTCTCGGGCCGGTTCCGGATGAAGTGCGGCGACGCGGAGTTCGACGCAAATCCCGGGGACTGCGCCATCCTGCCGCGCGGCGTGCCGCATTCCTTCGTCAACACCGGCGACACCGCCGGCACGATGTTCTGCGTCGTGCAGCCCGGCGGCTTCGAGCGCTTCTTCCTCGAGATCGCCGATGCCGGTCTGCGCATTCCGGAGGACATGGGCCGCATCCTGGAGATCGCCGGCCGCTACCGGCTCGAACTGCTCGGCCCGAACCCGTTCAGCGGTCGGTAGCGGGGAACTTCCCCGCCGCTTTGCCTCTCCGACCTGCGTGGAGCCCAACCCGGAGATCGCCGCCCGCATCGAGGGGCGCCTCGAACGCCTCGGCCTCGCCGCCGAGGAGGCGGACCGCCTCGCCGGCATGCCGCCCGGCACGGTCGCCGCGCTCGCCCGCGGCGAGGGCGCGCTGCCGCGCGGCGCCGCCCTGCGTCGCCTGGCCCACGCCCTGGACGCCGGGGAGGAGTTCCTGCTCGGGCTCGAGCCCGGCGACCTCATCCCTGCCGAGATGCTGGAGGACCCGCAGGCCGAGCTCGGCCTGCTCGCACCCGACGAGGAGGCGCTGCTGCGCCACTACCGGCGCCTCGACGTGCCGACCCGCGCCGCCTTCGGCCTCGTGCTGGCCCGCGCCGCGGGACCGGAACCGGAGCCCCAGCCGCCCGCGCCCGCCCCCCGCCGCCGCGCCACCCGCAAGGACCAGGGCCGCCTCGACACGGCGTGATGGACTGCGCGCCTTGCCCCGGCGCTACCCTGGTGTCATATTGACACCCAGTAGGAGGTGCCGATGCGGCCGTCCAACGCCAGCCCGTCCCACTCCACCGTCAAGCTGAACCGCGACCTCGTCGAGGAGGCCCGGCGCGAGGCAGAGCTCTTCTCCCGCTCCCTCGGCGGGCAGATCGAGCACTGGGCGCGCCTCGGCCGTGCTGTCGAGAACCTGCCCGGCCTGTCGCAGGGCGCGATCCGCCGCTGCCTCGCCGGCGAACTCCCGATCGAGTCGCTATCGGAACGCGAGCAGGAGGTGCTGTTCGACAGTCTTGCCGGCGCCTTCCGCGACCCCCCGGCTTCGGTGCGCGACGGATATGCGGCACTCGGCGCCCGCCCCGGAGCGGTTGGCGACGTGCCCTGAGTAGATGCAGCGCCCGACGCTGCACGTGATCGCCGGCCCGAACGGCGCCGGCAAGACGACCTTCCACGAGCTCCAGCTCAGCCGGCTGACGGGGGCCGAGTTCGTCAATGCCGACCGCCTCGCCGAGGCGCGCTTCGGCCATCCCGCCGCCACCGAGGCCGAATCCCGCCATGGCCAGGACGCCGCCGAGGCGCGCCGCGCGGCGCTGATGGAACGCCGCGCGAGTCTCGTCGTCGAGACGACCTTCTCGCATCCCTCGAAGCTCGATCTGGTGCGGCGCGCCCGCGCGCTCGGCTACCGTGTCGTGGTCTACCACCTGAGCGTCCGCGATCCGGAGCTGTCGGTGGCGCGCGTCGCCTTCCGCACGCGGCACGGCGGGCATCCCGTGCCGGAGGACCGCATCCGCGCCCGCTACGCGCGCAACGGCGCGCTGATCCGCCAGGCGGTGCTGGAGGCCGACCACGGCTACGTCTTCGACACGAGCCTCCGTGGCCGCCCGCCCGTGCTGCTCGCCACCTTCCGCACCGGCCGCGGCCGGCGCGCGGCGGCGGAGGCGCCGGCCTGGTTCGAGGCGCTCTATGGCCCGGACCTCGGCGGCGATCCCTGACGCGCCGGCCTCACACGCCGAGATAGGCCTCGCGCACCGCCGGATCGTGCAGCAGCGCGGCCCCGCTGCCGGAATGGGCGATGCGCCCCGTCTCGATCACGTAGCCGCGGTCGGCGATGGCGAGCGCGGCGGATGCGTTCTGCTCCACCAGCAGCACGGTGACGCCGGCGCGCTTCAGCGCGACGACCGCGTCCAGGATCTGATCCACCAGCACGGGGGCGAGGCCCATCGACGGCTCGTCGAGCAGCAGCAGGCGCGGCTGCGACATCAGCGCGCGGCCGATGGCGAGCATCTGCTGCTGGCCACCCGACAGGCCCGCGGCCTGCAAGGCGCGCTTGTCGCGCAGGATCGGGAACATGTCGAAGACGCGGTCGAGGTTGATGTCGGTGTCCGCGCGGCCGCGGCGGAAGGCACCGAGGCGGAGGTTGTCCTCGACGCTGAGCGGGCCGAAGACCTGCCGTCCCTCGGGCGATTGCGCGATGCCGGCGGCGACGCGGCGGTGCGGGGTCCAGGCGGTGATGTCCTCGCCGTGGAACCTGATGATCCCGCTGGCGGCGGGCTGCACGCCCGACAGGCAGCGCAGCAGAGTCGTCTTGCCGGCGCCGTTGCCGCCGACGATGGCGGTGATCTCGCCGGTCTCGACGCGCAAGCTGACGCCCTTCAGCGCGAGGATGCGCCCATAGGCGGAGCGGAGGTCGGTCACCTCAAGCAAGGGAGGCCTCGCGCGCGCCATGGGTGCCGAGATAGGCGGCGATCACCTCGGGGTTGGTCCGGACCTCCTCCGGCGTGCCCTCGGCCAGCATGCGGCCCTGGTTCAGCACGACGACGTGGCGGCTGATGCGCATGACGAGCTTCATGTCGTGCTCGATCAGCACCACGGCGACGCCGCGCGCGGCGACCTGGGCGATGAGATGGTCGATCTCCTCCGTCTCCACCGGGTTGCAGCCGGCGGCGGGCTCGTCGAGCATCAGCACCCGCGGGTTCGTCGCCAATGCGCGCGCGATCTCGAGCCGCTTGAGCGCGCCATAGGGGAGCGAGCCGGCGGGGAGGTCCGCGACCTCGGCGAGACCGACTTCCGACAGCAGCGCCATCGCCGCGTCGCGCGTGGCGGCGTTGGCGCGGCGGGAGCGCGGCAAGCGGAAGAGGTCGGACAGCAGCGACGCGCCTTCCTGCAGGTGGCGCCCGGCCATGACGTTCTCGAGCGCGGTCATGCGGAAGAAGACCTGCAGGTTCTGGAAGGTGCGCGACAGGCCACGCGCCGCGAGGCGGTGCGGCGGCGCCTCGGTCACGTCCTGCCCGTCGAGCGTGATGCGCCCGGCCGAGGCCTGGTAGAGGCCGGTCACGATGTTGAAGAGCGTCGTCTTGCCGGCGCCGTTCGGGCCGATGATGGCGAGGATCTCGCCCGCGCGTGCGCTGAAGCCCACGCCGTCGAGCGCGCGGAGCCCGCCGAAGGAGATGCCGATACCCTCCGCGGTGAGCAGCACCTGCCCGCGCGGCGCGACGGCGTTCACGGGCCCCTCCGCCGCAGCAGGATCGCCAGGCCCGGCACGATGCCGGCGCGGAGGAAGATCATGAACAGCATGATCAGCAGGCCGAGCACCGCATGTTCGTAGTCGTGGAAGACGGTCAGCGCCTGCGGCAGCAGCACCAGCAGCGCCGCGCCGACCACCGCGCCGGGCACGGAGGCAAGGCCGCCGATCACCACCATCGTCACGTATTCGACCGAGGCGAGGAAGCCCGCGAAGTCGGGCGAGGCACGGCCGTTGAGCAGCGCCAGCAGCCCGCCTGCCACGGCGGCATAGACCGCGGAGATGACGAAGGCGCGCAGCTTGTGGCGCGCGACGTCGATGCCGACGGTCCGCGCCGCGACCTCGCTGTCATGCAGCGCGGCCAGCGCGCGGCCGGAGGGGCTGTCCTGCAGGTTCAGCGCGATCCAGACGCCGACGACCAGGATGCCGCCGGTGATCCAGTACCAGGTCTCGCCGCCGCGGATGCGCCAGCCGAGGATCTCCGGCCGCTGCACGTTGATACCGTCCGGCCCGCCGGTGAGCCAGACCTCGTTGCCGAGCACCATGGCGACGAGCATGCCGAAGCCGAGGGTCGCCACCGCGAGGTAATGGCCCTTGAGGCGCAGGATGGGCCGGCCGACGACATGGGCGACGCCGGCCGCGACGACGGCGCCGAGCGGCAGGCAGAGCAGCACGTCGAGGCCGAGATGGGTCGGCCCGAGCGCCGTCGCATAGGCGCCGATGCCGACGAAGCCGGCGTGTCCGAGGCTCACCTGGCCAGCCTGGCCCATCAGCACCTGCAGCCCGACGGCGGCGAGCGCGGTCACCCAGACGAGCGCCGCGACGCGGAAGTAGAAGCCGGAGGGGAAGAACCAGGGGATGGTGGCGATCACCGCCGCGAGCACGATCAGTGTCGCCCAGCGCGCATTGAGCCGGAAGCGCGGCGGCGACGTGGCGAGGGGCAGCGTCTCGGCCTTCGCGTCCATCACACGCGCTCCACGCTGCGGCGGCCGAAGAGGCCCTGCGGCATGACGAAGAGCACGGCGAGGATGACGACGAAGGCGACCGCGTCCTTGTAGGCCGAGGAGAGCGTGCCGGCCGCGAAGCTCTCGAGCAGGCCGAGGACGAGGCCGCCGACCACCGCGCCGAGCGGGCTGCCCATGCCGCCGAGCATCGCCGCCGCGAAGCCCTTGAGCGCGAGCAGCGTGCCGACGTCGAAGGAGGTGAGCGTGATCGGCGTGATGAGGATGCCGCCCAGCGCGCCGATCGCGGCACTCAGGCCGAAGGAGAGCGCGAGGACGAGGGAGGTGTCCACGCCGACGAGCTTCGCCGCGAGGCGGTTGGCCGCCGTGGCGAGCACCGCCTTGCCGAGCAGCGTGCGCTCGAAGAAGAGCCAGAGGGCGGCGAAGACGAGGAGCGCGCCGCCGAGGACCCAGAAGCTCTGCGGCAGGATCGCCGCGCCGGCGAGCAGGATCGGGTCGGCGCCGGAGAAGGCCGGAAGCTGGTGGAAGCGCTTGTCGAAGACGATCTGCGCGACGCCGCGGAGGAAGATGCTGGCGCCGATGGTGATGATGATGAGGGTGACGGCAGACGCCCCGCGCGCCGGCTCGATCGCCAGGCGATGCAGCAGCAGGCCGACGCCGATCGCGGCGGCGATGGCGAGCGCGGCGGCAAGCGGCAGCGGCACGCCGGCGGCGAAGGCGAAGACCGTCACCATGCCGCCGAGCATGACGAACTCGCCCTGGGCGAAGTTCACCACGTCGGACGCGTTGTAGATCAGCGTGAAGCCGAGCGCGACCAGCGCATAGACCGCGCCGACGGTCAGGCCGGAGACGAGGAACTGCAGGAGTTCGGCGAGCATCTTGCGCTGCGCTCCTCTACGGCGGCGCGGGCTGCCGAGCCCGCGCCGAGGCCGCGAATGCGGCCCGCCGCCCATAAGGCCTCACCACTTGCGCGCCAGCGGCGCGGCAAAGCCAGGCGCGCGTCATGCGAAGGCATGCCGCTGGCATGACGCGCGCGCCCGGCCTCTGCGAGTCAGTTCCCGATGAGGCGGAACTGGCCGCCGCGGATCTCGACCATGCGGAAGGCGCTGAGGTCGAGGCCCATGTGATCCGTGGCGCTCATGTTCACCACGCCGCCGGTGCCGACGAAGCCGCGCGTCTGGCGGATCGCATCGCGGAGCCGCGTGCCGTCTGTGCTGTTCGCACGGCGGATCGCGTCAACCAGGATCATCAGCCCGTCATAGGCATGGCCGCCGAAGGTCGAGACCGGCTGGTTGAACTCGCGTTCGAAGGCCGTCTTGTAGTCCACCAGCACCTGGCGCTGCGGGTCATTGGCCGGAAGCTGCTCGGCGACGAGGAGCGCGGCGGCAGGCAGGCGCACCCCCTCGGCCGCGGCTGGGGTGGCGAGGTTGATGAACTCCGCGCTGGCCACGCCATGCGACTGATACAGCGGCAGGCGGATGCCGAGCTGCGCATAGCCGCGCGTCACGATCGCCGGGCCCTGGCCGAAGCCGGCATTGACGATCACCTCGACATTCGCGGTGTTGCGGATGCGGGTGAGCTGCGGGGTCATGTCGGAATCGCGCGGGCCGTACTGCTCGTCGGCGACGATCGTGATGCCGGCCGGGCCGGCGACGCGCTGGCACTGCGCGCGCATGGACTGGCCGAAGCCATCCGTGCCGCTGATCAGACCCACGCGCGTCAGGTTGCGCGCGCGGATGTCCTGGAAGATCTTCTCGCACGCCATCCTGTCGGTGTGCGGCGTCTTGAAGGTGAAGGGCGAGACCGGGTCCACGATCTCGATGCCGCCGGCCAGCGAGATGAAGGGGATGCGCGCGTCCTCGAAGACGGGGCGCATCGCCATCGTCGTGCCGGTGGTGGTGCCGCCCACCATCGCGACGACGCGATCGTCCTCCACCAGGCGCGTCGCGAAGGTGCGGGCGCGGTTGGCGTCGCCGCCGTCGTCATAGACGACCAGCTGGATCGGACGGCCGTTGATGCCGCCGGCCTGGTTGATGCGGTTGACGTAGAGGCGGAGCGTCTTGTCCTCGGGGTCGCCGAGGAAGCTCGCGGGACCGGTCACGGACAGCACGGCGCCGATGCGGATCGGCTGGTTCCCCTGTGCCAGCGCCGGCAGCGCGATCATCGCGGAGGCGGCGAGGCCGAGAACCCCGCGCCGCATCATCGAACCCAGTCCCATCTCCGTCTCTCCCTGTTGTGTCGTTGCGTTCACGCTACGCGGCTGCCGGGCGGCGCGCCATCGCGATGTGGAAGCGGTTGGCGACATAGGCGGCATCCGTCAGGCAGGACGTGCCCGCCGGGTTGGCGCCGGAGACGTGGTAGTCGCTGAAGGCCGCGGATTGGTTCACGAAGACGCCGCCGGTCAGGTTCTCGCTCAGCGCAGCGCCGGCGCGGGCGAAGGCGGCCTCGGCGCGCGCCAGGAAGGCCTCGTCGGTCGCGTGCACCAGCGCGGTGATGGCGCCGCGCGCGCGGGCGGAGCCGGCGGCGTAATCCAGCGCGACCTCGGCATCGGGGCAGCGGATGAGGAAGGCGATCGGGCCGAAGCGCTCCTCGCCCCAGGCCTCGCAGGCATCTGCATCGATCGCGAGCAGCAGCGGGGTCGCGGTGCGGGCCGCATCCTGCCCGGGGATCGGCGCGCTGTCGCGCACCACGCGGCCGAGGCCGCGCGCCTTGGCGATGCGCTCGAGCGTCGCGGGGTTCTGGATGGCGCCCGCCACGCCCGCGGCGCGCGCGGGATCGGCGAGCAGCGCATCGAGCGCCGCGGCCAGCGCGGCGCCGACCTCGTCGAAGCTCTTGCGGCCCTCGTCCGTCTCGATGCCGTGCGTGGAGACGAAGATGTTCTGCGGCGCGGTGCACATCTGCCCGCTGTAGAGGGCGAGCGAGAAGGCCAGGTTGCGGCAGAGCCCGGCGAAGTCGTCGGTGGAGTGCAGCACGACCGGGTTGATGCCGGCTTCCTCGGTGTGCAGCGCCTTGCGGCCGCCGACATGCTCGCGCAGCCAGCGCCCGAAGCTCGGCCCACCCGTGAAATCCACGATGCCGATCGCGCCATGCGTCGCGAGATCCGCCGCGAGCGGCGCCTCGGCGGTGTCGGGCGCGAGCTGCACGACATCCGGGTCGAAGCCCGCGTCGGCCAGCACGGCGCGCGCGGTGCGGGCCGTCAACGCGAGCGGCAGGATCGCCGCCGGGTGAGGCTTCACGATCACCGCATTGCCGGTGGCGAGGCTCGCGAAGATGCCGGGATAGCCGTTCCAGGTCGGGAAGGTGGCGCAGCCGATGACGAGGCCGATGCCGCGCGGCACGGCGCGGAAGGACTTGTCGAGGACGAGCTGCTCCTTGCCCGCCTGCTTCACCCAGCGCGCGGCGCCGGGGATGCGGGACAACTCCTCCATCGCATAGGCCACGGCTTCCAGCCCGCGGTCCTGTGCATGCGGGCCGCCGGCCTGGAAGGCCATGGCCCAGCCCTGGCCGGTGGTGTGCATCACCGCCTGCGCCATCAGGAAGCTGTCGCGGTTGAGCCGGTGCAGGATCTCGAGGCAGACGCCCGCGCGCCCCTCGGGCGCCGCGGCGGCCCAGGACGGCGCGGCCGCCTCGGCACGCGCGACGAGCGTCGCGACGTCGAGCGCGGGATAGGTGATGCCGAGCGCCGGCCCCCAGGGCGAGACCTCGGCGCCCACCTGGCGAGCGCCGGGCTCGAAGGGGCGGTTCAGCAGCGCGTTGAACGCGGCCTCGGCCTCGGCCTTCGCCGTCTCTCCATAGATCTTGCCGGAGGGTGTCTCGGGATAGGCGGAAAAATGCGTGCGGCTGCGCGCGGCCTCCATTGCCGCATCGAGCGTCGGCCGGTGCTTCGCCGCGAAGTCATCCGCCACACCCATGCCGATCCTCCCAGGCGCGGTTGACCCGCGATGGCCGGCAAAATAAGCTGACCGTGCGGTCAGTCAATAGCCGCCGTGATCGTAAGCGATACGGGAGGACACGGATGAGCGAGGTACTGCTCGTCGAGCGCAGGCCGGGCTACCGCGTGCTGACGCTCAACCGTCCGGCGAAGCTGAACGCCTTCGACGGCGCGCTGCATGCGGCGCTGCTCGCGGCGCTGGAGGAGTGCACGCGCGACGAGGCGACGCGGGCCGTGCTGCTGACCGGCGCGGGGCGCGGCTTCTGCGCGGGGCAGGACCTGGCGGAGCCGGGGCTGACCGGGCCCGAGGCCGACCTGGCCGGCGTCATCGAGCGCGGCTGGAACCGGCTGGTCCGCGCGTTGCGGGCGCTGCCGAAGCCTGTCGTCTGCGCGGTGCATGGCAGCGCTGCCGGCGCCGGCGCGTCCGTCGCCTTCGCCTGCGACATCACGGTGGCGGCGGAGACGGCGAAGTTCTCCCAGGCCTTCATCCGGATCGGGCTGATCCCGGACAGCGGCGCAACCTGGATGCTCCCGCGTCTCGCCGGCCCCGCGCGGGCGCGCGCCATGGCGATGCTGGGCGATCCGATCACGGGCGCGGAGGCGGCGGCGATGGGCCTGATCCACCGCGCCGTACCCGAGGACCGCGTCTTGGCGGAGGCGGAGGCGCTGTGCGAGCGACTCGCGCGGCTGCCGGCGCGCGCGCTTGCCGCGACGAAGCGCGCGCTTGATGCGGCGGAGGGCAACACGCTCGACGCGCAGCTCGAGCTGGAAGCGAAGCTGCAGCAGGAGCTCGGGCGAAGCCACGACTACAACGAGGGTGTCAGCGCCTTCGCCCAGAAGCGCGCGCCGAAGTTCGAGGGGGCGCCGGAATGACCGACGATCACCACGGCTCCACTCACATGACCGCGCAGCAGCTCGCCGAAGCCTGCGCGAAGACGATGTGGGCCGAGGACCGCGCCTCGGCCGGGCTCGGCATGGCGATCGCGCGCATCGCGCCAGGCGAGGCGGAGCTGACCATGACGGTGCGCGAGACGATGGTGAACGGCCACGGCATCGCGCATGGCGGCTTCATCTTCGCGCTGGCCGATTCGGCCTTCGCCTTCGCCTGCAACTCCTTCAACCGCCGCGCCGTCGCGCAGTCCAACACCATCACCTATCTGCGCCCCGCGAAGCTCGGCGACTCGCTGACGGCGCGCGCGGTGCAGACGCAGGCGGCGGGGCGCAGCGGCATCACCGATGTCACCGTCACCGACGGCGAAGGCCGCGCCATCGCGGTGTTCCGCGGCCTGTCGCGCGTCATCGAAGGCCATCTCGTGGAGGTCCCGGCATGACCACGCGCCTCGGCTCGCCACCGCCGGCGGATCTGCTCGACGCCGCCGAACGTCTCTCCCTGCCGGAGATGCGCGCGCTGCAGCGCGAGCGGCTCGGCTGGACGCTGCGCCACGCCTACGAGAACGTCCCGCATTACCGGCGCGCCTTCGACGCGGCCGGCGTCACGCCCGCCGATTTCCGTGACCTGCCGGACCTTGCGAAGTTTCCCTTCACGACGAAGGCCGACCTCCGCGACAACTATCCCTTCGGCATGTTCGCCGTGCCGCGCGAGCAGGTGGTGCGGGTGCACGCCTCCTCCGGCACCACGGGCAAGCCGACCGTCGTCGGCTACACGAAGCGCGACATCGAGACCTGGAGTGGCGTCGTCGCGCGCTCCATCCGCGCCTCGGGCGGCAGGCCGGGCATGATGGTGCATGTCGCCTATGGCTACGGGCTCTTCACCGGCGGGCTCGGCGCGCATTACGGCGCGGAGGCGCTGGGCTGCACGGTCATCCCGATCTCCGGCGGCATGACGGAGCGGCAGGTGCAGCTGATCGTGGACTTCCGGCCCGAGATCATCATGGTGACGCCGAGCTACATGCTCGCCCTGCTCGACGAGTTCCGCCGCCAGGGCGTGGACCCGCGCGGCACCTCGCTGAAGGTCGGCATCTTCGGCGCCGAGCCCTGGACCGAGGCGATGCGCGCCGGCATCGAGGAGGCCTTCGGCATCCACGCCGTCGACATCTACGGCCTGTCGGAGGTTATGGGCCCGGGCGTCGCCAATGAATGCGTCGAGACGAAGGACGGCCCGCACATCTGGGAGGATCACTTCTTCCCCGAGGTGGTGGATCCCGCGACGGGCCAGCCGGTGGCCGACGGCGAACCCGGGGAGCTCGTCTTCACCTCGCTGACGAAGGAGGCGATGCCGGTCATCCGCTACCGCACGCGCGACCTGACGCGCCTCCTGCCCGGCACGGCGCGGCCGGCCTTCCGCCGCATGCAGAAGATCACCGGCCGCAGCGACGACATGATCATCCTGCGCGGCGTGAACGTCTTCCCGAGCCAGGTGGAGGAACAGATCCTCCGCGTCCCGCACCTCGCGCCACACTACCAGCTGATCCTGACCCGCGAGGGGCCGCTCGATTCGATGACCGTGGCGGTGGAGTGCGAGCCGGGCGCGGACGAGGGCGAACGCGCCGCGGCGGCGAAGGCACTCGCGCACCACATCAAGGCGATGATCGGCGTCTCGGCTGCGGTGGACGTCCGCGACCCCGGCGCGATCGAGCGCAGCGTCGGCAAGGCGCGGCGCGTGATCGACAAGAGGCCGCGCTGAATGGCGAGGCCGCGCGCCCCGGATCATTTCGAGAAGCGCAACGCGATCCTCGCCGAGGCCGCCGAGCTCTTCGCGCGGCACGGCTACGACCGCGCCAGCATGGCGATGATCGCCGAGGCCGCCGGCGTCTCGAAGCCGCTGCTCTTCCACTACTGGACGGACAAGGAGGAGCTGCTCTTCGACGTGCTGGCCGGCCACCTGCAGCAACTGGTGGAGATCGCGCGCGGCGCCGGCGCCCTGTCGCGCCCGCCGCGGGAGAGGCTGGAGGCGCTGGCCTTCCTGCTGCTCGACGCCTATCGCGACGCCGATGCTGTGCACCGCGTGCAGATCGCCTGCCTGCCGCTGCTCTCGCCCAAGCGGCAGGAGGCGCTGAAGGCGCTGGAGCGCGCCGTGGTGGATGGGGCCGCGGCGATGATCGCGGAGCTGCATCCCGCGGCGCGGCCGCCGCTGTTGAAGCCGCTGACGATGAGCTTCTTCGCGATGCTCAACTGGCATTACCTGTGGCATCGCGAGGGCGGCGCGGTGACGCGCGACGACTATGCGCGGATGGTGGCGGCGATGATCGCCGCGGGGACGCCGGCGGCGATCGGCGCGCTCTCGCAACAGCCTGTAGGGTAAAGGGGGCCACGCGCCAGGCAGGCTAAGTGCCGTTCCACAATCGCCTGTCGAACCGGAACGGCGTCGCAGCGACGACCCGCGCCTCGCGGCCCTCCGGGTGCTCGGGGTTCAACAGCAGGTTGCGCCCTTCCTGCACGACGATGCTCGGCACCCGCAGCACGGCGCTGCGGCCCTCCTTCAGCCAGGCGTCGCCATGGGCCACGGGATCGTCGGGCATCGCCTCCAGCTCCTCGAGGCTGTGCGACGGCAGGCGGATGCGGAGCAGCAGGTGGTCGTGCTCCATCTCCTCATGCGGGATGTCGAGATGGACGCGACATTCCAGCACGGCGAGCGCCGGGTGCTCCGACATGTAGACCAGCGCGCGGCCGGGACTGTTCCAGCGGCCGCCGGTATCGAGGCATGCCTTGCCCTGCTCCTCGTACTCATGGGGGCGGCAGATCTGCCAGCCGATCAGGTCCATGCCGCCCCCGACGCGGAAGGGGCGGGCGGGTTCCGGCACGATTCCGTCGACCGTTGCGGGACTTCGTTCCTTCCGGCGTGACCGGCATGCGTCGCAACCGCGCGGCCGGCCGGCAGTTGTGCGGGTGCGGCGTCGCACCGGGACCAGCGGTGAAGCCGGCCAAGGATCGCGGCCAGGAGCCCGGGGAAGGGAAGCATGCACGCCAGCAAGCCGGGTCGCCCGGCCCTCGTCGCGCCACGCGCGCATCGCGCCTTCGCCTGGCCCGCGCCGGATTGCCTGTCATGGCCGAGCTGAACCTCGCCGCGCCGCTGCGGCAGGAGGCGCGGCGCGCGCCGGGCTCGCTCGCCGCCGAAGTCCGCCTGCCCGTCCTCGTCCTGCTTGCCGCGGCGGCCGCGGCCCTGACGGTCTGGCTCAACGGCTTCGTCTACGGCTGGTCCAACAACATCTTCCAGATCCCCTTCGTCGAGCGCTGGTTCGACGAGCCCGCCTTCGCCGACGACACCTTCGTCCAGACGCTGCGCTACTTCGCCTCCTGGGTCTGGTCCTTCGCCGCCCTCGTCGCGCCAGCCTTCGGGACCGAGGCGACGGTGACCGGCCTCCACCTCGTCTCCCGCTTCCTGCTGCTGCTGACGATGGCGCTGCTGCTGCGCCACCTCGGCGTGCGGAGCATCGGCGCGCTGGCGGCCGCGCTGCTGGCGCTGGCGGTGACGGATGCGCTGCATCGCACCTCGCGCGTCGGCGGGCATGACCTCTACTACTGGTTCTTCAGCCATTCCGGCATGACCTGGCCGGTCATCCTCCTCTCGCTGCTGTGGCTGTCGCAGGGGCGGGTGGTGCTGGCGGTCGCGTCGAACGGCGTGACCTTCGGCATCAACGGCTTCATCGCGGTCTCGCACGGCATCGGCCTGGCGGCGGGCGCGCTCGGGCTGTGGCCGGCGGAGCGCGCCGGGCAGCGGCGGCTCCTGCTGCGCTGGCTGGCGGGGCTCGGCCTCGCGCTGCTGATCGGCGCGCCGACGCTCTTCTGGGTCTATGGCATGCTCGCCACGCAGCCCGCGGCGCCGCCGGGCTTCGACGGGCGCGACTTCCTGCTGAACTACTGGCCGGAGCATTTCTGGGTCAGCGACGCGCCCTGGCGCGACCAGCTCTGGATGGCGGCGGCGATCGTGGCGGGCGTCGCGGCGCTGCTGGTCCTGGGGCCGCCCGCGCGGGTGCTGCTCGCTGCCTTCCTCGGCTACGTGGCGCTGTTCGTGGCGTCGGGCCTGCTGCCCTACGTCACCTCCTCGCTGACGCTGCTGAACCTGCACCCGCTCCGCATCTCCTCTGGCCTCGTCACCATGGTCGCGATGCTGGCCGCCGTCGCGGCCGCGACGCGCGAGGCCTGGACGCCGGGCGGCGGACGCCTTGCGTCGCTGCGCCGGCTGCTTGGCGCGGCGGCGCTGCTCTGCCTCGGCTGGGGCACGCTGCGGACGATGCTGCTCGCGATGGTCGCGCTGGCCGCGATCCTCGTGCTGCGCCGCTGGGAGGAGGGGCGGTGGACCGCGCTGCCCGGCGCCCGGCTCGTGGAGCGCGCCGCGGCCGCGGCTTCCGCCATGCCGCGGCTCGGCGCCGCGCTGCCCGCCGCCGTGATGGTGCTGCTCGCCTCCATCGCCCCGGTGCGCCACGCGGGGTTCGCCGAGGCGCGGGAGGAGCGCGCGGCCGCGCAGGCTGCGATGCGTGAGGTCGGGCTGTGGCTTGCCGCGCGCACGCCGGCCGATGCGACCGTCTTCGTGCCTGCCGCGGCCGAGCCGCCGCATTCCCACAACATCCAGGTCTGGGCGCATCGGCGCTTCTGGTACGATTGGAAGCGCGGCGGCGCGGTGCAGTGGTCGCCGCACTACTACGAGGAATGGCATGCGCGCCGGATGGCGGCGCGCGCGCTGACGACCGTCGAGGCGGCGATGGCCCATGCCTGCCGGAACGGCATCGGCTACCTCGTGGAGACGCCGGAGCGCATGGCCGACGCCACCCCTCGCGGGGTCGCGTTCCGCAATGCGCGCTACGCGGTGATCGAGGTGGCGCCGACCTGCAAGCGATAGGCGGCGCCGGCGCGGCCTCAGCCGCGCGGCAGCTCCTGTTCGACGAGCGTGGCGAAGAAGCTCGCTCCCACGGGGAGCAGGTCGTCGTTGAAGTCGTACTGCACCGTGTGCACCTCGTGCGCGCCCTTGGCGCCGGCGGCCTGGCCGAGCTTGATGTAGGCGCCGGGCCGGTCGAGCAGCATGAAGGAGAAATCCTCGCCGCCCATCACCGGCGGCTTGTCGCGGTGCACGCGGCCGCCGAGCACCGTCTCCGCCGCACGCGCGGCGCGGCGGGCCTGCTCGGCATGGTTCACGGTTGGCGGGTAGCCGCGGCGGTAGGTGAACTCCGCCGTCAGGTCGTGCGCGGCGGCCGTCGTCTCCACCACGCGGCGCATCGCCGCCTCCACCAGATCCTGCACGCCCGGCGCCATGGTGCGCACCGTGCCGAGCAGCATCGCCTCGTCGGGGATCACGTTCTCGGCGGAGCCGGAGTGGAACTGCGTCACGCTGATCACCGCGCTCTCAAGCGGGTCGACGCGGCGCGCGACGATCGTCTGGAGCGCGGTGACGATCTGCGCGCCGACGACGATCGGGTCGAGGCAGGCATGCGGGCGCGAGGCGTGGCCGCCCTGGCCTCTGATCGTGATGAAGAAGCGGTCGGAGGCCGCCATCATCACGTCGTCGCGGATGTCGGCCTCGCCCAAGGGCAGCGTCGGGTCGTTGTGCAGGCCATAGACCGAGTCGCAGGGGAAGCGGGTGAAGAGACCTTCCTCCATCATCACCCGCGCGCCGGCGCCGCCTTCCTCGCCGGGCTGGAAGATGAAGTGAACCGTGCCGTCGAAGTTCTTCGTCTCCGCCAGGTACTTCGCCGCGCCGAGCAGCATGCTGGTGTGCCCGTCATGGCCGCAGGCGTGCATCTTGCCCGGCGTCTGCGAGGCATAGGGCAGGCCCGTCGCCTCGGTCATCGGCAGCGCGTCCATGTCGGCGCGAAGGCCGATGGAGCGGCGGCCGCTGCCGGCACGCAGCGTGGCGACGACGCCGGTGGTGGCGATCCCGGTCTGCACCTCGAGTCCCCAGGAGCGCAGCAGTTCGGCGACGCGCGCGGCGGTGCGGTGTTCCTCGAAGCGGAGCTCGGGGTGCTGGTGGAAGTCGCGCCGCCAGCCCTCCATCTCGGGCTGCAGGTCGGCGAGGCGGTTCAGGACGGGCATCGGGGATCCGTGTTCGCAGGAGTGCCGCGACTATAGGGCGGGGACGCGGCTCGCGCAGCCTGGCGTGCCGCGCGCGTTGCCACCTCCCCGCAGTGCGGCCTAGCCTTGGTGCGGACCCGTCACGATTTCGTGGCGGAGCCGCCGCGGGGACCTCCGATGCCCATACCGATGAGCTACGCCACAGCTGCCAGGCGGCTCGCAGATGCCCGCGGCTGGGCGGGCGGCGTGACGGAGGGCAACCGCTGCGCGCTCGTGGTCGGCGTGGCGCTGAACCTGCAGCCGCGCAAGGCGCTCGGCGAGACGACGTTCAGGGACCTTCCGGACAGCCATCTCGCCATCCCGAAGCAGCCCTTCCTCGACAAGTTCTATGTGAAGGCGGAGCAGCTGGGCGACGGAATCGCGGCGAAGTACGGCCCGCCCGACATCGCCGACAGCGGCAGGATCGCCTTCCCGAAGATGGCGGGGCGCCGCGGCGTCGCCTGCCTCGAGGATTGCTGGGTCACGACGACGGACAGTGCGAGGTACACGCTGAACCTCGTCGGCTGGGGGATGGCCGACGACCCGGGCGGCGCGCTGCCGCGGCCGCGGCCGCAGGCGACGGGGGACCACATCGACCTCTTCGACGGAGGCTTCCTCGAAATCTACCGCGGCAAGGGCAGCGCCGCCGACCTGACCTATTGCCAGGACCTGATCAAGGCGGGCGCGAAGGTCCGGTTCTGGGAGATGCAGCCCTGAGCGGATCGGGCCGTCACAACACCACGGCCCGGTCCGGATCCAGCACGCGCACGACATAGGCGTCCACCAGCGGGGCGTATTCGTCCCAGAGGCTCCGCAGGCGGGGGATCGGCGCGGCGTCGCCATCCACCCGCAGGTCCACCAGCGCGAAGTCGTGATCGCCGAAGACGAGCAGGCTGGCGGAGCGGACGTCGCCATGCTCGCCGCCCGCCGCCTCTCCGGCCTCCAGCGCGCGCAGCAGGCGCTCGGCCAGTGGCAGGGCGGGATCGGCGGCGAACGCGTCCGCCATCGCCTGCGGCACGCGCGCGCTGGAGAGGATGTTGCCGATCGCCACCACGTCGCGGTCATGCGCCGCGCCGCTCTCCGGCTTCACCCGCGCGCCATGGAAATGCGCCGTGCGCCCGGCGGCGTCGATCGCGGCGAGCTGGCGCCAGCCGTGGTCGGGGGTGGAGGCGACGAGCGCCGCCACCGTCTCCTCTGCCGTGCAGCCCGAGCGCAGCAAGGCCAGGCCGCGCGGGCCGAGGCGCGGGTCGGTGCGGTGCTGCGTCAGCACCGCACCGATGCCGGGTGCCACGAACTGCACCCGCGCCCCGACGGCCAGCGAGGAGGTTGTCGCCGCCGCGCCGAACTGTCCCGTGCGCGCGCAGCGTCCGATGAGCGAGAAGGTCATCGGCCGCCTCAGTCGTAGAAGGCCGGCACGCGCCGGGCCATGCCGTCGTGCAGGTCGAGCATGCGCTGCCGCCAGGCCTCGACTGGATCGTCGGGCGCGAGCGGGCGGAAGGGGCTCGTCACGCGCGCCCACTGGAACGGCCCGAAGGCGATCGCATCGGCCTGCAGCGGCGCGTCGCCGCCGAGGAAGGGCTGCATGCGCAGCGTCATGCGCAGCGGGTGGATCGCCTGGCGGAAGCCTTCCACCTTCGTCTCGCGATCCGCCTGCACCTGCTCGAGCTTCATGCCGAAGCGCGGCTCGCGCGTCGCGCGGAAATAGGCCGCGTCCTCCTCCGTCAGCACCTTCGGGATGTCGGCGATGATCAGCCGCGCGAGGCCGGCCATCAGCGTCGCCTCGGCCCAGCCATTGACGAAGCGCGCCAGCGCCCGGCCACCTTCGCCGCCGAACAGGCTCGGCCGGTCGGGGAAGCTGTCCTCGAGGTATTCGGCTATGGCGAAGGATTCGGCGATCGCGCGGTCGCCATGCAGCAGCACCGGCACCTTCTGGGCCCCATGCGGGGCGATGCGGTCGCGTTCCGTCAGCCGCCAGGGGATCGTCTCCGCCGCCAGCCCCTTCGCCGCCAGCGCGAAGCGCACGCGCCAGCAATAGGGGCTGAGGAGGCGCGCCGGATCGGCGCCGGCCAGCTCGTAGAGTCGCAAGGCTGTCATCGCCGCATCTCGCCACCGCCGCCGCGCCCCGGCAAGATGCGGGACGGAGGGAGACGCAATGAAGGACGCCCTGCTGGCCCTGGACCAGGGCACCACATCCACCCGCGCGATCCTGCACGACGCCGCGCTGTTGCCGCGCGCGACGGCGCAGCTTCCGCTCGAGCAGCACTATCCCTCCCCGGGCTGGGTGGAGCACGAGCCGGAGGAGATCTGGCAGGCGACGCTGGCCGTGCTCAGGGGCGCGCTCGTCGCAGGCCGGGCGGAGGCGTCCGACCTCGCCGGCATCGGCATCACCAACCAGCGCGAGACGACGATCCTGTGGGACCGCGCGACGGGCCGCGCCGTGCACCGCGCCATCGTCTGGCAGGATCGCCGCACTGCCGACCACTGCGCGCGGCTGCGCGCCGAAGGCGTGGCGGAGACGATCACCGCGCGCACCGGGCTCCTCTGCGATCCCTACTTCTCCGCCACGAAGCTCGCCTGGATGCTCGACAACGTCGCCGGCGCGCGCGCGGCGGCGGAGCGCGGCGACCTGGCCTTCGGCACGGTGGACAGTTTTCTGCTGTGGCGCCTGACTGGCGGGCGCGTGCACGCGACCGACGCGACGAATGCCTGCCGCACCATGCTCTACGACATCCGACAAGGCGATTGGGAGGAGGAGCTGCTGCGGATCCTCCGCATCCCGCGCGCCGTGCTGCCGGAGATCCGCGACTGCGCGAGCGAGTTCGGCGCCACCGATCCCGCGCTGCTGGGCGTGGCGGTGCCGGTGCGCGGCATCGCCGGCGACCAGCATGCCGCGACGCTCGGCCAGGCCTGCTTCGCGCCGGGAATGGTGAAGTCCACCTACGGCACAGGCTGCTTCGCACTGCTGAACACGGGCGAGACGCCGGTGGTCTCGCGCAACCGGCTGCTGACGACGCTCGCCTGGCAGCTCGACGGGCAGCGGACCTATGCGCTGGAGGGCGCGATCTTCATCGCCGGCGCCGCGGTGCAGTGGCTGCGCGACGGGCTGCGGCTGTTTGCCGATGCGGCCGAAAGCGGCGCGCTGGCGCAGCGCGCGGACCCCGCGCAGCGCGTGATCTTCGTGCCCGCCTTCGTCGGGCTCGGCGCGCCCTATTGGGATGCGGAGGCCCGGGGCGCGATCTTCGGCCTGACGCGCGGCACCGGCCCCGCGGAGATCGCGCGCGCCGCGCTGGAATCCGTCGCCTTCCAGACCCGCGACCTGATCGAGGCGATGGAGGCCGATTGGGGCGCGGCCGGCAATCGCGTGCTGCGCGTGGATGGCGGCATGGTCGCGTCGGACTGGACGATGGGCTTCCTGGCCGACCTGCTCGGCGCGCCGGTGGATCGGCCGGAGGTGCGGGAGACGACGGCGCTGGGCGCGGCCTATCTGGCCGGTCTCCAGGCCGGGCTGCTGCCGCCGCCCGGCCCCGCCGTCGCGCATTGGCGGCTGGAACGCCGCTTCACGCCAAGCATGGCGCGCGAGGAGGCCGATGCGCGCTACGCGCTGTGGAAGGACGCGGTCGCCCGCGTGCTGACGCGATGATCTACGACACGCTCGGCATCACGCCGATCATCAACGCCGCCGGCACCAACACGCGCCTTTCCGGCGGCATGATGCACCCCGAGGTCACCGCCGCGATGGCGGAGGCCGCGACCGCCTGCGTCGACATGCTCGACCTCCAGGCCGCCGCGTCGCGCGTCATTGCCGAGGTCACGGGCGCCGATGCCGGGATCGTCACCTCCGGCGCCTCTGCCGCGCTGCTGCTGGGGGCGGCCGCCTGCATGGCCCGCCTCGACGCCGGCGCGATGGATGCGCTGCCCGAGGCCGAGCGCCGCGACTTCGTCGTCGCCCGCAGCCAGCGCAACATGTACGACCGTGCGATCCGCGTCGCCGGAGGACGGCTGGTGGAGGTCGGCATCCCGGACCGCTTCAGCGGCGCGGGCGTGCGCGACGCCTCCGCCGCCGAGCTCGCCGCGGCCTTCGGCCCGCGCACGGCCGGCGTGCTCTGGGTCGCGCAGCCCTGGAGCGAGCCACCGCTGGCGGAGGTCGCGCGCATGGCGCATGCCTCCGGCCTGCCCGTGCTGGTGGACGCCGCCGCGCAACTGCCGCCGGCGGCCAATCTGCGCCGCTTCCTCGACGAGGGTGCGGACCTCGTCGCCTTCTCCGGCGGCAAGGCGATCGGCGGCCCGCAATCGAGCGGCATCCTCGCCGGACGCCGCGACCTCGTGTGTTCCGCGCTGCTGCAGATGCTCGACCTCGACCTGCCCGAGGCGCAGTTCCGCCTTCCGGCGGAATTCGCCGGCAATGCCGCCCCGCCGCGCCTTCCGCATCACGGCATCGGCCGGTCCTGCAAGGCGGGGAAGGAGGAGATCGTCGGCCTGCTGGTCGCGCTGCGCCGCTTCGCGGCGGAGGAGGATGCGGCGCGCACGGCGCGACTGCTGGCGCGCCTGCACGAGGTGCGCGCCGCGATGGGCGATACGCCGGCCGAGATCGTGGAGAGCGCCGTTCCGCTGCTGCTGCTGCGGCTGCCGGATGCCGCGGCTGCGCGCGCTGCCGAGGCCCGGCTGCGCGCGCGGCGGCCTGCCATCCATGTCGGCCAGGGCCGGTTGCGCGAGGGCATCCTGGTGGCGAACCCACTGGCGCTGGCCGAGCGCGATCTGGTGCCGCTCGGTCACGCGCTGGCCGAAACGTTCCGGAGTTGACCTTCAACGTATCGTCACCGCGCCGCTGTCGCGCACCGGTCCAGCATCGACGCGTCCAATCCTGGAGGGAGGCTGCGAGATGCGGATGAAGGTGCTTCTTCTGGCCACGGCGGCCGCACTTGGACTCGCGACGGCGCCGGTTGTCGCGCAGCAGCCACAGCAGCGGCAAGGCCAGGGCGAGCAGCGCCCCGCGACGCCCGGCCGCGTCCCGACCCAGAGCGGCGGAGCGCTGCCCGGGGAGACCGCGCCCGGCGTGCGCCCGCCGCAGCCGGGTCCCGTGCAGGGCGACGTCATGCAGCGGATGCAGCAGTTCCAGCGCACCGGTGCCAATGCACAGTTCGAGCTCGTGCCGCAGGAAGGCCGCCGCGCCGATGCGCTACGCCGCAACCTGGAGAGCATCCGGCTGCCGGACGGCTTCCGCATCGAGCTCTATGCCGTCGTGCCGGATGCGCGGCACATCGCCATCGGGCCCTCCACCGGCGTCGTCTTCGTCGGCACGCGCAAGAACCGCGTCTGGGCCGTGACGGACCGCGACCGCGACCGCGTGGCCGACGAGGTGAAGAGCTTCGCGCCCCCGATCCAGTTCAGCGTGCCGAACGGCCTCTGCTTCTCTCCGGACGGGATACTCTACGTCGTCGAGCACAACCGCGTCCTCGCCTTTCCTGCCACCGAGTTCTTCTACGAAGGGACCGACGTGGCGGTGGAGCAGGTCGTGGCGCAGGGCCAGCTCATCCCGGCGGCCGAGGAAAGCTTCAACCACGGTGCCCGCGTCTGCCGCATCGGGCCGGACAACCGACTCTACATCTCGCTCGGGCAGCCCTTCAACGTGCCGGCGCAGGGCAAGATGGAGCTCTACAACCGCACCGGCATCGGCGGCATCATCCGCATGGACCGCGACGGATCGAACCGCGAGGTCTTCGCGCGCGGCGTCCGCAACTCGGTCGGCATCGCCTTCCGCCCGGGCTCGAACGAGTTGTGGTTCACCGACAACCAGGTGGACGGCATGGGCGACGACACCCCGCCGGGCGAGATCAACCGCGCGACCGCCGCGGGCCAGCATTTCGGCTTCCCTTGGTATGGCGGCGGGACGGTGCGGACCACCGAGTATCGTAACTCCAACCCGCCGGCGGAGGCGATGAACCCGGCGGTGGAGACCGTGGCGCATGCCGCGGATCTGGGGCTGACCTTCTACACCGGCCGCATGTTCCCCGAGGAGTATCGCGGCGCGATCTTCAACGCGCAGCATGGCAGCTGGAACCGCACTACGCCGATCGGCGCGCGGATCATGGTGACCTTCCTCAATCCCGACGGCAGCGTGCGCGAGCACCGGCCCTTCGCCGAGGGCTGGCTGGACGAGGACACGCAGGAATATCTCGGCCGGCCGGTGGACGTCGCGATGCTGCGCGACGGCTCGCTGCTCGTCTCCGACGACCATGCCGGCGCGATCTACCGCATCTCCTACGGGGAGCGGCGTTGAGGCTGGTTCTCGCACTGATGCTGCTTGCCGGCGCGGTGGCGCCGGCGGCGGCACAGGAGGGCGACCCGCGCGCCGGCCGGCGGCTGGCCGGCGCGCGCTGCGCGGTCTGCCACGGCAATGACGGCATCGCGCGCCAGCCCGATGCCGCGAATCTGGCCGGGCAGACGGCGATCTACGTGGCGAACCAGCTCCGCGCCTTCCGCTCCGGCGAGCGGAAGAACGAGCAGATGAACATCATCGCGGCGGACCTGACCGACCCGCAGATCGCCGACCTCGCCGCCTGGTACGAGGCGATCCGGATCGAGGTGACGGTGCCGGGCCGCTGACGCGGTGTCACCCGCCCGCCACGCCCTGCGTGTTCACGTAGAGCGCATAGAGCGAGTGCGCCGCCGCCATGAAGAGTCGGTTCCGGTGGCGCCCGCCGAAGCAGACATTGGCGCAGCGCTCCGGCAGCACGATATGGCCGATCGGCGCACCGGCGCTGTTGAAGACGCGCACCCCGTCCCACTCCTCCCGCCCCATGCCCCAGCCGCACCAGAGATTGCCGTCCACGTCCAGGCGGAAGCCGTCCGGCGTCTCCCCGCTCTCGCAGCGGATGAAGACGCGGCGGTTGCGCAGTTTCGCGCCATCCACGTCATAGGCGAGGATGTTGCGCGGCTCGCTGCGGCTCTCGACGACGTAGAGCAGCTTCTCGTCGGGGCTGAATGCGAGGCCGTTCGGATGGTCGATGTCGTCGGCGACGAGCGTGATCTCGCCGGTCCCCCCGCCCACCCGATAGACATTGGTGTGCGGCAGCTCCGCCTCGGTCTTCTCGCCCTCGTAGAAGGCGTAGGTCCCGAAAGGCGGGTCGGTGAACCAGATGCTGCCGTCGGACTTCACCACCACGTCGTTGGGGCTGTTCAGCCGCTTCCCCTGGAAGCGCTCCGCCAGCACCGTGATGCTGCCGTCATACTCGTAGCGGATCACGCGACGGCCCAGATGTTCGCAGGCGATGATGCGGCCCTGCCTGTCGCGCGTGTGGCCGTTCGAGTTGTTGGACGGCTTGCGGAAGATCGAGACGTTCCCCGTCTCCTCCTCCCAGCGCAGCACGCGGTTGTTCGGGATGTCGGACCACAGCAGCACGCGCTGGTCGCCGATCCAGACTGGCCCCTCGCCCCAGCGCGACCCGGTCCAGAGCCGCTCCACCGAACTCAGCGCCAGATGGTAGCGCCTGAAGGCGGGATCGAGCGCGCGGATCGCGGGATCCGGGTAGCGCAGGCTCTCGGTCCATTGCATATGCAGTCCTCCCCGCGGCTTGGCGCGACGCCGCCGATGCGGCCATGCTGCCGCGAAGCGGGGAAGAGGGGAACCATGCCGGACGCGCCGGCAAAGAGCATCGCGCCGTCACGTCCTGCCGCGCCGCTCTCGGCCCGCGCCGCGGCGACCCGCCAGCGCATCCTCGACGCCGCCCTCGCCGAATTCGCCGAGAAGGGCCTGGCCGGCGCGCGGGTGGACGAGATCGCGGCGCGCGCCGGCGCCAACAAGCGCATGCTCTACGCGCATTTCGGCTCGAAGGAGGAGCTCTGGCTGACGGTGCTGGAGCGCGCCTATGCCGCCAAGCGCGCCGAGGAGCGGGCGGTGGAGGTGCAAGGTCTGGCGCCGGAGGACGCGATGGCCCGGCTGGTCGCCTTCAACCTGCGCTACACGGCGCGCCACCCGGAATTCGTCGCGCTGCTGAACCAGGAGAACATCCACCGCGCCGCCTATCTGCGCCGGTCGGAGGACGTGCCCGCCCTCTACTCCCCGATCCTCGAGGCGCTGCGCGGCGTGCTGGCGCGCGGCGCGGAAGCCGGGGTGTTCCGCGCCGGGGTGGATGCGCTGCAGCTCTACATCTCGATCCTCGCGCTCGGGCATTTCTACGTCGCGAACCGCCACACGCTCTCCACGGTCTTCGGCGCCCCGCTCGATACCGAGGCGGCGCTGGCAGCGCGGGAGGCGCACATCACGGAGGTGGTGCTGGGCTACCTGCGGCCTTGACCGGGCCAGGACGCGCAGGTAACCGGTTGGTTACTTGGTGCTGCCCCGTCCCCGGGCGCGCCGCTTCTGCGAGGGAACGTCATGGCGGAACGCCGCATCGGCCTCATCATGAACGGCGTCACCGGCCGGATGGGGATGAACCAGCATCTGATCCGCTCGATCGCCGCGATCCGCGCCGAGGGCGGCGTGCGGCTTGCCAATGGCGACCGCGTGATGCCCGACCCGATCCTGGTCGGCCGCAACCGCGAGAAGCTGGAGGCGCTGGCCAAGGCGCACAACGTCGCGCGCGTCAGCACCGACCTCGACGCCTGCCTCGCCGATCCGAAGGACGAGGTGTTCTTCGATGCGGCGACGACGCAGATGCGCGCCGCGCTGCTGCGCAAGGCGATCGCCGCGGGCAAGCACATCTATTGCGAGAAGCCGACCGCCGACACCCTCGAGGACGCGCTGGACGTGGCGCGGCTGGCGAAGCGCGCCGGCATCAAGGCCGGCGTGGTGCAGGACAAGCTGTTCCTGCCCGGGCTGCGCAAGCTGAAGATGGTGATCGACAGCGGCTTCCTCGGCCGCATCTGCAGCGTGAAGGGCGAGTTCGGCTACTGGGTCTTCGAGGGCGACCTGCAGCCGACCCAGCGCCCGAGCTGGAACTACAAGAAGGCCGAGGGCGGCGGCATCATCCTCGATATGCTCTGCCACTGGCGCTACGTGCTGGACAACCTGTTCGGCGAGGTGGAGGCGGTGTCCTGCCTCGGCGCGACGCACATCCCCGTCCGCTACGACGAGGCCGGCAAGGCCTATGACGCCGACACGGACGACGCGGCCTATGCGACCTTCCAGCTCGAGGGCGGGATCGTCGCGCACATCAACAGCTCCTGGGTGACGCGCGTGCGGCGCGACGACCTGGTGACCTTCCAGGTGGACGGCACGCATGGCTCGGCGGTGGCGGGCTTGCAGAAATGCTGGACGCAGAGTCGCGTCAACACGCCGAAGCCGGTCTGGAACCCCGACATCCCGCAGCCGATCGACTTCTTCGCCGGCTGGCAGGAGGTGCCGGACACGCAGCCCTACCCGAACGGCTTCCGCGTGCAGTGGGAGATGTTCTTCCGCCATCTCGCCGGCGAGATCGAGACCTATCCCTGGGACCTGCTGGCCGGCGCGAAGGGCGTGCAGCTGGCGGAAGCCGGTCTGCGCTCCTGGGCGGAGCGCCGCTGGATCGACCTGCCGAAGCTGGAGGTCTGATGCGATGATCGAAGGGCCGCAGGGCCCGGAGGTCTGAATCGCATCAGCAAAGGAAACACGCCCATGCCGACGATCACGCTGCCCACCGACTCCGGCACGCTCGAGCCCTACGTCACCGGCGCGCCGCGCGACTTCCCTAAGGCGACGCCGCCCTTCCCGCGCGTGGCGCTGGCCGCCGCGCATGTCGTCGCCGATCCGCTCGCCGAGCAGGATCCCTGGCTCGACGCGAAGGTGGATTGGGACCGCACCATCGCCTACCGGAAGTATCTCTGGTCGCTCGGCCTCGGCGTGGCGGAGGCGATGGACACCGCGCAGCGCGGCATGGGCCTCGACTGGACCGCGGCGCAGGAGCTGATCCGCCGCTCGCTCGACGCGATGCGCGATGTGCCCGGCGCGGTGATGGCGAGCGGCGCCGGCACCGACCACCTCGCCCCCGGGCCCGACGTCACGGTGGACGACGTGATCCGCGCCTATGAGGAGCAGTGCGAGGCGGTGGAGCGGATGGGTGGCCGCATCATCCTCATGGCCAGCCGTGCGCTGGCCAAGGCGGCGCGGGGCCCGGCGGACTACGAGCGCGTCTACAGCCGCATCCTGTCCGGCGTCGCGCAGCCGGTGATCATCCACTGGCTCGGCGAGATGTTCGATCCCGCGCTGGAAGGCTACTGGGGCAACCACGACCACATGGCGGCGATGGAGACGGCGCTCTCCGTCATCCACGCCAACGCCGCCAAGGTGGACGGCGTGAAGATCAGCCTTCTGGACGACCGGAAGGAGATCGCGATGCGGCGCCGCCTGCCGAAGGGCGTGCGCATGTACACCGGCGACGACTTCAACTACGCCGAGCTGATCGCGGGCGACGAGCACGGCCACAGCGACGCGCTGCTCGGCATATTCGACCCGATCGCCCCGGCCGTGGGCGGCGCGCTGGCGAGCCTGTCGCGCAACGACCTCTCCACCTTCCACGACATCCTGGCGCCGACCGTCCCGCTGTCGCGCCACGTCTTCAAGGCGCCGACGCGCTTCTACAAGACGGGCGTGGTCTTCATGGCCTGGCTGAACGGCCACCAGGACCACTTCGTCATGGTCGGCGGCCAGCAGAGCACGCGCAGCATCCGGCATTTCTCCGAGCTGTTCCGGCTGGCCGACAAGGCCGGCCTGCTGCGCGACCCGGAGATGGCGGTGGCGCGGATGCGCGGGCTGCTCGCGCTGCACGGGGCCGCCTGATGGCAAGCGGTCGCGGAGCCCCGCAGGCGAAGCCGAGGAGCGGCGCGTGAATCGCTTGCCCGGACACATGCGGCTCAGCCTCAACACCGTCACCGTCAAGGAAAGGTGGGGCCTCGCCGACTGCATCGAGGGCTGCGCGCGGCACGGCATCCCGGGCATCTCGCCCTGGCGCGACGTGCTGCAGGCCATGGGCGTGGAGGCCGCGGCCAGGCGCATGCGCGACGCGGGCCTGACCGTCACCGGCCTCTGTCGTGGCGGCATGTTCCCGGCCGCCGACGCCGCCGGCCGGGCCGCCGCAATCGAGGACAACCGCCGGGCGATCCACGAAGCGCACGCCATCGGCGCACGCTGCCTCGTCATGGTCTGCGGCGGCCTGCCGCCAGGATCGAAGGACCTGCCCGGCGCGCGGCAGATGGTGCGCGACGGCCTGCACGCCATCCTGCCGGAGGCGCGCGCGGCCGGCGTCACCCTCGCGCTCGAGCCGCTGCATCCCATGACCTGCGCGGACCGCTCGGTGCTCTCCACGCTCGGCCAGGCGCTCGACCTCTGCGACGAGCTCGGCGAGGGGACGGGCGTCGCGCTCGACGTCTATCACGTCTGGTGGGACCCGGACCTCGCGCGGCAGGTCGCGCGCGCCGGATCGCGCATCGCCGCCTTCCATGTCTGCGACTGGAAGGTGCCGACGACGGACACCGTCTTCGACCGCGGCATGCCCGGCGAGGGCGTCATCGACATCCCGGCCATCCGCCGCATGGTGACGGCGGCCGGCTATGCCGGCGGCTTCGCCGAGGTGGAGATCCTCTCGAAGCGCTGGTGGGCCGAGGACCCCGACGCCGTGCTGGCGGAGCTCAAGGACCGGCATGCCCGCTTTGTTTGACCGCCGCCGGGACCGCGCCGGCCCGTGGCCCTTCGCCGTCCTCGGCATCGCGCTCGCGGCCGGCGCGATCCTGCTCTGGATGGGCCGCGTGCCGATCTGCGAATGCGGCTACGTGAAGCTCTGGCATGGCAACGCCTTCGACAGCGGCAACTCGCAGCACCTGCTCGACTGGTACACGCCGTCCCACATCGCGCATGGCTTCATCTTCTACGCGCTGCTGCACTTCGTCGCGCGCCGCACCGGCCTCTGGCCGCGCCTGGCGATCGCGACGCTGGTCGAGGTGGCGTGGGAGATCATCGAGAACACCGAGGCGGTGATCCAGCGATACCGCGAGGCGACGATCGCGCTCGGCTACAACGGCGACAGCGTCATCAACTCCATGGCCGACGTCGCCGCCATGTGGCTCGGCTTCTGGCTCGCCCTGCGCCTGCCCGTGTGGCTCAGCGTCGTCGTCGTGCTCGCGATGGAGCTCTTCGTCGGCTGGATGATCCGCGACAATCTGGCGCTGAACGTGCTGATGCTGCTCTGGCCGATCGAGGCCGTGCGGACCTGGCAGGCGGGCGGATAGGCGCTCAGCAGCCCCGCGCCCGCCCCTCCGCGAACTCCAGCAGGCACGGGCCGTAGCGCAGCGTGAAGCGCCAGTCGGCGCCGCCGCCATGGCCATGGATGCCGCGCGGCCTGTCGAGCATCAGGAAGCCCGCCGTCCGCCCCGCCAGCACGCCGAGGATCGCCGCGCGCTGGTCGGGGTCCGGGTCGAACTCGTCGCCGGCGAAATTCGCCACCGCCACCCGCGCGCCCGTGTTGCGCGCCTGCGCCACGATCCGCCGCAGGTCGTCCAGCGCCCAGGCCTGCGCCGGGCTGCCGCGCGGGCCATGCGCCGCCGGTGCGATCGCGATCACCGCATCCGCCAGCCCCGGCGTGTCGAGCGCCTGCAGCGCGTTCCACGCGCCGCGCGACTGCCCGCCCACCACGACGCGGGAATAGCCGCGCCGGCGCAGCTCGCGCAGCGCCTCGCGCATCCAGGCGGCACCGGCTTCCGTCTCGTCGGTCAGCGGGTCGCGGTCGAAGCGGATCACGTCGTAGCCGACATTGTTGAAGGCCCGCACATGCGGCTGCGGCTGCGACCCGCGGCTGTCGGCGCCGCCGGGGCTGCGCCCATGCGCCCAGACATAGGCGCCGCGCGCGCGCTCCGGCCCCTGCCACAGGAAGCGCCCATCCGGCGTCAGGCTCCAGCCCGCCCCGCCGGCGAGCGGCGCGGACGGCGCCGCCGGCGCCCGCGTCTCCAGCCCCGGCCACACCACCGCCAGGTCGCGTGCGTAGATCCGGCAGCCCTGCCCGCCCCAGCGCCCGCAATTCTCGAGCGCGCGGGCCTCGGTCGCGGTCGGGTCGTCCTCGATCGCCGCCGCCCAGCCCCAGGCGCCGTCGGGGGCGAGGGCGAAGGCGCGCGGCGTCGGCTGCAGCAGGAAGCGCGCGTAATCAGCGCGCCCCTCCGGGCTGAGATGGGGCGCACGCGACGCATCCAGCAGGGCGGGGACGTCGGCACGCGCCCCCCCGCCGGCGAGCGTCAGCAGGACGGCCACCGTTCGGACTACAATCTTCAACATACCGTGAGCGAGGAAACCACGACCACTTGGCGGAAGTCCAGACGGATTCTCGCATCCGCGTGAGGATCAGCAGCCCCGCGGCGGCGCCTCGCCGCTGGCGAAGAGGAAGAGGCACCCGCCGAAGCGCTCGATGAAGCCGCGGCTGCTGCCGGCGTGGTGCCCCTCGATCCCCTCCGGCCGGTCGATGAACAGGAAGGCGGCGCTCCGCGGCGCCAGCGCACGCAGCGCCGCCGCGCGCTCCTCCGGCAGGCCGTCGAAGGGATCGCCGCGGAAATTCGCCACCGCCACGCGCGTCCGCCCGGCGCCGGTCGCATTCGCGACAAGCGCCCGCATCGCCGCCATCTGCTGCGCCTGCGCCGCCTCCGTCATCGCGGCCAGTGCCGCCGGCGCGATGGCGATCGTCGCCTCCGTCAGCCCTGGCGTGTCGAGCGCCTGCAGCGCGTTCCAGGCGCCGCGCGACTGCCCGGCGGCGACCACGCGCCGGTAGCCGTGCCGCCGCAGCTCCGCCAGGTCCTGACGGAGCCAGGTTCCGGCGGCGCGGGTGAAGTCGGTGTCCGGCACGCGGTCGAAGCGCCAGATGTCGTAGCCGGCGTTGTTGAAGTGCCGCACCCAGGCCTGGGGCTGGGTGCCGCGGCTGTCGGCGCCATCGGCGCTGCGCCCATGCGCCCAGACGAGCACGCCCCGCGCCCGCTCCGGCCCCCACCAGAGGAAGCGCGGATCGGGCAGGGTGACGCGCCCCGCATCGCCGAGGGCCACGCCTTCGGGCGGCGGGGGCGGCGCCCATTCGCGGCCCGGCCAGGCGATCTCGAGGTCGCGCAGCCAGGGCGTGCAGGCCGCGCCGCCGCGGCTGAATTGCCGGCAATGCTCGAGCGCCAGCCGCTCCAGCTCCTCCCGCGGGGCAGGGCCGCTGCGCGAGGCATAGGCGCCGCCCGGCCCGATGACGAAGACCCGCGGCAGGTTGCGCAGCAGCGTGCGGGAGAGTTCGAGCTGCCCGTTCGGCCCGAGCCCCGGGACCGTCGCGGTCTCCAGCAGGGGTGGCGGGATGCGCTGCGGCGCCTCGGCCCGGGCGATGGCCCAGGGCAGCGACGCGGCGAGCAGGAGCAGGAAGGCACGCAGGATCGGCATGGTCCCGGGGGGCAATCTGGCGTGCCCGGCGGGGCGCGGTCCAGCGCCTCGCGCGTCCGTGCCCGCACCCTTGCCCCTGGGACGCGCGGGCGGCATGTTCCGCGGCCTTTCTACCCCAGGGGAATTCCCTTCCATGCGCGTCAAGGACGTGAAGAAGGTCGTGCTCGCCTATTCTGGCGGGCTCGACACCAGCGTGATCCTGAAGTGGCTGCAGACCACCTATGGCTGCGAGGTGGTGACCTTCACCGCCGATCTCGGCCAGGGCGAGGAGCTCGGCCCGGCGCGCGACAAGGCGCTGCTGCTCGGCATCAGGCCCGAGAACATCTTCATGGACGATCTGCGCGAGACCTTCGTGAAGGACTTCGTCTTCCCGATGTTCCGCGCCAACGCGCTGTACGAGGGGATGTACCTGCTGGGCACGTCGATCGCGCGGCCGCTGATCGCGCAGCGCCAGATCGACATCGCCGAGCAGGTCGGCGCCGATGCGGTGGCGCATGGCGCGACGGGCAAGGGCAATGACCAGGTCCGCTTCGAGCTGAGCTATTACGCGCTGAAGCCCGACATCAAGATCATCGCCCCCTGGCGCGAATGGGAGCTGACCAGCCGCACCCGGCTGATCGAGTTCGCCGAAGCCCACCAGATTCCGATCGCCAAGGACAAGCGCGGCGAGGCGCCTTTCAGCGTGGACGCGAACCTTCTCCACAGCAGCTCCGAGGGGAAGATCCTTGAGGAGCCCTGGGACATGCCGGACGAGATGGTCTGGCAGCGCACGATCAGCCCGATGGACGCCCCCGACCGCGCCACCGACATCACCGTCGAGTTCGAGCGCGGCGACGCGGTGGGCATCAACGGGGAGCGCCTGTCGCCCGCGGCGCTGCTGACGAAGCTGAACGCGCTCGGCAAGGAGAACGGGATCGGCCGTCTCGACCTGGTGGAGAACCGCTTCGTCGGCATGAAGTCGCGCGGCTGCTACGAGACGCCGGGCGGCACGATCCTCTACGTCGCGCATCGCGCGATGGAGAGCATCACGCTGGACCGCGAGGCCGCGCACCTCAAGGACAGCCTGATGCCCCGCTACGCGGAGCTGATCTACAACGGATTCTGGTTCGCGCCCGAGCGGCGGATGCTGCAGGCGCTGATCGACGAGAGCCAGCACAGCGTGACGGGCACCGTCCGGCTGAAGCTCTACAAGGGCAACACCATCGTCACCGGCCGCCAGTCGCCGCACAGCCTCTATTCGATGAAGCACGTCACCTTCGAGGACGACCAGGGCGCCTACGACCAGTTCGACGCGCAGGGCTTCATCAAGCTGAACGCGCTGCGGCTGCGGCTGGGTGCGATGGCGGGGCGGCGCGGCGGGGCACTGTGACGCCCGCGGCGTTGCCTCGCGCCGCGCCTTCGGCGCGCCGCGCTGCACCGCCGCGGGGACCCCGTTCCGGATCCTGCGTTTCGAAGGCGCGGCTCATCCTCCCGCGGCAAAGCCGCGGGAGGGCCCCGCGGGGCGGACAGGCCGGCCGGGCCGTCTAGCGGCCGACGCGGGCGAGCACCTCCGCCCGCAGGAAGCGCTCCACCAGCAGCATGAAGAGCACGCTCGGCACGAGCAGGATCAGCGCCGTGATCGCCGCGATCTGCATGTTGCCGCCGGCCGCCGCGCTGAACAGCAGCAGCGGCAGGGTGCGCACCTCCGGCGCGCCGACGAAGTAGGTCGCAGTGAACTCGTCGAGGGATTCGAGGAAGACGAAGATGGCGCTCGCCGCGATGCCAGGCGCGGCCAGCGGCAGCGTCACCGTGCGGAAGGCGGTGAGGGCGGAGGCGCCGATGTTGCGCGCCGCGAGCTCGAGGTCGTCGTCGATCGCGGCGAAGGCGGCGGTCGCGATCCAGATCGAATAGACCAGCCCGTGGGCCGCGTGCACCAGCACCACGCCGGGCACGGTGCCGTTCAGGTCGAGCGTGAAGAAGATCCGCGCGACGTTGATGTAGACCGGCAGGTTCGGGAAGGCCTGGGGCAGCAGGAAGACCAGCAGGATCACCGCCCGCCAGCGCAGCCGCGCCTTGGCCAGCGCCCAGGCCGCCGGGATGGACACCGCGAGGCAGAGCAGCGTGGTCAGCGACGCGATCCAGATGGACAGCCACAGGCTCTCCATCGCCTGGCCCTGCGGGCGGAAGACGCGTTCCCAGAAGCGGAAGCCGTATTGGCTGGGCAGGCGGTTCGGCCAGAACCACGCCTCGGCCACCGACCAGAGCACGAGGTTCACCAGCGGCCCGAAGACGAAGAAGGCGAAGGCGGCGAGCAGGATCGCGCGCGGCAGCCACCAGGCGATGGAGGCCCGCCCCATCACCGCGCGGCCTCCCGCGCCGATTGCCGCAGCCATGCCCAGGCGACGAGACCGCTCGCGATGCAGGCGACGAGGCCCAGCGCATTCGCCGTCCCGTAGTCGCCGAGCGAGTTGATGCGCCACGCCATCGCCACCGTCAGCATGGTCGGCGACTGCCCGCTGATCATCAGCGGCACCGACAGCACCGACATCATGGTGACGAAGGACAGCACCAGCGCGACCATCACGTTCCGCGCCACCTGGGGCAGCACGATGCCGAGCAGGATCCGCATCCGCCCCGCGCCGAGGTTCTGCGCCGCCTCGATCCCGGCGCGGTCCAGCGCGGCCATCGCGCCGGCCACCAGCAGCGTCGCGAAGGGCAGCTGCTTCCAGACGAAGGTGATGACGATGCCGCGCCAGTCGAGGAAGCTCTGCGCCCAGTCCTGCGGCATCAGCCCGATCCAGATCAGCGTGTTGTTCATCAGCCCGTTCTGGCCGATGAAGCCGCGCATCGCCTGCGCGGCGACGATGAAGGGGATGAAGAGCGGCCAGCGATACATCGCAGCCAGGATCCGCCGCGCCACCGCGTTGCGCCCGAGCGTCAGGTAGCCACCGATCGCCACCGCGCCGAGCCCGATCAGCGCGGTGGAGGCCGCGACGATCAGCAGCGTGAAGAGCAGGTCGGTGCGATACAGCCCGAAGGCGCGCCCGAGATTGTCGAGCGTCGGCCCATCCTTGCCTTCGAAGGCGCCGACCACCGAGAAGCCGAGCGGCAGCACGAAGAACGCCCCCACGACGAACAGCGCGGGGGTGAGCAGGAGATAGGGGAAGACGCGGTTCACGGGACCTTGAGCTCGCGAGTCATCGGCACGACTCGGCGTCGGCTCGGTGGCCCCCCGCGCCCTGCCGCGGCTTTGCCGCGGCAGGAGAAACCGAAGCGTCAAGGTTGGGCGCCAAGTCCGGGGTCCCCGCAAGGACGCGAAGCGGCCTTGTGGGGCTCAGTTCAGCACCACCCGCTCATACGCCTCCTGGATCGCGCGCATGAAATCGGCCTGCGGCATGGGCCGTGCGCCGCGCTGCAGCACATCCGGCGGCACGTCGCGGAACAGCCGGTTCCAGGTCTGCTGGTCGAGGTGCTGCTGCACATGCTGCGCGTCGATGCCCGGCAGCCAGTTGAAGCGGCGCACGATGCCCTCGGCCTGCACCGGCGGGCTCGTCGCCAGCTCGATGAAGCGCCGCGCGACGTCGGCATTCGCCGCGCGCGCCGGGATCACGTAGTACATCGGCTGGCCGGGCAGGCCGCTTTCGGGCAGCACGAGGCGCATGTTCGGGCTGAGCCGGCCCTCCGCCTGCCAGGTGTAGAACATGTCCATCCAGACCGGGCCCATGTCGATCTCGCCGCGGTTCAGCGCATCCAGCGTGCCCGCATTGCCGCCGGTGATCACGACGTTCCGGTTGAACTCGCGCAGCCGCTGCAGGGCAGGGGTCAGCGCCGCCACGGCCTCGGCGTCGAAGGGTCCTTCGATCAGCCGCCGCTGGTCGGGGCCGAAGGCATAGGCCCAGCCGAAGACGAAGCCGACGCCCGACATGCCGCCGCGGATCCCGTTGTAGCCGAAGCGGCGGGGATTCTGCCGCGCCCATTGTTCCAGCGCCTCGAAGCTCGTCGGCGGGTTCTGTACGCGCGCGGGGTTGAAGGCGATCGCGACCTGGCTGTTGAACATCGGCATCACGAAGCCGTCCACGTTCTGCCCGAGCGCGTTGCGCGTCACCGCGCTGGTCGCGAGGTTGCCGGTCGAGGCCTGTTCGCGGAACCGCGCCAGCAACCCCTCGCCGACCATCCGCCCCGCCATGTTCTGGTGCACGACGGCGACGTCGACGTCGACGGATTGCGCATTGGCCCGCCGCTGCGCTTCCAGCCTCTCCCAGATGCGCTGGCTTCCGGCATCGCCCGGCCCGGTGCCGATGGCGCGCACCGTCACGTTCGGGTTCTGCCGCTGGAAGAGCGGGCCGAGATAGTCGGTGATGTAGTCCACCATGTTCTGGTCGCCGGCGGTCAGCACGTTCAGCGTGACGCGCTGCTGCGCGGAAGCGGGCAGGGCGCCCGCGCCGATCGCGGCGGTGGCGAGAAGCAGGCTGCGACGATCCATGATCACCTCCCTCGGTTGAACGGGCCGGTTCCTATCCGGCCTCGGCGTAGGTCTCGTGACGCTCGCATGACGGCGGCGTTGCGGCGAACAGATGCGCGGCCTCGCGTGGGATGCCGAGCCGCACCGCGGTCCCAGGATCGAGCCGGTCCGGCACGTCCACCAGCGCCTCCGCCGCGCCGACGCGGATCGTGGCGCGCCAACGGCCGCCGGCATAGGCACAGAAGGCGACCGTGCCGTCGAAGCCCGGCCCGTCCAGCGCCTCGCCCGGCGCCAGCACGCGCCCTTCCTCCGGCCGGAACATCACCACGCCCTCGCCGAGCGGGAGCCGGTTCGTCGCACCGAGGAAGTCGGCGACATAGGCGTTGGCCGGGTGCCGCCACAGCTCCTCGGGCGGCCCGACCTGCGCGATGCGCCCTTCCTCCAGCACCACGATCCGGTCGGCGAGGATCATCGCCTCCTCCCGGTCATGCGTGACGTGGATCGCGGTGATGCCGAGGGATTGCTGCAGCGTCCGCAACTCGTGCCGCACGCCCTCGCGCACGCGCGCATCGAGGTTCGACATCGGCTCGTCGAGCAGCAGGATCTCGGGGTCGACTGCCAGCGCGCGCCCCATCGCGACGCGCTGCCGCTGCCCGCCCGAGAGCTGCGCCGGCAGGCGCTGCCCGAGACCCTCGAGCCGGAGCAGCCGCAGCATCTCCTCGACGCGCGCCGCGATGCGCGCCTTGTCCCAACCGCGGACGCTCAGGCCGTAGCCGATCGTCTTCGCCACGTTCATGTGCGGCCACAGCGCGTAGGACTGGAACACCATCGCCGCGCCGCGGCGTTCGGGCGGCTCGCGCGTGATGTCGCGCCCGCCCGCGGTGATGCGCCCCCGGCTCGGCATCACGAAGCCCGCGATGGCGCGCAGCAGCGTCGTCTTGCCGCAGCCCGAGGGGCCGAGAAGCGCCACGAACTCGCCCGCGCCGACGGCCAGCGAGACCTCGTGCAGCACCTGCGTCCGGCCGTAGGCGACGGCCAGCCCTTCGATGCCGAGCGGCGTGCCGCGTGGTTGCGCTTCCATCCCGGCGGGAAGGCTATACCGCGCCCCGCCCCGACGCCAACCGGACGCCCGCCAGGCCCGGCACGAACGCCGGGCGGCCCGGACGACCTGGCCGGGCACCTAGCCCGACCCGTGGCCCTCGCGCTGCAGGCCCGAGGCGACGTAGCCGCCGAGGTAGTCGAGCACGGCGCGCACATGCGGCGCATGGCGCAGCCGCTCATGCGTCAGCAGCCAGATCTCGTAATGCGGCGGCAGGCCGGGGTCGAAGCAGCGGACGAGCTCGGGATCGCGGGCCGCGACGAAGTCGGACATCAGCCCGACGCCGAGCCCGCCGCGGATCGCGGCCAGCATGCCGCCGACGCTGTTCGGGCGGAGCGCGACGCTCCCGGGCGACACGTTCCGCCTGACCCATTCGAGGATCGGGCCCCGATACGCCGCCTCCTCCACGGATACGAAGGGGTGGCCGGCGAGCTCCGCGATGCTCCGCGGCACGCCGTGGCGCTCCGCATGGGCGCGGCTGCAGTAGAGGCTCCAGCTGTCCTGCGCGATGCGGCGCCCGACGAGGCCCGGCTGCGTCGGCGGCGGCGCGGCGCGCAGCGCCACATCCGCCTCGCCGCTCTCGAGGTCGAGATGCCGGTCGGCGGTGACGATCTCGAGCATCACGCCCGGATAGGTGGCGCGGAAGTCGCGCATCGCCTGCATCAGGAAGCCGCCGGCCAGCACCTCGTTCGTCGTCAGCCGCACCGTGCCGGAGAGCACGCGCTGCCGCGCCGCCGCCGTGTCGGCGAAGGCCGCGGCGGCGGCCTCCACCGCCTCGGCCTCGGGCAGCAGCGCGCGGCCGGCCTCCGTCAGCGCGTAGCCCGCCGGCCGCTTCTCGAACAGCGTGAGCGACAGCGCGGTCTCGAGCGCGGCGATGCGGCGGGCGACGGTGCTCTGGCTGACCCGCAGAGCGCGGGCGGCGGCGAGCGTCGTGCCGGTCCGGGCCACGGCCAGGAAGTGCCGCAGGTCGTTCCAATCCATGCGGGCGATTCTGCAATTCCGGTGAATGGCGCGGCAAGCTTGGCGTTCGACGGAGCCGGCCCGGCGACGCTACCCAGGCAACGCCCCGCCTCGGGCGGGACCGGGAGACGGCAGATGAAATTGTACTACGACCCGCTCGCGACCTCGGCGCGCAGCGTCACCTTCTTCCTCTTCGACCAGGAGATCCCCTTCGAGGAGGCGCTGGTCAGCATGCAGCTCGGCGACCAGCACGGCCCGGCCTTCGCCGCGCTCAACCCGAACCGGCAGGTGCCCGTGCTGGAGGACGGGGACTTCGTCCTGACGCAAAGCTCGGCCATCCTGAAATACGTGGCCGACCGCGTCGGATCGCCCGCCTACCCGTCGGAGCCGCGCGCGCGGGCGCGGGTGAACGAGGCGATGGACTGGTTCGGCACCGGGTTGCACCCGCCCTACTGCGTCTTCCTCGCCTATCGCCGCATGCTCCCGCAGCTGCGCGCGCTGGCGCCCGTCACGCAGGCGGAGATGGAGGCGCTCGGCCAGGCGATGTCGGCGCGCTACCTCGGCGTGCTGGACGGGCACATGCTGGCCGACCGTCCCTTCGTCTGCGGCGAGGAGGTCACGATCGCCGACTATCTCGGCTTCTCCCATGTCACGCTCGGCGAGGCCGCGGGCTTCGACCTCGGCCCCTATCCGCACATCCGGGCCTGGCTGGCGCGCATGAAGGCGCGGCCGGGCTACGACGCAGCCTATGCCGCATTCCGCGGCTTCACCGACGCGGCGCAGGCCGCCGCCCCCCGCGCGGCATGAGGATGACAAGCGCCATGCGCCGCATCGATCTGTCTTTCATGCTGCTGGCCGCGGCCTCGCTGCTGGTCGGCGTCTGCCTCGGGATCTGGATGGGCCTCAGTCACGACTTCGCCTTCGCACCCGTGCATGCCCACCTGAACCTGCTCGGCTGGGCATCCCTCGCGCTGTTCGGCCTCACCTACCGCGCCTGGCCCGATCTGGCGGCATCGCGACTGGCGGCCTTCCATCTCGGCGTCTCGGCGCCCGGCGCGGTGATGTTCCCGGCCGGCATCGCGATCAGCCTGACCGGCGGGGGCGTCGCCGTCGCGACGGCGGGCGCCCTCCTCTGGCTCGCCGGCGTGCTGGCCTTCCTGGCGGGGCTGGCCCGGCTGGCCTGGGCGCCGGCCCTCGGGGCCGCCCCGGCGGAGTAGGGCGGGGCGGCCTGACGCGCCGGGGTCAGTGCCCCTCGAAGCTCGCCACCGCGCGCTCGAAGCGGCGCGCGGCGAGGTCCTCCGGCCGGATCCAGAACTGGATCACGCCGACATCGCCCCAATGCCAGAACATCGCGTCGTCGTAGTCGAACTGCGCGAGCAGGACGTGGTCCGCGAAATCCTCCGCTGCGTTCTGCACCTCGCGCGGCAGGCCGAGCAGCTGGTGCCGCCGCATCTGCCGCATGGACCCGGCCCGATGCGCCGGCGCGTGGCGCGGCGCCAGCCGCTCCACCGTCTCCGCCGGCAGCAGCGCCGCGGCGCCGTAGCCGAGGCAGGCATCGCCGCCCGCGACCGCCGCCCGGCGCAGCAGGTCGTTCAGGTCGCGCGGCGCGAAATCCGGCAGCCGCTCGGTCCTGGCCGGCGCGGCGAAGCGCTGCAGGAAGCCCTTCAATTCATACGCGTCGAGCGCCGCGAGCCAGGCGCGGAGCGCGTCGCGGTCGGCCTGCGGCACCGGGGTGAAGGGCGAAGCCGCGGCGCGCCGCCACCAGCCGCCGGCCGCGGCTTCCAGCGCCGCATAGGCCGGCAGGCGCGCCTTTGCGCCGCGGTCGCGGCCCGTCTTGCTGTCGGCCTCCGCCCTCCGCCGCCCCTGGCGCGCGCGGTCGGCGAGCTGCGCGGCGAGGACCTGCACATGGATCCAGGCCGGCGGCCAGGCCGGGTCGGGCCAGCGCAGCTCCTGCGCCCAGCCGTCCGACAGGTCCCGGGCGGGGGCAGGGCCGAAGGCGGCCTCGAAGGCGTCCCACTGCTTGTCGAAGGCCATTTCGCCATAGGCATCGAGCGCCCCGCCATCGAGCTTCGCCGGGCCGTGGTAGCGGTGCGGGTAGGTCCGCAGGGCGCGGAGCTCGACCGGCCAGCGAGGGAAGAGCTTCGGCGCCTCCGGCACCGGGCCGATGTCGGACAGCCAGGGCAGGGCGTAATGCGCCTCCTCGCCATGCGCGGCCATGACATGCGCGGGCGGGTCGCGGGGCGGGACGGCGCGGAGGTCATCCTCGGCCTGCAGCACGGCCGCGCCGCCCGCCTCGTCCACCCCAGTCAGCTCGTCGCCGCTGTTGACGAAGAAGAACAGCGTGCCGGAGGCGGGCAGCAGCGAGCGGCAGGCGGCCGCCGGCAGCTCCGGCAGGTGGATCTGGCCGAGGAAGGACAGGCCCCGTCCATCCGCGGTCCGCGGCCAGTCCAGCCCGGCCGGCAGGCGCGGCGCCCCGCCGAGATAGGACAGGCCCGGCTCGGCCGGCGGCATCACGCGCCGCAGCCCGAAGCCCTCGGCCGCGTCGGCCTCGAGTTGCCGGTCCACCCACGCGTCGTCGCCTTCGGTCATGCGAGCCCCCCGGTTTTCCGCTCGACAATCCCCCGTGGTGCGAGCTGAATAGGAAGAAATACCTGGGCCGTCACCCGGCCCCGGCGCGCTCTTTCAGCCTGTGCATCCGCCCCTTCTCCCCCGCCCCCGACGCAAGCGTCCCCCTTTGTCCGAAATCGCCCCCCGCGCCGGAAGCGGGAATCTGTCCGAGACGCCCCCGCGCCTCAAAGAGCGCCGCGCCGGACGTCGGAGTTTGTCCGAAACGCCGCGGCGCACCGGATCCCGGGGTTTGTCCGAAACCGCCAGCCGCGCCGGAACGCCGAGTTTGTCCGAAACCGACACGGGACGCATGCCGCCGCCGCGGCGTGACCGCCCGCCCCCCTCGCACCCCGCCCCGGCCCGGACTACCTTCCGCCGCCATGCGCTACGTCTCCACCCGCGGCGAAGCCGCGCCCCGCGACTTCGAGGGCGTGCTCCTCGCCGGCCTCGCCGAGGATGGCGGGCTCTTCCTGCCCGAGACCTGGCCGGTCCTTACCGCCGCCGACTGGCGCGCGCTGCGCGGCCTGCCCTATCCGGAGCTCGCCGCCCGCATCCTCGCGCTGTTCACCGGCGGACGGCCGGACGAGGCCGCGCTGCGGCCCCTGCTGGCCGAGGCCTATGCCGGCTTCGGCCACCGCGCCGTCTGCCCGCTGGTGCAGCTCGACAGCCGCGTCTTCGCGCTCGAGCTCTTCCACGGGCCGACTCTCGCCTTCAAGGACATGGCGATGCAGGCGCTCGGGCGCCTCTTCGACGTGACGCTGGCGCGGCGCGGCGAGCGCGTGACGATCGTCGGCGCGACGTCCGGCGACACCGGCTCGGCCGCGATCGAGGCCTGCCGCGACCGCTCCGCGGTCGACATCGTGATCCTCCACCCGGAGGGCCGCACCAGCGAGGTGCAGCGCCGGCAGATGACGACGGTGCTCTCGCCCAACGTCGCGAACCTGGCGCTGAACGGCTCCTTCGACGACTGCCAGGACCTGGTGAAGGCGATGTTCGCCGACGCGCCCTTCCGCGACGAGATGCGGCTGGCCGCGGTGAACTCCATCAACTGGGCCCGCGTCGCGCTGCAGATCCCCTACTACGTCGCCGCCGCCCTCTCCCTCGGCGCGCCGGACCGGGAAGTCGCCTTCGCCGTGCCGACCGGCAATTTCGGCAATGTGCTGGCGGCCTGGGCCGCTCGGCGCATGGGCCTGCCGATCGCGCAGCTCATCGTCGCGTCGAACCGCAACGACATCCTGGTCCGCTTCCTGTCGAACAACGACATGACGGTACGCGCGGTGGAGCCCTCGCTCTCGCCGTCCATGGACATCCAGGTCAGCTCCAACTTCGAGCGGCTGCTGTACGAGCTGCTGCACCGCGACGCGCTGGCGACGTCCGTCACCATGCGCCGCTTCCGCACCGAAGGCCGCATGCCCGTCACCGACGACGCCTGGCGCGAGGCCACCCAGATCTTCCGCGGGTTTGCCCTCGACGACGAAGGCACGCTGGCCGAGATCGCGCGTCTGCACCGGGACTGCGGCTACCTCGCCGACCCCCACACGGCGATCGGTACAGCCGCCGCGCTGGCCGTCCCGCCCTCCGACCCCGCCATCCCCGTGGTGGTCGCCGCCACCGCCCATCCGGCGAAGTTCCCCGACGCGGTCCGCCGCGCCACCGGCATCACGCCCCCGCTGCCGGCGCGGCTTGCCGACCTATATGAGAGGCCCGAACGCCTCACCCGCCTGCCCGCCGATCTCGACGCCGTCGAGAGCTTCGTGCGGGCCCACGCGCGCCGCAACGCCGCGTGAACCAAGGACCCCCATGACCGACGCCATCCGCCTGACCAAGCTGCCCTCCGGCCTCACCGTCGTCACCGAGAAGATGCCGCGGGTCGAGACCGTCTCGATCGGCGCCTATGTGGATGCCGGCGCACGGCACGAGACGGCGGCCGAGAACGGCGTCTCCCACTTCCTCGAGCACATGGCCTTCAAGGGCACAGCCACCCGCGACGCCGCCGCCATCGCGCGCGAGATCGAGAATGTCGGCGGCCACATCAACGCCTACACGTCGCGCGAGAACACCGCCTTCTACTGCAAGGTGCTGAAGGAGGATGCGGGCCTGGCCGCCGACATCATCGGCGACATCCTCTGCCATTCCGCCTTCGCGCCCGAGGAGGTGGAGCGGGAGCGCGGCGTGATCCTGCAGGAGATCGGCCAGGCCAACGACACGCCCGACGACATCGTCTTCGACCATTTCCAGGCCACCGCCTTCAACGCGCAGGCCATGGGCCGCCCGGTGCTCGGCACCGAGGGCACGATCAAGGCGATGAGCCGCGACGCGCTGACCGGCTACATGAAGCGCCACTATGGCGGCCGGCGCATGATCGTCGCCGCCGCCGGCGCCATCGAGCATGAGGATGTGCTGGCGATGGTGGGCAAGCACTTCGCCGACCTGCCCGACGCCGTGGCGCCAGAGGCCGAGGGCGCGCGCTACACCGGCGGCGAGTTCCGCGAGGAGCGCGACCTCGACCAGGTGCATCTCGTGCTCGGCTTCCCGGCCGTGGCGGCGACGGATCCGGCGAACATGACGACGCAGATCCTCTCGACGCTGCTCGGCGGCGGGATGTCGTCGCGGCTCTTCCAGGAGATCCGCGAGAAGCGCGGCCTCGTCTATTCCGTCTATTCCTTCGTCTCGCCCTTCCAGGATTCCGGGCTCTTCACGATCTACGCCGGTACCGGCGAGGACCAGGCGGAGGAGCTGGTGCCCGTGGCGCTCGAGGAGCTGCGCCGCGTGCAGACCGACGTGACGGAGGAGGAGCTGGCGCGCGCCAAGGCGCAGCTTCGCGCGTCGCTTCTCATGTCTCTCGAATCCACCGGCAGCCGCTGCGAGCAGCTGGCGCGCCAGCTCCAGGTGCATGGCCGCATCATCCCGGTCGAGGAGACCAAGGCGAAGATCGCCGCCGTGACCGTCGAGCAGGTGCAGGCCGCCGCCGCGCGCATGTTCCGCGCCGCGCCGACGCTGGCCGCGCTGGGCCCCGCCGGGAAGGTCCCGTCGCTGCCGGTGATCGCGGAGAAGCTTGCGGCATGAACGACCTCGACCGCCTCTCCGACCTCGTCGCCGCCGCGAAGCGGGCCGGCGCCGATGCGGCGGATGCGCTGCTGGTGCAGAACGCCTCGCTCTCCGTCTCCCGCCGCCTCGGCAAGATCGAGCAGCTGGAGCGCAGCGAGGGCTTCGACCTCGGCCTGCGCGTCTTCCTGGGCAACCGCCAGGCGATCGTCTCCTCCACCGACCCCGACCCAAAGGGTTTTCCCCAGTTGGCCGAGCGTGCCGTCGCGATGGCGCGCGTGGTGCCGGAGGATCCCTTCGGCGGACTGCCGGACAGCTTCGACAAGCCGCGCGACGCGGGCCCGCTCGACCTGCTCGACCCGACCGAGCCGACGGCCGAACAGCTGATCGCGCGCGCCGCGGCGGCAGAGGACAGTGCGCTCGCCGTCAAGGGCATCACCAACAGCGAGGGTGCCGATGCCGGCTGGGGCCGGGTGCGGGTCGCACTGGTGATGTCGAACGGCTTCGCCGGCGGCTTCGCGCGCTCCTCGCACAGCCTGTCCTGCACGGCGCTTGCCGGTGCGGGCACGGGGATGGAGCGCGACTACGAGTGGTCCTCCACCGTCCACCTCTCCGACCTCGGCGACCCGGCGGAGATCGGGCGCAAGGCGGCGGAGAAGGCGCTGCGGCGGCTCAACCCGGTGCGCGCGAAGACGGCGCGGATCCCGGTGGTCTACGACCCGCGCGTGTCCTCCTCGCTGATCGGCCACCTGACCTCGGCCGCGAACGGTGCGAGCGTGGCGCGCGGCACGTCGTTCCTGCGCGAGCATCTCGGCAGGCAGGTCCTGCCGAAGGGCATGACGATCCGCGACGACCCGACGCGGCCGCGGGGCCTGCGGTCGCGCCCCTTCGACGGCGAGGGCATGGCCGGCGCGCCGCGCGCGATCGTCGAGGACGGCGTGCTGACCACCTGGATCCTCGACTGGCGTTCCGCCCGGCAGCTCGGGATGCGCAGCACGGGCCACGCCAGCCGCGGCACCGGCGGCCCGCCGGGCCCCTCGACCACCAACCTGTGGCTCGAGCCCGGGGCGGTGACGCCGGCCGCGCTGATGGCCGACATCGGCGAGGGGCTCTACATCCACGAGCTGATCGGCATGGGCATCAACGGCGTGACCGGCGACTACAGCCGCGGCGCGACCGGATTCATGATCCGCGGAGGGCAGCTCGCCGAGCCGGTCGCCGAGATCACCGTCGCGGGGAACCTCAAGGACATGTTCCTCAACATGACCGCGGCGAACGACATCGAGTTCCGCCGCGGCACCGACGCGCCGACCATCCGCGTCGAGGGCATGACGCTGGCGGGGGCCTGATCGGCGCGGTCGCGCCGATCCTGGCCGTACCCGACCGCAGCGGCCCCCGAGGCGCCCTCCCGCGGCTTTGCCGCGGGAGGATGAAGCGGTCCTTTGTGATCTGGCGCCGCCCCGGGGTCCCCGCGGCGTCGCGAAGTGACGTCGTGGGGAGCTAATCCACCCGGATTTCCCGCACCTGGAACTGGTTGTCGGCGCGGTGCGTGACCTGCACGCCCTGCCGCACCGCCCAGGGGATCATCATGTGGTAGAGCGGGATGTGGCCGAGCTCCGCATTGTGCATCGCATGCGCCTCGCGGATCAGGGCGCGGCGGCGTTCGGGGTCGCCCTCCGCGTCGATGCGCGGCAGCATCGCGTCGAAGGCGGCGTTGGACCAGCCGCCGGCATTCCAGGTCGCCGAGCCGCCGATGCTGCGCGACGCCATCACGGCGCGCAGCGTGTAGCTCGCGTCGAAGGTCGGCACGCCCCAGCTCAGCATGTAGAGCATCGGCTCCTGCCGCCGGACGCGCTGGCTGAACACCGCGTTCGGATGGATCGTGAGCTGCGCGCGGATGCCGACGCGGGTCAGCATCGCCGCGACCGCCTGGCACGCTTCGTCATAGGTGCCGACGGGGCAGTCCATCGGCACGGTGAAGCCGTTCGGATAGCCGGCCTCGGCCAGCAGCGCGCGGGCGCGCGCCGGGTCGTAGGGCGTGCGGCGGTCGGTCTCGCGCGACCAGCCATTGACGAACTCGGTCCACATGCTGGCGGTCGGAACGCCCTGGCCGCGCAGCGTCGTGCGCCGCAGCGCGTCGAGGTCCATGGCATGCGCGATCGCCTGGCGCACGCGCAGATCCTTCAGCGGGTTGCGGCCGCGCACGTCGCTGCCGGTCAGCTCGTCGACGTCCTGGCGCATGCCGATCCAGACGGTGCGGTTCTCCTGGCCTTCGAGCACGCGGAGCCGCTGGTCGCGCCCGATCCGCGCCACGTCCTGCACCGGCACGACATGCACGAAGTCCACCTCGCCCGAGAGAAGTGCCGCGACGCGCGTCGCGTCCGAGGTCAGGGTGATATGGTGGTATTCCGTGACGTTGCCGCGCGTCTCCGTGGCGCCGTTCTGGTAGCCCCACCAGTTCGGATGCCGCACCATCACCGTGCGCTGGTCCACCTCGCGCGTGCGGATCACGAAGGGGCCCGTGCCGTTGGCGTTGCGGACGGTGAAGGTCTCCTCCCGCTGCGCGAAGTTCTGCGGCAGCGTCGCGCGGTTCGCCTCCGACCAGCCGCGGTCCATGATCATCACGCGGGTCATCTTGTCGGGGATCACCGGGTCGGGGACGCGGGTGACGATGTCCACGGTCAGCCGGTCGCGCGCCTCCACGCTCGCCACGGTGTCCACGAAGATGCCGTAGTTCGAGGTGGGCGCGAGGGCGCGCTGGAGGCTGAACACCACGTCGTCGGAGTCGAAGGCCTCGCCGCCGGCGAAGCGCACGCCGTCGCGGAGCGTGAAGCGCCAGCGCGTCGGCTCCACCTGTTCCCAGCGGGTCGCAAGGCCGGGATGGACGCGCAGGTCGTCGCCGCGCCAGGTCAGCCCCTCATAGACCTGGTGCACCACCAGGAAGGTGAAGAGCGCGTTGGTCGCGTGCGGGTCGAGGGTGGCCGAATCGACGCTGGTGGCCATCCGCAGCACCCGGTTCGGGGGCTGCTGCGCCTCCGCCGCGCCCCCGGCCAGCAGCGCCGCCGCCGCCGCGCCGAGGAACCATCTCGCCCGTCCCGTCATTTCCCACACTCCGCCAAGGGGTGAAGGAACAGCGTGCCGTCAGCGGAAGGTCCTTCGCAACCGGGATGGAGGCTTCCTATATTGTCCTTCACAAAGATGCCGGAGACGCCTTCGACCATGACCCCCTCCTCCACCCGCCGCCGCGGGGCGGCGTTCTTCGCGGCCTTCGCCGTCGTGGCGCTGGCCCTGGCGCCTGCGATCGCCGAGGCGCGGCCGGGTGGCCGCGGCTCCTCGGGCAGCCGTGGCAGCCAGACCTATTCGGCGCCGCCTTCGACGCAGACCGCGCCTGGCACCGCTCAGCGCTTCGACCGCACCGAGACGGCGCCGGCCCGCCCGGCTCCGGGCGTCGGCACGCAGGGCGCGCCGCGTCCCGCCACCGCGGCCGCGGGCGGCGGCTTCTTCAGCCGCAACCCGCTGATGGCGGGTCTGATGGGCGGCCTGCTGGGCGCCGGCCTGTTCGGCCTGCTCAGCGGCGCCGGCCTGTTCGGTGGCCTGGCGGGCTTCGCGGGCTTCCTCGGCCTGCTGCTGCAGGTCGCGATCATCGCCGGCCTCGTCTGGATGGTGATGCGCCTGGTGCGCGGCCGGCGTCCGGCGATGGCGGGCGGCCCCCAGGGCGGGCCGATGGGCTACGCGCGCGAGGCCCAGCCGGGCGTCGCCCCGCGTGCCGCCGGGGCCGCGATGGCGGCCGGCGGCGTGACGACGCGCCCGCTGCAGATCGCCGCCGCCGACTTCCAGGCCTTCGAGCGCCTGCTGGTCGAGATGAACGAGGCCTGGTCGCGCCAGGACCTGGCCACGCTGCAGCGCATCGCGACGCCGGAGATGGCGCGCTACTTCGCGCAGGACCTGTCGGACCTGAAGGCGCGCGGCTGGACCAACGCGTCGAAGGACGTGCGCCTCGAGGCCGGCGACCTGTCGGAGGCCTGGACGGAGAACGGCCAGGACTACGCCACGGTGGCGATGCGCTTCTCGCTGGTGGACGTGACCACCGACGCGACGGGCCGCGTTGTGGAGGGCCACCCGACGGAGCGCGAGACGGCGACGGAGATCTGGACCTTCACGCGCCGCCCCGGCACCGACTGGGTGCTCTCGGCGATCCAGCAGACGGGCTGAGGGCAGCCGCGGGGGGACGCCGTCCCCCTGCACCCCTGCCAGGGGCCTGGAGGCCCCTGGACCCTCAACCGCTTAACGCCGAAGGGGGGGAGGGGGCTTCGGCCCCCTCCCCCCCTTCGGCGTCGAATCCGTCAGGGAGCCCCTTGGCTCCCCGATGCGGGGCGGGGGCGCTGCCCCCGTGGCGCTACGCCGCGGCGCGGCGGCCGACTCAGGCCGCGGCCTTGCGGCCGACGCCCATCTCCTCCAGCACCGCCTTCATCTGCGCCAGCGCAAAGCCCACGTCGCGCTCGTCGATCGCGCCGATGCAGGCCAGCCGCATGGTCGGCGTCCTCGTCGTGTAGTGCAGGCTGACGATCACGCCGCGCGCCTTCATCAGCTTCAGGAAGCGCGGGAAGTCCCAGGCCGGGTCCTCGGGCTGGTGCACCACGACCACGATCGGGCCCTGGTCGCGCCGCTCCACATAGGGGCGGAAGCCGAGCGCCTGCAGCCCGTCATACCAGGCGTCGCGGTTGCGCTCGTAGCGCGCGAGGCGGGCGGGCTGGCCGCCCTCGGCGTCGTAGAGGTCCATGGCGACGCGGAAGGCGCGCAGCGCCTGCACGGCGGGGGTGAAGCGGAAGCTGCCCCAGCCGTCGCGCAGCGCGTGGCGATAGACGTCGGCGAGGTCCATCACCCAGGAGCCCGCATTGCCGACGCATTCCTCGAGCCGCTTGATCGGCGCCACGGCGAAGCCGAAGCCGGGCAGACCCTCGATGCACTTGTTCGAGGTGAAGACGACCACGTCGCATTCCGGATGGTCGGCGATGCGGAAGGGCAGCGCGCCGAAGCCCGAGACGGCGTCGCAGATCAGCCGACGCCCGGCCGCACGGATCACCGGGCCGAGGATGTTGGGGTCGTTGACGATGCCCGTGCCCGTCTCGCTGACCACGATCGCGACGCTGCCCACGTCGGGATTCGCGGCGAGCGCCTCCGCCAGGCGCTCGGGCGGCATCGGCACGTTGTCGGGACCGTGCAGCGGCACGACGACGCGGCCGGCTTCCGTCGCCAGCCGCGCGAGGCGGTCGGCATAGCCGCCATTCTGCACCACCAGGACCTTGCCGCCGGCGGGGACGAAAGTACGGATCGCGGCCTCGACGACCATGTGGCCGCAGCCGGGGAGCGGAAGGGAGACGTGCTCGCCCTCGACGCCGCCGGCCAGCGCCACGATGCGCGGGCGCATGGCGGCGTATTCGGCGCGGAACTCGTCGTCCCAGGGGGCGATGTCCTCGCCCATCACGGCACGCACCTCGGGGCGGGTCTGCACGGGGCCGGGCAACAGGATGAGCATCGCGGGACTCGGCGGAATGTGGCGGTGAGCGGCGGTTTATGCGCCGACGCCGCGGGCGCGGGAACCCCTCACGCGACCAGGGCGGGCGACAATTCGCGCCGCAGCTTGCGCAGGATCGCCTCGGCGAAGTCGGGGTAGTCGGCGCAGGTCATCGCGAAGCTGCCGGGGCCGCCGATCACCTCCGCCGCGTAGTGCGCCAGCAGGTCCGGCTCCTCGTTCAGGATCGCCAGCCCGTTGATCGTCACGCCGGCCTGGACCGCCAGGTCGCGGATCGGGCCGGGCGGACGGCCGGCATTGTGGCGGCCGTCGCCCGAGACATCGAGCACGAGGCGGCGCGCCTCGCCGGGGGCGCGGGCGAGCAGGGCGAGGCCGGCGGCCATCCCCTCGCCAAGCGCCGTGGCGCCGGCCGGCGGGAGGCGCGGCGTGTTCTCCACCGCCTCGGCGAGCGCGGCGGCGCTGTCGGGCCCGTCGAGCCGCGTCCAGCCGATCGCGACGTCCTGCGCGCCGACGCCGGACCAGAGCAGCAGGCAGAGCGCGGCGGCGCGCCGGGGGCCGGAAGTGGCGGCGGCCAGGACCTCCGGGTCGCGCAGCGCGGCGGCGGTGCCGCCGGCCATCAGCGCGAACTCGTCGAAATCGACGCTCGCCGAGACATCCATCGCGAGACAGAGGGCGACGTCCACCGGATCCATGCGACCTTTGTTGCAAAGCGCGCCGCGTCCCGCCATGTGGACCGCGGGACAAGCCGGGGGCGGGATGATGATCGGGCGTCGTTGGGTGATCGGGTCGGCGACGATGGGGGCGGGGCTGCTCGCCCTGCCGGCGCTGTCGCAGGGCACCTGGCCGAACCGGCCGGTGCGGGTGATCGTGCCCTTCACGCCTGGTGGTGCGACGGACGGCATGGCGCGCGTCACCGCGGGCAAGCTGCAGGAGAAGCTCGGCCAGCCCTTCGTGGTGGAGAACCGGGCCGGCGCGAACGGCGCGGTCGGCGGCCAGGCCGTCGCGCAGGCGGCGCCCGACGGCTACACGCTGTGCTTCTCCGCCTCCATCCAGATCCTCGCACGGCTGGTCATGCGCAGCCCGGGCTACGACCCGGTGACGGACCTCGCTCCGGTGGCGCGCGTCGGGCAGGGGCCGCTGCTGCTGGTGATGAACCGGGCGCGGCCGCAGCAGACGCTGGCCGAGGCGCTGGCCGCAGTGCGTGCGGCGCCGCGCGACTGGTCCTTCGCGGTGTCCTCGCTCGGCGCGGCGGGGCACCTCGCGACCATCGAGTTCACGCGGCAGGCGGGGGTGGAGCTGACCCAGGTGCCCTATCGCGGCACCGCCCCGGCGCTGACCGACGTGGTGGCGGGCAACGTCCAGCTGATGTTCGACCCGATCCTGGCCACCCTGCCGCAGGTGCGGAACAACAACGTGCGCGGGCTGGCGATCACGGCGGCCAGCCGCAGCCCGGCGGCGCCCGAGATCCCGACGGCGGCCGAGGCGGGGATGCCCGGCCTCGACATCCAGTCCTGGTGGGCGCTGTGGGGGCCACGGGCGCTCCCGGCCGAGATCACGGCCCGCATCGGCGAGGTGCTGCGCACCGGGATGTTCGAGGCCGACGTCCTGCAGCGCGTCGGCACGCTCGGCATCGAGCCGCTGGCCGAGATCGGGCCCGACTTCGCCGCCTTCATCCGCCGCGACTTCGAGCGCAGCGAGGCGCTGCTGCGGCTGGCCAACTTCCAGCCGGAGTGAAGCCCGCGCGCCTTTCCTTCGCCACGGCGACGCGAAACTTTGGGCGGCTGCCCAGTCGCGCCTCGCCTCTCGCGGGGAATTCACGTAATCGTGAGGCAGGATCCGGTCGGTTTCGGGACCGGCCGGCGCCCCGCGGCCCTGCCGCGGCGTGGGAGGAAAGGGTGACCGCTTGATGCATGGCCGCACCGGCCCTGACCTGCCGGACGTCCCGGCGCCCGACGGCTCGCCCGTCGCGCATGCCGAGGACACCGCGCCGATCTCGCGCATCGTGGCGGAGGTCGCCGCGGCGTTTCCCGGCGAACGGATCAGCCTCGGCGAGATGGCCGAGGCCTTCGGCGACCGCGCCTTCGGCATCCTGTCGCTCCTGCTGCTGCTGCCCGGCCTGCTGCCGGGCATGGCGAGCGTCTTCGGCACGCCGCTGCTGATCCTCGGCATCCAGATGGGCTTGGGCTACCGCGTGCCGCGGCTGCCGGGGCTGCTGGCGCGGCAGACGATCAAGCGGTCCGACCTGCTGCGGCTCGCCTCGGCGTCGTCGAAGGGGCTGAAGCGGATCGAGCGCTTCGTGCGGCCGCGGCCCGGCTTCTTCACCAGCCCGGTCGGCGAGCGGGTCATCGGCTGGCTGACGGCCTATGTGGCGATCATGCTGATCCTGCCGGGCCCGGGCACCAACGGTCCGCCGGCCTTCGGCAACATCGTCATGGCGCTCGGGCTGATCGAGCACGACAGCAAGGTGACGCTGCTCGGCGTGGTGCTGACGGTGCTGGGCTGCGTCTTCGCCACCGGCATCCTGCTGGCGCTGGTCTGGCTGGGCTACGAGGCGCTCGGCTACGTGTTCTGACGCCGGCAGGTTCGGCGCCTGCCGCCGCGCGAAGCCGAGCCCTCAGTGCGCGGCGACGGCGTCCTCGCCTTCGCGCAGCAGGAAGATCCAGAAGCCGCCGGCAGCGGCCGGTTGCACCCGCACGTGCAACTCCACATCCGTCGCGCCGCTCGGCATGTCGCTGACATAGCCGAAGGCAACGTCGAGCGTGCCGGCCTGCCGCGCGCGCTCGATGCGCCCGCGGAACTCCGCATTGTCCATGCAGGGAGCGATCTCGGCGAAGAAGTCGCGGCCTATCGCCTCGCGCCGCAGGCCCGACAGGCGCCGCTCCGTCGTGCTGTAGAAGGTCACGACGCCCGCGGCGTCGAGCCGGATCGCGCCATAGGGCAGGGCATCCACCGCCTCGGGCGGTAGGCGTTCCACCGCCTCGGCAAGGTTCGGCGTGTCGAATCTGGGCAGCATGTCGCTCGTCATGTCGATTGGACGCTTTCTGGCTACCGAGGCGCTGTGTCGGCCGGCCCGGTCCGACCACGGCGCGCGCAGGCTAGGGTGGCACCGTGCACGTTAGCAACTGGCCGCCCGGTGCCGCACACCGCATCAGGCGCCATCCTGGATCGACACGACGCCAAGCAGATGCGTCACCCAGATGCCGTCCGCCGACAGCGGCAGCAGCAATCGCTCGAACAACAGGGCGGGCGCGTCCGCGTCAAGGCGGAACCGCGCATAATCGTAGCCCGGCGACCGCGAACGCGCGCAACGGGCATAGGCGGTCGCCAGGGACGCGCCGACCACGTCGACAACCCGACCGTCATCGAGATCGCCCGCGCCGACCTCGAGCCCGGTGAGCTCTCGACCGAGGCGCGCCGCCAGCGCGCGTCCGAACCGCTCGAACCGGAACACGGCCGCGCCGGCATCGAGCCGATCCGGCGTGGGCAGGACCTCTGCCAGGTAGGAGCAGTCGAGAAGATGGGCCGGCAGGCCACCCGGCGGCAGCAGCCCCGGTGACGGCAGCGCGCCGGCGGCCGCCATGCGCGCGTCGATCCAGTGCAGGTGCGCTTCGCGGAGCGCGGGCGAGCGCAGCCGCGCGTGCAGCCGGTTCGTGCCCGAGGCTTCGCTGCCGTCCGGCTGCGCCGTTTCCAGCCGGCCCAGGGCCGCGAGGACAGCGCGGCCGAGCGCCACATGCGTGAACGGCTTGCACAGGACCTGCGCGGCATCGAGCGCCGTGGCCCTGCCATGCCCGGTCACGTAGAGCACGGGCAGGTCCGGGCGCTCGCCCCGCAGGCGTCCCGCCAGAAGCGGGCCGGGGGCGCCCCCCATGACGACATCCGTCACGAGCAGGTCCACGCGCATGCCGTCGAGATGGGCCAGCGCCTCCGCCGCTTCGGCGCTCGCCGCCTCGACGACGTGGTAGCCGAGGTCGCGCAGCAGCCCCGCCGTCATCGGACGCACCGCATCGTCGTCGTCCACGACGAGGATCGTCGCGTCGCCATGCCGCGTCGGCGCCTGTCCGATGACGGCCGGCACCGCGGCGGGCGCGACGGCCGCGCGCGGCAGGAAGAGCTCGACCGTGGTTCCCCTGCCCGGTGCGCTGTCGAGGCGAAGGGCCCCGCCGGAGCCAGCCGTGAAGGCCTGCGCCGAGGCGAGGCCGAGCCCTGTGCCCTTGCCCTTCGGCTTCGTCGTGAAGAACGGCTCCGCCGCACGGCGCAGCGTTTCGGCATCCATGCCCGACCCGGTGTCGGCGACTGCGATCCGCACGAACTCACGGCCGAGCGGCAGTCCCTTCGGCACCTCGTCCGGCGCGGCATTCCGGACCTGGATGAGAAGCGTGCCGCCCTCCGGCATGGCGTCGCGCGCATTCGCAGCGAGGTTCAGCAGCACGGTCTCGAGCCGGGCCGCATCGACGAGGATCGGCCAGCTGCCCTGGCTCACCTCGAAGCGGCAGCAGACCTTCGCGCCGGCGGTCTGCCGGACCAGCGTCTCGACGTCCCGCATCACCGCGGCCGGCGCGGCCAGGGACGGGCGCAGTTCCTCCCGTCGGACGAACGCCATCAGCTGCTCGATCAGGCGGCCGCCGCGCTCCGCCGCGTGCAGCCCGTGCGCACGAGATCGAGCGCCTTCGGATCGCCGGCGACTCGCTTCTCGAGCAGGCGGTAGCCGCCCTGGATCGCGGCGAGCAGGTTGTTGAAGTCATGCGCCACGCCGCCCGTCAGCTGGCCGAGCGCCTCCAGCTTCTGCGCGTGGAGCAGGGCCGCCTGGGTGGCCTCGCGGCGGCGCATCTCCGCCGAGAGTTCCCGCGCGGCGTCGGCAAGGGCGCGGGTGCGCTCGGCAACACGGCGGTCCAACTCTTCGGCCACGCGCGCTGCGGCGTCGCGGGCGGCGACGATCTCGCTGATGTCGGTCGAGGTGCCGAACCAGCGCAGGATCGTGCCTGTGGCGTCGTCGCGAACAGGCACGGCGCGGGTCAGGAAGGGGCGGTAGACGCCGTCGGCACCGCGAATGCGGTGCTCGCGCTCGTAGGGCTGGCCGCTCGCGAGCGCAGCGGACCAGGCGGCCGTCGTGGCCTCGCGGTCGTCAGGATGCAGACCATCGAGCCATGCGTGAGCGAGGCCGCTGCCGGGGGGCAGGCCGGTGTAATCATGCCACCGGCGGTTCACGAAGTCATTTCGCCCGCTCGGGTGCGCCGTGAAGGCGATCTGCGGCATCGCCTCGACGAGGGCCCGCATCCGGGCCTCGCTCTCCGCCAGCGCCCGCCGCGCTTCCTCGCGCTCCGTCACGTCCTGCTGCGACCCGATCACGCGCAGCACGCGCCCGGCCGCGTCGCGGACGACCTCGCGCCGCTCGGCAATCCAGCGGACGGCGCCGTCGTCGGCGCGGACGACCCGGTAGCTGAAGGCGAGCGGCGCCGTTGCCGAGAGGTCGGTCGCCCTGGCGAGTGCGCCTTCGCGGTCCTCGGGATGCACGCGCGCCAGCCACTCCCCGAGGCCCTCCGCCGCCGTGCCGGGCGGCAGCCCGTGCATGTCCACGTACTCGTCGGAGTAGAGCGCGCGGTTCGTGCCCACGTCCCACTCGTAGCTGCCGATGCCGCCGACGCGCTGCGCAAGGCGCAGCCGCGCCTCGCTGTCGGCCAGCGTGCCTCGCTTTCCTGGAGCGTCGCCTGGGCCTGCCGCTCGTCCGTGACGTCGAGCATCGACGCACCGAAGCGGGGGCCGCCCATGGGAAAGGCCTGCACCTTGAACCGACGGCCACGCGCACCGCCCTTCTCGAAGGTCACCGTCCGGCCCGAGCGGACGACCTCGGCGAAGGGCGCGACCCAGTCCAGCGCCGGCCCGTTGCCATGGACCTCCGACAACAGGCGCCCGCGCGCGGCCTCGACCGGGATACCGGTGTTGCGCGACCAGCCCTCGTTCAGCTCGAGGTAGCGGTAGTCGACGGGCGCGCCGGAACCGTCCTGGACGAGTTCGCAGAGCATGACGCCTTCGTGCAGGCTGTCCAGCAGGCTGCGCCACCGCCCGGCGCTCTCGCGCAGCGCCGCCTCCATCGCGTGCCGGTCGGTGACGTCGCGCACCGTGCCCACCAGCCGGACCGCGGCGCCATCGCGAAAGGTGACCCTGCCCGTCGCGCTGACATGGCGCGTGGCGCCGTCCCGACGGCTTACGACACGGTACTCGCTCTCGAAAGCTCCGGAGCCGGCCGGGTCGAGCGCACGGGCGACGGCCGCATCGACAGCGGGCAAGTCTTCCGGGTGAACACCGGCGGCGAAGGTGTCGTAGGTGACCGGTCCGTCGTCCGGCGCTCCCCAGAGTTCGCGAATGCGGGCATCCCACACGATCCGGCCACTCGCGAGGTCGTAGTCGTAGATGCCGATGCCGGCGGCGGCCTGCGCGACCTGCAGCCGCTCCAGCCCTTGCGCGAGCGCCGCCTGGGTGCGCCGCTCATCCGTGACGTCGCGCGAGACGCCGACGAGGCCGGCCGGCTCGCCCCGCGCATCCCGGAACGGCGCCTTGATGGATTGGAAGACGCGGTCGCCGAACGCCTCCTCGACGCTCTCGGGCACGCCGCCCTGCATGATCCGCGCGTCGTTCTCGAGCACGCGCTGCGCCTGGGCGGGGTCGGGCACCAGCGCATGCGCATCGCGCCCGATGACGCGCGTGGCGTCGCCGCCGCCCAGCAGCGCGATCGCGGCGCGGTTCGCCAGCACCATGCGCCCGTCGGGGCTCTTTGCCCAAACCAGGTCGGGCGTGCTCTCGATGACGGTGCGCAGGAGGTCGGCCGCCCGGTTCACCTCCGCCGCCGACCCTGCCGCGCCGGCAAGCCGATCGGACTGGTCGTGATCCACGCCGACGAGCCGGACCGGCCGCCCCGCCTCGTCGCGCACGACGACGCCGCGCGTCGCGGTCCACCGCACCGAGCCGTCAGCGCGGCGCATGCGAAAGGTCACGTCGTACTCCGCGACCTCGCCGGCCAGAGCGCGGGCGAGCGCGGCTTCCACCACCGGCAGGTCCTCCGGCAGGACGAGGCTGCGGAACGCCTCGACGCTGCCTCCGAACCCGCCGCGCGGCAGGCCGAGCGCCGCCTCGGCGCCTTCCGACCACACCACGCGGCCGGTCGCGATTTCCCAGGACCAGGCGAAGACGCCCGCCGTGCCGAAGGCGAGGCGCAGCTGCGCGGCGGCTTCCCGCAGCAGGTCCTGGTCGCGGCGGCGCTCCGTGATGTCGAGGTTCACGCCCGCGATCCGCGCCGGGCGCCCACCCGGCTCCGCCTCGATCGCCCGTCCCATGGCAAGCAGCCAGCGCCACTCGCCATCGGCGCGCCGGATCCGGAACTCGGCCTGCCAGAGGCCGCCGGGGCGGCGCGTCCCGCCGGGCCCGATCCCCTCCACGATCGGCCGATCGTCCGGATGCACCAGCGCGAACCACGCCTCCGGCGTCGGCGGCAGGTCGCGTTGCGGATCCAGCCCGTGCAGGCGGAACTGCTGCGGCGACCAGGCGAGGCGACCGGAGCACAGGTCCCACTCCCAGGAACCGGCACCGGCGGCATCGGCGGCGAGCTCGAACCGCGTTGCCGTGGCCTGCAGCGACTCCCGCGCGCTCTCCGCGTCGCGGCGTGCGAGCACGGCCTCGGTCACTTCCTGCGCGGTGACGATGACCGCATCCGCGCGGTCCGGATGCGGCACGAGCGCGAGATCCCACCAGGTCACCGCATCGGCCGGAGCAGACCGGAGGGGGACGGCATGTCGGCTGGCCGGCATCGTCGCCGTCAGCGCCTGCGCCGCGTCAGGGAAGAGCGAGGCGAGGGTGTCACCGGGCCCGAGCCGGCGCCACGCCGCATTCGCCGCGAGCACGAGGCCGCCCTCGGCGAGCACGACGCCGGTCGGGACCGGCATGGCGGCGACGACGGGCGGGATGAGCGCACCGTCTCGCACGCGGCCTGAGGCGGACGCGGCAGACATAGACTTATCCGGGACCTCTCTCCTGTCGACCTTCTACACCTGTCGACCGCACTTGATCGGTCGACAGCATCACAGAAGCGTCATTCTAAATCGGCGAGGGAACCGTCATGCAGGCGGGCAAGCCCTGATGAACTGGAGGGGTTCTCCGAAGCGGCGATGGGATCAGCAAGGAACTTCGTGGCGCGTCGAGGATCAGGTTCCCCCCCCGCCATCATTGACGCATGAGGGTCAGGCAGCGCAACGGCAGAACGCCGGCGATGGCGGAACGGAAGTTTGAAGTTGCCGCGCCTTCGTCGTCCATCAACGCCGCGGCGTCGTGGCCACCCGGCATGACTGTCTGGAGGCCGGCGCTGCAGCGCTCGTCCTCCATCGCAGGAACGAGGATGTCCATGCGGCCCGCTTCCTGCACGCCCGGCCGAGCGCGGCGTGGGCGGCAGGCCTCCACTCGCCACCGACAGCCGCCCCCACTGCTCCTGCAGCCCGGGCTGCCTCCCGTCCGCTGCGGTGAACGCCGCCGCAGAATGCCTGACGCGGAATGCCGCAAGTGGGCGGGGAGCGGACCTTCAGGCGTAGGCGCCGGCCGTCTGCTTCTGTCGGGCGTTGCACCGGCGGGGGCGGCAGCGCCGGAGCGGCGCCCGCTGACAGCACGCACGTCCTGTTCCGCCGGGAACAGGAACGAGCGGCCATCTCCGGCCATGATCCGGACACACCGCAATGTCGCGGCGCCTGGACCGGAGGAGCCCTCCATGTCGCTTTCCTTTGTTGCCTGGACCGTCTTCGGCACGCCCTGGAACGATAACGTCCGCCTGCCCGACGGGGCGAACTGGCACCTGCTGGCGGGCGACGGCGACGACCTGGTCTATGGCGGCGACTGGACCGACATCGTGAAAGGCGAGGACGGCAATGACACGATCTTCGGTAATCTCGGCGGCGACGAGATCTACGGCAATGCGGGCAACGACGACCTCTACGGCGGCTGGGGCTACGACACGCTGGTCGGCGGCAGCGGCAACGACCTGCTCATGGGCCACCAGGGCTTCGACTCGCTCAATGGCGGTGCCGGCCAGGACACGCTGCAGGGTGGCGAGAACAGGGACACGCTGACCGGCGGCTACAGCGCCGACATCTTCCGCTACGCCTCGATCGAGGACAGCCCGGGCTCCTACGAGCACACTTCGGCCGATTTGATCACCGACTTCACCCCTGGCGTCGACAAGATCGACCTGAGCCGCATCGACGCCATCTCCGGGCGCAGCGGCAACAACGCCTTCACCTTCCTCGGCGAGAGCGATTGGCGGGGCGGATTCGGCACGGTGACCTACAAGCACCAGGACGGTGAGACGCTGGTCATGGTCGAGACGGACGGGTGGCAAGGCACCGATATGGAGATCCGCCTGTCAGGCACCCTCACGCTGAGCGCCTCCGACTTCATCCTTTGAAGCGGGTCCGAGAGGTACCGACGGACATTCTGCCTCCTGCCTTCCCCCGCTCTGCGGGCCTGGCTTGATGCCGGTCAGGACGTCATGAGTTCCGTGTCAGGCGGAAATTGGCATTGACGGGAGGACAGGAACCGACAGCCGCCGCAGCGTGAAGAGCCGCTCGGCAAGCTGGTTCTCAGCTTGACCCTTTGGCCCGATGACACGGAGCAGCCCGCCGGCTTGACCACGTCTTGGCTGCGCATCTGCAGGAAGCGACGGTTGCGACGTCCGCTGGGCTGGGCATCGGGTCCCAGCACGCATTCGGCAGCGCCCACCAGCGATCCGGGCAGCATCGCTTCTACGCGGGTCTCCCGCCCGCGCCCGGCCTGCTGAGCGGCAGGAGGTCCGCGACCTTCCCTTGAGCGTGAAGCGCCGGCCGGACCCCATGATCGCTGAGACGCCGGAAAGCGCGGGGATGCGTCCGCGCATCCACCTCTGGCGGTCGGCCAATTGATGGTGCCCGGCAGGCGAGGGATGCGGTCGCCGTTGCTGACGTCGCCCCCGGCGAGCCGCTTCGCCAGCTGCCAACTGACGGCTGTCACCGCACCCAACGTCTCGCCCTGTGCGGCCAGCACCGCGGGGCCAGTCAGCACCCAGACCGGCCGGCAGCCACCACCGGTCATGCCGACGTAGGCGGCCTTCAGGGCGAGCGGGGCGACCGCCTGCGCCGCCATGGCGACATCACGTCCCTTGTCGCCGTCCGCATCGGCGGCGACGCCTCCGCCGGCGACGATGTCCTTCGCGGCCGACTTAGATTTACGGAAGTCGGGCCGCACGGTCCTGTGCGTGCATTTGGCGTTCAAGCCCGCGCAGTGCTTGCCCTCGAACTACGCCGCTGCCGCAGCCCTGGCCTCGTCGGTGTCAGCGGACAAGGCGTGGCCCGATCCCGATCCGGCGCCTGGCTCTAGCGCGACGCGGCGGTGGCCAGGTCCCAAAGCGCTGTGCAACCTGCCCACCGCATCCCGACCCGCGTCGCGTGGCAGCATCGGCAGATTGGCCTTGTCCCGCTGGCCTAGATCGTCGAACGGCATCGGAGGCCGCTGCACCCGTCACGCCCGATAGGCGATGCTGTGGTCGAAAGCTCTCGGTCGCGTTCGAACTGCCCCGGAATTGCGTCGCTTCATCTGATCAAGCTCCGGCTCTGTGGGCAGCGGAAAGACGGACAGCCGGGCCGACCGACTGATTCCTGCTGTAGGCGCGACGTGGCCATGGCCCCGGGCGCCTCCATGGTGCGTCTCCAGACCCATGCGGCCGAACGAGTGGGTCATCACCCGACCGACCGCGCAGCCCTCTAGCATCGGCCACCCATCGGTGGCCGCCCGCACGCCGCGCACCTCAGAGGATGAAATCCGTCCCGCTGACGTTCACGCAGCCGCTCGCGGGGGGAGGGGATTCGAGGCCGGCGGGAGGTGACCGCCATGTCTCGCTTCGTGACCGGCGCCGAATGGCTGCTGCTGGCGCCGTTGCTGCCGGGGGCAGATGGTTCTCCCCGGCGCGGGTGACCGCCCCTCCACGATCGCCGGGTGCCGACGCGATCTTCCACAGGCTCCGCAGCGGTGGTGCCGGCACCACTGGCAGGGCCACCGGTGGCGGTGCCTCTCAAGAGCAGGGCAGGCCGGGCCCCAAGAGCCCGGCCCCGTCGGGGCGGGGGCAACCCTCGCCCGCATCTCAGAAGATGCTCACCCCCACGTCGTAGTCGATGCGGATCTGCGCGACTGGCAGCGCGGCCCCGTGCGGGTCGAAGTCGTAGACGCGAAACAGCTCGCCGCCGATGCTCTGGTCCGCGATCCGCGTCCAGACCCCCTGCTGCACGTCGCCGGTGACGAAGTTGAGGAGGTGGACGTGGTCGCCGACCTCGCCGTCGATCGTCAGCACGTCGGTGCCGGAGATGTCCTGCACGTCGCGGTATCCGAAGGTCAGCGTCTGGTCGCCGGCATCCTGCTCGATGTCGATGCGCTCGATGCTCGAGAAGGCGTCCCAGAGCCGCAGCACCGGCACCGGATCCGCGCCGACGTTCACCACCGGCAGCAACTGGCCTTTCAGCACCACCGTGTCCGAGCCCGCGCCGCCGTCGATCTGGACGGAGCTCGTGATCATGCGGTTGCTGAGGAAGTCGTGGTAGACGAAGACGTCGTTGCCGTCATCGCCGAACAGCTGGTCCACACCGGTGTGGCTGTGGATGACGTCGTTGCCGAGGCCGCCGCGCACCACGTCGTTGTCGGCGAGGAGCTGGCCGGCTTCGTCGGCGAAGATCAGGTCGGCACCGTCGCCGCCGCGGAGGTCGTCGCCGCCGTCCTCGCCGCGCAGGGTGTCGTTGCCGAGACCGCCGTCCATCACGTCGCCATCGAAGCCGCCGAACATCTGGTCGGCATCGGCGCCGCCATTCATTGTGTCGCGGCCGTTGCCACCGAACATGATGTCGAGACCGGCGTCGCCGTTCATCACGTCGTCGCCCAGGTCGCCGAGCAGGCGGTCGTTGCCGAGGCCGCCCGAGAGGTTGTCGTTGTCCCAGCCGCCGTCGAGCGTGTCGGCGCCGTCGCCTCCGCGCAGCACGTCGTTGCCGAACTCCCCAAGCAGGCGGTCGTCGCCGGTGCCGCCCGAGAGGGTGTCGTGGCCGAGGTCACCGATGAGGCGGTCGTTGCCGCCGTCCCCGTTGATGATGTTGTCGTTGCCGTTGCCCTGGATGGTGTCGTTGCCGAGGCCGCCGTTGGCGTTGTCGAACCAGCCGTCAAAGCCCTGCGCCCAGCGCAGGTCCACGTTGTCCGAGCTGGATCCGAAGGTCTTCGTGCGCCCGTTGTTGGCCATGGTGGTATCCCCTCTCGTCTCCGCGCCGCGGGCCGATCCCGTGGCGTGGCGGCACGATGCGCGGGCGAGGCGCCGGGGAGATGTTCCCTGGGGGACAGGGCGTGCGAGGCCTGGGTTCCGAAGCCAAAGTGAGTTGCCCTTGCCGCCGCCCAAGGACGCACGGCATCGTCGTTGCATGTCCAGCGATGCGCTCCGCCAGACCCTCGATCGCGTGCCGCTCCTCGCCCAGGTTCCCGCTGGCGCCAAGGCGCGCTTGGCCGCGGCGGCGCGGCAGGTCCGCTACCGCGACGGCGAGACGGTGTTCCGCTGCGGTGATCCCGGCACGGACGGCATGCTGATCGTGCTCGACGGCGTCGTGCGCCTCTACCTCTCGACGGCTGCCGGCCGCGAGATCACGCTCGGGCTCGTGGGAGCCGGAGAGCCGGTGGGTGAGCTGGCGCTGATCGACGGCGGTCCACGCAGTGCGGACGCGACGGCATTGACGCCCGTGACGGGACTGATGATCCGCAGCGCGATCGCGATCGAGGTGATCGAGAGCGATCCGGCGGCCGCTCTCGCCCTGCTGCGCGCGCTCGCGGCACGGCTCAGGCGCACCACCGATCAGCTTGAGGCGGTCGGCCTTCGTCCCGTGCCGCAGCGCCTCGCAGCGGCGCTGATCAAGCTTGCGGCCGCCGACCCTGCCGGCCTCGTGCGGCTCAACCAGAGCCAGCTCGCAACCCTCGTGGCGGCGACACGGCCGAAGGTGAACCTCGCGCTCGGCGATTTCCGCACGCGCGGCTTCGTCCTGCAGTCGCGCGCCGGGTTGCGCATCGGCGACGCGACGGGCCTGCAGTCCGTGGCCAGGGGCGAGTGAGCGCAGACAGGCGGGTCAGGCGGAACGGGCGGCGGCGCGGCGCCTGGGCGGCCTCGCTGGCTGCGACGCTTGTCCTCCTGATTTGGGTCGGATCACCGGCCGGCCTGCGGGACGTGCTGCGTGAGCGTGCCGTGGACCTGCTGCAGCCGCCCGCCGCGGATGCGCACGAGGTCGTCGTGGTGGACATCGACCGCGACGCGCTCGCGCGCTTCGGGCCGTGGCCCTGGAGCCGCGAGCGCTTGGCCGCCCTTCTAGGAACCGTCGCCGCGGCGCGGCCGGCCGCTGTCGCAGTCGACATCCTGCTCTCCGAGCCCGATCGCCTCTCTCCCGCCGCGCTGGCGCGCCAGCTCGGCGCGGCTACGGGACGCGCGGATATCGCGGCCATGGCTGGGACGCTCGAAGACGGCGATGCAAGGCTCGCCGGAGCGATGCGGGAGGCTCCGCTCTCGCTCGGCTTCGTGCTCGAGCCGCGCGGCGGCGGCGATGAACTGCCCGCCCCCCCGGTGCTGGTCCGGGGCGAGGTACAGCTGCCTGGCATCTGGGCTGCGCCGGGGGTGCAGGGGCCGGCCGCGGCGTTGGCCGAGGCCGCCGCGGGGCTCGGCCTCCTTGCGCTCGACGCCGACGCTGACGGACGCATCCGCCGTGTACCGCTCCTCGCGCTCGCAGCGGGCGCGGTGCGGCCGGGCCTTGCCGTCGAGGCACTGCGCCTCGCGGAGCGAGCCGGGGCGCTGGTGCTCGCCACCGATCCCATGCGCCTGCTGATCGGCGCCCACGAAGTTCGCCTGGACGGATCGGCGATGCTCCGCCTGCTGGCGGGCGATCCGGCGCGCTGGGCTGCCAGGACCGTTCCGGCGGCCCTATTGATGGACAATCCCGAAGCCGCCGCGCGGCTTTCCCGACGCATCGTCCTGGTCGGCGGCAGCGCGCCCGAGCTCGGCGGGCTTCGCCCGGCCGCACGCGGGATCCTTTCGCCTTCCGTGCAACTGCAGGCTGATGCGGTGGCGGCGATGCTCCGCGGACAGGCGCCCGTCCGGCCTGCGGTGCTCAGGCATGTCGAGACCGCCGCGGCCGCGCTGCTCGCCCTGGGGGCGCTGCTGGCAGGCATCGCGCTCCGCCCCCGCTACGCGGCGCCGCTCGTCGCCGCGACGATCGGCGCCTGGGTCGCCCTGGCCTCGGTCGCCGTGACGATCGGGCTTCTCGTTGACCCCGCCGGTCCGCCTCTGGTGGCCGGGCTCTCCTACGTCTTCATGAGCATCGCCGCGTTCGGCGCAGCGGAAGCGCGAGCCCGCGCGCTGCGTGCGCGATTCGAGCAGCGCCTCGCTCCAGCTGTCGTCCGTCGAATCGCCGCTGCACCGGACTCGCTGCGGCTGCAGGGCGAGGCGCGCGAGATCACCGCCCTGTTCACCGACATCGAGGGCTTCACCGCAATGACGGAGCGGGCGGCGCCGGACGACCTGGTCGCGCTGCTCGACGCCTATCTGGACGCACTGACGCGCGTCGCCGTCGCGCATGGCGGCATGGTGGAGAAGATCGTCGGCGATGCATTGCATGTCGTCTTCAACGCGCCCCTCGACCTGCCGGACCATCCCCGCGTGGCGCATGACTGCGCGCTGGCGCTGCTGGCCGCGGCCGACGCACAGCGCGCCTCGCCGCTCGGCGTGAAGCTCGGCCTCGGCCGGACACGGATCGGCATCGAGACGGGGCCGGCGGTGGTCGGCGATGTGGGCGGGGCCGGCCGGCTGGACTACACGGCCCACGGTACGGTCATGAACACCGCCGCGCGGCTGGAGGCGGCGAACAAGGAGCTCGGCTCCGACATCTGCATCGGCCCGGTCGCGGCTGCGCGGATCGGGCGCGACCGGCTGCAGTCGCTCGGCACTCTCATGCTGCGTGGACGCGCGGAGCCGCTGGAACTCTACACCGTCCGTGACAGCGCGTGAGCGTCAGCTTACCGACGCGATCGCGGCCTGGATGCGCGGTGCGCCCCAACGCACGGGCGTCGTAGGTGCCGCGCCAGGCGTCGCGATATCGGCGCCGAAACCTGACAGCACCTCGACGCCCTGATCTGCGCCGGTCAGGAGAACGGATCCGCGCTCGACGAAGACACCGAAGACGCCGTTCGAAGGGCCTGCGAAGAAGCGCGTCCCGCGCACGGCGATCAGGCCGAAGGGGCTGCGTACGGAAAGGCCGGGCGGCGTCGTGCCGCCCTGCGCCCGACGGTCCACAAGCATCGCCCCCCGCTCCAGCACAAGCGTACCGCCCGCGCGCGCCAGGAAGCGGTCGATCCTGAGCCGCACGCCGCCGCCGAGCCGTACCTCGACCGCCTCCGCCAATCGCAGCACGACGCGCGAGGTCTCGCCGGTCGCCACCAGCTCTCCGTCGAAGACCGGCATGCCAAGGGCCAGGCTGCGGCGCCGGTCACCGGCCTCGGCCGTCGTTTCCCCGCGCAGTTCCTCGACGCGGCCAAGGCCTGTCTGCGCCGCGAGCCGCGCCGGCAGGCAGAGGGCGACGGCGGTTCCGATAATCGTGCGGCGCAGTGCCGGCGCGAGGTGCGTGGGCGGCAAGGAAAGGCTCTCCTGGCGGCGGCATTCATGCGAACGGCAACGGGCGCGGCCTTCATCGCATCGGCCCGCGAATGGCGCTGACCCAGGGTGCCTCGATTTGTCCTGCATCGAAATATCTTGTCAAGGATTCCGGTTTCGCGGCGACCCGATGTCGTCCGCACGCGAGTGGGGTGTTCCATTCGGAACAGCGCGGCGCGAGCCTGCGGGCATCGTGCGTCGCGGCGCAGGGCCGCGGACCGGCGCCACTGGGAGCGCCGCACGTCCTGACGCGCACCATCAACCAGGGCAGTACGGAGATGAGCCTCCGAGTGCTTGCCTGCAACATGAAGCGGTCGATCGCGATGAGCGGTATCGGGCCGCTCCTGGAAGCCATCCAGCCGAATAGTGCTGGCTGACCCATCCCGCCCAGCGCCTGCGAGGTCACCGCCGGCCTTTGACAGCCGGTGACACAGTCCCGGCGCAAAGCGGACCTTTCCCTCTCATCGGAGGCCACGCACCCGGTGCGGGTTGCCGGCTTCGAGGCAGCCTGATGCGTCGCCGCTGACGGCCTCAACACCCCTGTTCCTCTGCCACCAGGCGAGGACGCTCAGGCTGGCGGCTGACCGCTGCCGCATTGCGGACTGTTCCCTGGGGAACCGCGCGCCGCCCGTGCCCGGGCTCTACTCGTCCTTGTCGAAGCCGATCCGTCCTGACCGGCCCGGTTCAGGAATGGCCAAGCAAGGAGCACAGGGTCATGCATTCCATCCCGCAGGACGGCCGCCGCCACATCCGCAAGTCCCTGGCGGTCGCAGCGCTTGTCATCGTCTCTGCCTTCAACCTGGCCGCATGCGGTCAACACGTGGAGCGCGCGAACCTGGGACGCTGCACGAACCTTCCCAACGCCGGCGGTGCGCTCTGCGAGGAGGTTGGCGGGGAATACATCTTTGTCGACAGGCTCACGGGCTCCATGCGGCGCTTCAGTGCGGCCCAGGCCGAACTCATCGCACGGGCGAGTGCGTCCATGGCGTATGCGCAAGCCGCGAACATGCTGGCGAGCCAGTCGTCGGGCAGCTCGAATGCGGGTCAGAGGAACTGCCTCGGCAATCCGAGCATTGCCTGTTCGGGATCTCTCAACAATCGGATGAGCGGGTCTCGTTCGTCTGGCCTCACCACGGTCTGCAGCGGCGGAACGTGTCTTTCCGCGGGGAGGTAGGGCAGGGGCGCGCGGGGGTCCTGGCGTTCGGGGCCTCGCGGCTCCCCCTGCGTGGGCGTCTATCTCACGTTGCCCGAGGACATTGTTGTGGAAAAAGTTGGGGCCGTCGCTCAAGCGACGGCCCCGAACCTTTGCGCATCAATTGCTTACAGCGCAGAAACTGGTGGAGCCAAGGGGAGTCGAACCCCTGACCTCTTGAATGCCATTCAAGCGCTCTCCCAACTGAGCTATGGCCCCGCAGTCTTGGGAGGCGCGCCGTATAGCCCCCGCCCCAGGCGCCTGCAAGGGGCCCGCCCCCCTTCCATGCTGCGCCGCACCCCCATAGGGTGCGCCCCGCCAGCCAGGGAACCGCTCGCCGCCATGCGCAAGGTCCAGAAGGACGCCGCCACCGCCCTCGCCGGGCTGCTGAAGGACGGCATGACGATCATGTCGGGTGGCTTCGGCATCTCCGGCATCCCGTCGCTGCTGATCGAGGCGATCCGCGACAGCGGCGCGCGCGACCTGACGGTGATCTCGAACAATGCCGGCATCGACGGCGTCGGCCTCGGCATCCTTCTCGAGACCCGGCAGATCCGGAAGATGATCAGCAGCTACGTGGGCGAGAACGCGACCTTCGCGAAGCAGTACCTCGCCGGCGAGCTCGAGATCGAGTTCAACCCGCAGGGCACGCTGGCCGAGCGCATCCGCTCGGGCGGCGCGGGCATCCCGGCCTTCTACACGAAGACCGGCGTCGGCACCGCGGTGGCCGAGGGCAAGCCGACGGCGGAGTTCGACGGCGAGACCTATGTGATGGAGCGCACGCTCTTCGCCGACCTGGCGATCGTGCACGCCTACATGGGCGACCACGAGGGCAACCTCGTCTATCGGAAGACCGCGCGGAACTTCAATCCGATCATGGCGACGGCGGCGAAGGTCACCGTCGCGCAGGTCGAGCACCTGGTGCGCCCCGGCGAGCTCGAGGCCGACCACATCCACACGCCGGGCATCTTCGTGAAGCGCCTCATCGCCTGCCCGCCGGGCTTCGAGAAGCGCATCGAGCAGCGCACCGTGCGCAAGCATCCGGCCGGGGCTGCCGGCCCCGATCACCTCCCGCGGTAAGGAGACGACGCACATGCCCTGGACCCGCGACGAGATGGCGGCGCGCGCGGCGCGCGAGCTGCAGGACGGCTACTACGTGAACCTCGGCATCGGCATCCCGACGCTCGTGGCGAACCACGTGCCGGACGGCATGACGGTGCAGCTGCAGAGCGAGAACGGGATGCTCGGCCTCGGCCCCTTTCCGTATGAGGGGGAGGAGGACCAGGACCTCATCAACGCCGGCAAGCAGACCATCACGCAGCTGCCGACCTCGTCCTTCTTCGATTCCGCGCAGAGCTTCGGGATGATCCGCGGCGGGCATATCGACCTGTCGATCCTCGGCGCGCTGCAGGTGGCGCAGAACGGCGACCTCGCGAACTGGATGATCCCCGGCAAGATGGTGAAGGGGATGGGCGGCGCGATGGACCTCGTCGCCGGGGTGAAGAAGGTGATCGTGCTGATGGAGCACACCGCCGGCGGCAGTGCGAAGCTGCTGAAGGCGTGCAACCTGCCGCTGACCGGGCGTCGCGTGGTCGACATGGTGATCACCGATCTCGGCGTCTTCGCCATCGACAAGCGGGGCGATGGGCCGATGCGCCTGGTCGAACTGGCGCGCGGCGTGACCGAGGAGGAGGTGCGGGTGAAAACGGAGGCGGAGTACAAGGTGGCGGTGGCGGCGTAGGTCCGCCCCAAGTCACTTCGCCGGCCGCCGCAGCACGAGCCAGCCGCGCTCCTCGATGCGTGGGAACGCCTCCTCGACCGCGGCGCGCACCGCCGGCGTGTAGGCCGTGCTGGACAGGGTGACGAGGAAGGCGAAGTATCCGGCCCGGATGCGCTCGGCCACGAGCCGCTCGTCCCATTGCCCGACGTTGTAGAGATACTCGAACATCGCCGGCTCCCACGGCACTTCCTTGCCGGCGCGGATCAGCAGCAGCATCTCGTCCGACAGCACCGGGCCGGGTGCGGCGCGCACCTCCTCGATCAGCGCCTCCGCCATGCGGGTGGATGCGGCCTTGTCGCGCAGCAGGAAGTGGGTCGGGTCGGGCAGCGAGACCGCCTGGCCGACCAGGACCACCGCGAGGGCGAGGGCGGTCAGGTTTGCCGTGCCGGCGCGGCCGTCCGTGCCGGCCGGGCCCGGCATCATCCACCCGACCAGCAGCCCGGCGAGCAGCGCGGTCGCCGCCATCCATTCGAGCAGGTAGTTCACCGTCGAGCCGGCCTTGAGGATGAACAGGGCCAGCGGCGTGGAGATGACGGCGTAGAGCAGGATCCCGGCCAGGACGCGCGCGGCGGCATCACCTCGCACGGCGGCGGCGATGGCGGTCCAGCGAAGCCCGCCGAGGCGGCGCGCCGCCTCGACCCCGCCGAGGAGCGCCAGCAGGATCGCGCCCGCCTGCACGACGAGGTGCGCGAGCAGGATCTGCAGGCCGGGCCAGTGATAGTAGTGGATGTTGTACGCGACCAGGTGGCGCAGGAATCCGCCCTCCGTCCGCAGCGTCCAGCCGGCCAGCAGGACGAGGGACAGGACAAGTCCCGTGGCCACCATCCGCGCGGCATCGCGCGGGCTGGCGAGGAGGAGCACGAGGGTCGCGGCGAGCGGTGCGGCGAGCGTGGTCTGGCGGGTGTAGACGGCCAGGGTGAAGAGCAGCGCCGCGGCGTGGGCGTTCCACCGCGTCCCGGGCGCCCGCAGCGCCAGCAGCAACCCGCCCAGCGTGCAGGCGATGGCGAGTGTGTCGATCCGCGCGAAGGGCATCCAGCGCGCAAGCGACCAGGAGCCGAGCAGGAGGCACCCCGCTCCGACCGCCGCGAGAAGCCGCGTGCCGGGCGGGCAGCGTGGCCCGAGGGCGGCATGCACCAGCGCCCCCACCAGCGAACACATCGCGAGCGTCGCAGAGATGGCCAGCACCCGCCCTGCGACGACGAGATCGACACCGAGCGCCGCGATGCCGCGGACCGCGAGCAGGTAGGCCGGTGGATAGGGGAAGGCGAGGAACGGGTAGCGGGCGATGTCGCCATAGGCGTCCGGCTCGGTGATCCGGAGCGCCATCTGCAGCACCGCGCCCTCGCCGTAGTCGAGGGCGAGCGGGAAATCGATGCCGTCCAGCGCCGCGATCGTGACGAGGCCGGCGCGCCAGGCCAGCGCCCCGATGGCGAGGACGAGGGCGATGCGCGCGAGCCGCGGGCTGGACAGGGCTGGTATCGGCATCGGGTCGTCCAGCGGCCTCGCGGCGGCGTGTTCACGGGAGCGCCACTTATCCAGCCGGCTCGGCGGCTGTGAAGACCGCGCCTGCCATCTTTGCGCCGCGGCGTCCGGCAACCGCGGCGGCGCCTCGTGCGTCCTGGCTGCCCGACGGCCACGTGCCGTCACGCAGAAGAGGACGTGCCGATGATCCGCACCACCAGCCTCGCGCTCGCGCTCGCGCTCGGCTTCGCCGTCCCCGGCTGGAGCCAGGTCGGGGGCGACACGCCGCTCCGCACCCAGGGCGGGCCGGTGCCGCAGCGCGGCGGTCCGATGGGGTCCGACCCCGCGCCGATCGTCCCGCAGCTGCAGGCGGTGGAACAGTCGCTGCGCAACGCCGAGCGCCAGATCACCACCCAGCCCGACCGCCAGCCGCCGAACTTCGACCAGGCGCTGCGTGCGGTGATGGCCGGGCAGGAGACGCTGGCCGAGCTTGGCCAGGCCTCCGGTGGGCGCAACGACGGGCTTGTCCAGGATGCCGAGCGGCAGCTCTCCGAGGCGCGGCGGATGCTGGAGACGCAGGCGCCGCAGCGCGAGGCGGTGGCGCGTCAACTGGGGCAGGCGGTAACGGCGGTAACTGCGCTGGCCGGCGCGCCGAACGCGGCGACAGGCAGTGGCGCGCCGGGGCAGCCCGCAGCGGGCGGCGGCGCCGCGCGCTGACACGCGACGCCCTCAGTGCAGCGCCAGCACGGCCAGCATCACGCTCCCCAGCGCGATGCGGTACCAGCCGAAGGGCGTGAAGCCGATGCGCGAGATGACGCGCATCAGCCAGCGCACGACCACCAGCGCCACGACTGTGACCGCTGTAGCCTACCCGGCGAGTGCCGACACGGCGAGGTCCAAGGCGATGCGTGCTAGCCGCGGACTTGACAGGACGGGTAGCTCATCGGTCGCCGCCGCGTGATAAAGCATGCGTCACCCATCCGGGCGGGTCGCGGGCTATGAAGTCATGGGTTTCTGCCCCTCCCGGCAGCTCTGCACCGGTGCGCTGGTGACCGCGCCGTGGTGGTGCGCGACCGATGTCGGGGGGAGAGCACGACGGCCAGCCGTTCACCGCACAATGCGCCAGAGCTGCGCGAAGCCGGCATCGCGGACGAGGTGCAGGTTATCCGGCAGCGCACCCGCGCCATGGTCCGCGTTCAGGACGAGCACGAAGTCGAAGCGGTTCGGCCAGTTGGCGAGATACGGCGATAACCGGAGAGTTTCTGGCCCAGGATCCGACAGATGGCGAGGCTCCGGCAGTATTCCATCCGGCACGGCAATTTCGTTCCAGGGCGGAAGCACGCGGATGGGTTGCTTGCCTGCGGCGGAGAAGAGCGACGGCACGAACGCCGTCCGCTCGGGAATCGCCAGGGCGGGCAGGTTGGCGTAGGTGGCGCCAAGCGGAATCTGTCGCCAGAGGGGAGACGTACGCCAGTCAACCTGCCGAAGACCGACGGGGAGGATCGCAGAACCGGGCGTGGCCTCGGCTAATGCGGCGCGCACAGCGTCGGTGTCGCGGACTGAGCCCAGCCACAGATCGCCGACCCAGGCTGTTCGGGCGAGGCTGGCGGCAAGCAGCGCGGTGGTCAATGCGCCGACGGTGGGCGGCAAAGCGGATGGTGGTCGCAGAGCAACCACGAACACCAGCATCGCCATCGTGGCCAGCCGGATATCCATGGCACCCGTGTCGGCCAGATTGACCGGGCCGAGCAAGGCAGCAAGCGCCAGCATCCCAGCAGCAGCGGCAAAGCCGCGATGCATGGCGATGTGACGCCGCAGGATGCCCCAGACGAGCAGCGCTATCATAAGGAGAAGCGGCGGCAACTCATAGATTGCGTAGTGGCCATACAGGGGGCCGAGAAGGGCCAGCATGCGGGAGACCACGCCCAGATACGCTGGTGCGCTCCGCGCTGCGGCTTCGGTTTCTTGGCCCGGGCGAACGGGAGCGAGCAGAACCAGGACGAGAATGGCCGCCGCTGCCGGAGCCGCCGCGCGCAGGGCGGCGGCGATGCTCCAGCGGCGCAGCACCGAGTCCCAGAACCGTTCGGCGCCAAGGAGACCAGCAAAGAACAGCCCTGCGAACGGATGGACGAGACACAGGCACGTAGCCGCCGCGAAACTCGTCGGTGCGACGAACCGTGGCGCTCGGCGCCGTAGTACGGCCGCGCCGCTTGCCGCGAAGCAGGCAAGGCCGATGCCGATCTGGAAGTTCATGAAGCCGGCGAGAAAGACCTGATTCCAGGCCAGCAGCGGCAGGAGCATCACTGTCCACGGCCAACGTCCGGAAACCGTCCGCGCCAGCATCGCCGAGCCTGCAGGCGGCAGCACGAGCGATAGGCCGAGAATGACCCGCGCGACCGCCTCGCCGCCGAGCGCCGGCCCAATCGCCCAGGCGATCAGATCCATGCCCGAATTCAGGGCGGCGCGGCTCCAGTCAAGCGCATAGATCTCCGACATTGGCGGGACCGCGATGTTACCCGCGACCAGCCAGAGCCGTGCCATGTGGTTCGGATAGTCGAGGACGGGCGGTGTGCGGACCAGGGCGATCGGCACCAGTAGGGCCACCAAGGCAATCAGGAGCAGCGCCGGCACCAGTATTCCGACCCGGCCTTCCGCGGAAGTGGGTCGCTCGGTCTCAGTGGCCACGGCCCGCCCTCAGCGCAGCGCCAGCACGGCCAGCATCACGCTCCCCAGCGCGATGCGGTACCAGCCGAAGGGCGTGAAGCCGATGCGCGAGATGACGCGCATCAGCCAGCGCACGACCACCAGCGCCACGACGAAGGCGGCGACGAAGCCGACGCCGATCTGCGCGAGGCCCGACAGGTCGAGGTCGTGGCGCGCCTTGAACAGCGAGAAGGCGGTGGCGGCGAGCATCGTCGGCACCGCCAGCATGAAGGAGAACTCGGCGGCCACGCGCCGCTCGGCGCCGACCAGCAGCGCGGTGATGATCGTGGCGCCGGAGCGCGAGGTGCCGGGTATCATCGCCAGCGCCTGGCCGAAGCCGATCAGCACCGCGGCGAGCGGCCCGATCTCCGGCACCGAGCGGATGCTGGGCGAGGGGCGCCAGCGCTCGATCGCGATGATCGCGACGCCGCCGATGATCAGCGCGGCGCAGACGACATAGGGGTTGAACAGCGCCCGCGTGATCGGCCCGTGCAGCACCGCGCCGATCGCGGCCGCGGGCAGGAAGGCGAGCAGGAGGTTGATCGCGTAGTACCGCTCCGGCCCCGGCCGCCAGGCCTTCAGCACGAGGTCGATCAGCGTCTGCCGGAACACGACGATGACGGCGAGAATGGCGCCGAGCTGGATCGAGATCTCGAAGACCTTGCCGGGCGGCCCCTCGAAGCCGATCAGCTCGCCGAGCAGGATCAGGTGGCCGGTCGAGGAGATCGGCAGGAACTCGGTGAGGCCCTCGACCACGCCCATGAGCAGGGCGGAGAGCAGCGCGGACGCGTCCATCGTGTCGAGTCGTCTCCGGGGATCGGCGCGTGATAGCGGCGGCCGGCGGGCGCGGCCAAGGCCACGGGCGATGAACAGACGAAAAGGGCCCCGCCGCGGATGCGGCGGGGCCCCTGGTACGGCCGTGCCTGCGGCTCAGCGGACCGTCTGGGCCGCGGTGAAGGCGAAGTTGTCGAAGCTGTTCTCCGCGATCCGGAACCACTGGAACTGCTCGGTGCGGAAGCGGTTGTAGCTCTCCATGATGCGGCCGAAGCGCGCGTTCTGGCGCGCAAGTTCGGCGTTCTGCTCCTCGTTCGCGCGCCAGGCGGCTTCGAGGATCGGCCGCGGCCAGAAGCGGAGCTGCGCGCCGGCGGCGACGAGGCGCCGCAGCGCGGGCGGGTTGGCGGCGTCGTAGCGCGCCGTCATCTCGGCGTCGGCCTCGTTGCAGGCGACTTCGAGCGCGTGCTTGTAGAGGTCGGGCAGTGCGGCATGGGCGCGCTGGTTCATCATGAAGTGCAGGCGCGCGCCGGGCTCCCAGAAGCCCGGGGCGTAGTAGAAGCGGGCAACGCGGACGTAGTTGGCGCGCTCGTCGTCATGCGGGCCGACGAACTCCACCGCGTCGAGCACGCCACGCTCGAGTGAGGGGTAGATGTCGGCTGGCGCGACCAGCGTCGCCGCGGCGCCGAGCCGGTTGAACAGCTGCCCGGCAAGGCCGGTGATGCGGAACTTGAGGCCGCGCAGCTGCTCCATCGAGTTGATCTCGTTGCGGAACCAGCCGCCCATCTGCGCGCCAGTGTCGCCCGCTGTGTGGGCCACGATGCTGTACTCGCGGAACAGCTCATTCGCGAGGTCGTTGCCGCCGCCATGGCGGAACCAGGCGCTCATCTGGCGCTGGTTCAGTCCGAAGGTCATGGCAGTGAAGGGGACGAAGGCAACGTCCTTGCCGATGTAGTAGTAGCTGGCTGTGTGGCCGGCCTCGATGGTGCCGGCCTGGACGGCGTCGAGCACCTGCAGGCCGCCGACGATCTCGCCGGCCGGGAAGGTCTGGATCCGGAAGCGACCTTCGGTGAGCTGGCCGACCCGCGCGGCAATGCGCTCCATCGTGCCGTACAGGATGTCGAAGACGCGCGGGAAGGAGGACTGGGCGCGCCAGCGGACCTCCGGCAGCGTCTGGGCGAGGGCAGGTGTGGCGAGTGCGGGCGCCGCGGCGGCGGCACCCAGCAGGGCACGGCGGTTCATGTCGGAATCCTCCCGGGCAGCGGTTCACGGGCCTTCGCCCGCGTGTGGCGCAGACTTAATCCATCCCGGGAACGTCGAGAATAGGCGATGTCGTCCCGTGGGGTGGGTTGGCGGTCAGAGCACGAAGCCGGCCAGCACCGCGCAGGCGGCCGCCATCTGCAGCAGGTTCGCGGCCACCGACAGCCTGTGTGCCCGGTCGAATTCCGGCTGGGCGGCGGCATCTCCGCCCTTGGCGCGGTCGGACAGCAGGTTGATCCGCGGCATCAGCACCTGCCGCAGCCACCAGGCCAGCCCCGCGACGACGAACATGATGCCCGCATCGACCGAGGACAGCGGCAGCAGGGCGACGGCTGCGGCGCCGGCCATCCCGAGCACCCAGAGGTAGTAGCGGGGGAAGAGCGTGCGGATGAACCGCCCGCCATGCTCCGCCGGCAGAACCCGGAAAACGAGCGGGGCGACGAGGGCGGCGAAGAACACCATGCCCCCGAGCAGCAGGGCGACGGCGAACAGGGCGATGAGGGCGAGGGCGGTCAAGGCGGGCTCCGGCGGGCGCTGTGCATCGCCGAAGCTTGGGGCTGCGGCCGGGCGCGCAACGCACGGACTCGGACAAACTCCCGCCCGGGCAGGCGGGCAAGGCCAGCAGGCGGGGAGGGAAGGCAAGGAGAATGGGACTGCCCGCCGCCAGCCTCAACGACGCGGCCAGACGTCGTCCCCGCGGGTCAGGCCTTGTCCTTGCGCACGGCGCCGCCCTTGCCGCCGGATTCGGGCCGGGCGCGGCCGCCTTCCGAGGTGATGGTCTCGGCGGCCTTGCCCTCGCCCTCGCCGCCGCGCACCTCGCGGATCGCCTTGCGGGCCTGCTCGGCATTGGGGTCCATGCCCCCCTCATGCCGCTGCTTCTTCGTGCCGAAGCCGCTGCGATAGGCCATGGCCGTCTCCTCCGTCCCGCCACGGCTCGCCCGTGACGGGGGGGAAACGCCGGAGGGTGCGCGGATTTCCCGCCGGAGCGGCTGCCGGTGGCGGAGGGGGGGCGGGCCACCGGCAGCCGGCCACGTCGCCAGGAGCGTGCGGCGACACGGCGCTCGCGCGGGGCGGATCGACGATCCCCGCCGCGCGAACGGGTCGGCAGTGACCCGCGGGTCTGACTAGCCGATTTCGGAACGGCGCGGCACAAGAATCATCACGGGTTCGTGATTGACGTGTTAACCTGTACCCCACTCGGCAGGAATTTGCGTGACGTCAGGCTGGATTGGGCCGCCGGCGTATTGTTGATGAGGACATGGACCGCGCCACGGCGCATCGCATCGTGCTGGAACAGGGCTGGCTGTCACGGCAGCCGCCGAGGTTCCAGGCCGAGATCCTGGCGCGGGCCGAGCTGCTGGCCTTCGCGACGGGCGAGCATGCCTACCGCGCGGGCGAGGAAGCCGGCGGTGTGCACGGCATCGTCGGCGGGAGCTTCGGCGTGCATGTCGCGGCCAGGCCGGCGGATCCGAGCCTCGCGCATGTCATGCGCAATGGCGCCTGGTTCGGGCTCAGCGGGCTGTTCCGCCGCCCGGTGCGTACCCTGAGCTTCCGGGCGCTCGAGCTATCCTGGACCCTCCATGTGCCGAGCCCCGCGCTGGAGGAGATCGCGCACACCATCCCCGAAGCCCCGCGTGCCGTCGCGGCGATCGCCGATGCCTCGCTGCAGGTCGCGACCGTGGCGATCGCGGATCTGCTGATCGGCGAGGCGGACCGGCGGATCGCGGCGACGCTGCTGCGCGTCTGCGGCGCGGGCCCGGATCGCGGGACCGTCGATTCGGCCGGCTGCCGGCTGACCCAGGCCGAGCTGGGCGAGATGGCGAATGCCTCGCGGGGGCTGGTGAACCGGACGCTCCGCGCCTTCGAGGCCCGCGGCTGGGTCCGGCTCGGCTACCAGCAGATCAAGGTGTCGGATGCCGGCGCGCTGGCGGCCTTCGTGGACCCGAGCCGGACGGGAGCATGAGGCGGCGCGCGGCGGGTCTCGCGGCACCCCTGGCGGTGGCGCTGGCGGCAGGCCTTGCGGCCTGCGACGACCCGGCGCCGCGCCAGCGCGGCGAAGGCGGGGCGCTGCCCGCGCCGAGCCGGCCGGTCGAGGCGCAGCGCGTGGTCGAGGACCGGCTGCGCGCGCGGCTCCGCCTCGAGGGGGAGCTGCGGCTGCGCGCGGTGCAGGCCTATCGCCAGGCCACGCCCGACACGCTCGCCCTGTGCGGCCAGGTGAACCCGGGCGCGCGCAACGACACGCCCTTCATCCCCTTCGTCGCCACCGTCCTCTTCGAGGGCGAGCGCGTGATCCGGGTGGACTTCACCCTGGGCGCCAGCTCCGCCGAAGCGACACGGGTCTATTACGAGATGCTGGAGCGCTGCTTCGACGGCGGCGGCGCCCCGCGGCGCGGCGGGGTGGGCGCGCTCCCGCCGGCGCCCGAGGACATCCGTACCGGGCCGCTGGCGGAGGCCACGCCCGCCGCGGAGCCCGGTCCCGCGGCCGCGCCACCCGCTGCGGAGCCGCCTGCGCCCGCCGCGGGCGCCGTTGCGGTCGCCGCCATGCGCCCGGCCGGCGGGATCGCTGTGACGCGCGGGCCGGCCAATCTGCGCGACCAGCCTGCGGGGAGCGGCGTCGTGCTGCGGGTGATCCCGCGCGGCGCGGCGCTGCAGGTCTTCGCCGAGGCGCCGGGCGGCTGGCTGCAACTCGGCGAGGGCGAGCCCTGGGGCTGGGTGCACGCGTCGCTGCTGGAGCCGCGGTAGGGCCGGCGGGGTCGGTGGCGCGGCCAACCCCCACCCCGACCCTCCCCCGCCAGGGCGGGAGAGGGAGCAGGGGTCCCCTGCGACGTGGTGGCCCCCCGATGCCCTGTTGCGGCTTTGCCGCGACAGGAGGGACCGTCAGCGCCGGATCAGCGCCAACACGGGGCCCCCGCGGCAACGCGCAGCGTTGTCGTGGGGAGTAATCAGTACCGGTACTGCTCGGCCTTGAAGGGGCCCTGCTCCGGCACGCCGATGTAGTCGGCCTGCTGCTTCGACAGCTGCGTCAGCGTCGCGCCGACCTTGGCCAGGTGCAGCGCGGCGACCTTCTCGTCGAGGTGCTTCGGCAGCGTGTAGACGCGCTTCTCGTACTTGCCCGGGTTGGTCCACAACTCGATCTGCGCGAGCGTCTGGTTGGTGAAGGACGCGCTCATCACGAAGCTCGGGTGGCCGGTGGCGTTGCCGAGATTCACCAGGCGCCCCTCGCTCAGCAGGATGATGCGCTTGCCGTTCGGGAACTCGATCTCGTCCACCTGCGGCTTCACGTTGTCCCACTTGTAGTTGCGCAGCGCGGCGACCTGGATCTCGCTGTCGAAGTGGCCGATGTTGCAGACAATCGCGCGGTGCTTCATCGCCCGCATGTGGTCGGCGGTGATGACGTCCACATTGCCGGTGGCGGTGACGAAGATGTCGGCGCGCGGCGCGGCCTGCTCCATCGTCACGACCTCGTAGCCCTCCATCGCGGCCTGGAGCGCGCAGATCGGGTCGACCTCGCTCACCATGACGCGGCAGCCGGCGTTGCGGAGGCTCGCGGCGCTGCCCTTGCCTACGTCGCCGAAGCCGCAGACCATCGCGATCTTACCGGCCATCATCACGTCCGTGCCGCGGCGGATCGCGTCCACCAGCGATTCACGGCAGCCATAGAGGTTGTCGAACTTCGACTTGGTGACGCTGTCGTTGACGTTGATCGCCGGGAAGAGCAGCCGCCCCTCCTTCGCCATCGTATAGAGGCGATGCACGCCCGTCGTCGTCTCCTCCGACACGCCGACGATGTTCTTCGCCAGCTCGGCGAACCAGCCCGGCTTGGTCTTCAGGCAGTCCTTGATGAGGGCGAAGAAGACCTCCTCCTCCTCGTTCGTCGGCTTGTCGAGGAAGGCGGTGTCGCCCTTCTCCGCACGCAGGCCGTAATGGACCAGCAGCGTCATGTCGCCGCCGTCGTCGAGCAGGACATTCGGCGTGCCGCCATCGCCCCATTCGAGGGTCTTCTTCACGTACTGCCAGTATTCGGGGAGCGTCTCGCCCTTCACCGCGAAGACCGGGGTGCCGCCCGCGGCGATCGCCGCGGCCGCGTGGTCCTGGGTGGAGAAGATGTTGCAGGAGGACCAGCGGACATCGGCGCCGAGGTGCTTCAGCGTCTCGATCAGCACCGCGGTCTGGATCGTCATGTGCAGGCAGCCGGCGACGCGCGCACCCTTCAGCGGCTGGCGCGCGCCGTATTCCTCGCGCACGGCCATCAGGCCGGGCATCTCGTCCTCGGCCATGCTGATCTCCTTCCGGCCCCAGCCGGCCAGGGAGATGTCCTTCACGAGGTAGTCGGCCATCACGCGGGTTTCCTGTCTCGAAAGCTGCGGCCGCGTAGCACGGACGCGGGAGCGGGCCAAGCGGCACCGCCGAGACATAAGGATATGTTTATGTCCATTGCGAGCACCGTTCCGCCTTGGCATCCCGCAGCCGCAGCCCCATCCTGTGCGTCCTTGCCCCGACGACTTGGACCGCTGCCCTCCCGGATGAACTCGCAGACTGCCGACCGGCGCTCCTCTCGCGCGCCCGAGACGCCTCGTGTCGCGGAGGGGATCCGCGGCGCGGGGCAGAGCGTGCGCCAGCTCCTGGCCGGCTTCCGCGACGCGCGCCGCCGCAGCCCGGCCCCGCGCCCGCCGGTGGCGGAGGGCGAGCTGCGCCTGGCATCGTGGAACCTGCACAAATGCGTCGGCACGGATGGGCGCTTCGACCCGCACCGCTCCGTCGCGGTGATCGCCGAGCTCGGCGCCGACATCGTCGCGCTGCAGGAAGCCGACCGCCGCTTCGGGCGCCGCACCGGGCTGCTCGACACGCGGCTGCTGGAGCGACAGGCGGGGCTGGTGCCGCTGCCGGTCTCCGACGTCACGAACGGCCATGGCTGGCACGGCAACGCGATCTTGGCGCGGCCGGGCACGCGGGCGCGGCTGACGCGGCTCGCGCTACCGGGGGCGGAGCCGCGCGGCGCGGTGCTGGCCGAGCTCGACCTGCCGCAGGGGCCGCTGCGCCTGGTGGCGGCGCATTTCGGGCTGCTGCCGCGCTGCCGGCGGCGGCAATCCATCGCCATCCTCGACCTGCTGGCCACGGCGCCGCCGATGCCCACCGTGCTCTGCGGCGACCTGAACGAGTGGAAGCCGGGCGAGGCGTCCTCCCTCGCAGCGCTCTCGCCACTCTTCGGCCCGGTGCTGGCCGGCCCGCCGAGCTTCCCGACCCGGATGCCCTTCCTGCCGCTCGACCGCATCCTCGGCTGGCCGCAGGCGCTGGCGAGCGAGGTCGAGGTGCATGACAGCCCGCTGGCGCGCATCGCCTCGGACCATCTGCCGCTGACGGCGCGGCTGCACCTCGCGACCGTGGCCGAGGCGCTGGCGGAGGCGCGCGCAGCCGCGTGAGGCGCGTGCGGCCGGCGATCCGGCGGGCAAGCCCCGCGACGAACCCGGCGCGGCGACATCCGTTCTGACCGCGGGAGGACAGAGCGGCATGACGCAGCTTCTCGCCCCGCCCCGTGCAAGGGCTGCGAGTGGCACGCGGCTCGAGCGTGCCGTGCGGGCGTCGCTCGCGGCGCTCGGCCTGCGCGGGCCGGAGGAGCGGCAGGGCGGCATCACCGTGGTGTGCAAGGGAGAGGAGGGCTTCGCGATCCGCGCGGCCTCCGCGCGCGCGGCCGGCCGCACGCTCGACCTGCAATACTACGTCTGGCGCGGCGACCTGACGGGGCGGCTGCTGGCGCGCGAGGTGCTGGCGGCGGCGGACCGCGGCGTCGCCGTGCGCATGCTGCTCGACGACGTCTTCGCGCTGGGGCACGAGCGCGTGCTGGCCACGCTGGACGCGCATCCGAACATCGAGGTGAAGCTGTTCAACGCGGTGCGCTGGCGGCGCTTCGGCCGCATCGGCTACGCGCTGGAGATGGCCTTCGGCGGCTGGCACCTGAACCGGCGCATGCACAACAAGAACTGGGTCGCTGACGGGCGGCTCGCCATCGTCGGCGGGCGGAACGTCGGGAACGAGTATTTCGGGCTCGACATGGACGGCGCGCTGAGCTTCCGCGACCTCGACCTGGTGCTGGCGGGCGCGCCGGCGTCCGGCGCGGCGGAGGTGTTCGAGACGTATTGGCGAAGCGACCTGTCGCGCCCGGCACGCGACTGGAGCGCGGCGAGCGAGAAGCCCGGCGGGCTGGAGCGGCTGCGCGTGGAGCTCGACGCCGCGGCGCGCGCGCCGGAGGCGGCGGGCCTGCTCGCGCCGCTGCGGGAGAGCCCGGCGCGGCGGATCCGGCGCGGCCTGACGCCGGTGGCGGAGGGCGCGGTGCGCGTCATCGCCGAGAGCCCGGAGAAGGCGCGGCGGGGCCTGGGCGCGCGCAAGCGGGCGCGGGCGGCGGGCGGCATCGCGGCGGAGATCGCCGATGCGCTGCGCGAGGCGAAGCGGGAGGCGCGGCTGATCTCGCCCTATTTCGTACCCGGGCCGCAGGGGCTCGAGCTGCTGCTGGGACTCGTGGCGCGCGGGGTGAAGGTGAGCGTGGTGACCAACTCGCTGGCGGCGACCGACGTGGTGGCCGTGCATGGCGGCTACATGAAGTACCGCCGCGCGCTGCTGCGCGCCGGGGTCGTGCTGCACGAGCTGAAGCCGGGGCCGGAGGACGAGAAGGCCAGCCTCCTCGGATCGCGGGGCGGCGCGGCGCTGCATACCAAGGCGCTGGTGGTGGACGGGCTGCGCGCCTTCGTCGGCTCCTTCAACCTCGACCCGCGCTCGGCCTCGCTGAACACGGAGATGGGCGCCTTCGTGCAGAACCCCTCGGTGGCGAAGGAGGTCGCGGAGGAGCAGGAGCGGCTGATGGACCCGGCCCATAGCTGGCGGCTCGAGCTGCGCCAGGGGCGGATCGTCTGGTGCGACGATCTGGACGGGCAGCCGCGCCTGCACCATGCGGAGCCGGGCGCGTCCTGGCGACGCACCGCGGTGGCCTGGCTCGCGCGTGTGCTGCCCGTGGAGGAACAACTCTGACGTGCGGCGCGGGCCGCGTGCCGCGCTGCGCCGGCCGACTCACCGCAACGTGTCCCCCCTTCTGTCGGCTGGCCGACCATTGCGGTTGAGGAATCCGGGTCCGGCGCCATGAATAGGCGCGGGGGACAGGGGCCTGGATCGTCGCGAGGATGCTGGACGGCTCGGCTGAGAGCGTGCGTCGCCGGGGTTTCCTCAGCGGCGGCGGGGAGATGGGCGCGCGGCTGCGCGCGCTCGACGGTGCCGCCACGCCGCTCGGCCCGATCGGGGACTGGCCCGCGTCGCTGCGCACCGCGGTGCGCCTCATCCTGAACAGCCCGCAGCCGATGATGGTGATGTGGGGCCCGGCCCTGCTCCAGATCTACAACGACGCCTATGCGGAGCTGCTCGGCCCGGAGCGGCATCCGGCGATGCTGGGACAGCCCTGCGCCGCATGGTGGCAGGAGGCGTGGGACGTGATCGCGCCGCAGGTGGCGCATGTCCTCGCCGGCCTCGGCGGCACCTGGCGTGCCGACCAGCTGATCCCGATCACCCGCGATGGCCGGCGCGCCGATGCGTGGTGGACCTACAGCTACAACCCGATCGACGACGAGGGGGCGCCCGCCGGGGTCGGCGGCGTGCTGGTGATCTGCCAGGACGTGACGGAGCAGCATCGCGCGCGCCAGGCGCTGCGGGCCGGCGAGGCGCGCTGGCGCGGCATGTTCGAGGCGATGCAGGAAGGCTTCGTGCTGTGCGAGCTGGTGCGCGATGCGGCCGGCCGGGCCATCGATGTCCACCACCTGGAATCGAACGCGGCGGCGGCACGGCTGACCGGCATTTCCGCCGAGGCCGCGCCCGGGCGGCTCGGGTGCCAGGTGCTGCCGGGCATGGAGCGCCACTGGCTGGAGACGTATGCGCGCGTGGTGGAGACGGGTGAGCCGGCCCATGCCGTCGTCGAATCCGCCCCGCTGGGCCGCTGGTTCGAGGTCTTCGCCTACCGCACCGAGCCGGAGCGCTTCGCCGTGCTGTTCCTCGACGTCACCGCGCGGCGCCAGTCCGAGGCGCGCCAGGCACTGCTGACGCGCGAGGTCGACCACCGGGCGAAGAACCTCCTCGCCGTGGTGCAGGCTGCGGTGCAGCTGACGCGCGCCGATTCGCTGGAGGAGTATCGGCGCGTGCTGACCGGTCGGCTCGGCGCGCTGGCGCGCACCCAGACGCTGCTCGCCGCCGGGAGCTGGGGTGGGGCGGATCTGCGCGCGATCATCGAGGGCGAGCTCGATGGCACCGGGGCTGGCGGCCGCGCGGCCCTGGACGGACCTTCGGTGCAGTTGCCGGCGACGGTGGCGCAGCCGCTCGCCATGGCGCTGCACGAGCTGGCCACCAACGCCGCCCGGCACGGCGCGCTGTCGGTGCCCGGCGGGCGGCTCGAGCTGCGCTGGCAGTTCGAGGGCAAGGCGCCGTGGATCCTGCTGCACTGGCGCGAGCGCGGCGGCCCGAAGCTGGCCGGCGTGCCGGCGCGGCGCGGCTTCGGCACTCGCGTGCTGGAGGCGACGGTGCGTGGCCAGCTCGGCGGCGAGGTCGCGCTCGACTGGGATGCGGACGGGCTGGATTGCCGCCTGCGCGCCCCGCTGCAGCGGGCGGGCGAGGTGCCGGAGCTGGCCGTTGCGCCCTGAGAGTGCTCGCGCAGGCGCGTTTCCATCCGGCCGCGACCCGGCGTAGCCTTCGCTGAGCGCCGGCGGCGACCGGCGAGGAGGAGATGGCCATGGCGCTCAGCATACGGCCGGCGGACCCGGCGCGCCCCGATTTCGTCGGCGAGGTCAGCGGTGTGGAGATCGCCCGTGGCGTCTCGCCGGGGGATGCGGCGGCGATCGAGGCGGGGATGGACCGCTACGCCGTGCTGGTGTTCCGCGACCAGCCGCTCGACGACGCGCAGCAGGTGGCGTTCAGCCGGCATTTCGGGCCGCTCGAGATGGCGACGGGCGACATCGCGCAGGGCGGGCAACGGCGGCTGTCGATGGAGATCAACGACATCTCCAACCTCGACCGCGACGGGTCCGTGCTGGGGCGCGACGACCGGCGGCGGCTCTTCTCGCTTGGCAACATGCTCTGGCACAGCGATTCGAGCTTCAAGCCGACGCCGGCGAAGTATTCGCTGCTGTCAGCGCGCGTCATCCCGGGTTCGGGAGGCAACACGGAATTCGCCGACATGCGCGCGGCCTGGGATGCGCTGGACGAGGGGACCAAGGCCCTGGTGCGCGACCTGGTCTGCGAGCACAGCCAGCTCTTCTCGCGCGGCACGCTCGGCTTCGACCAGTTCACGGAGGAGGAGCGGGCGAAGTGGCAGCCGGTGCCGCAGCGCCTGGCGCGGCGGCATCCGCGCAACGGTCGGCTGTCCCTGTTCCTGTCGGCGCATGCGGGCGCGATCCGCGGCTGGCCGATCCCCGAGGCGCGGATGCTGCTGCGCGACCTGACGGAGCATGCGACGCAGCGCGCCTTCGTGCATACCCATGTCTGGCGGCCGCATGACCTGGTGATGTGGGACAACCGGGTGACGATGCACCGCGCGCGGCGCGCGCCGCCGGACCAGGTGCGGGACCTGCACCGCACGACGGTGGCGGACGCGGCGCCGACGTTGGAGCAGGCGGCGTGAGTTCCCCACGACGCCGCTCCGCGTCCTCGCGGGGGGCCGGAGGCGCCTGACCGGTTCGGCGGGTGCATCCTGCCACGGCGAAGCCGCGGCAGGGCACCGGGGGGCGGAGAAGCTTGGGCGGTCTGCCAGGGCGGCGCGGGCGAGAGCCCCTTACCCGCTTCGGCTAGGCGCTCCGCGCCAAGCCCCCGCCACCCTCTCCCCCATGCGGGGGGCGAGGGTTGGTGGCGTTCGCATCGGCGTCGCGGGATTCGGCGCAGCGGCAGGTGTCGCCGCAGCGCGTGGCGTCGGGCGCGAGCGGGGCGAGCCAGATCGCGAAGAGGCCGCCGATCGCGGCGCGGCAGACCGGTGGGATGGGTGCCTTCCTGCTCATGGCAGCAGGCTGCGGGCCAGGCAGGGCGCGGACGGGGCCGCGATGCGGCCGGAATGGGGCAGGCGCGCGGCTTACCCGCGCTCGGTCACGCCCGTGGCGAAGCCGTCCACCAGCTCGCGGATACGGGCCGGGTCGGATTGCTCCATGACGCGGCGCGCGAAGCGCGCGCAGTCGCCGATGTCGAGCGCGCGCACCGCCTGCTTCACGCGCGGGATGGCGCTGGCGTTCATCGACAGGCAGCGGATGCCGAGGCCCAGCAGCAGCGGCACCAGCCGCGGATTGCCCGCCATCTCGCCGCAGATCGAGACCGGCATGCGCAGCCGCAGCGCCGCCTCCGTGCTGAACTGCACGAGCCGCAGCACGGCCGGGTGCAGAGGATCGTACAGATGCGCGACCTCGGCGTCGCCGCGGTCCACCGCCAGCGTGTACATGGCGAGGTCGTTGGTGCCGATGGCGAAGAAATCGGCCTCGAGCGCGATGGCGTCGGCGGCGAGCGCCGCCCCCGGCGTCTCGATCATCGCGCCGAGCTCGGGGAGCTTCTCGGGCAGCTTCTCGCCACGGCGCCGCAGGCGCTTGGCGACGCGCTCGTAGATGTCGCGCGCGGCCTTCACCTCCTCCGGCACGGTGACCATCGGCAGCATCACACGCACCGCGCCCTCCGGCGCGGTTCCGGCGACGCGGAGGATGGCGGCGAACTGCGCCTCCAGCAGCTCGGGGCGCTTCAGCAGCATGCGGATGCCGCGCAGGCCGAGCGCCGGGTTGGGCGAGATGTGGCTCGGCTCCACGCCCTCGGCCAGCGCCTCCATGTCCTTCTCGCCGCCCCAGTCGAGCACGCGGATGGTCACGGGGTCGCCGTTCATCGCCTCGATGATCGGCGCATAGGCGGCGACCTGGTCGTCCTCGTCCGGCAGGTCCTCGCGGTTCATGAAGAGGAACTCGGAGCGCAGCAGGCCGATGCCCTGCGCGCCGGCCTGCGCGATCAGCGGAAGCTCCGCCGGGATCTCCATGTTGGCGACGAGCTCGACATGCTCGCCATCCGTGGTGACAGAGGGCAGGCGGCGCAGCTTGCCGAGGCGCTGGCGCTCCCGCGCATAGGCCGCGAGCTGGTCCTTCGCCTGGGCGAGCGTGGCAGGGGTGGGGTGCAGTGCGACGGTGCCGGCGGCGCCGTCGAGCACCGCCTGGTCGCCGCGCCGGGCCGCTTCCGTCAGGCCGGGCGCGCCGAGCACGGCGGGGATGCCCAGCGCACGCAGCATGATGGCGGTGTGGCCGTCGGCGCCGCCTTCTTCCGTCGCGACGCCGGCGATGCGCGCGGGGTCGAGCAGCGCGGCGTCGGCGGGCGTCAGCTCCTCGGCGACGAGGATCGCGCCCTCCGGCACCTCCTTGAAGGAGCGGAAGCCGGATTGCGTCAGGTTGCGCGTCAGGCGGCGGGCGATCTCGCGCACCTCGCCGGCGCGGCGGCGCAGGCCCGCCTTGTCGTCGTCCTTGGCAGCGAGGATGACCTCCGCGATCGCCTCCGCTTCGTCCAGCACGGCGGTCTCGGCGGCGAGCAGCTCGTGCTCGATCCGCTTGCGCGCACCACGGATCAGGCGGCTGTCGGCAAGCATCAGCGCATAGGCGTCGAGCAACGGCTCGAGCTCCTCCTGCGCCTCCTCAGGCAGCACCGACAGGCGGGTCTTGAGCTTGGTGACCTGCTTCTTCGACGCCGTGACGGCCGCGGCGAGGCGACCCTTCTCGTTCTCGACGGCGGTGGCGGCGATGGCGCGGCGCGGCGCCTCGGCGGGCGGCTCGGTGGTGTCGAAGACGGCGCCGATGGCGATCCCCGGGGCGACGGGGATGCCCTTGATCAGGACTTCCCTGGCGCGGCGCGGCGCGCGCCGGCCGGCCTCCGCTGCCGGGCGCGGATCGGCCTTCGGGTCGGGACGGTCGGGCTTGTCAATCTTCATGGAAGCCGGCCTCGATCAGGCCGGCGACCGCTTCCAGGGCTTCCTTGGCGTCCCAGCCTTCGGCTTCGACCGTCACTTCGCTGCCCTGGCCGGCGCCGAGCATCATCAGCCCCATGATGGAGCAGGCCGGCACCGTCTGGCCATGGCGCGAGACGTTGATGCAGGCCGAGAAGCGCTCCGCGACCGCGACCAGCTTGGCGGCGGCGCGGGCGTGCAGGCCGCGGCTGTTGGTGATCCGCAGCGTGCGCTTCATCACCATCCCCCCGGAGGCGTCGCAGCCGCAGGGGCCCGCGGCGGGGCCGGTCGGGAGCGCTGCGGCTGCGGGAACGGCCGCCTTGGTCTCGCCGGCGTCGTCGGGCCATTCGTTCATCAGGCGCTCCCGCTGCCCGCCTTGACCCTGGGACGCGGAGCGACGGCCTCGGCCGGCAGCACGGGCGTGCCGTTGGCCCCGGGCTGCTCCGGCATCTCGGTCGAGCAGGCGATGTACTTGCGGCCGGCGGCGGTGGCGTGGGCCACCGCTTCGGCCAGCGGCTCGGTGCCGCGGATCTTGGCGAGCTTGACGAGCAGCGGCAGATTCACGCCGCCGATCACCTCCACCTTGCGCTGGTCGCAGAGCTGGAAGGCGAGGTTTGACGGCGTGCCGCCGAGGATGTCGGTGAGCACGACGACGCCGTCGCCCGCATCCACCTCCCCGATCGCGTCGCGGATGTCGTCGCGCCGCGTGTCGAGCTTGTCGTCGGGGAAGATGCAGACGGTCGCTACGCCGGCCTGGGGGCCGACGACATGCTCCATCGCCGCGCGCAACTCGTCGGCGAGGCGGCCGTGCGTGACCAGGACGAGGCCGATCATCGGGGGACAGTCATGGTGAAGGTGCCAGGGCCTCCCGCCCCGCAAGGGATGCACCCGCCGCGGCGGCGGATGCGAGTTCGCGGTGGATCACATCCGCCCGCCAACCACCCGCCGCCAGATGGGCAGACAGGCGTTCCGCCACAAGGACCGACCGGTGCTTCCCACCGGTGCAGCCGATCGCGACGGTGAGGTATTTCTTCCCCTCCGCCGCGTAGCGCGGCAGCAGCAGGTCCAGCAGGCCTGTCATGCGTGTCCAGAAGGGAACGAATCCGGGATCTCCCTCGACGAAGGCGGCGACCGGGGCGTCGCGGCCGGTCAGCGGTCGCAGCGCCGGGTCGTAATGCGGGTTTCGCAGAAAGCGCATGTCGAGGACGAGGTCTGCCTCCCGCGGGAGGCCCTTCGGATAGGCGAAGGAGATGACCGTGATGTCGAGCCCTGCCGCGCCGGCGGGGCGGAAGCGGGATTCGATCAGCCGGCGCAGGTCGGGCAGCGGCAGCTCGGAGGTGTCCACCAGCAGGCCCGCGGCCTCGCGCAGCGGGGCGAGCAGCGCAGCTTCGCGCGCGATCCCCTCGGACACGCGGGAGCCGAGCGGGCCGCCGGGCGCGAGGGGATGGCGCCGGCGCGTCTCCGAGAAGCGGCGCAGCAGCACCGGCTCCTCCGCGGTCGCGAAGACCAGGGTTATGGCGATGTCGGGGCGGCCCCGCAGCCGCTCGATCGCGCCGAGGACCTCGGCGGCGTCGAAGCCGCGCGAGCGGGCATCGACGCCGATCGCCAGCGGCGAGCCGCCATCGGCGACGAGGTCGGCCAGGATGGTGAGCGGCGGGTTGTCCACCGTCTCGAAGCCGAGATCCTCGAGCGTGCGCAGGATGGAGGCCTTGCCGGCCCCCGACATCCCGGTGACGAGCACCACAGGGCGCGGCTCGGCCGCGGGCGCGTCGGTCATGCCGCGAAGGCCCCGGCGAGGCAGGTCGCGCGGCCCCGCGCGGCATCGAGCGCGATCGCGACCTTGTCGGGCGCGGCCGCCTCGTGCCCGGCCAGCGCGATGCGGGGCAGGGCATGGCCGGCGGCGTCGAAGCGGCGGGGCTCCGGCAGGCGGGGCGGCGCGTCGCCGGGCGGCAGCAGGTCCACCACCAGCCGCAGCGCGGCGGGGGCGGCGACCGGCAGGTCGCGGAACAGGCCGACGCCGCGCACCTCGAGCATGCCGCGCAGGGCCTCCGGCGGCGTCGCGATCAGTTGCGCTCCCGTGTCGGAGAGGTCCACCTGGTCGTCGGCGACGAGCGACCACCCGCGGCCGATGAGGCGCAGCACCAGTTCGGACTTCCCGGCCCCGGAGGGACCCAGGAACAGCACCCCATCGCCGCCGAGGGCGGCGCAGGAGGCATGGAGCGGCATCCGGTTCGGACCCCAAGCCAAAGGCGGGGGACCATGGCAGAAACGAGGCAGGGGGTGAAGTGTTGCCGTTGCGCACGCGAATGATCGTGCCGGCGCAATGGGCGGAGGGCGCGCCGGGCCTGGGCGGGGCATGACGGCCGCGAAGGAGACAGCGCCATGACCCGCTTCCGCTGCATCGCCATGCCGACCGAGGTCGCGGCCCGCTGGCGCGCGACCGGCCAGGACGACCGCGGCAACGCGCTGGTCCGCCGCCGCGTCGAGCGGACCCCGGGCGGTGCGACCTTCCCGTGCCGACACTGCCTGCAGGACGGGCGCGAGGGGGAGACGATGCTGCTCGGCAGCTTCGACCTGACGCGGCCGCTCGGCATCTACTGGATCCCGAGCCCCGTCTTCCTCCATGCGCGGGACTGCCCGCGCTTCGAGGCGCAGGACGTCGTCGCGCCGACGGCGACGGGACCGGATAGGATCGTGTCGGTGCGGAGCTACGACGCGGCCGGGATGTGCCTCTACGACCTCGGCGAGGTCTGCCGTGGGCCGGAGGTGGAGGCGCCGCTGCGCCGCGCGCTGGGCGATCCGCGCACCGCCTTCGCGAACATCCACACGGCGCGGCCGGGCTGCTGGCTGGCCGCGGCCGAACGGATGGATTGAAGCCTCCGCGGAGCGGCCGATCGCGGCCGGCGGAGTTGCCCTGACCCGCCGCGGCTGGCAGCGTCCCGCGCCATGACGACACCCAGCCGAGCCGAGATCGAAGCCGCCGCCGCGCGCATCGCGCCGCATCTCCGCCGCACGCCGGTGATGCGGATGGCGGGTCGCGACCTCGGGCTCGACATCCCGCTGATCCTGAAGCTCGAGCTGCTGCAGGCGACCGGCAGCTTCAAGCCGCGCGGCGCCTTCAACCGCATGCTGTCGGCGACGCTGCCGGCGGCGGGCGTCGTCACCGCCTCGGGCGGCAACCATGGCGCGGCGGTGGCCTATGCGGCGCGCGCGCTCGGCGTGCGGGCGGAGGTGTTCTGCCCCACCATCACCGGGCCGGCGAAGACCTCGCGCATCGAGGGCTACGGCGCGACGCTGCACCGGATCGGCGCGGCTTACGACGAGGCGCGCGAGGCCAGCGAGGCGCGCGCGGCGGAGACCGGCGCGCTGATGGTGCATGCCTATGACCAGGCGGAGGTGCTGGCCGGCCAAGGCACGGTGGCGCGCGAGATCGAGGCCGAGGCGCCGGAGGCGACGCATGTGCTGGTGGCGACCGGCGGCGGCGGGCTGATCGGCGGCATCGCCGCCTGGTATGCCGGCACCTCGACTCAGGTGATCAGCGTCGAGCCGGCCAGCTGCCCGACGCTGCACGATGCGCTGCGGGCGGGGCGCCCGGTGCCCTCGCCGGTCGGCGGCGTCGCGGCGGACAGCCTCGGCCCGCGGCAGGTGGGCACGCTGATGTTCGAGGTGGCGAGGCACCACGTCGCGGCGGCGGTGCTGGTGAGCGACGAGGCGATCCGCGACGCGCAGCGGCGGATCTGGGGGGCGTTGCGGCTGGTGGCCGAGCCGGGCGGCGCGGCGGCGCTGGCGGCGCTGACCTCCGGCGCCTGGACGCCACCGCCGGGCGCGCGCGTCGCCGTGGTGCTGTGCGGCGCGAACACCGATCCGGCGACGGTCGTGTAGCGGGCGGCGGCGCCCGGTCAGGTCCGCGTGCGCCGGAGCAGCTCGCGCGCGATGCCGGCGTCGCGGTCGTAGAAATCGGGGCGGAACTGCAGCGTCCCGTCGGTCGCCGCGAAGGCCGTCTGGTAGAGCACGAAGACCGGCACCGGCGCTGGCAGCGGCTTGCGCCTGGTGCCGCCCGCCGCGATCGCCTCCTGGATCGCGCCGAGCGGCGTCTTCATCAGCAGGGAGGCGAGCTCGAGCGGCTTCTCCACCCGGATGCAGCCATTGCTGATGCGGCGGTTCTCGCGGCCGAAGGCTGCCTTGTCCGGCGTGTCGTGGAGATAGACGTCGAAGCGGTTCGGCATCTCGAACATGATCAGGCCGAGGCCCGATTCGGGGCCTGGCGCCTGTTCCGCCTCGCCGTTCGGCAGCAGGACGATGTTGTGCCGCGCGAGATAGCCGGGCTCGCGCGCCAGGCGCGGCAGGATGTCCGCCTCCACGATGTCGCGCGGAATGACCCAGGGCGGGTTCAGGAGGCTCGATTCGATCCGGGTGAGGAACTCCGGGCTCTGCTTGCGCTCGACCACGTCGCCCACGACGACGCGCGTCGTGAAGACCGGCCGGTCGTCGCGGAACAGCGCGAGGCGCTGGTCGGCGACGTTCACCCAGACGCGGTCCGCCGGAAGCCGCCGCGGCAGCCAGCGCTGGCGCTCGAGGTTCACCTCGATCGCGAGCCGGCGGCCGGCATTCGCGGCCGCCGCCCGGCCGCCGCCGAGCGGCTCGCCCGCCCGCACCCGCGCGAGGTCCTGGCGCAGCGCGAGATAGTCGGTCGTCGAGGGCGCGAGCGATTCGATCGCGCCGACCGGATCGGGTCGGTCGAGCACGGCGTCGAGCACCGCCGCCACATCCACCCGGTCGGGCACCAGCGCCTCGCTGTCACGGCGGCTCGCGACCGGCACGGCGCCGAAGGCCAGCGCCTCGGCATAGGCGAGGACGGCGTGCGACAGCAGCAATTCGCGGCGCAGCGGCGGGAAGCCCGCCCGGCGGCGCAGCAGGTCGCCACCGAACAGGGCGGGATCGAGGCCGTGATCGCCGGCGCGCAGCACGGCTCCTGCCAGCGCCTCGGCCTCCGCGCGCCTTGTCGCCCAGACCGGCTCGAAGCCGCGACGCGCGTAGAAGCGGCGGAGCAGCGCGCCATCCAGCCGTTCGCCGGCCACCACCGGATCGAAGCCGTCGCGCAGCAGGGTCAGCTCGTCCTCGGGCCGCGGCGCGCGCGGTGGGGGTGGCTCCGGTGCCGGGGTGGCGCAGCCGGCCAGCGTCCAGGCGGAGGCGAGGGCGAGCGCGCCGGTGCCCATGGCGGCGCGGCGCGAGACAGGCGACGTGGCCTCCATCGAGTCCCCGCGCTTCGGATCAGGCCTGCAACCCGCCACCCGCACCCTTTCCACTCCTCATCGTGCCGTTGGCGCGACCGGACGTTTGACTTCCGGACGAAACTTACCGTTGAATTGTTACGTGTCGATCCCTGACACCCGTATGGAGAACCCGATGTCCGCCGTTTCCAAGCTGGTGACCCGTCATGGGCTGGTCCGCAATGCGGCCATGTTCGCGGTCCTGGCCCCCGTCCTGATGCTCGCCGCCTGCGCGCAGGACCCGCCGCCCCCGCCGGCGCCCGCCCAGGTTGCCCCGGCGCCCGCCCCGGCCCCGGCCCCCGCCCCGGCGCCGCGCGCGCGCGGCTGACGCGGGCGCCGACCGGCCGCACCCGGCCGGTCGTTGCCCGAGTGCCGGGCCTGCCCAGCGACTTCGCCCTGCCCGGGCTTTCGATCCCGGGCAGGGCGCGGCCCGGCTTTCGCGCCCGTCACCCGATCACCTCATCAGCGCGCGCGAGGAGCGCCGCCGGGATCTCGACACCGGCCTGCCGCGCGACCGCACGATCCACGACCAGTTCGGGCTGCGCGACCGTCTCGACCGCGATGTCGCCCGGCCGTTCCCCCTTCAGGACCCGGCCCACCAGCACCGCAGCGCGACAAGCCGCCGCGCCGAGCCGCGTGCCGTAGGCGAGCATCGGGCCGTGCCGCAGGCCGTCGCGGAAGAAGAGGTGCGGCAGACCGGCCGCGACCGCGCGCGCCACGATGGCGCGGCCATGGATGTTGCAGAAGGGGACCTCGAGCACGAGCAGCGCCCGCGCGCCGGCCTCGCGGAAGCCGGCGAAGGCCGAGTCGAGGCCGGCCGGATCGCGCAGCAGGGCGAGATGCGCCGCCACGCCCTCCGCCTCCGCCGCGGCGAGGTTGGCGCGGGCGAGCGCATCCGGCACGTCCGCATCGCCGAGGATGGCGAGCCGCGCCAGCCCCGGCACGAGTTGCTTCAGCAGGCCGATCTGCGCCCGCGCCTGCGCCGGGTCGAAGTTGGTGACTCCGGTGACGAGGCCGCCGGGTCGCCGCGCCTCCGGCACCAGGCCGGCCGCGACGGGGTCGAGCACCACGGTGAAGACGAGCGGGATGCCGTCGGCGACCGGCTGCAGCACCCGTAGCGCGACGGCGCCGATCACCGCGATCGCGGCGGGGCGCAACGCCGCGAGCTCCGCGGCGAGCGAGGGCAGGCGGGCCGGGTCGGTCGTGAAGCGCGCTTCGAGCCGGAGGTCGTGGCCCTCGACCAGCCCCGCCTCGCGCAGCCCCTGCCGGAAGCCGGCGAAGCTGGCATGCGAGGCGTCCCCCATGAAGAAGACGCCGATGGCGGGCGGTGCCGGAGGGGCCGTTTCGGGCATCGGGACGCTTCCCCGCGAGGGCGGAGGCCGATGCTATCGCCCGCCGCCCTCCGGGCCAATCGCCGCCGCCGGCCGCGCCCGGCGCCCCGGCGGGCTCAATGCCCGCCGAGGACGAGCGCCCTGAAGGGCAGCAGCAGCACCTGGATGCGCAGCAGCATCGCGTGGACGAAGCCGACCGCGTCCACCGCGTGGAGGGCGAGGTAGCGCCCGGTGCCGATGCCGGGCTGCGCCAGCGTCTCGTGGTTCGAGGTGTAGGCATTGGCGACGCAGCTGCTGCCGGGCACCACCCCGTCGAGCCCGCCGGCATGGAGCGGCTCCATCACCACCAGCACCGTGCCTGGGATGCGGAACTGCTGCAGGTCGAGCAGCTGGTCGGAGCTGCGCAGCTGCCCCGTCGCGATGAAGCCCTGCACATGCGTGACCACCATCGGGATGACGGTCCAGGGCAGCGAGGCGCAGCTCGCTTCCGCGATCATGCCGGGGCGCATCACCTGCGCCTCGATCTGGCCGAAGCCGGCGGCGAGCACCGGGCGCAGCACGCCGCGATCCTCCGGCACCAGCACGCCGGCGGGGCGGGCGAGCGGGTTCACCACGTCGCCCACCTGCAGCACGAACTGCTCGACGCGCCCCGTCACGCCGGCGCGCACCACGGTCTTGTCGAGCGCGGCCTGGGCCTGGGCGAGCGCGGCTTCCGCGCTGGCGCGCTGGGCGGGGAGCTGCTCGGCGATGCGCGCCTCGACCGCCGCCTTCGAGGCCTCCGCCGCGGCGACCCCGGCCTCGCGCGAGCGCACGAGGATGCCGAGACGCTCGGCCTCGCGCCGCGACACCACGTCGGTGCGCGCGAGCTGCGACTTCGTCTCGAACTCGTCGAGCGCCTGCTGCAGGCTCCACTGCGCCTCGAGCAGCCGCGCATTCGACTGGGCGAGGTCGGCGCGGGCGAGCGCGAAGGCGGCGTCCACCTCCGCCACCGCGCGGCGCGCGGCCTCGACCGCGGTGCGCTGGCTGGCGTCGTCGAGGCGGAAGATCGGCTGGCCGGCCTCGACGCGCTCGCTGCCGCGGACGTGGATCTCGGCGACGCGCCCGATCCCCTCCGGCACGATCGGCACGGTGCGGTAGACGGCGGTGACGTAGGTGGTGGCGGGGTGGAAGTAGAAGACGAGGGTGATGAGGCTCACGGTCAGGATGAGGCAGAGCACGATGCCCCAGCGCAGTTCGAACCAGACGGAGAACAGCGTGATCTCCCGCCCGATGCGCTTGCCCTGGGCGTAGCGGCGGAAGAGGTAGTCCGGCAGGACGGTGACGAGGGCGCAGAGCAGGAGTTCGAGCATCGCTCAGCCCTCCCGCCGCTCGGGCGCTTGTGGCGCATCGGGTGGGCTCGCCGGCAGGTCTGGCACGGCCAGCGTGTCGCCGGTGCCGGGCGGCAGGCCGGCGAGCCTCTCGGCGGAGCCCGCGATGCGGCGCATCGGCGTCGCGAAGTCGGGGATGTCCACGAGCGCCAGCAGCAGGCCGGCGACCCAGAAGGCGTGGATGTGGGTGAAGAGCGCGAGCAGGCCGAGCACGGCGACGATCTGGAACTGCAGCTTGTGGGTGCGATGCGCCATGCGCTCCGGCAGCGTGTGCAGGCGCAGGAAGATAAGGCCGAAGGCGACCACCGCGCCGAGCAGGAACACGCCGGCACCGACGAGAACGGGATCCGATCCGTCGGCGCCGGGCAGGAAGAAGGGAAGGTGATGCGGCGCGGCAGGATGCAGCTGGGCGGACAACGGCGCGGTTCCGAGAGGACGTGTCGGAAAACGCTACCGGCCCGGTTCGGCGATGACAACGTGCGCGGCGTCAGACCAGCCCCTTCATCAGCAGCAGCCCCCAGGCGGCGACGCTGACGTCGTCCCTGATCTCGTCCTCGCGGAACATGCGGTCGACCTCCGCGCGCGGGATGCGGCGGCTGATCAGGTCCTGCTCCTCCTGCTCCGGTCGTGCGGCGCCCTGGGTCAGGCCGGTGGCGAGGAAGATGCGGTAGCCCTGGCGCATCGTGCCGTAGGAGCACCAGAGGAAGCCGGCATCCGTCAGCGTCGCGGCGACCAGGCCGGTTTCCTCCGCCAGCTCGTGCTCGGCCGCGAGGCGCAGGTCGGCATCGGGGCCGCCCCACATGCCCTGGCACAGCTCCCAGAAGCGGGCGCCGACCGGGTAGCGGTACTGCTGCACGAGCGTGACCGAGCCGTCCTCGTGCACCGGCACGACGACGACGAAGTCGTCCTTCTCGACCACGCCGTAGATGCCGGTGGAGCCGTCGCGGCGGCGGATCGCGTCCTCGCGCACGCGCATCCAGCGGTTCTCGTAGACGATGCGCGAGCCGGTCGCGACGATGTCGGGCGTGTCGTTAGGGGAGTCCATTGGCGTCCTTGATCGCGGCGGCGGCGGCGTGCTCGCCCCGGGCTTCGAGCTGCGCGGCGACGGCGACGCGGTCGGGCAGCGGTCGGTTCTGGCTCTGCTTGCGCTTGCCCGTCCACTCCGCGACCTCGATCGAGACGCCGACCAAGCCCTTGAACATCCGCGCCATGTAGTCGGCCGGCTGCGCATCCATGTCGAAGCCCGGATCGGGCTCGTAGCGGAAGGCGAGCGCGCGCATCTGCCGCACGATCTCCGCCTCGTCCTCGACCAGCGTCGCATGGCCGCGCCCCTGCACGGCGTCGTAGTTCCATGTCGGCACGGCCGGGTGCGCGCCGTACCAGGCGGAGGAGACATAGGCGTGCGGGCCGCGGAACAGCGCGAGGGCCTCCGCCCCCGCGCCCTCGAAGGCGCGCCATTGCGGGTTGGCGCGCGCGAGGTGGCAGAGCAGGCGGTCGGGTGCGCGGCCCTCGCCGGGGATCAGGTGGAAGGGCAGGTGGGAGACGGCCAGCGGTGCGGCGGTGACGAGCGTGCCGAAATCGTTGGCCTCGACGAAGCCGTGGATCCAGTCGCGGTCGTCCACGCGGAAGGCGTGCGGGGTGTACATGTTCCTTTTATGCCCTTGGGCGCCGGGCGCGGCCATCCGGCCGCGTCACGCCGCAGGCGTGCCTTCGGCCATAGGTGCAGGCGTGCCTTCGGCACGACGCTGACGCTCAGGCCACTGTTGCCCTTGCCCCGATGCCGGTCTGCGCAAGACCGGCGGCCCCCCGACGCCCTGCCGTGGCTTTGCCGCGGCAGGATGAACCGCCCAAAGGGATGGAGCGCCCATCCGGGGCCCCGGCAGAGCCGCGAAGCGGTTCTGTGGGGATTGATCAGCCCCGCGCACGCGCGCGCAGCAGCAGCGCCAGCCCGCCGAGCGTCAGCAGGCCGCCCACGATGTCGCTGACATAGAGCCGCTCGCCGAGCAGCGCCCAGCCGAACACGGCGGCCAGCGGCGGCGCGAGAAGCTGCAGCGCGGAGGCGGTCGAGGTCGGCACACGGCGCAGCATGACGAAGTACAGCGCATAGCCGCCGATGCCGACCACGATCATGGACCAGAACAGCCCGCCGAGGGTGAACCAGCTCGCACCCCGCGGCGCCGCCCCTTCCAGCAGCAGCGCGAGGACAAGGCAGAGCAGCGCGGAGACCGCCGTCTGGCCGAGGCTCGCCGCCCACATGTCCACGCGCGCCTTCGCTGGCGCGTAGATCAGCAGCCCGACCGCCTGCGCCGCCGCAGCGCCGATCGCCAGCACGAAGCCCGACGCCTCGGCGGCTTCCAGCCCGTCCAGTGCGCGCAGGAAGCCGAGCAGGGCGACGCCCGACCATCCGATGGCGAGCCCGGCCCAGGCCAGCGGCGGCAGCGGCTTCTTGAGGATGACGCTCTCGCCGGCGGCGATCAGCAGCGGCGTCGTGGCGCAGATCAGCGCGACGAGACCGGTCGGGATGCGCGCCATGGCGAGCCAGGCGAGCGCCAGGTAGCCGCCCATGCCGAACAGGCCGAGCAGCGCGACACGCCCCGCATCCGCCCGCGACGGCAGGCGCGAGCGGAAGGCAAGCGCGATCAGCAGCAGGATCGGCGCGGTGAGGCCGAAGCGGATGGCGAGCGACCAGAGCGGCGGCCATTCCCGCACCACCACGCCCGCGACGGTGAAGGCCGAGGCCCAGATGGCGACGAAGGCGCCGCCGATGAGCAGCCCGCCGCGACCCACCGCTACGCGCCGCGCCGCGCGAGCGCCGCCTCCAGCGTGTTCTCGAGCAGGCAGGCGATGGTCATGGGCCCCACCCCGCCCGGCACCGGCGTGATCGCGTCGGCGTGGCGCGCAGCGGCCGCGAAGGCGACGTCGCCGACCAAGCGCCCATCGGGCAGGCGGTTGATGCCGACATCGATCACCGTGCAGCCCTCGGCGATCCAGTCGCCCTGCACCATCTCCGGCCGGCCGACGGCGGCGACCAGGATCTCGGCGCGGCGGCATTCGGCGGGCAGGTCGCGGGTGCGGGAATGCACCACCGTCACGGTGCAGTCGGCGGCGAGCAGGAGCTGCGCCATCGGCCTGCCCACGATGTTGCTGCGGCCGAGCACGACGGCCCGGGCGCCGGGCAGCGCGCAGCCCGCGGCGCGCAGCAGGTGCATCGCGCCCTTCGGCGTGCAGGGGACCAGCCCCGGCTGGCCGGAGGCGAGGCGCCCGGCGTTCAGCGGGTGGAAGCCGTCCACGTCCTTCTCCGGCGCGACGGCGGAGATGACGCGGTCGGCGCGGATCTGTTGGGGCAGCGGCAGCTGCACGAGGATGCCGTCCACCGCCGGGTCGGCGTTCAGCCGCGCGACGAGGCCGAGCAGGTCGGCTTCCGTCGTCTCCGCCGGCAGATGGACCGTCGCGCTGTCGAAGCCGACCTCGCCGGCCGCCCTGTCCTTGTTGCGCACATAGACGCCCGAGGCCGGGTCGTCGCCGACGCGCACCACGCGCAGGCCTGGCCTGAAGGGCAGCGTGGCGACGCGGGCGGCAATGGCGCGGCGCAGCTCGGCGGCGACGGCCTTGCCGTCGATCAGTCGGGCGGTCATGCGAGGAGGCGTTCCAGGCGGTCGGACAGGAGGGCGGGGTCGCCGGCGATGCGCAGCGTCTTGGCGGTGGAGGCGGCGCCGCGGCGCAGCGCGACGGCGGAGCCGGGCAGGCCGAGCGCATCGGCCACGGCCGCGCAGACGGCGCGGTTGGCGCGCCCGTCCTCGGGCGGCTCGGCCACAGCGACGCGGAGCGCCGCGCCGCCGGGGGCGAGGCCGCCGATGCTGGGCCGCCGCGACCGCGCCTGCACCTTCACCTGCAGCTCGATCCCGTCCGCCGCCGCGCGCCAGGCGCTCAGAAGTAGAGGCCCGAGGTGATCATGTAGCGTCGGACCGCGCCGACGCCGATGGAGACGGCGGTGATCAGCAGCAGCAGGACCAGCGGCGAGAGGTCCACCCCGCCGAGATTGGGCAGGCGGTTGCGGATCGGGCGCAGCGCCGGCTCCGTCACGCGGTAGAGGAAGTCGGCGATCGTCCAGACGATCCGGTTGCGGCCGTCGAGCACGCCGAAGGACATCAGCGTCTGCACGATGGCCGCGAGCAGCACCGCCCACCAGTAGAGGTCGAGCCCCGCCTGCACGAGGAAGAACACGGCGTCGAGCAGCATCGGGCGGGGGGTCCTGGCGGTTCTGGTTGCCGGGGAAGCTAGTGGCCGCCCGGGGGCCGGACAAGGCGCGGCACGGCGGCTTGACGGAGGCCCGCGCCCCGACCATAACCCGCGCCCTCGACCGGTGTGGGGCTGTAGCTCAGTTGGGAGAGCGCGTCGTTCGCAATGACGAGGTCAGGGGTTCGATTCCCCTCAGCTCCACCACCCTCGACTGAAATCAAAGGCTTGGAGTGGGTTCGGCGAGCGCCTGTAACGCAGGATGCTCCACATGGGCCGCCGTGCGGCCTGGCACCTCGTCACCCGGAACCGGCGCGGTTCGCTGCGCACCGGAGTCCCGCTCGACCTCATGCCGAGACTCCGATGCACCGAGATCGTGCGCGCGCTCGGCACTCCTGACCTCCGTGTCGCGCGTGCGATCTCCCTCAAGATCGGCCTGCGCCTCGACCGCCTTTGGCTGACTTTGCGCAACCGCCCCGGCCTGACCCTCGAAGCACTCCGGCAACTCGCTGACGGTTGGCTCCGCCGAGAGACGCGTCGATCGGGCGACGGCGTTGCTCGAGAGCTAGTTGCGCGCACGCAAAGCTGCCGAACCGAAGCCTGCGCCACCGCGCCGACGTGGCCGGTTCTGACCGCGGATGGCCGAGGCTCAGAGCGCCTGCGCATCTGCCTCCCATGCTCCGCGGGAGAAAGCAGCGACCTGACCCCTGCCATCAACGGCCCACAACCCGCTCAGCACGCGTGTCTCGGATAGCCACACGTCGAATTCGGAACCACGCGAGATTGTGCGGCCTGACGCAGCGATCGGCCGGCCCGACGGCGCCGCGGTGGATGTCGAGGGCGGCTACTGGAGCGCCGGCGTCTCCGCCGGGCGGCTGAACCGCTGGCTCCCCGACGGCACGCTCGACCGCGTCGTCGAATTGCCGGTGCTGGCGCCGACCATGCCCTGCTTTGGCGGGCCGGATGGGCGGACGCTTTATGTCACCCGCCTCCGCCCCGCCGGAGCGGCGGAGACGCCGCGCGACGGGGTCCTTCTGACCGTCGATATCGGCATCGCTGGGGCGCCGGTCGGTCGCTTCGCCGACTGACCCGGGGCCGGGCACGGGCCACGCACGGGTGCCTGCTCCCACGCGGATCGTCGCCGACGCCCTCTCAGCAAGATCCCGGATGGAGCGGGCGATGGGAGCCGGACGCAGCGGGAGAGCCGCCTTTCGCAGCCCATGGCTCACGTCACACTCAGCACTCCCATCCCCACCAGCGTCACCATGCGCGCCGCCTGCGCCCAGTGCTGCGGACCGGCATAGTGACCTGCCGCGCGCCAGACGCCGACCGCGGCGACGATGTTGTAGGGCACCGACAGCACGTAGCCGGCGATCAGCGCCGCGATGGGTTGGTCCCGGGCGATGAGGATCAGGAAGGCGAGGCTGGTGGTTACGTTCACGGCCAGGCCACCGGCCACCGCCCAGCTCCAGAAGGCGACCGGCAAGGGCAGCTCGCCGCGCCACAGGCGCATCAGAGCTCCGATGGGGCCTTGGCGTGACAGGTTGATCATTCGGGCGTTCCGGGGCTGGGCCGTTAGCCTGCCCCTATGGCGCGCGTGGCGCCAGCGCGGCACCAGCCGACACGGCCGCCGCTGCCGCGGCTGTCTCGCCATCATTCAAAGAAGGTGGCCGGCCGGCTTGTGTCTTGCACGGGCGAAGAACCGGCCTGAGTAGGCGCGCGACGCGGCGCGAGGCACCTGGCTAGGCACCTGCGGCCCGCCGTCGGGTCGCCGAGGTGCGCATGTGCTCGGGGAGGTGCACCGCTCTTCGGCCGCGCTCGTCTCCGGCTCCGTCCACGGCATGCAGCGCGACGGTCCGGCCAGGCGTCAGCGGGATCTGCAGCACCGCCAGTTCCGCGTTCAGGTCACGCACCAGCAGCGCGAGGATGGCGCCAGCCGCAGCGTAGCCCGCGCGGTCCGTCGGAAGGTCGATGACCACTGGCGTGACGGTGCCGTCCCGCCTGAGCAGGTGCGCCGAGAGCGCGATTGGCGCGCCGTCCGCCGACGTGTCGCGCAGCCCCCGCTCGACGAGGTCGAGAAATCGCTTCGATTTGAGGTTCGGGCGAGTCGCCATCGGACTTCGCGCTCCGGATGCCAAAGCTTCAACTACCCACACCGCCGCGCCGTTCCGGCCGCCATGGCGCGCCGCGTGTTCGCGTCGCCATCCACATTGTCCACAGACTCGGCGCCGTAATGATCTCCGGTGGGCGCTTGCGGGCTGAATCAGGAGCCAGTCCAGGCGGGTAGCGGCGTGAATGGTGCGCGCACGCGAAGTCGCGTCGCGCGCCGGCGCGGCGCGATCGCGTCAGCAAACTTGCCATTTCCGCCCCCGTTCGATCTCCACAACACGCAAGGGCGGGGCTGATGGCACTCCGACCGGCCTGGGAAGGGCATCTTCGTCTGTCGCTCGTCACCTGTCCGGTGCGCCTGTTCAAGGCGGTCGGCGAGGGCGACACAGTGCGCTTCAATCTCCTGCACCGCCAGACGCTGAACCGCGTGAAGCAGGTTTGGAAGGACCCGGAGGATGGCACCGTCGAGCGCAAGGAGCTCGTGCGCGGCTTCCAGGTCGAGCGCGACCGCTACGTCGTGGTCGAGGATGAAGAGCTGAAGGCGCTGAAGCTCGAGAGCACGAAGGTCATCGACATCGAGCGCTTCGTCGAGGCCGCCGAGATCGACCGGCTCTACTGGGACGAGCCCTACTTCCTGGTCCCCGACGGCAAGCCTGCTCAGGACCCCTATGCGGTGATCCGCGAGGCCATGTCGGGGGAGAGCCGCGTCGCACTCGGCCGGCTCGTCATGACCAACCGCGAGCGGATCGTCGCGATCGAGCCGCGCGGCCGAGGCATGCTGCTGAGCACGCTGCACAGCCACGACGAGGTGCGCTCGCAGGAGGAGGCGTTCGAGCCCATCGCCGAGGTGAAGATCGACCGGCGCATGGTCGAGATCGCGAAGCAGATCATCGCCCAGGCGCATGGGCCCTTTGACCCAGCTGAGTTCAATGACCGCTACAAGGAGGCGGTGCGCGCCCTCATCGAGGCGAAGGTCGAGGGCGCGGACGAAGTCGTGCATCGCCCGGCGCCCGGCCCGGCCGAGAGCAATGTCATCGATCTGATGGAAGCGCTGCGCCGCTCCCTGAAGGCCTCGCCAGAGCAGGAACCGAAGAGGGACACGCCGGTGCGCCGCGCAGCAGCGGCGCCTCAGGCTAAACGGGGACCCGCAGCGACCGCCACGGGGGGCGGCAAAGGGGAGGCCCGCTCGCTTCCCCGCAAGGGAGGCTCCCATGCCGCGCGGCGTGCTGTTCGGTGAGCCGGAGATCCTAGGAACGCCGCCCTTCGAGCGTAGGCCAGGAGAGCGCTGCCTGACCTTGCTGCGCGAGCCCTACTCGGACGAGATCGTGCCGGCTGCACTCCGCTGGGGCATGCCGCGGCACGAAGCGCCGCGTAGCCCGACGCTCACGGTTCCGGTCGAGGGCATCCGGGGCAAGCGCCTAGCGCGCAGGCCGCGCTGCCTGGTCCCCGTGGGCGGCTATGTGCAGCCTAGCCTCCGTCGCAGCCGCATTGCGGTCGGCGTTGCCGTCGACCTGCAACTCGCGATCCCGGCGGTCTGGGACAACACGCCCCACGGTCCCGCCTTCGCGGTCCTGACCACGCGGGCCAACGAATTGCTTGAGCTGGCGCACACGCGCATGCCGGTCCTGCTGCCGTCTGCGCTTTGGTCCACCTGGCTCACCAGCGAGCGGCTGAGCGACGCTGATTTTGCGCTGCTTGAGCAGCCGGCGCTCTCGAACTGGTTGAGGGCGACGTCGCGCCCGCGGACACGCCTGCGTCTGACGTCGGCCACGGTGGCGCAGCAGCTGGACCTCTATGCTCCGGGTTCGGAGCTCTGGGACGGGCGGCCGCTCGAACGCCGGATCGAAGACGCACCGGCGGGAGTGCCGACCGATGCCGTGGGGTGAGGGTCCCGGCCATCTGCCGCCGATGCGGCGGACCAGCGGGCAGAACCTCGTCGCCCTGCTCGTGGATGCACATGTCCTGATGCTTGTCGGCGTTGATGACCTGGAGCGTCCTGCGACGAGCGCCGCATGGCACGACCTCGCCGACCTCCTCGGCGACGCTCCGCGAGCTCTCGCGGACCTCTGCCCCGAGCAGCGCCAAGCCCTCGTCCGCAGTCTCGATGGTGCGATCGCGGCGCTGCACGCCCACCGGTTTCGCGTGATTGCCGGAGCCGCGGGAGGCGTGGTCGTCGTCGCGGTGGTGCCTGTCGGTGACAGGCGCGACCTGCGCGCGCTCTTTGCCTCGGCCTGACCGCGATGGTCCGCTTTGTCCGGAGCGGTTTCGCCTTCGACCATCGACGCCGGATCGATGGCGAAGACATTGTGTTCCGCGCAGGCGAGGGCTTCCGCTGGGTGGACCTCGACAGGGGCTACCGCCTGCACTTCGCGCGGCGGCATGGGCTTTGGGTCGTGAAGCGCGCCGGGTCAGGCACGCCGATCGCGAAGGCCCGCACGCTCGATGATGCGTTTCGGGCCGCAAAGCGGCATTTCATGGCGCTGTCGTGACAGCGTCAAACCTCTCGGCCGGGCACCGCACGCGAAGGTGCCGGTCATCTAAAGCCAAGCGCCGCCGCACTGCCGAGCGCCAGATGCGCTGTTCGGGCCGGTTAGTCAGTGCAGGCGAGCATCACGTCCGGCCTCCGTCGCCGGCGGCCGGCTCCGCGGGTGCTGAACCGCCTGTTGCGGGCGCCGCAGGCGGAGCGCCCGCGGCTTCGCGCAACGTGGCTAGAGCTTGCAACATCGTCCGCGCCGTGTCGGCCTCAGCTTCGTCGCGCCGCTCCATTCCGCCGAGACGCTCGACACCCTCCCTGAGGCGGCGCTCGGCTTCGACTTGGGCCGGGTGCCCGGCGACCGTCCGTGGTGCGTTCCGGACGGTGTCCCAGGCCTCACGCGCCGCATCGAGCAACTCCCTTCGCGCCGATGTCTCTGAAGTGGTCCGCGGCGTTGGGCTGCCCGCGGCGGCGAGTCGCTCATGCGCGGAGCGAAGCTTCGCCTCGGCGTCGCGCAGCCTCAGGGCGTAGTCCTGGTTCGTCGCCTCGCCAAACGTGCCGACCGGTCCTGCCGGGGGTGTCTGCGCAAGCGCAGCACCGCACAGATGGCCGAGCAGGATGACCACGAGCACAGCGCAAGATCGCGTCGTCGACATCGGCTCCGCCTCCGACTTACCGAAGCAAAACGACCCCGGCGTGTCGCCGGTTTCAAAGAGAAGCAGGGCTGAGCTGGGCACATTCGCCGCCGAACCGCCGGGCGAGGGGCCTCGCGTTGGCGGACACCGATCAGCCCAGCACCGGCAGCGGGCGCGCCGCGGCTGCATACTCGTTCCAGGCTTTCGACTTCGCCGCACGCGCCGGTGCCGTCGCCACCGTGTGGGCGTGCGGATCGAGCTTCGGGCCGACCTCCGTCCAGGCTAGCGGCATCGACACCGTGGCACCCGGTCGGGCACGCGGTGACCAAGCGGCAACCGCGGTCGAGCCGCGGTCATTCCTGAGATAGTCCAGGAAGATCCGCCCCGCCCTGGCGCGCTTGGCCATCTTCGTCGTGAAGTGCTCCCGCCGGTCGGCTGCCATCACCTCGACCATCGCCCGGCAGAACGCCTTCGCCTCCGCCCAGTCGGCGCGCGGCACCAGCGGCACCACGACATGCAAGCCCTTGCCGCCCGTCGTCTTGCAGAAGGCGCCGAGGCCGAGCCGCTCGAGCCGCTCCTTGAGCTCGCGCGCTGCTTCGACCACGCGGGCGAAGGGCAGCCCCTCGTCGGGGTCCAGGTCGAAGACCAGCCGGTCGGGCCGATCGGGATCGTCGATCCGCGATCCCCAGGGATGGATCTCGAGCACGCCGATCTGCGCGAGGGCCACCAGCGCCTCCGGACGGTCCACGACGAGCACCCCACCCGTCTCGCCGGGCAGATCCACGACACGGATGAGGTGTGACATGCCGCGCATCGGGTGGCGCTGGAAGAAGCGCTGCCCACCGATGCCGTCGGGCGCGCGGATGAGCGACAGCGGCCGCCCGCCGGCATAGGCGAGCAGCGGTGCGGCAACCGCGGTGTAGTAGTCGGCCAGGTCGCGCTTGGTGATGCCGTCGTCCGACCAGAGGGGCTTGTCGGGATTGGTGAGGGTGACACCGCCGGCCGCGGGCTTCACCGAGCGCTGCGCTCGCGCCGGTGCGGGCTGCGCTGCGCCGGTGTCGGGCACGTCCACAGCGCGTGCTGGCTTGTCCTCGCGCACTCCCTTGAAGCTGCCCTGGCGGATCAGCCCGTCCGCGGTCCAGCCGGTATAGTCGATCTCGGCCACGAGCCTCGGCTCGACCCAGACCGTCGCGCGACGCTCTTTCGGCGGCACGCCTGTGGCCGCCGGCTCGTCGCGCCGGAGCGGCTTCAGCAATGCGAGGACCCGCTTCGCCTCGCGTTCGCCGATGCCGGAGCCGACCCGGCCGAGATAGACGAGCTTGCCCCCGCGCCAGGCGCCCAGCAGCAGCGTCATGCGTCCCTTCTCGCCGGTGCCGTGTCCGACCACCACGAACTCGTCGCGGCCTCGGCACTTCGCCTTCACCCAGTCGCCGCCGCGATCACCCGAGCGGTAGAGCGAGGCCGCGCGCTTCGAGACGACCCCCTCGAGGCCGATCCGGCAGGCCGATCGCAGCACCGCCTCGCCGGGCTTGTCGAAGGCCTCGACGGGGCGGACGCCCGGCGGTGCCTTCGCCAGGGTCCGGGCGAGCCGCGCCTTCCGTTCGGTCAGCGGCAGATCGCGCAGATCCTCGCCCCTCAGCGCGAGGAGGTCGAAGGCGAAGTAGACGAGGTCGCCGGTGGCACCCCGCTCGGCCGCCGAGCCGAGCAAAGCGAAGTCGGGATTGCCCGCCTCGTCGAGCGCGCAGAGCTCGCCGTCGAGAACCAGGTCGGGCAGCTGCCCGAGCGCAGCTGCGGTTTCCGGGAAGCGCGACGTCCAGTCCTTCTCATTGCGCGTCATGAGCCGAGCATGACCGCTGGAGACGATCGCGAGGATCCGGTAGCCGTCGAGCTTGATCTCGTGGAGCCAACCCGCGTCCTCCGGCGCGCGGTCGACGAGCTTACAGAGCATCGGCGGAACGAATGCCGCAGGTGCGGCCCTCGGCTTCTCGCGCTTCGCCTGCCCCGCACGTGTCGGCGTGCTGACGGCGAGACGCGGCAGCGCTGCTCTCCCCCCGCTCGGTAGCACGGGCTTTTTGCCCGCGGCGATCGCATCCATCGTCCGTCCGGACACGACGGAGGTCGTCGCCTCCTCGAGGAGGCGCGCTCCCTCGCCCGGCGTTGCCTCCTCGTCCCGGCGCTTGATGAGCAGCCACTGCGGCTGGCGCTCCTTCGGCCCCGGCCGCATGCGCACGAGGTCCCAGCCGCCACGCAAGCGCTCGCCGCGAAGAGTGAGCTTCAGGTTTCCCTTCTCGAGCGCGGCCGCGGCATCGGGGGTCTCCCGGCCCGGCTCCCAGGTGCCGGTGTCCCAGACCATCATCGTCCCGGCGCCGTAACCCTCCCCGATCACGCCCTCGAAGGCGAGGTAATCGAGCGGGTGGTCCTCGGTCTGGACCGCGAGGCGCTTGTCGGCCGGGTCAAGAGACGGCCCGCGCGTGACCGCCCAGCTCCGCAG
>Ga0164290_1000289_pt1 | contig 182218 bp, 162 predicted proteins | sample Micstemetagenome_FD_108782 | JGI IMG/M metagenome (GOLD analysis project Ga0164290, IMG submission 108782) | Contaminated culture microbial community from soil near Moab, Utah, USA - Microcoleus steenstrupii SON62 (Illumina Assembly) | ecosystem: Environmental > Terrestrial > Soil > Soil crust...
AGGGGCAGCGAGACTTGCGAGCTTGCTCGTTAGTCGCAGCGGGGTGGGCTACCGCACCGTCGCTGCCCACCCCCGACCCCTCCCGCAAGCGGGAGGGGAGAGGAACCGTCCGCAACCGGTCGCGTCCAGACATTGGCCGTCCCGGATCAGGTGCGGTCTGACGAAATCAGAGTGACTTTGACAAAGAGGGAAATTGATTCCCTTTTCGTTCTCCTCGCGCTACGCAGGCGCCATGATCGCGAAACTCACCGGACGGCTCGACAGCAGCGGCGCAGGCCATGCGGTGATCGACGTCGGCGGCGTCGGCTATCTGGTCGAGGCGTCGGCGCGCACCCTGGACGCGCTTGGCCCCACCGGCGGCGAGGTCACCATCCACACCGAAATGCTCGTCGGCGAGGATTTCCTGCGCCTCCTGGGCTTTGCCAAGGCCGAGGAACGCGACTGGTTCCGCCTGCTCACCAGCGTCCAGGGCGTCGGCGCCAAGGTCGCGCTCGCGATCCTCTCGGCGCTCGAAGTCGCCGATTTGCAACGCGCGCTCGCGAGCGGCGACAGCGCGATGATCGCGCGCGCGAACGGCGTCGGGCCGAAGCTGGCGCAGCGCATCGCGCACGAGCTGAAGGACAAGGCGGGAACGCTCGGCGGAATCGCAGGCGGCGGCCCTGCCCTGTCGGCCGCCCCCGGCCCGCTTGGTGATGCCGTCGCCGCGCTCACCGGCCTCGGCTTCAAGCCCGGCGAAGCAAGTGCAGCGGTCGCGGCGGCGAACGAGGAACTGGGCGCCGGGGCGGGGCTCGACGCGCTGGTGCGCGCGGCGCTGAAGAAGGCGGCGAAGTGACCGACCTCACCACCCCCATCCGCACCCCCGAGGACGCCGACGCGGCGCTGCGGCCCAGGACGCTTGCCGAGTTCGTCGGCCAGGCGGCGGCGCGCGAGAATCTGCGCATCTTTATCGAGGCGGCGAAGGCGCGCGGCGATGCGCTCGACCATGTGCTTTTCTTCGGCCCGCCGGGGCTGGGCAAGACGACGCTGGCGCAGATCGTCGCGCGCGAGCTTGGCGTCGGCTTCCGTTCGACCAGCGGGCCCGTGATTGCCAAGGCGGGCGACCTTGCCGCGCTGCTCACCAATCTGGAGGACGGCGACGTCCTGTTCATCGACGAGATCCACCGCCTGTCGCCCGCGGTCGAGGAAATCCTTTATCCCGCGATGGAGGACCGCGCGCTCGACATCATGATCGGCGAAGGGCCGTCGGCGCGCTCGGTTCGTATCGACCTGCCTCGATTCACCCTCGTCGGCGCGACGACGCGGCAGGGGCTGCTCACGACACCGCTGCGCGATCGCTTCGGCATTCCGGTGCGATTGAACTTTTACACCCATGCCGAGCTCGAACAGGTGATCGGCCGCGCCGCGCGCCTGTTGTCATTGCCGATCGCGCCCGACGGCGCGCTCGAAATCGCGCGGCGGTCGCGCGGAACGCCGCGCATCGCCGGGCGGCTGCTCCGCCGCGTGCGCGACTTTGCGAGCGTCGCAGGGCACGAGGTCGTCGATGCACGCGCCGCCGATGCGGCGCTCAGCCGCCTCGAAGTGGACGCGCTGGGCCTCGACGCGATGGATCGGCGCTATCTCCTTATGATCGCAGACATTTATCGCGGAGGCCCCGTGGGCGTCGAAACGCTTGCGGCGGGGCTTTCGGAGCCGCGCGACACGATCGAGGATGTGATCGAGCCATATTTGCTGCAAATCGGCCTGATCGCCCGCACCGCGCGCGGGCGGACGCTCAACGCAAGCGCGTGGAAGCATCTGGGGCTCAATCCGCCCGCGGGAGCGCAGGACGGGCTGTTCGACAAATGACTCTGCGCCCCTGCGACGGCAGGGGCACGAAACACGCGGGAATGTAGAGGATTTCCGCCATCATCTCCCACCAAACGGCGCTCATCTGCGACGAGCCGTTTATGAGGGCTTTGCGACGAGTCGAAGCGCGGCTATCGGTCGAAACGATGGTAAATGCCCCACCCCCCTTCGTCCCCGGCGCCTTCGTCGGGACCGAACATCATTATCGGGCGCGTGTCTATTTCGAGGACACCGACCTCAGCGGCATCGTCTATCACGCCAATTATCTGCGCTATATGGAGCGCGCACGATCGGACATGCTGCGCCTCGCGGGCATCGACCAGCGCGCGGCGATGGAGGGCGGCGAAGGCGCGTGGGCGGTCACCGACCTTTCGATCAAATACCGCAGCCCCGCAAAGCTCGACGACGATCTGCTCGTCGTCAGCACCGTCAAAGCCGTGCGCGGCGCGAGCGTGGTGATCGCCCAGCGCATCCTTCGCACAAATGACACGTTAAGCGGCGAGACATTGACCGACGGGCAGGTCACGGCAGCCTTTCTGGCCCCCGGCGGTCGGCCGCGGCGCCAGCCCGCCGACTGGGTGCAGCGCTTCACCGCGATCATGAATGGAGACAATATCCCTTGCTAGACAATATCTCGCTGGCCGCCGATGCGGCCACCCTGTCCCCCGTCGCGCTGTTCCTTCAGGCGGACATCATCGTCAAGGCGGTGATGATCGGCCTGCTCGCCGCCTCCATCTATGTCTGGGCGGTGATCTTTTCCCACGGCCGCGGCGTCGGCAAGCTGATGCGCGCGTCGGAGCGGTTCGAGCGCGATTTCTGGCGCGCCGACAATATCGACCGTTTCTTTGACAAGAATGGCGCCGAGGAACTGCCGAGCGCCAAGGTGCTGAGCGCGGGGATCAGCGAATGGCGCCGCTCGACCAAGGGCAAGCTGATCGACCGCGACGGCACGCGCGAACGGCTGGGCATTGCGATGAACAGCGCGATCGCGGGTGAGGTCGACCGGCTTGCGGAGAAGATCGGCACGCTCGCGACCATCGGTTCGGTCGCGCCCTTCGTCGGGCTGTTCGGCACCGTCTGGGGCATCATGCGCAGCTTCACGGCGATCGCGGCGGAAAACAACAGCAGCCTCGCCGTCGTCGCGCCGGGCATCGCCGAGGCGCTGTTCGCGACCGCGATCGGCCTGTTCGCCGCCATCCCCGCGGTGATCGCCTACAACGCCTTTTCGCAGCGGCTGAACCGGCTCGAATCGCGGCTCGGCCGCTTCGCTGACGGGCTGCACGCGACATTCAGCCGCGAACTGGAGGTCGAGGCCTGATGGCGATGACCGGACCTTCGGGCGCGGGCGCCGGCGCCCGGCGCAGGCGCGGCCATCGCCGCGCGCCGATGTCGGAAATCAACGTCACGCCGCTCGTCGACGTGATGCTCGTGCTGCTGATCATCTTCATGATTACCGCGCCTTTGCTCGCCTCCGCCGTCCCGATCGACCTGCCCGAAAGCCGCGCCAAGCCGGTCGAGACCGAGGAGCAGGAGCCGGTGCAGCTGTCGGTGGGTGCCGACGACACGCTCTATATCGGCGATGAAGTGGTGCCAGAGGCCGAGCTTCCCGCGCGGCTCGACGCGATCGCGCGCGCGAACGAGGGCGAGGACCCGCCGCGCCAGATCATGCTGCGCGCCGACAAGGGGCTCGACTATGGCCGCGTGATGCGCGTGATGGGCGAACTCAACCGCGCCGGGCTGACGCGCATCGCGCTGGTGACGACGGGGGCCGAGGCATCGGAGACCGCCGGGCCGCGCACAACCGATCCGGCGCTCACCGACGGTTCAGATAGCGGGCAATAGGCTGCGACCATGGCCGAGGCAGGCGCAAATCGGGGGAATGAAAGACGCGGCTTTGCCATCGCGGTGGCGGCGCATATCGTCGTCATCGGCCTGCTCTCGGTCCAGTGGACCGCGGGCGAGCGCCGCTTCGACAATCCGCCGATGGAGGTCGACCTGATCGCCGAGACCGCGGTGCAATCGACCGCGCCGGTGATCGCCGATACGCCCCCCGCCGCGCGGCTGGGCGAAGAGGATATGGTCGACATCGCCGCGCCCGATCCGATGCCCGCGCCGCCGCTGCCCGAACCCGTCGTGCGCCCGACGCCCGCACCGACCCCCAAACCGGTCGCGCGCCCCAAGGCGGCGCCGCCGAAACAGCCCCCCGCCGCCAAGAAGGCGCCGCCCAAGGCTTCACCCAAGGCACCCGCCAGCGATCGCGCTGCGCGTCCGACCGGCCGCCTCGACGGCATCGCCGAGGGTCTGTCGAAATCGCAGCCCAAATCGCCATCGAGCAAGGGAGCCCCCGCCGCCGCAACCGCGGCCGAAGTGCGCCGGTCGATCGACGTCAGCATCAAGGCCGCGGTCGCCCCCCGCTGGAACGGCTGCCGCGTGTCGGGGGTCGATGTCGATCAGCTCAAGACCGTCGTGAAGTTCCGCCTGACCCAATCGGGCGCGCTTGCGGGCTTTACCAGCGTCACCACGACCGGCGAGAATGACAGCAACCGTTTCCAGGTCCAGCGGCACCAGGAATGCGCCAAACGCGCGGTCGAACTTGCCGCGCCCTTCGACCTGCCCGAAGAAAATTACGACTTCTGGCAGAATTACACGCTCGATTTCATCAAGAGGTAAGCACCATGTTCCTCCGCCCGATCAGCCTGTCACTCGCCCTGCTGCTCACCAGCGCGCCGACGCTGGCGCAACAGACTGCGCCGACGCCGCCCGCGGTAACGCAGACCGAACCGCGCGAGACGATCGAGGGCACGCTGTCGCAGGAACGCACCGTCGTCGGCATCCCGCCCTTCGCCACCGCGTCGGTTCAGACCGTCGCAGGGCTGCGCACCGACGCTCTCGGCCGCCAGCTTGCCGACGTCATCGCCGCCGACCTTGAACGCAGCGGCCTGTTTGAACCGATCGGCCCGAACGGCGTCCGCGCGATCACCCGCGCCGAGGTGCAGGCGCCGCGCTTTGCCGAATGGCAGGCGCGCGGCGCCGAAAATGTCGTCCACGGCTTCGTCGATGCCGGGTCGAACGGCAGCCTGATCGTCGGCTGTTACCTTTATGATACCGCGCTGGGCAGCGAGCTGGTGCGCAAGGGGTTCGAGATTCAGCCCGCCGACTGGCGCCGCGCCGCGCATAAATGCGCCGACGCCATCTATTCGCGCCTGTCGGGCGAAGCGCCCTTCTTCGACAGCCGCGTCGCCTATATCGCCGAAAGCGGGCCCAAGGGGAACCGCATCAAGCGGCTCGCGATCATGGATTCGGATGGCGGCAACCACCGCTTCATCACCAACGGCCAGGCGCTCGCGATCAGCCCGCGTTTCTCGCCCGATTACAAGAAGATCGTCTACGTCTCCTACCTCAACAACCGCGTCCGCGTGTTCATCTATGACGTCGCGTCGGGGACGCAGAAGCTGGTGACCGAAAGCGCGAACGCCACCTTCGCGCCGCGCTGGTCGCCCGACGGGACGCAGATTCTCTATTCGATGGCGGTCGGCGGCAACACCGACATCTATCGCATTTCGGCGAACGGCGGCACGCCGGTGCGGCTCACCACCGCGCCGGGCATCGACGTCGGCGGCAGCTTCTCGCCCGACGGGCGCAAGATCGTCTTTGAAAGCGATCGGTCGGGCAGTCAGCAGCTTTATGTGATGAACATCGACGGATCGAACCAGCAGCGGATCAGTTTTGGCGGCGGACGCTATGCCACCCCCGAATGGTCGCCGCGCGGCGACCTCATTGCCTTCACCCGCATGGGCGGCGGCGAGTTCCGCATCGGCGTGATGACGCCATCGGGCGGCGGGGTACGGATGCTGACGAACAGCTGGCAGGACGAGGCGCCGACCTGGTCGCCGAACGGCCGCGTCATCCAGTTCTTTCGCACCACGCCGGGGCGCGAGGGCAAGTCGAGCCTGTGGCAGGTCGACCTGACCGGCGTGAACCTGCGCCGCCTGCCGACCCCGCAGGACGGATCAGACCCCAGCTGGGGCCCGGTGCTGCCTTGACAAACACGGAACCAAAGGGCCTCCATCGGGTTCAACACTCGCGTCGCGACCGCGCGGAAATGCGCGCTCGAAGGTTTTTCTCCACCAGAACAAGAGGACAGAAGACATGACGATACGCAAAAGCACCGCGATGATCGCGGCGATCACCATGCTTGCTGTTGGCGCCTGCGCAAAAAAGGCCCCGGACACGCTGCCCCCCGCGCCCGAAGGCACCGGGACCGATACGGGCGTCGACACGGGCACCGGCGTCGTTCCGGGATCGCAGGAAGACTTCGTCGCCAATGTCACCTCCGACCGCATCTTTTTCGATTTCGACCAATATAATGTCGATGCGCAGGATCAGGCGACGCTGCAAAGCCAGGCGCAGTGGCTGCAGCGCAATCCTGCCGTCCGCGTCACGCTGGAGGGCCACGCCGACGAACGCGGCACGCGCGATTATAATATCGCACTCGGCGAGCGCCGCGCCAATGCCGCGAAAAACTATCTCGCCTCGCTCGGCATCGATCCGTCGCGCATCAGCGTCATCAGCTACGGCAAGGAACGCCCGGCGGCGATCGGCTCGACCGAAGAAGCCTGGGCGCAGAATCGCCGTGCGGTGACCGTCGTCATCGGGCAATAAACGGCCACACAGGCACCGCGACAAAGGCCGCGCCGCACAAAAATGCACCGAAGGGGACTCGCCGCTCGCCGAGCGGCGAGCCCCCTTTTCGCTGGACGACGAGCGCCCAGACGATCCCGCCAAGGCTGGCAAGCAGCAGCATCAGCGGCAAGGCCTGCCAGCCGAGCCACGCGCCGGTCGCCGCGACGAGTTTGGGGTCGCCGCCGCCCATGCCGTCCCGTCCGCGCGCACGCGCGTAAAGCCACGCGAGCAGCGCCAGCGCGCCACCGCCCACCAGCGCGCCGACCCAGCGATCGGCCAGCGACGTGCCGAGCATCGGTCCCGCCAGCAACACCCCCGTCACCGCCAGCAACAGCGTCAGCCGGTCGGGCAGCCAGAAATGCCGCGCATCGAGCAGCGCGAGCGGCAGCAGCAGCCAGCCGAACAACGCCCAGAGCCAGCCCGCCGTGCCGGGCAACAGCGCCAGCGCCGCCGCACCGATCAGCGCCGATGCCAGCTCGACCCGGCCATGAAAGGGGTTGATCCTCGCCCCGCACGTCCGGCACCGCCCGCGCGACAACAGCGCCGACAGGATCGGCACCAGATCGCGCACGCCGAGCGCCCGTCCGCAACCGTCGCACTGCGAGCGCCCGAGCAGCGAGCGCCCCTCAGGCCAACGCAGCACCAGCGTCGCGATAAAACTGCCCAGCAGCAGCCCGATCAGCCCGGCCAGCAGGATGCCCGTGCCGAAGGGCAAGGCATCGAGGATCGTCACGTCAGAACCGGCCCGAGGTCGCCAGCACGAACCCGCCCGGCCCGGCGCGGAAGCCCAGCGCCGCGAGTGCCGCGGCCATCGCGGGATCGCGGTCGACATTGATCGCCAGCCGCGCACGCCACGCGCCGCCGCCGTCGAAGCCGAGCGTCAGCCGTTCCATCCCCGACTGGCTGGCGAGCGCCGCCTCGGCGCGCCCCTTCGCGCAGCGCAGCGGCCCGGAAAGACCGCGCGACAGGTCGAGCCCCGCGATCGGCGCGGCGACCATCAGCTGAATCCGCCCGCTCGCGCGCGCGCATTTGCCCGCATCGTCGAACCGCACTGTCGCACCCTCGAAGCGGATCGTATCGACCGGGATCAGGCCCAGCCCGCCCGCCATAGCGCTCGTCCCGCTGACGTCCGATATGCCGCGCGGACTGCTGCCGTGCAGCCTTCCTGCGAGCGCGCCGAGCCGGTCGTCGCTGCGTTCGAAGGCGAGTTCGGTTTCGCCGGTGAGCAAGGCCAGCGGCGACAGGCTGGCGCGCACTGTGCCGAGCGGCAGCGCGCCGAGCCGCGCGTCGACCAGCTCGGCCGACCACACCGACCCGCGCACCGCGCGCGCCGACACGCCGGCATCATCCGCGCCCGACCAGCCGAGCGCGAGGCGCATCGGAAAGGTCGCGACAAGCAGGACGAGCGCAAGCAGCGCCGCCGCGACGATCCAGCGCCGCCGCGCGCTCATCGTCCGCCCTTTCGGAGTTCCGCCGTCATCCCGACGGTGCCGTCGGCGGCGGGGGTGATCGTCAGTTGGTCGATGATGAAGCCCTGCGCTTCGAGCGCGGCGAGCCAGTCGGTGAGCACCGGCGCCTTCGCTGTCGCGATCGCAATCGTCGCCTGATTGGCGCCGCGTGCTTCGTTGCGGTCGAGCGTCAGCCCGATCTCGCCCGCCGACTGCTGAAGAAACTGGTCGATGGCGCCCGCGTCGACGCCCGCCGCGACCGATTTCGCGGGCCGCGCGCCGAGCAACGCGACCTTCGCCGCAACGCGCCCCTCGCGCTCGATCGCGGCACGGTGGCGGCTTTCCAGGTCGATGAAGGCGGCCACCGCGGGCCGCGCGATTCCCCAACCGAGCACGCCCAGCGCCAGCACCGCGGCGATGCCGACCAGCCAGCGTTCGCGCCCCGACAATCCCGCCCACCAGTTTTTCAGCCTGTCGGTCATGGCACCGCCCGGATCGTGATATTGGCCATCTGCTGCCCGTCGGTCCCCGCCATCGGCTGCGCGGTGATGCGATAGCCGCGCGCTTGCAGCGCCAGCAAAACCTGGTTGATGTCGTCGACGCGCGGCGCCGCGAGCGTCGTCGTCAGCGTGCCGTCGGTGCGGTGCGACAGCGTTTTCAGCGACACGCCCGGCGCGTCGCGCATCGCGTCGTACAGCGCCGAAGCGGGCACCGAAAAGGCGAGCGGCCCGCCCCCCGCCGCGGCGAGCCGACGGTCGATTTCGGTCTCCGCCGCGCTGGCGTCGGATGCGGCCACCCCCGCTTTCTTCGCCATTGCGACCACCGCCTCGTCGGCGCGGCTCGTGTCGGCCGACAGACGCAGCGCGTAAACGAGCGGCACCGCAACGCTCGCCACGACCAGCGCGATCGCCAGCCGCCGCGCGAGCCGCAGCATCGCCGGATCGACCGCCCAGCGGCGCTTCGGCTTCCATGCGCCGCTCAACAGGTCGAGCGGCGGCGCCGCGAGCGTGAGCAGCAGCGCGTTGCGCATCGCTTCGGCATCGAGCGGCGCGACATCGTGATGGCCCGCGATCAGCGGGTCGAGTTCGGGGTCCGACGCCCAGGCGCGGTCGGCCGACCGGATGATCCGCTCACCCCCCAGCTCGGCCGCCCACAGGCTGTCGGCTTCGGGCGGCGGCACCGCGGCGGCGGCCGGAATGATCGCGGCCGCGGTCAGCCCGCGCGCGGCCAGCCAGCCGGTCCACGCCGTCATCGCCGCATGGGTCGTCACCGCCACGGGCACCGCTTGCCCCATCCCGGCGGGCTGTCCCGCGACGACATGCAGCGCCGCCGCATCGCCCAGACTGTCCCTCAGCGCGTCGATCCGCGCTGCGGCGGCGGCCTGCGCCGGGGCCGCGTCGGGATAATGGTGCCAGCGCAGCGGGACGTCGCACGCGGGCGCCAGCGCGACCAGCCGGTCGTCGGGGCCGTCGTCGCCCCGCTTTTCCCAATCGGCGACCCAGCCATCATCCTGTCCGCTGTCGACGACGAGGCCGTCGTCGACGCGCAGCCACGCGGCGGGGGCGGCATCGTCGTTCGCGAGCGCCGTCACGGGGGGCAGCCAGATCAGCAGGGTGCGCGTCACGTCAGTCGCTCTCGCCCCAGTCGCGGCGCACGATCACGGGCGGGGCCATGCCGGCCGATGGCGCGCCGCCATTGGCGTCGATGAGCGAAACTGCCGTCAAGAACCCGTCCCCCATCGTCACATTCGTCGTCAGCATCAGCCAGCGGCTCGTCACCGCCGCCTGCTCGGCGACATCGGTCGGCGGCTTGCGGCGATCGAACGCCGGCGCCTCCCAGAATCGTACGCTGCTGCCATAGCCGCCCGCGGGCCGCGCGGCTAGCGCCGCCCGCGCCGTCGCAAGATCGATTTCGCCGGGCCACAGCATCGCGACGAGCGGCGCCTGTCCGGCGGCGAGCGTGTTGACGTTGAGCTTTACCGGGTCGGTCGAGGGCAGCACGCAGACCCAGGGTTCCAGCCGCGCGTAGATTTTGGCGCTCACCCCGCGCACCGCGCGCAGCTCGCTGACATGCGCCATCTTGCGGTTCGCGGGCAGATAGGCGCCGGGCATCGCGCGATAGACATTGTCCTCGGCGCCGAGCCGTCCTTCATTGCTGTCGCTGTCGATCCAGTCGGCGGTGGCGCCCGCGATCGCCTGCGCCTCGCCGTCCTCGATGCCGATGAGGGTCATCAGCGCCGCGAATTGCCGCTGCGCCCCCATGCGCTGCGTCAGGCGCCCCGGCACCGTTTCGGCGACCAGGCTGTTGAGGTTGAAGCAATTGTTGGCGTCGGTCAGCCGCGCGCGGCCTTCGCCGCCGGGCAGCGGCAGCACGAAATCGCGCCCCAGCCAGTCGCCCGCGAGCGTCAGTTTCGCCGGATCGCGCCCGACCAGATCGGCGACGCGGCCGAGCGCAATCTGTTCGGCAGCGAAGCTGTAGGCGCGCCCCTGATCGACCGTCGCCGCGCTGCCCGCGATCCGCGTCGCCAGCGTCAGCCGGTCGAGCGCGGTCGCCGCGATCACCGCCATCACGGCGACGAGCAGCAGGACGCTGAGCAAGGCCGCGCCGCGTTCGCCCGGCGAGGGTGTCATGGCGCCTCCCCCGCGATTGCAGGCGGCGGGAGCAAGGTCGGCGCGGTGAGGAACAGCATCGTCAGCGGCGCGCGGCCCGTGCGGCTGATCCGCACCTCGACCGCGCGCGGCAGGCGGTCGCCCGGTTCGGACGTCCAGCTCTCGCTCCAGCTCCCCGCCGCGTCGCGATAGCGCACCCGCGCCGCCGCCACCGCGTCCAGCAGCCGGTCGCCCTCGCCCAGCGCGGTGCCGTCGAGCATCGGCTGCGTCGCGCGGCGCCATTCGCCGCCGACGAGCGCATAGCCGACGCGCTCGACCGCGGGCCGCGGGCTGCCCTCCAATGCTGCCGCGCCCGCATGGACAAAGGCAAAGCCGGTCGCGGTCCCGACGAACGCCGGCACCGCCTCGCCCGCCGGCCCTCGCGTCGGGCGCTGCACTGACTGCGCCAGATCGTTCGCCATCACCGCGCGCACGCGGTTCATCCCGCTCATCCCCTTGAGCCGCTCCTGCACCGCATCCTGCGTGTCGATGCTGCTGCGAAGCAGGCCGACGCCCATCGCCGCGATCGCCGCGAACAGCGACAGCGCAACGAGCATCTCGACGAGGGTGAAGCCGCGTTGATCGTTCATCGCGCGGGCCGGATGATCGTCAGCGCCGCCTGCCCGCCGCCGCCTTCGGGCCGGACGAGCAGGTCGATGCGCAGCAGCGCGGCGTCGGCGGTCTTCGTCACGCGCTGATCGATGCGCCAGTTGCGCCCGGCGTTGGCGACGCCGATCGCGCTGTTGCCGATCGTCGGCGGCGCGGGGTCGGTCCACAGCTCGACCGCGCGATTCTGCGCGACGATGCCCGCGACGGTGCTGACATCGAGGTCGCCCGCGGTGCGCACCGCATAGGCGTCGAGCCGCACGAGCGTCAGCGCGGCGATGCTGATGATGCTGAGCGCCACCAGCATTTCGAGCAGGGTGAAGCCGCCTTCGCCCCGATGCGGCCCGTCAGCGCCCACGGCTGACCTCCCCCGTCGCCGACACGCGGACGATTTCGCGCGCATCGCCGCCCGACAGGATCACCGCCTGCGGTGTCGGACTGGTGCCGACGCGATCGAACAGGATGCGCGCGACCGCCTGCCCGCCCTCGGCCGAAAAGGACACCTCGGCGGGCCAGCTCCGCTGTTCAAAGGGGCGGCCGGGCAGCGGCTGCCATTCGCCCGCGATCCGCCGTTCAAAGCCGTAACCCGACGGCGCGAAGCGCACCGCGACGCTGCGCCCGTCGATCACCGCGACGTCGCGCGCGGCGGCGAGGCGCGCGGCGAGCCGGTCGGCCTCGCTGCGCACGCTGCGTTCCTCGCCGGGGATCGTCAGCACCACCGCGGCCGCCGCGAGCGCCAGTATCGCGAGCACGACCATCAGTTCGACCAGCGTGAATCCGTTGGCGTCGGGACGCGCGCGCGCGCGGGCTTCAGCCCTCGCTGCGAATATCCGCATTCTCGTCGGTCCCGCCAGGGGCGCCGTCGGCGCCGAGCGACCAGACGTCGAACGCCTTGCCGTTCGGCCCGGGCGCCTGATAATTATAGGGGCGGCCCCACGGATCCTCGGGCAGCTTCTTGATATAACCGCCGCGGCGATAGCGTTCGGGCTGCGCGAGCGCGGGCGGCGGGGTGACCAGCGCATTCAGCCCGTCGGTCGAGGCCGGATAGCTCAGATTGTCGAGCCGATATTGCTCCAGCGCGGTTTCGAGCGTCGCAATGTCGGCCTTGGCCTTCGTCACCATCGCGCGATCCTGGCTGGGCAGGACGTTGATCATCACCACCGTCGCGAGCAGCCCGATGATGAAGATGACGACCATCAGTTCGGTCAGCGTGAAACCGCGCTCGTCCCTTTGGCGGCGACGGGAAACCGGCGGACGACCCGCTCCTGAAAAGGAGGTGTCGAGCATCAGGCGAAGGAAAAGCTGCATCAGCGACATTTATTACAGTCCGGCTAGATTCTGCAACTGAAGGATCGGCAGCAGAATGGCGAGGATGATGAGAGCCACGCATGACCCCATAACGACGATTATGACAGGTTCGAGAAGCGCCATCGACGCGGCGGTGAAACGGTCGAACTCGCGCTCCAGATAATCGGCCGCGCGTTCGAGCATCACCTCCAGCCGCCCGGCGCTTTCGCCGCTCGCGGTCATGTAAACGAGCAGCGGCGGAAACACCCCGGCATCGCGGAGCGCCGCCGACAGGCTGCCGCCCGCGCGCACCTGATCGACGATCGTCGCGGTCGCCCCCGCGAGCGCGGCGTTGCGGATCGTCGGCAAGGTCAGGCGCAGCCCTTCGACGAGCGGCAGGCGGCTCGACACCATCGTCGCGAGCGTGCGGGCAAAGCGCGCAGCGTAAAGATCGCGGAGCAGGCGGCCGAGCAGCGGCAGGCGCAAGAGCCGCGCATCGACGCGCGCCTTGAACGCCGGCCGCCGCATCGCCGCCACCCAGCCGAACGCCGCGGCGGCCATCAGCAGCGCGATCAGCCACCACCAGTTCGCGGCAAAGCTGGACACGCCGATCACCGCGCGCGTCAGAAAGGGCAATTGCTGGCCGGTGTCGGTGAATTGTTCGACGACGCGCGGAACGACAAAGATCATCAGCGCCGCGACGACGCCGATCGCGACGACCGCGAGCACGATCGGATAAGCGAGCGCGGCGATCAGCTTGCCGCGCACCTCGGCCTGGCGTTCGAGCAGGTCGGCGAGGCGCGCGAGGATCACTGTCAGGCTGCCCGTCGTTTCGCCCGCCGCGACCATCGCGCGATAGAGCGGCGGAAAGCTCGCCGGCTGGCGCGCCATCGCGTCGGCAAGGCGGCGCCCTTCGAGCAGCCCGGCGTGGACATCGCCGATCACCGCGCGCGCGCTTTCGGCCTCGCTCTGGCGCGTCAAGGTGCGCAGCGCCTCTTCGAGCGGCGCGACTTCGGCGAGCGTCGCGAGCTGGCGCGTGAACAGCGCCAGTTCCTTGCGGCCGAGACGGTCCTTGCGAAAGGCGAGCAGCGAGCGGCCCGACGTCGCCTTCGTTCCCGCCACCTCGACCGCGACGATGTGGAACTTGCGCGCGACCAGGCTGGCGCGCGCGGCATCGTCGTTCGCGGCGGTCAGCCGCCCCTTGCGCTCGCGGCCTGCGGGATCGATCGCCACATAGCGATAATCAGGCATCGACATCCTCGCGCCGCGCGACACGGATTGCTTCCTCGGCGGTCGTCAGCCCCTTCGCGACCATCGCGCGCGCCGCCGAAGCGAGCGTCGGCGATTTCAGAAAGGCGTGCTTCGCGATCATCGCTTCGTCGCCGCCGGCGTAGATATAGCGGCGCACCGTCTCGTCGACCCTGATCGCCTCGAACACGCCGATGCGGCCCTTGAAACCGGTGCCGCCGCACGCCTCGCACCCCTTCGGCCGCCAGATGACGGTGCCGATGTCGAGCCCCAGCATCGCGGCGATGCTGTTGTCGGCCTGCACCGGTTCGCGGCACTGGTCGCACAGCTTGCGCACCAGCCGCTGCGCGATCACCGCGCGCAGGGTCGAGGCAAGCAGGAAAGGTTCGACCTTCAAATCTTTCAGGCGCGTGATCGCCCCCACCGCATCATTGGGGTGGACGGTCGAGAGCACGAGATGACCGGTGAGCGAGGCCTGCACCGCAATGTCGGCGGTCTCGCGGTCGCGGATTTCGCCGACCATCACGACATCGGGATCCTGGCGCAGGATCGCGCGCAGTCCCGCGGCGAAATCGAGCCCGACCTTGGCGTTCACCTGTGTCTGCCCGACGCCATCGACGGCATATTCGACCGGGTCTTCGACCGTCAGGATATTGCGCTGGCCGTCGTTGAGCTGTTTGAGCGCCGCATAGAGCGTCGTCGTCTTGCCCGATCCGGTCGGCCCGGTGACGAGGATGATGCCATTGGGTTCGGCCAGCGCCTCGCGCAAGATCCGGTCCGCCTCGCCCGTCAGGCCGAGTATGTCGAAGTCGATCCCGGCGGCCTCCTTGTCGAGGATACGCATCACGACGCGCTCGCCCGCGCGGCTGGGGAGCGTCGAAACGCGCACATCGACCGCCTTGCCCGCGAGCGTCAGCGCGATGCGCCCGTCCTGCGGCACGCGGCGTTCGGCGATGTCGAGCCGCGCCATCACCTTGATGCGGCTGACAACAACCGGCGCGACGTGCGGCGGCATCCTGAGATGCTCGCGCAGCACGCCGTCGGCGCGCATCCGCACGACCAGCCCGCTTTCATAGGGCTCGATATGGATGTCGCTGACCCCCTGCCGCACCGCTTCGGCGATGATCGCGTTGATCAGGCGGATCGCGGGGGCGTCGTCGGCGCTGTCGAGCAGGTCTTCGGCGCTGGGGATGCCGAGGTCGAGCCCGTCGCCGCCAACCGCCCCCGCCATCGCCGCCGCCGAGCTGTCGACCGCATAATGGTCCGAGAGCAGCCGGTCGAAATCGGCGGCATCGGCGGTCGCGACGCGCAGCGGCTGCGCGAGGTGGCGCTTGACCTCGATCAGCACCGCCGGATCGCTGCCTTCGCGCAGGGTCGCGAGCCAGACGCCGTCGTCACCCGGCGCGATGACGACGCCATGCGCGCGCGCAAAACCATAGGGGATGTCGACCGGCGCCGTTGCGGGCGCGGCCGGTTCGCTGTCGCTCACGGAATGTCTCCGGTGGGAGGGGCGGGGGCCTCGGAAACCGATGGCGGCACGTCGGTCTGGATCACCGCGCCGTCCGCGCCGCGCAGCGCGGGCAGATTGACCGGGCCGACGGTGACGTCGTCCGGGGTCGGCGGCGACGGCGGCGTCGTCCCCATATAATCGCGCACCAGCGTGTCGATCGCGGGTTCGACATCGGGGTTTCGTTCGAGCTGGAAATTGCGGATATAGCCATAGCGGCGCGCGGTGAGCGCGGCATTGTCCGCGCGGCTTTTCAGGATCGTCGGGCGGATGAAGACCATCAGATTGGTTTTCGACCGCGTGCGGCTCCGCGATTTGAACAGTTCGCCGAGCAGCGGAATATCGCTCAAAAGCGGAATGCGTTCGATCGTCCGACGCTCATCATCGTTGAGCAGTCCGCCGATCGCAAGGATTTCGCCATCGTCGACCGTGAGCACCGTCTCGAACGACCGCTTGTTGAGGATGAGGTCGCTGTTGCGCGAGGACACCGGGCCCGCGACGCTCGACACTTCCTGGCGCAGGAACATCTTCACTTCGCCCGCGCCATTGACCTGCGGCGTCACTTCCAGCTTGATGCCCACCTCTTCGCGCTGGACGGTGCGGAAGGCGTTTTCGAAATTGTCGCCCAGCTGTTCGCCGGTGGTGATCGGCACATCCTGTCCGACAAGGAACTTGGCAGGCTGATTGTCGAGCGTCACGATATGCGGGGTCGCGAGCAGGTTCGACGTCGTGTCCGATTTCACCGCGTTGATGATCGCGCCGAAGATCGTGTTCTTGCCGATGTCGCCCGCAAAACCCGCGAAGCCGCCGGTCGCCGAAAGCAGCTGCGCCGCCGCCGCTTCCTGCAAGGCATCGCCGAGCGCGCTCGTCGTCTGGGTGACGACGGTGGTGCCGTCGGTCGTCGTCGTTTCCTCGGTGATTTGCGTCGAAGCATAGGCGCCGCCCAGCGTGAGGATATTGGGCGAGGCATTGCTGTAGCTGGTCGCGACGAAGGGGATATTCTTGCCGCCGAGCAGGAACTGGACGCCGAGCCGCTTTGCCGCATCGTCGCCGATTTCGACGACGATCGCCTCGACCAGCACCTGCTGACGCCGCGCGTCGAGCTGACGGATCAGCTCGCCGAGCATCCGTTGCACTTCGCTGTTCGCCGCGACGATGATCGCGTTGGCGCCCTCATAGCGTGTGACGATCGCCGGGCCGCGCGTCGAGATGCTGCCCGTCCCCCCGGCGCCGGTTGAGGCGGACGCGGGCGCTGCGGCGGCGGGCGCGGCATTGCTGCCACCGTCGGAAGACGATGATGATGCAGGCGGCAACCCCGCCTTTTGCGCCGGGTCGCTTCCGCCGCCGATCAGCTGTTGCAGCGTCGGCAGCAAGGTTTCGGCATTGGCATGTTCGAGCCAGTAGACGCGCAGCTCGGTGCCGCCCGCCGCCTTGGCGTCGAGTTCGTTCGCCATCGCGACGAAGCGCGTCACAAGCGCCTGATCGCCGCGCAGCGCAATCGCGTTGCTGCTGTCGATCGGCACGATCGCGACGGGCGCGCGCGCACCCTCGCCCGCCGCGGGGACCAGCGCCTGCAGCGCGGCGGCGATCTCGCGCGCGCCGGCATTTTTGAGCGTGACGATCTGGCTGGTCGAGCTGTCGCGGTCGATGCTCGCGGCGAGCGCGCGGATGCGGCGGATATTGTCGGCGAAGTCGGCGACCACCAGGCTGTTGGCGTTGCGGTTGGCGGTGAGCGAGCCCTGCGCGCTGACCAGCGGGCGCAATGTTTCGACCGCCGCCACCGCGTCGATATGCTTGAGGCGGATGATTTCGGTGACGAACTGGTTCTGCGCCGCGCCGCCGCTGCCGATGCGGCCCGGCTGCGCCGCGGCGCCGTCGATCGGCTGGACGCGGTAGCTGCCGTTCGGTCCCGGCACCGCGACCAGACCGTTGGAGCGCAGGGTCGCGAGGAAAATCTCGAAATACTCGCTGCGCGACAGCGGCCGGTCGGTGACGACCGACACCTTGCCGTTGACGCGCCCGTCGATGACGAAGGTGCGCCCGGTGATCCGCGCCGCATCCTGGATGAAAGCGCGAATATCGGCGTCGCGCACGTTCAGCGTATATTGCGCGATCGCCGACGCGGGGCTTGCGGAAATGAGCGCGGCGGCGAGCATCAGGGACAGTTTGAGACGCATAATACCTATTGCTTCGAGAGGAAGATGGCGACGGGCACGACGCTGGCGCCGCGTTCGACTTCGAGCGCGATGCGCGCGCCCGGCACGAGCTGGTTGGCGAGTGCGGCGGCGTCGCTCGCCGATCCGACCGGGCGGCCGCCGACCGCCCGGATGACGTCGCCCGGCCGCAGCCCCGCGGCGCGGAAAGTCGCGCCGTCGCCCTGCGGCTGGACGACGATGCCCGTGACGCGGCCGTTCTCGGTGCGCGGCGCGAAAGCCACCCCTGCCTTGATCGCCGCGGCGGTCAGTTCGCCGCCCGCCGTCGCCGCGCCAACCTCGGCGGTCGGCGCGGGCAGCGGCGTCGCGGGGCTGGCGACCGGCGCCGCGCCGCTCTGATCGAGGAAGAGGCTTTCGCGCGCGCCGCCGCGATCGAGCAGCACATGGTCGAAGGCGACGCCCGCGAGCTTCAACCCCGGCGCGATCTCGTCGCCGACGGCATAGCTCGCCTGCACTCCGTCCTCGCCCGCGATGATCGCCGAACCGCCACCGGTCGCTTCGTTCAAGTTGATGCCAAAGAGGGTCAGGCCAGCCGACGTGACGGTCGCCGCCGCCGGCCCCTGCGCCGCCCCACGGAAAAAGGGATCGAGGCTGGTGAACAGCGCGCGCCGTTCGGCGGGCGAGGCGATCACTGCCGTCTGCGGCTGCCACGCGCCGAGCGGCGATACGGGGGTCAGCAGCACCCACAAGAGCCGCACCGCCTGCCACACGAGCAGCGCGCCGAGCAGGCCGACCAGCAGCTGCGGCCAGATCGCGCGCGGCGAACGTCCGCGCGCGCGCAGCCATGATGGTAGCGCGCGCGGCAACCGAACGGCCGATCGGGGCATCAGCGTCGCCATGTGATTTTACCTGTCCCCCAACTGATAGGCTGCGCCTCGCGAATCGCCTAGGGGCGATTGGTGACAATCAGTTGACGGGAAGATTACAGTTTTTTGTCATCCGGGCGAGTCCGGTGCGGCGGAGCGCTAAAGCCCCTCCCCTTCAGGGGAGGGCGTGGATTGTCTCAAAACTTGATCGACGCGCTAAGCGAGAAGGTCCGGCCCAGCTTGTAGCGGTTGAGGAAGATGCGATTGTCGCCCGCTTCCTGCACTTCCTTATAGGTGCGCCCGGTCAGATTGCGCGCCTCGAACTTCAGTTCGATTTCCTTGTTCAGCAGGGTCACGCCCTGCCGCGCCACGAAATCGAGCGAGATGCCCGGCTTTTCGCGGATATCGGGCTGCTGCGACGGACCGCGGCTGGTGACGCGCGGGCTGGCATAGGTGACAAGCAGCGTCTGCTGCGACAGCCTGTCCTGGTCCTCGAGCCCGATCTGGAAATTGACGATATGATCTGACTGGCCGGTCAGCGGCGAGCCGTCGAAGAAGAAGTCGGCGGCGTTGAGCGTGACGCCGTTGATCACCGTCGTATCATCGGCGCCAACCTTCAGCTCGGACTTGGTATAGGTATAGTTGCCGATCAGCACGAGGCGGCGGCTCTGCCAGAAAGGCGCGTCCGACATCGTATCGAGCGGGACATATTTCTGCACTTCGATCTCAGCGCCATAGAGCGTCGCCTTCGGTGCGTTGGCAAAGCTCGAGTTGGCGACCGAATCGGTGCTGATCGAGGTGAAGGTTTCGATCGGCCGGTCGATCGACTTGTAGAAGCCCGCCAGCGTGAAACGCTGGTCCTTGGCGAAATACCATTCGTACCGCGCCTCGGCGTTCCACAGTTCGCTGTCGGTCAGCGACGGGTTGCCGCGGAACTCGCGGTTCGATTCGGGATCCTGATAGACTTGCGCGATCAACTCGCGGAACTGCGGACGCGCGATCGTCTTCGACCCGTTGAGGCGCAGCTGCATGTCGGGCGCGACTTCCCAGGTCAGCGTGACCGCGGGGAGCCAATAATCATTGTTGAGGTTCGTCGCGACGATCGCGCTGCTGCCCGTGTTGAACAGGTCGATCGGGCTCACCGTCTGCCTGGCATCCTCGTAACGCACGCCCGCGTTGATGTTGACTCCCGGAATGATCTCCGCCTGCACCTGGGCATAGCCCGCGTGCGTCGTCAGCGCCGCGTCGAACGCGGCGGTCCCGTCCTGCGCCGAGGTTTCGAGCAGCGAGATGTCGTAAAGCTGGATCGTCGCGTCGGAGAGCAGATAGTCGGGACGCAGCTGCGTGACCTCGACCGGCAGGTTCGATCCGCGGAACTGGAAAGCGCGGCGCACCGCGGTGCGGCTGGTGTCGCTATAGGCATAGCCGACCGTCGCGGTGATGCGCGGTGCCAGTTCATAGGACAGATCGACGCCGCCCGACCACAGATCCTCGTTCAGGTCCGAAAAGGCGATCGTCGCATCGCCGCGATTGCCGCCCAGATCGTTGACGAACTTGTTGCCGGTGGGATCCTGTTCGGTCGGCAGATTGGTGCGGACATAGGTGAAGCCGCGTTCATAGGGCGCCTCGCGCTGCGAATTGGCATAGCCGCCGCGCAGGTCGAGCTGGAGCCGGTCGAAATCGAACTCGGCGACGAGCTGCGTGTTGATGAGCTGGCGCTCGTACCAGGCCGTGTCCTGCTCCAGAATGTCGCGTTCGGACTGGTTGCGGTCGACGCCGAGGCCGAGGCGCGCCTGCTTCAGCGTGTCGCGGATGAACAAATTGGTCCAGCGGAACTTGTGATCGCCCAGCTCGAGCCCGAGGCCGAGCAGGCCGTTCACGACGATGCGGTTGTCGGTGATGACGCGGTTGAAGCTCGTCTGCGGATCGCCCGACAGATCCTGGTTGAGCGAGGTCTGTTGCAGCGTGTCGCGCGTGCGCCACTTGTTGCTGATCCCCATCGTCGCGATGATGCCCAGCTCGCCGTCGGGCAGCGCGATCGTCGTGCCGCCGGTGATGCCCGCCGACCAGTTGACCGGGATATGGTCGTTCTGCTGGAGCAGGCTCGTCTCGGCGTTGACCAGCTCCATCTGGATCGCTTCGAGATCGTCCTGCGTGAAATCGGCGCCCTCGAGGATGGGCTTGCCGCTGGCAAAGGCGGCCTTCAGGAGCGGCGGGACGTCGCGCGTACCGTCGTCGAAGCCCGTCCAGTCGGTGTCGCTGCCATAATAGGTATAGCCGAGCTCGTTCGTCGTTTCGCTGTCCCAGCCGATGCCGCCCGAAAAGGTCAGGAAGGTTTCGCGCGGGGTCGATTTGGTCGTGAGGTTGATGACGCCGCCGCCGAACTCGCCGGGGAAGTTCGCCGAATAGCTTTTCTGCACCAGCGTCGAATCGATGACGTTCGACGGGAAGAGGTCGAGCGGAACGACGCGCTTCAGCGGTTCGGGGCTGGGCAGCGGCGATCCGTTGAGCAACGCGAGCGAATAGCGGTCACCAAGACCGCGGACATAGACGAAACCGTTGCCGACGACCGACAGGCCGGTGACGCGCTGGAGCGAACCGGCGATGTCGCCCTCACCCGTCCGCGCGATGTCGGCCGACGACAGCACCGAAACGACTTCGGGCGTCGCACGCACGACATTGGGGGTGAAACGGCCCGTAACGACGATTTCGGCGTCGGCGCCGCCGGGGATCGAGACATCGGCTTCCTCGTCCTGCGCAGCCTCATCGGCGACGGGCTCGTCGGCCGCGGCCGGTGCCGGATCGGCGCTGCTGTCCTGCGCAAGCGCGGCAGGGGCGACAAGAGCGGAGCTAAGGAGGAGCAGGCTGGCGAAGATCGGCCGCTTGGTCATGGATTATGTCCCCAGGGATATTGTCAAGAAGGGAGCGGGCCGACCGTTGTGGCAGCCCGCTCCCCAGATTCGATCGCGGGCGATCAGGTCGTCGGGATGCCGGTGCAGCTGCCGCTCGACGTGCCGAAGTCCGCCGTCGCCGAGTTGCAGGTCCAACCCTGATACCAGCTGTCGTTGGCGTCACGGACCGCGCCGACATAGGCGGTCGTGTCGAAGAAGGCGTTCAACGTCTTCGCATCGAAGGGGGTGAAGCCGGTTTCGGTGGCGCCGTTGACGAACAGGTTGGTGAGGCTGGGCACATAGTTCGACCGGTTGTTGGTGCCGGCCTCGAAGATTGCCTGCACTTCGGCGTCGGTGACGCCGTTCGAACCGCGGAACGGCGTGCTGTTGCACTGGAGCGACACCGATTCGAAGCGCGGCGGACCCTGATCGTCCAGCGCCGGGTCGGCCGGGCGCGTCGTCGTCGCGCTGTCGATGCGCAGACAGCGGATGCCCGGCGCGACGATCAGGCCGTTGGCGAAGGTGTAGTCGGCGCCGCCGCGGATGCGGATCGCCGCGCCGTTACCCGCCGCATTGTTGCGCTGGATATAGGTGAAGTTCGACAGGGCGACGCGCTGGCGCGGCGTCGTGTCCTCGTTGCCGTCCGAGTCGATCTCCATCATCGAGTCGCCAACCGCACCACCGGCGCGCTGGACGCCGATGACATATTGGATGTTGCCCTGATAGCCGACGTCGGTGTCGAGGCCGTCATCCTCGGCGCCGGTGATGATCAGATGCTTCATATTGACCCGGCCGCCGAACACTTCGGCCCCATCGTCCGAGCTGTTGTGGATCTGGATATGGTCGATCTGCGTGCCCGACCCGACACCCGAAGGAGTGAGACCCTGCAGCTCGCTGTTCGCCGACAGGACGAAACCCGAATAGCGAATCTGGACATAGGACATGCGGCCCGAATTATCGTTCGCGGTGGCGCCGCCATAGAGGGCGTTCGTCGCGCCTTCGGTGTTGCGTTCGCACGCCGCCGTGCCGGGGGTCGCAGCGGGCGCGAGGCAGTCGGTGACCGGCGCGCGGCCGAGCAGGACGACGCCGCCCCACAGCTGCGACGTGTTATCGGTTGCGCTGCCGACGACGTTGCCGCGACCGGTGAAGACGATCGGCTGCGTCGGCGTGCCGACCGCGTCGATCTTGTTGCCGCGATTGACGGCGAGGAAGGACACGCCCGTCGCGCCAAAGATGGTGACGCCCGGATCGATCGTCAGCGTGACGTCGGCCGGGTCGCTGGCATCTTCAGTGGCGCCCTGGTCGGTGCCGACGTCGACGCGGCCGGGCAGCGAATAAATGACGCCCGCGACCTTCGGGATCGCGGTGGTCGAGTTGAAACGCGCGGGGAAGCCGCAGTTGCGCCAGGTGCCTTCATTGCCGGTGATCGTGCCGAGGTCGGTCAGCTGGTCGGCGCCGGCGATCGTCGGACAGCTTGCGGCCGGGGTCACGCCGGTCGGCGTCGGGGTCGGCGTGGGGGTCGGGGTTGGCGCGGGAGCCGGGGTCGGCGCGGGGACGACGATCACGCCTTCGCCCGGCGAGGCAACGCCGTCAGCGCCGCAAGCGGCCAGAATGGAACAGGCCACGCCGCTGAGCATGACCATACGAATGCGTGCGAAAGCCGCCATGAAAATCTCCGTTCCCGGTGTGCGCCCCAAAACGCGTTGAGCGGCGCCCCTGATGAAAAACATGCCGCGGGCGAGCGAAACTGCCCCTCGCCCCCGGTGACGCCGCCACTAGGGTGATTCGATGACGGTCTGACGCCAGAGCGGTGACAGTTGCGTGACGTTTCGGAGTCGGTTCGATGACAGGCGCCGTGGTGGCGGGCATCGCGCCTTCGCAGGCACAGAAATAAAAGCGGCGAAGCTCGCTTGCATCGCCCGGCAAGCTTTGCTAGGCGCCCGCTCCTACCTGGTGCCGGACCCGTCCGGACCATCATGATGTGCGGTCGTGGCGGAACTGGTAGACGCGCAACGTTGAGGTCGTTGTGGCCGAAAGGCCGTGGAAGTTCGAGTCTTCTCGACCGCACCATCTCACCCGATCGGGGCGATATCCGGCTTTATGGTTTCGCGGTGACCGTCGGCTCGCCGGGAACTGCATCGCTGCTCGCGAGCGCCTTCATCGCGGCGCGCGTCGGCTCGTCGGAAGGAAACCAGAGCTCCATGCGCAGCGACGCCAGCGTGACATCCTGAGGCAAGGCAAAGACACTCTGAATCGTGAAAAAGCGCATCACCCCCTGCGGCGTGTCGAAAACGAGGTTCAGATAGGGATCGGCCGAGGGCGTCGCGGGCTGCGACGGGCGCGGGCCGAAGCGTTCGATCATCGAGGCTTCGACGCGGTCGGCGCGCGGCTCGAGCGCGGGGCGCACCCATTGCTCGCGGCGCAACTGGTCGAGCAAAGCGCCGCCGCCGATCCACGGATCGCGCATAAAGCGGAACATGCCGCCGGGGTGGATCAAGGCGTCGATCATGCTGAACCCCAGCGACAGATCATCGAGCGCGGCGACGAAATCGGGCAGGTTCAGTCGCATCAGCCGCCGTGCGCTGCGGTTGGTGAGATGCGCCTGCCAGTCGGCGTCGAAAACCAGGCCGGGATAGGGTTCGTGCAGGTCGAGCGTGCGGTCGAGCGCCGCGATCGCGACCGCCAGCCTCGGGTCGCACGGCGAAACGTCGGGCGATGCAGGCGCATATCCCGCCGCCAGCAGCACCGCATTGCGCAGCGAAGGCGGCGCGTCCGCTTCGCCCAGCCACGCTTCAATCAGGTCGCGACTCGGGCGCGAGCGGCCGCTTTCGACGAAGCTGATATGTCGTTGCGATACATTCATGCGCAGCGAAAGTTCGAGCTGCGCGATGCCCGCGCGTTCACGAATGGCCTTCAGCATGGGCCCGAGGCGGCTGGTCATGGGTGCCGCCTATGTGACCCAAGGGCGTTCCGGTCGACTACCTCGCAGGTAGGCGTAATAATGTTTCGCATAGCGCTGGATAAATTGCCGATCCCCAATTAGGCTGTGAAGCGCGTTCCGACCGACGACGAAGTGCAGCGCCATGGCATTCTCGCTTTCCCTTGCCGCAGACCGCCCGTGCCCGACCGGCTTTCCCGCGCTGCTGCGCCAGCATCGCAAACGCGACGGACGTTCGCAGATGAACCTGGCGCTCGACATGGGCATTTCGCCGCGCCACCTCGGCTTTCTCGAAAAGGGCCGCGCGCGCCCGAGCGCCGACATGGTCGCGCGTATCGCCGATGCGCTCGCGCTGGCGCCCGCCGAACGCAACGCGATGCTGCTCGCTGCGGGATTTGCCCCAACGATCGCGCCGGCCGCCGCAGCGGCCACCGCCGCCGAAGCGGCGTCGCTGGCTTTGGCCGCCTTCGAGACCGCGGTGGCGATTGCGGGCGCCGGCGGCGCGGCGGCCGCCGTCGACATTGCCGCGCGCTTCCTCGCGGCGAACGGTATCGCCCATTTTATGACCGGCACGCTGCGGCGCGGCCCCCATGGCTGGGAGGTGACGCGCGACGCCGACGGGCGGCCCGCGATCGGCTGGCTTCGTCACAATGAAGTGAACGGCTATCGCAACCATGATTATCTGATCCGCGCCACCGCTGCCGCATCGGCCGGCTTTTTCTGGAGCGACATTCCACCTGGCCTGCTTTCGCCGCTCCAGCGCCGCATCCTCGACGAGGCACAGGATTTTCAGATCGCCGATGGCTTTGTCATGCCGGTTCAGATGGGCGACGGCTCGGTGCGCGCGCTGTCGGCCTGGGCAGGGCCGATCGATACCGACCTTGCGACGCGCACCGCCGTCACCCTCGTCGCAACCGCGCTGCTCGACCGGCTTGCCCGGCTGGGCACACCCGCGCTGCCGGTCAACGATCCGGTCCGTCTCGCAGCGGCCGACCGCGACATGCTCGCTTTTTTTGCGGCCGGCTATTCGATCGACGGGATCGGACAAAGGCTCGCGCTCGCCGAAGCGGAGGTCGAGCGGCGGTTGCGCAGCATCGCGGCGACGATGGGGTGCGCCAGCCCGGCGATGGCGGCGTGCCGCGCCACGGCGCTCAAGCTCATTTGACCGCGCCATGACGCGCCAGGTAATCGATCCATAGGGCGAAAATGGTCATGGGTGCGCGCTGAGAAAGGACAGGTGATGATCGGGCTTCGCGCACCGCTGCGCCTCGCTGTCCTGTTTCTGCTGCTGTGCGCTGCCCCGGCGACGTGGGCCGGGCCAGTGATCGGACAGCGGTTGATGATTGCCGATCATCCGTCGGCGGCGATACGCAGCGCCGATGGCAGCACGCGGCTGCGCATCACCGTCTGGTATCCTGCCGCAGGCGATGACGGCGCCGGAACCGCGCCGTCCGTCGCCGGGGGACGTCGCGGCGTCATCCTCCTCTCGCACGGTTTCGGTGGCGCAGCGGTCGCGATGGACTGGTTCGCCGCCGCAATGGCCGAGGCGGGTTATGTCGTGATCGGCGTCGACCATCCCGGCAACAACGGGCTCGATCCGATGACCAGGGCGGGCGCCGCGCTTTTCTTTGAACGCCCCGGCGATCTGCGGCGTGCCTATGACCATGTCGCCGCCGACGCCGAGCTTGGCCCGCTGCTCGACCCCGACCGCGTCGCCGCCGCGGGCTTTTCGGCGGGCGGCTTCACCGCGCTCGCGCTCGCGGGCGCGCGCGTCGACCCCGAACGGCTGCGCCGCTTCTGCGCGGCCAACCCCGACGACGGCGTCTGCCGCCCGCAGATCGAATATGCGGTTGCCATCGAAGACGTGCTGGCGATTCTGGACGGTGCCCCGGCCCGCGCCCGGCTGGCGGAGGTCGCCGCCGCACCGCCGCACCCCCGGATCCGCGCGCTGCTCGTCATGGCACCCGCGATCGTGCAGGCGTTCGATCCCGCCAGCCTCGCCACCATCGACGCCGAGGCGCGCTTCATCCTCGGCGGCGCCGACCGTGTGGCGCCCAACACCACCAATGGCCTCGTCGCCGCGGCGCGGCTGCCCCGCGCGCATCATCAGATCGTGCCGGACGCCGGGCACTATGATTTCCTGACCACCTGCGCCGCGGGGTCGCCGGACCCGCTCCCTTTCTGCGCGCACCAGCGCCGACCCGCCGCAGCGCATCGCGCCGCGATCACCGCCGCGCTCGACCTCTTCGCACGGACGATCGGCAAGCGCGCACAATAGGGATTTCCGCCCTGCGCCCCACGACGTAAGACCGCCTTGTCAGGAGATCGTCCGTTGAGCATCGCGCACATTGCCCTTCCCCGCATCCTCCGCGTCGGCGGCGGCGCGTCGAAACAGCTGGCCGAGGTGCTGGAAACATTGGGCCTGTCGCGCCCGCTGATCGTCACCGACGCCTGGCTGCTGCGCAGCGGCCGCGTCGATGAACTGACCGGTCTTCTCGCGGCGGCCGGAATCGGCGCGCGCGTGTTCGCCGACACCGTGCCCGACCCTACCACCGTCTCGATCGACAGGGGCGTGACCTTCCTCAAGGAAGGCCGTCACGATTGCGTCGTCGGTTTCGGCGGCGGCAGCCCGCTCGACAGCGCCAAGGCGATCGCGCTGCTCGCGGCCCATGGCGGCGCGATGGCCGATTACAAGGCGCCGCATGTTCAGGACATAGCCGGCCTGCCGGTGATCGCGATCCCGACGACCGCGGGCACCGGGTCGGAAGCGACGCGCTTCACGATCATCACCGACGATGCGACCGACGAAAAGATGCTCTGCCCCGGCCTCGCCTATCTGCCCGTCGCCGCGCTCGTGGATTATGAGCTGACCTTTACCAAACCGAAGCGCCTTACCGCCGATACGGGGATCGATTCGCTGACGCACGCGATCGAGGCCTATGTCTCGCGCCGCGCCAATCCGTTCAGCGACGGCATGGCGCTGCTCGCGATGCGTGCGATTGCGCCGAACCTTCGCCGTGTGTGCGCCGACCCGATGGACGCCGCGGCGCGCGAGGCGATGATGCTGGGCGCGACGCAGGCGGGGATGGCTTTCTCCAACAGCTCGGTCGCGCTCGTCCACGGGATGAGCCGGCCGATCGGCGCGCACTTCCATGTGCCCCACGGCCTGTCGAACGCGATGCTGCTGCCGACGGTCACCGCCTGGTCGGCGCCCGCCGCGCTTCCCCGCTACGCCGACTGCGCGCGCGCGATGGGCGTCGCCGACGACGCCGAGGGCGATCAGGCGGCGGTGGCGCGGCTGGTCGAGGAGCTGGCGGTGCTCAACCGCGAACTGGAGGTGCCGGGCCCCGCAGCATGGGGCATCGACGCCGCGCGATGGGATGCGCTGATCCCGACGATGTGCACGCAGGCCATCGCCTCGGGTTCGCCCGCGAACAATCCGCGCGTTCCCGATGCGGACGAGATGGCGATGCTTTATGCAAAGATCTGGGCGGGTTAGGCCCGCTCGTTCATCGCCGGGGCATCCGCGCCTTGCTTAAGCGCGCGGGCCCCGTCGCCCGCTCTCCCACGTCTCGATGTCGGGGACGGGGCATCGCTTCCTAAAGCCCCAGCAGCCGCTTCGCGTTGCCCGACCGGATCTTTGCGCGCTCTTCTTCGGTGAGGTCCAGCTTGTCGAACGCCTCAAGCGTCTTCGCGAGCGAAATCTGCGGATAATCCGACGCGATCAGCACCTGGTCGATACCGACATTACGGATCGTCCAGACATATTCGTCCTCGATCGGCGAATCGGCGGCGAGGATGACGCTCGCTGAAATGTCGAAATAGATATTCTCGCCGAACAGCCCCTCGGCCGTGCGCGCGAGCGCCAGGATGTTCCAGAAACGGAACCCCAGCCCGCCCATATGCGCAAAGATGAACCTGGTCTTCGGCGCCGCAAGCGCGAGGTTGAACAGCTTTTCATTGTCGGCGGGCACGATGCCGGCATTGTCGAGCAACACGACCATCCCCGCCACGCCCGCATGTTGGACCAGCGCGAGCACGCGCGGGTCGGCGGCGTCGAATCCCTGCGTGTGCGGATGGATTTTCAGCAGCTTGACGCCGCGCGCGGCAACGCGCGTCACTTCGGCCAGCGCCGCCTCGCCGTCATAGGGGTGGACCGTCGCGATCGGGATCATGTCGGGATGGTCTTTGGCGAGCGCGATCAGCGCATCGTTGCGCGCGCTGATGTCGGCGGGATTGCCCGCGCGCGCCTGATTCGGGCCACCGAACCACATCGCGCCGAACCGCTCGACCGACAGCCCCGCGGCCTTGAGCTTGGCGCGATATTCGGCGAGCGATTCCTCGCCGTTCCATAGGTGGACGTGGGTGTCGATGACGTCGTCGTTCGCGGCGGCGGCCGATGCGAAGGGGGTGAGCAGGGCGAGCGAAAGGAGCAGGGTGCGCATGATGTCTCCGTGGGCAGTGGCAGTCGCCCCCTGCCACAGCCGTGCGCCGCCGCCAATTACCTCGCGGCGTCTTTTGCCCCGATCTGCCGCCGCAGCAGATAGAGGCCGATACCGAGGATCGCGGTCGGCACGAGCATCAGCGTGAAGGCGGTGCGCCCGTCGAGATGCGCGAAGAGCTGGCCGGTGATCACCGACCCGGTCGTGCCGCCGAGCGCCGAAAAGACGACGACCAGCCCCATCAGCGGCGGGTGCTGGCGGCCCGGCATCGCGCTCAGCATCACCGAGACGATCGTCGGATAGATCGGCGCGAGCGCAAAGCCGATGAGCGGGAACAGGAAGGCGGCGGCGGGCGCGTCGCGCCATCCCGCGATCGGCCGCGGCGACAGCCCGTCGGCGAGCGGCAGGACGAGGATGATGAGCGCCGCGAGCAGGATCAGGCAGGCATTGAGCACCGGATACCAGTCGAAACGCGCCATCACCGCCCCGGCACCGAAGCGCCCGAGCGCGATGCACGCCGCGAACAGGCTCGCCGCCTGCACGCTCGTCTGCGCGGGCAGGTGCAGCACCTCGTTGTTGAAGGTCGGCAGCCAGGTGCCGATCCCCTGTTCGATGACGACGAAGACAAAGGCGCAGAGCACGAAAACGAGCACCAGCGGCAACGCCGCGAGGCGCAGCATCGCGCGGAAGGGCGCCGCCTCGGGCACTCCGGCCTCCTCGCCCGTCGGTGCCTCGTCGACGCGCGCCGAGAGCAGCAGCGCGAGCGCCAGCGCGACGATGCCCGCGAGCACCCAGTAAGCGTTCAGCCAGCGCAGCCCGGCGGGGTCGATGAACGCGCTGAACACCCAATAGGAGGCGAGCACGCCGACCATGAACATGCCTTCGATCAGGCTGGTCAGGCTCGCGTGCTGGCGCGGCCCCGTCGTGACAAAGCCGATCATCGAATAGACCGCGACCTTGGCGACGGCAAAAGCGGCGCCGACCATCGCGAAATGCAGCTGCGCCGCGCCGAAGCTGCCCAGCATCGGCATCACCAGACAGCCGGCGATGGCGAGCAGCAGCGCGCCGATCAGCGCGGTGCGAAGGCCGATCCGCGCCAGATAGCTCGCCGTCGCAAAGGACACGAGCGCGATGGTGATGTCCTTGAATCCTTCGAGCGTGCTCGCCTGCGGCTTGCTGACGTCAAAGCTCGAAATCGACTGGAGGATCACCGTCCCGACGCTGTTGAGCAGCATCGCAAAGGCGATATAGGTCAGGATCAGCGCGGCGATCAGTCGGGTGCGGGCCATGATGCGTCCTTAGGCGAAAGGGGACGGATGTATCGGGGGCAAATCAAGCGGCGGACAGTCGAACGCCCAGTTTACTCCTCGTCACCCTGAACTTGTTTCAGCATCCATGGCCCGCCCTCCAATCCCGCGCTGCGCCGAAGGAGTCGGCGGGCCATGGACCCTGAAACAAGTTCAGGGTGACACGTAAATAAAAGCATCCACCTGCTTCACAAACGCCCCAAAAAAGAGGGGTGGCCGCAAAGAGGCTGCGGCCACCCAGGGAGGGATGAACTCAGAAGCGATACGCCGCGCTGAAGCGGAACGACCGGCCCAGGATCGGGCGGGCGTTCACAACCTGACTACCGCCGCCGAGCTGGCGCGGATCGCCTTCGGTCAGCCCGACCTCGTCGGTCAGATTGTCCGCGGTCACCGCAAAGCTCAATGCCCGGTTCACATCGACGCTGATCCCCGCGTCGATCTTGAAATAATTGGGCAGCGTCTGGACATTCGCGGTGTCGGAGAAACGGTCGCCGACATAGGTGAAGGTCGAATAGAGCGAGACCTTGCCGTCGTTCCCGAACGGGATGTCATAGGCCGGGGTCACGCGCCACTGCCACTTGGGCTGGCGCTGCACGCGGTTGCCCGACAGGTCGGTCGCCCCGCCATCGGCAAAGAAATCGCGATATTTCGCATCGAGCCAGGTGCCCGAAAAGGCGATCGAGAAATTGTCGACCGGGCGGATCTGCCCTTCGAGTTCGACCCCCGTGCTGCGCGCGCCGCCGACCGACGCGATCGGCGCGCCATCGGTGATGACCGTCGTCGACAGCCCCTTGAACCGCGTGTGGAACAAGGTGGCGTAAAGCGACACGAGGTCGGTGCGGACCTTCACCCCGCCTTCATAATTGTCGACGCGCGGCGACACGAAAATCCCGTCGCGCAGATTGTCGAAGAAGGGGTTGGTGTTGCCGCGGTTGTAGCGCGCATAGACGCCGACCGACGAGGAAATGTCGTAATTGGCGCCGACCGTCCACGACCATGCGCCCTTTTTATAGGCGATGTTGCGGAAGGTGCCGTTGAGCACCGCGGTGCCATTGTCGTACAGCGTATCGGGATCGCCGTCGACGTTCACGCCGAAATCATTATTCTCCAGCGTCCCGCTCGCCTTGTAATGCTGGTAGCGGATGCCCGCGTCGAGCCGCAGTTCGGGCGTCACCTGAAACTCGTCGACCGCATAAAAGGCATATTCGCGCCCGTCATAGGCGGCATTGACATTGAAGAAACTGCCCTGCGTGAAACCGCGGTCGGTCGCGACCTGCCCGTTCGCAAGCACGAGGTTGAGCAGCCGCGCATTCGTTTCGGCGGTGAGCAACTGGACGTTGCCAAGGTTCCACTGGTCGTTCGACGAGAAGTCCGAATAATAGGCGCCGACGGTGAACTTGTTGGTCCCGCTGTCCCATTCGACCGCGAGGTCGTTGGTGAAATCCTCGATCTGCTTGCGCACGATCCAGGTGCCCGCGCGGATCACCTGCTGGCTGCCCGCGACCGCCTGCCCCCCGTTGACATAGGTGAGGCTGCCGATCGTGCTGCCGAGCGAGGCGGCATAGGCGTCGGCGCTCGTCGCGGTGCTGGCGGGAACAAGGCCGGTCGTGTCGGCATCGCCCTTCAAATAGCTGGCGCGATAGCGCAGTTGCAGCCCGTCGCCGATCTCATAGTCGAAATTGGTGCCGAGGTTGATGAGATCGGCGCCGCGCCCGTCGGCGAGGTCGGCGCGCGTGCCGTCGGGCAGCAGGCTCAATCGCGTTTCGGGGCCGGCGAGCACGCCGGTGCCGGGGTCGATATTGCCGAACCGGCGCACCTTGTCGCCGTCGCGGACCACCGGGATCGGCAGCAGCCACTGGCCGCGATCGTTGAGGTAGCGCGCAAAGACGAGGATCGAGCCGCGGTCCATGTCGTGCCGGACGTTGGCGGTGATCTGTCCGCCCTTTTCGGCGGTGAAGCGCGGATCGCGAATGCCGTTGCCGCTCGCATAATAGCCGCCGATCATGAAGCTGGTCGATTCGCCGAGCGGCCCCGACAGCAGCATGTCGCCGCGCAGGTCGCCATAATCGGTGATGCTCGCCTTCACCAGTCCCTCGAAATCGCGCCCGCCCTCTTTCTGGACGAAGTTGACGGTCAGGCCGGGCTGGCCGTTGCCGAACAGCGCGCCGGTGCCGCCACGCACCGCCTCGACGCGCTCGATCGTCTCGTCGATGCGGATGAGCTGGGTGTTTTCGAGGAAGGACAAGGTCGGCGGCGAGAAAAAGGGCACGCCCTGCACCGTCAGCGTGACGAATTCGGCGTCGCCGCCCGACGGATAGCCGCGCACGAAGATGTTGGCGCCATTCTGGCCGCCCGAACTTTCGGCCGACACGCCGGGGATGACCTTGAACAGGTCGGCGGTGCTGTTCGGCGCCGCGCGCTCGATCGCCTCGGCATTGATGCTGGTGATCGCGAACGCCGCGTCCTGGCGGCTGATGCCGCCGCCGGCGGTGCCGGTGACGACGATTTCCTCGTCGGCACTCGCCGCATCGTCGAGAGGCGCTTCCTGGGCGTGCGCGGCCATCGGCAGCGCGAAAAGCGCGATCGACGACAGCAGGTGGGTGGTCTTCAACATGGCATATCCTCCGCATTGGCTGTTCTGCTTGTCCGGCGCCCGCGCGCGGCCCTTTCCTGTTCTGCCGACAGGATCTGGCCGAGCGTGAGGTCGCCGATGGCGGGGACGTGGACGTCGGCGTCGGGCAGCGCCTCTTCAGGCCCGATGCCTATGGCCACCATGCCCGCCGCATGGATGGCCGCTATTCCGGCGCGCGCATCTTCGATTCCGATGCACTGGTCCGGGGACAGGCCCATGCCGTCGGCACAGGCCAGGAAAATATCTGGCGCGGGCTTGGGGCTCGCGACCGCGCCCGCGTCGGCGATGAAATCGAACGCATCGGCGATGCCGAGCCGCGCCACGACGTCGCGCGCGTTACGGCTGGCCGAGGCGAGGCCGATCTTCAGCCCCGCCGCGCGCAGGTCGGCGAACAGTCGCTCCACCCCGTCGAACAGATTGGCGGGCGAATAGCCCCTGAGCCGCGCGACATAGGCGGCGTTTTTCTCCGCCAGCATCGCCTCGAACTTCGGCGGCTCGACCGCCTTGCCCGAATGTTCGAGGATCAGCCGCAGCGATCCGGCGCGATCGACCCCTTTCAGCGCATGGTTCGCCTCGCGATCGAAGCGCAGTCCGTGCGCGTCGGCGAGCGCCTGCCACGCCTGATAATGATCCTCCGCCGTGTCGGTGAGCACGCCGTCGAGGTCGAAGATCACGCCCTTCAACGCCGGGCGCGACGCAAAGACCGGATCGGCGCCGACGGTCAGCGCGCGGCCATGGTCGGTGATGCCCAATGGCGCGCCCGACAGCAGGCGATAGGTCGCCCCCGCCCCATCGACCGCGACCTCGACCGTGCTGCCCCGCCATTGCAGGCGGAAGCGGTAGCCCGTCCACGCCGCCGGAAGCTGCGGCCGGAAGGCGGGCCGTGCGCCGTCGAGGCGCAGCCCGCCCCATCCCTCGGCCAGCACCAGCCAGCTGCCCGCGAGCGCCGCCATGTGCAGCCCGTGCGACGTGTTGCCGTGGCGATCCTCCAGATCGACGAGCGCGCATTCGCGCATGAAGCCCATCGCCGCCGCCTCGTCGCCCAGCCGTGCGGCCGTTATCGCAAAGGACACCGACGACAGCGTCGAATCATGCGTCGTGACGCGCGCATAATAATCGAGATTGCGCCGCTGCTGCGCGATCGGCATGGCGACAAGGTCCATCGCCATCGCCTGCACGACATTGCCCTGCTTCGCGACCTGGTGGCGAAAGAGGATCATCGGGTGATAGCGCATGAGCAGCGGGCCGTGGCCGTCCCGCGCCGCCAGCCCCGGCAGCTCGGGGCGACCGAGGAAAGCATCGTCCTGCGGATTGATGCCGAGTTCGGCATCGACGGGCAGCCACATCGCCGCGGCGGCGCGGCGCCATTCGGCGACCTCCGCCGCATCGAGCCCGATCCGCTCCGCCACCGCCGCCAGATCGCCGCGCACGTCCAGCCAGTCGGCGGTCTCGGCGGCGTAGGACAGATGGCGGCGCGCGATCGCGTTGGTGTAGAAATCATTGTCGACCAGCGCCGAATACTCGTCGGGGCCGGTGACGCCATGGATGCAGAAAGCGCCGCCGCGGCGCGGGTCGAAGGCGCCGATCTCCATCCAGATGCGCGCCGTCTCGAACAGCATGTCCGCCGCCTCGGCGCGCAATGTCTCGTCGCCCGTCGCCGCCACGTAAAGCGCGAGCGCATAGGCGATGTCGCCATTGATGTGATATTGCGCCGATCCCGTCGGATAGTGCGACGAACATTCGTCGCCGCCGATCGTCCGCCACGGATAGAGCGCGCCCTGCCGATGGCCGATCGCGCGGGCATGGGCGCGCGCGGCGCCCAGCTTGCCGATCCGGTAGGCGATCAGCGTCCGCGCCCTTTCGGGCGCCTGCAACGCCAGCACCGGCAGCATGAAGGTTTCGGCGTCCCAGAAATAATGGCCCTCATAACCCTCGCCGGTCAGCCCCTTGGCGCCGATGCTGTGGCTGGCATCGCGGCTCGCCGACTGGTGGAGCTGGAACAGGTCGAAGCGCAGCGCCGCCGCGAGTTCGTCGTCGCCCGCGATCGCGAGGTCGGCGCTGTCCCATAATCGCTGCACCGCAGCGCGCTGGCGCTCGACGAGTTCGTCAAAGTCCGTCGCACCATCGTCCAGCGCGGTCACATCGACCGGGTGGCCGCGGGCCGCGGCCAGCGCGACCACCCGGTCGATCGTCAGGGCGCCGCCGGCGACCAGATCGCCGCGCACGACATGCCCCGCCTCGGTCGCGGCAACCGCCGCTTGCGGACAGGTGACATGCTGGCGATAGGCAAGCTCGACGGCACCCTGCGCGAACCGGGTGACCGAAGGGGTATCGCCCGGCAGGGGGGGAATCATGCGCCACGCGGCGCGCAGGCGCCCCGAAATGCGCGGATCGTCGGCATCGCCTTCGTGAAGCGCGGCGCTGTCGAAACCATAGGTCAGCGACACCGCGACGGCGCCGCCGAAATCGACGGGGCGGATATGCAGGCGGGAGGCAACGATCGCGCCTCCGTCCAGCGGCACGATCCGCTCGGCGGCAATCTCCAGCGTCCGCCCGCTCGCCAGCCGCCAGCGCGCGCGGCGCTGCAACTGCCCGCTCGCGAGGTCGAGCGCGCTTTCGCTGTCGAGCAGCTCGGCGGCGGCGAAATCGATCGCCTGCCCGTCGATCGCGAGCCGCAGCAGCACCGGGCCGGGACAGGCGAGGCGCGTGTCGGTCGCGGTCGCATAGCCGGGGAAGCTTTCATGATAGGTGATCGGGCGGCGGATATAGGCGTCGGGCAGATAGGCAGAGGGCGCCGCGGCGCATTCGTCGGCCACGCCTTCGACCCCGACCAGCCCGTTGGCAAGCGCGAACAGCGCCCGCGCACTCGCTCCCTCCGCCGCCGCGCCGCGCCGGACGAGCCGCATCGATTCCAGAGATTGTCCGCTGGTCGCCACTTCAATCCTCACCCATGGCGAAGGCATCGCGGCCCCTCGCTCCTCAGCCTGCTTTCCCGCAAAATGGTATCGATGTCAAGGTATCGATACCATTTTGCGGGAAAGCCGTATCGACGAACGGAAAAATCCCTTTGTTTCAGCTTTCGCGCGTGACCAGCGACACCGGCATCGCGCGCGACTCGACGGGCTGGCCCGCCACCTTGGCGAGCACCTTCTGCGCGAGCAACTCGCCGCCGAACGCCCAGTCCTGCCGGATGCTCGTAAGCGGCGGCGAGAAGAGCGCGGCGCCCGGCGAATCGTCGAAGCCGACGACCGAGACGTCGCCCGGCACTTTATGCCCGCGCGCCTGCAACGCCTCGATCGCGCCCATCGCGATCGCGTCGCTCGCGGCGAAAATGCCGTCGAAATCGAGCCCCCGCGCGTCGAGCAGCGGCTCTACCGCCGCGCGTCCCGCGGTGAGGGTGAAGGCGCAGGGGATATTGCCGACGATCGCCGCGTCCGACGCCGCGATGCGCGCCTCGAACCCGCGCAGCCGGTCCTCGGCCTCGCCATGTTCGGCATCGCCGAGGAACAGGAGCCTCCGACACCCGCGGCCGAGCAGATGCTCGGCCGCGAGCCGTCCGCCCTCGCGATTGTCGCTGCCGACGACGATGCGCCCCGGCGGGCCATGTTCGGCGCCCCACACGACATAGGGCAGCCCCGTCGCCTCGACCATCGCGGCGGCATCGTCGTGCACCCCCTGCCCCAGCAGGATCACGCCGTCGGCCGACGGTGGCGCCGCGATGAACAGGTCGATCGTCGTCAGCACCATATTCTGCCCCGCCGCGGTCAGTTCCTGCAGGATGCCGCCGAGCAGCAGCAGCGGGTAAGGCTCGCTCATCAACCGTTCGTGCGACGGCGTCATTTCGATCACCACCGCGATCGTGCGTGTGCGCTGTTGCCTGAGGTTGCGCGCCGATACGTTGAGCCGGTATCCCATGCGCTCGGCGGTCTCGCGGACCAGGCGCCGCGTGCTTTCCTTGACGCTCGCGGGGTTCGACAACGCGCGCGACACGGTGATCTTGGCCAGGCCGAGTTCGTTCGCGATGTCCGCCATCGTCGGGCGCGCGTTGCCGCCGCCATTGGACCCCGGTCGCTGTGCCATCCCCGTCCCTTAACGCGCGGCGGCCTTGTTTCACAAGCGGCTAGGCGTGGATTGGGCGAACCGAAACGCAACCCCACTCCCCTCGTCATCCCGGCGAAGGCCGGGATGACGATTTAGCCAGGGGATTTCGGGACGGACACAGCGATCAATTGGTCCAATAGATATAATCCTGCCCGTCCCGCCACGGCGCGTTGAGCGGCACGTCGACGCGCACCGGCCCTTCGACCAGCCCCGGCCAGATCGGCCTGGCCATGCCCTTGTTCTGCGCTTCGATCATCGCGCGCAGCGCGGCGACGCGCGCGGGTTCGCGCGCCGACAGGTCGGTCCGTTCGGTCGGATCGGCGGCAAGATTATAGAGGCGCGCCCGTTCGGGCCGCCTGGTCACCTGCAATTTCCAGTCGCCCGCGCGCACCGCACGATAATCGCCCGAGCGCCAGAACATCGCAGGCCGCCGCGCGGGTCCGGCCAATATATCCTCGCTGTCGATCGTCCGGCCTTCGGGCGACGCCGCCCCCGCCGCCCCGGCGATGGTGGCAAAGATGTCGAGATGCCCGGTCATGTCGGCGCGCACGGTCCCCGGCGCGATGCGCGCGGGCCAGCGCATGAACAGGGGCGCGCGGATGCCGCCCTCGAAGAAAGTCGCCTTCCAGCCGCGAAACGGCGCGTTCAGCCCCGGCATCCCGTTATACCAGGCGCCGCCATTGTCGCTGGTGAAGATGACGAGCGTATTGTCGTCGATCCCGGCGTCTTTCAGCTTGGCCATCACGTCGCCGATTCGCCGGTCCATCTGCGCGATCATCGCGCCATAAACGCGCGTCTTGTGGTCCTTGATCGCCGCGAGCTTGTCATAATCGGCGCGCGTCGCCTGAAGCGGCGTGTGCGGCGCGGTGAAGGCCAGATAGAGGAAGAACGGCCGATTGCGGTTCGCCTCGATCGCCCTGATCGCCTCGTCGGCGAAATAGTCGGTCATATGCCCCTTCGCGGCGAAGCGTCGGCTGCCGTTGAAGGTCACCGCATGACGCAGATTCGCCCAGAGGAAACGGTCGATCGGATCCCACGGCAGCCTGGCGTTGACCGCATCGCGATCGTCCTCAGGCAGGAACATCGCCGCGCCCGCGAGCACCGCAAGGCTTTCATCGAAACCCTGACGCTGCGGCTGAAGCTCGGGCGCTTCGCCCAGATGCCATTTGCCGATGTGCAGCGTGTGATAGCCCGCCGCCTTCACCGCCTCGGCGATCGTCACCTCGCTCACGGGCACGCCCATCTGCGGATAGGGCGGGATGTCGGGGGTCACCAGCTCGTCGTGAAAGATCGCGCGGTGCGGCCCGACGCCCTCGCCATGCGCCAGATTTTCGGCGAACTCGATCGGCACCGCGGTGAACTCGAACCCGAAGCGCGTCGGATAGCGCCCCGTCATCATCGCCGCGCGCGAAGGCGAGCAGGTCGCGTTCGCGGCATAGGCGGTGGTGAAATGGACCCCCTCGCGCGCCAGCGCGTCGATGTTCGGCGTCTGGACGATCCCCGCAACGCCGCCGCCATTCAGGCTGATGTCGTTATAACCCAGGTCATCGGCGACGATCAGGATGATGTTCGGCGGTCGCTCGCCCTCCGGCGCCGCCGCCGGCCCCTGCTGCCACGCGATCGCCCGGTTCGGCTGCACCGGGTCGCGCCAGTCCTGCACGATGCCGGGGATGCGGTATTTGTTCGCGTCATAAGCCCAATAGCCGCCGCCCGCTGCCAGCGTCAGGGCGCCCAAAACGAGCCATTTTTTCGTCACGTCCAGTCCTCCCGCTCGCGGCTTCGGCTTGCCATGGAACTATTGACACTATATGTGTCATTATATTCACCGACGCGCAAGATCGTTTGACGTCGGCGGCGCGCTGGGCCAGCGAGGAATGCGATGACGATCGGGGTGAGGAAATCGGAAGCGGCGCGCGGCGGCGCCGAGCGGATCGACGGGCGCCGCGCGCGGAGCCGGTCGAGCCACAAGCGCATCGTCGAGGCGATGATGGAGCTGATTGTCGCGGGCGATTTGTCGCCGAGCGCGGCGCGCGTCGCCGAGGAAGCGGGCATCGGCCTGCGCACCGTGTTCCGCCATTTCGACGATATGGACGCGCTCTATTCGGAGATCACCGCGACGGTTACCGACCGCGTGATGCCGATCATCATGGCGCCCTATCCCGACCAGCCGTGGCGCGCCAATGTCCGCGAGCTCGTCCGCCGCCGTATCCGCGTCTTTGAAACGACTTTGCCCTTCCGCCTCGCCGCGAACATCAAACGTTATCAGTCGCCCTTCCTGATGGGGCAATATAGCCGCGTCGTGATGCTCGAACGCGAGCTGATCCTGCGCCTGCTCCCCGGTTCCGTACTCACCGACCGCATCAGCGTCGAGGCGCTGTGCGCGGCGCTCTCCTTTCACACATGGCGCACGCTGCGCCACGACCAGGGCCTGCCCGCCGAGGAAGCGGGCGAAGTGATCGGGCATATGGTCGAGGCGCTGCTGGCGACGGTGGCCGACGAATGACCCGCGCCGCCGCGCTGCTTGCGCTGCTTCTGCCGGGCACGCTCGCCGCGTGCGGCGACGAGGCCGCGCCGCCGCTGGCCGAAGCCAGCCCCCCCGAATGCCCCGCGATGCCGGCACAGGATTATGTCTGGATCCCTGGCGCGACCTTCACCATGGGCGCCGACGCGCGGCTGCCCGAAGAGGGGCCACCGCGCGAGGTGGCCGTCGCGGGCTTCTGGATGGCGACGCATGAGGTGACCAACGCCGAGTTCGCCGAGTTCGTCCGCGCGACGGGTTACAAGACGCTCGCCGAGCAAGACCCGCCGCCGCTCCCCGGCGCGCCGCCCGACATGCTCATTCCCGGCTCGGCGGTCTTCACCGCCCCGACCGACGGCAATCCGAACTGGTGGCGCTGGGTCGTCGGCGCCGAGTGGCGCCACCCGGCGGGGCCCGCGACGAATATCGACGGGCGCGACCGCGATCCGGTCGTGCAGGTGGGCTATGAGGACGCGCTCGCCTTCGCGAAATGGAAGGGCAAGGCGCTGCCGAGCGAGGAGCAATGGGAGCTCGCCGCGGCGACCGGCGGCGCCGACCGCAATGTTCCGGTCGGCAGGGACGGCAAGCCGCGCGCCAATTTTTATCAGGGCAGCTTTCCCTTCCGCGACCTCGGCACCGATGGCTTCACCGGGCGCGCGCCGGTCGCCTGCTTTCCGGCGGATGCGCATGGCGTCCACGACCTGATCGGCAATGTCTGGGAATGGACGACGAGCGCGGCGGGCAGCGAGCGCAATGTCATCAAGGGCGGCAGCTTCCTGTGCGCCGCCAATTATTGCGCCCGCTATCGCCCCGCCGCGCGCCAGTTCCAGGAACGCAGCCTGGGGACCGACCATATCGGCTTCCGCCTGATCGACACGAAGCGCCCGGCGCCGAAGGGGTAGGCCCGCGCCGTAGTGACGACGGGAGTGGCGGAAAGCGACCGGTTGCGGACGCGGCGCTCCTCCCCCTGCGGGGGAGGATCGGCCGGAATCCACCCCAAAACCGCCAACAGCCTCAACCATTCAGCCTACCGCCCGCCGCCCAGGGCAGCCCACATCCGCACCAACACTACCCCCGCGCACGCCGCCGCCGGCCCCACAGCAGCAACGCCAGCACGATCAACCCGCCGCCCAGCCACAGCGCGGCCTTGATCGCGCGTTTGCGCCCCTGCTGCTCCCACGCATAACGGTTGATCTGCTCGTCGGCCGTATAGCCCGCGGGCATGTCGAGCACGCCGTTCGCCTTCGCATAGGCGCGGTAGTCGGCCATCATCGCGGCGAAACGATCAGGCATCGCCGCCGACAGGTCGCGCGTCTCGCCGGGATCGGTCCTGAGATGATAGAGCCGCCATTGGCCGTCGCCGGTCGGCGGCAGGTTGCGCACCAGCTTGTAATCGCCGCGAAACAGCGCGGCATTGCCCGACAATTCATAACCGAGCGGCGCGTCGCCATGGACGCTGCCCGCCCCGCCTTCCAGCATCGGCACCAGGCTGCGCCCCGTGATCGGCTCGACGCTCCGTCCCTGCCATTGCCCATCGTGCAGCGGCACGTCCGCCAGCTCGGCGAGCGTGGGCAAGAGGTCGGTGACATGCGCCAGCCCGTCGCTGATCGCGCCCGCTTGAATCGCGCCATGCCCCGGCCAGGCGATGATCAGCGGGACGCGCAGCCCGCCCTCGGTCGCGCTGAACTTATACCCCGACAAGGGCGCCGCCGCCGCGCTCGCCCAGCTGGCTCCGATCGCCGAAAAACTGCCCCGCCGCCCGATATTGTCGGTCGCAAGATCATATTGCATGTCCAGAAACAGCCGATTGCGCAGGCTGGCAAAGGGATTGGTCGGCTCGGCGCCATTGTCGGACAGGAAGACAAAGATCGTATTGTCGTAATCGCCCGTGGTCTTGAGATGCGCGACCAGCCGCCCGATCTCGCGGTCCATCGCGGTCGCCATGCCGCCATAGGCCTGCATCACGCGCACCGCTGCCGCGCGCTCGTCATCATCAAGTTTCTGCCAGTCGCGCGTCGTCGGCATCGTCACCATCGGCATGCCCGCGGGCACGATGCCGAGCGCCGCCGCGCGCCGCGCGCGCGCCGCGCGCAGCGCCGTCCACCCCTCCCTGTACATCGCCGCATAGCGCGCAATGTCGCTGTCGGGCGCCTGCACCGGGATATGGTTGGCGAGGAAGTTGATCGAGGCGAGGAAGGGTTTGCCGCTCTGGCGGTCCGTCTCGATATAATCGATCATCTTTTCGACGACGAAGGTCGACGAATAATAATCCTTGGGCAGGGTCGCGGGCTTGCCGTTCTCGGTCCAGTTCGCCTTGTCGTACAGCCCCTCGATCGGCCTTTGCTCGAAATTGTCGGCGCCCGCATCGGCGAGGCTGAACGCGCGGTCATATCCGCGCGCGTGCGGCAGGCGCTTCGCGTCGCTGCCCAGATGCCATTTGCCGGTGAGGTAGGTGCGATATCCCGCCGCCTTCATCAACTGTGCGATCGTCACGACGCGCAGGTTCATCACCGTGTCGTAACCCGGCTTGCCCCGATGCTCGTCGGGGATCGTCTCGGGCATGTTGCCCAGCCCATTGCGGTGGTTCATCACCCCCGTCTGGAGCATCGCGCGCGTCGGCGAGCAGGAGCCCGCGACGTGGAAATTGGAAAAGCGCATCCCCGCGCGCGCCAGCGCGTCGATATGCGGCGTCGCGATTTCGGAACCAAAGGCGCCGACGTCCGAAAAGCCCCAGTCGTCGGCGAGGAGGATCACGATATTGGGCTGGCGCGGCGACGCGGATCGCGGCTGCGCCTGACCCGATGTGGTCCCCAGCAGACAGGCCAGCGCGATGATGGCAGCACGCCGGAACCCGCCCAAGCGACGCGGCCTAGTGGTCCTCCAGCATACTGCCATCACTCCCACCCCCAAGGGATATGGCATTTACTATGCCAATATATCGCCGAGTCAATGGGGTGGAAGCGGGCCAGCGCGGCTCCCGCACAAGATTAGGGTCAGTATCCAATTCTGACAGGATCGTCATCCCGGCACGGACCGGACCCTCGCCATTGCCGTGGGGCGCGAGAGCCGGATTCGGGCCTTCGCCGGGACGATGGCATGATGGGACGCAGTGGCCCTGCGCCGCCTTACCGGCCCGGCGCGATCCGCATCGCCGCGCCGCCGCCGGGGGCGAGCCAGAGCTTGTAGGTGTCGCCCTTTTTCACCCTGACCGTGTCATAGGCGATGTTGCGGCGCGCGTCGGTCAGATAGGTCGCGCCTTCGCCGTCCTTCCAGATCGTCGCCGTATAGGTCTTGCCGGGTTCGAGGAAATCGAACGACAGCGTCAACGTGCGTGCGGTGCCGTCGTTGACCCCGCCGACATACCAGTCGGCGCTGCCCCGGTCCTTGCGCGCGAAAATCGCATAGTCGCCGACCGCGCCCGCGATCAGGCGGCTTTCGGCCCAGTCGGTCGGCACCTGCTTGACGAAAGCGAGCTCGCGCGGATGCGCTTCGAGGTTTTCGATGAAGTCGGCCGCCATCTGGATGGGCGAATAGATGGCGAGATAAAGGCCGAGCTGCTTCGCGAGCGTCGACGTCATCGGCACATCCTCAGCCCCCTTCAGGCTGAACACCCCCGGCGTATAGTCCATCGGCCCCGACAGCATCCGCGTGTAGACGAGCGTGGGTTCATGGTCGGGGCCGTTGGCGAAGGCGCCCCAGGCATTATATTCCATGCCGCGGGCGCCTTCGCGCGCGACCCAGTTGGGGTATGTGCGGCGAAGGCCGGTGTCCTTCACCGGCTCGTGCGGGTTCACGGCGACCTTATATTTCGCCGCCGTCTCGACGACTTTTTGGTGATGCTGCACCTGTCGCTGGCCGTCGTGCCATTCCATCACCTTTTCGCCCGGCGTCGCGCCCGGCGCGATGATGCCGCCCGCGTCGGCGACATAGCCCGTCTTGACCGCTTTCACGCCCAGCTGGCCGTAAAGCTTCATCGCGTCGTCGAGCTGCGCTTCATAGACCGCGATATTGCCGCCGGTTTCGTGGTGGCCGATCAAGGTCACGCCTTTCTTGCGGGCATAGTCGGTGACGGCTTTCAGGTCGAAATCGGGATAGGCCTGGGTAAAGCTATATTCGTCGCCATGGCCGAACCAGTTGCTGTTCCAGCCCTTGTTCCAGCCCTCGACGAGCACGCCGCCGAAGCCGTGCCTGGCGGCGAAGTCGATATATTGCTTGGTGCGTTCGGTCGTCGCGCCATGGTTCGGCCCTTCGGCCCAGCTCCACGGACCGCGTATCATGCCCCACCAGATGCCGATATATTTCATCGGCTTGACCCAGCTGACATCGCCCAGTTTGTTCGGTTCGTTGAGGTTGAGTTCGAGGTCGCTTTCGACCAGCCCGGCGGCGTCATCGGTGATGCGGATCGTGCGCCACGGCGTCGCGAACGGCAGGTCGCGCACGACGCGCGGCCCGCGCGATGCGGGCGCGAGCGTCGCGCGGAACTTGCGCCCTTCGATCCGCTTCAGCCACATGCCGGCATAGTCGACGAGCGCGGCTTCGTGAAAGGCCAGGTGCGTGCCGTCGGCGAGGCGCATCGTGATCGGCGTGTGCGCGGTCGATACCGCGTCGATCGGCGTCTGCTGATAGACTTGTTCATAGCGGTTCCACTCGCCGCCCGCGATCCACCACGCCGTCCCTTCGGGCGCGATGTCGAACTCGGTGATCTCGTCGGCGATCTTCGCGGTCTTGAGGCCCTCCTGCTCGGGCAGCTCGTAACGAAAGCCGATGCCGTCGTCGAACAGGCGGAAGCGCAGGTTCATCGCATGGCCGCCCCAGCTTTCATGCTGGCGGAAACGGACGAGCAGTTCATTATGATGGTCGCGCACGAAGCGGCGCTCGCCCCATGGCTGTTCCCAGCGCGTATCGGCGCTCGCGGTTTCGCTGCCCTCGATTTTGAAACCGCGCTGAAGGCCGACGCGATCGGTCATGATGAAGCCGAGCTTCGACGGCGCAATCAGCAGCTTGCCCTTGCGCGACAGCGACCAGATCGGGCGCGCATCATTGTCGGTCGCGACGGTCAGGACGAGGTTGCCGTCGGGCGAGGTGGCGGTGACCGGTGCGGGCGCCTGCTGCGCGGTGGCGGGCGCTGCGGCGGCGGCGAGAAGAGCGAGGGGAGCGAGACGGAGCATGATCATCCTTCCATTTTGAGCCAGAGCGCGCCGCAGGGGGGCAAGTGCACGGTGTCGGCGCCACCCAGCGCGATGAGCGGCGCGCCGCCACGCGCGAGCGCCGAAATGTCGATCGGGTCGCCGCCGAGGTTGAAGAGACAGCGAATGCGCTGGTCGCCGGCGACACGGTCGAAAGCGAGCAGGTCGCCCTCGGCCACCCAGTTCGCGTTGCCGCCGAGGCGCAGCGCAGGGTGCGCGGCGCGCAGCGCGACGAGGCGGCGGGTGAGGTTGAGCAGCGACGCCGGATCATCGTCCTGGCGGTCGACGGCCAGGTCGCGGTGCGCGGGACCGAGCGGCAGCCACGGGTCGGCGTCCGAAAAGCCCGCGTTCGCGGCCGCCGCCGTCCAGGGCAGCGGGGTGCGCGCGCCGTCGCGCGACAGGGTGAGCGGCCAGTTCTTGCGCGCTTCGGGATCCTTGACCTGATCGAAGGGAATATCGACCTGGTCGAGCCCCAGTTCCTCGCCATTATAGAGGATGATATTGCCGCGCAGCGCGCAGAGCAGCGCCATCTTCATGCGCGCAAAGGCACCGCGGTCGACGCCGTCGGGCGTCCAGCGCGACACCGCGCGCGGCGCGTCGTGATTCTCGAACGCCCAGCTCGGCCAGCCGACCCCCGGCGCGTCGGGCCAGGCCTCGGCCGCTTCGCGCACCAGTTGCGGCGTCAGCCGCTCGGCGTAGAGAAAGTCGAAGCCATAGGCGCTGTTGAGCCGGCGATCGCCCGCGGTGAACAGCTTCATCTCGCGCAGCGCGTCGTCGCCGCCGACCTCGGCGACGGTGAAGCGCCCCTCGCGCTCGTCGGTGAGCGCGCGGATGCGTTCGAGGAAGAGCGCGATGTCGGGGTGCGACTGGTTATAGATTTTCTGCTGAAAATCGAAGGGACGCGTGCGCACCTTGTTCGACGGCGGCGCGGGCGGATTGTCGCGCAATTCGGGGTCGTGCATCGCGAAATTGATCGCGTCGATGCGAAAGCCGTCGACGCCGCGGTCGAGCCAGAAGCGCACGACATCGAGCAGCGCGTCCTGCACATCGCGGTTGTGGACGTTGAGCTGCGGCTGCGTGCTCAGGAAATTATGCATATAATATTGGCCGCGGCGCGCGTCCCACGTCCATGCCGGGCCGCCGAACACCGACTGCCAGTTGGTCGGCGGCGAACCGTCCGCCCGCGCATCGGCCCAGACATACCAGTCGGCGCGGTCATTATCCTTGCTCGCGCGGCTCTGCGCGAACCAGGCGTGCTGGTCGGAGGTGTGCGCGAAGACGAGGTCGGTCGTGACCTTCAGCCCCAGCGCATGCGCGCGCGCCACCAGCGCATCGAAATCGGCAAGCGTGCCGAAGATCGGATCGACGCCGCAATAATCGGCGATGTCGTAACCGAAATCGTCCATCGGCGAGGGATAGAAGGGCGACAGCCAGATCGCATCGACGCCGAGCGAGGCGATATGGTCGAGCCGCGCGGTGATGCCCGCAAGATCGCCGACGCCGTCGCCGTTCGAATCGGCAAAGCTGCGCGGATAGACCTGATAGATCGCCGCGCCCTTCCACCACGGCGTATCGGCATCCGCGACGGATTCGGGCTGGTCCTGAACGAGGGGCTGGTTGGGTGTCACGCTATGGTCGCTTATTCGCTGGCCTGGCAGACAAGCGTGCCGAAGGCGGGGAGAGAGAGACGGAGGCTGCCCGGCGCCGCGGGGCGCGCCGGACAATCACCATGGAGCGCGGTGAAGCCCGCGCTTTTCATATCCACGGCGATGGTCGCCGACAATGGCGCCGCAGACGTATTATAGGCGAGCACCACCTCACGCCCCGTGTCGGGGTCGAATCGCGAAACCGCGAGCAGGCCGGGCTTGTCGGAGAAGGCGCGCAGCTTCGTCGGCCCGCGCGTCAGTGCCGGGGTGCTCCGGCGGATCACCGCGAGCTTCGCGATATGCCGATAGAGCGGGTGCGCGGTGTCGAAATTGGCGTCGGCGGTGGTCGCATCGGTGCCGATGAGGTCGTTGTCGTTATAGACGGCGACCTTTGAGGCGAACATATCCTCGCGCGCGAGCTGGTCGTGGCCGTCGGAGACGAAGCCCTGTTCGTCGCCATAATAGATGGTCGGCACCCCGCGCAGCGTCAGCAGCATCGCATGGCCGAGCATCGTCCGCGCGAGCAGTTCGGCATCGTCCGCTTGCGGATTCGCCTGCTTCACGAACATCGCGAAGCGCCCCATGTCATGATTGCCGAGGAAGGTCGGCAGCTGGAGCGCCGCCTCGGCGCCGCCCTTGTAAAGCACGTCGCCGTCGAACAGGCGCGCGAACAGGTCGGTGCCCTTCGTGCCGCTGACGCTGTCGATCACCGCGCGCGCGAAGCTGAAATCGAGCACCGCGGGCAGATCCGCGCTGTGCGTATAGGCGGCGAGCGACCCCGGATCGACGCCGTCGATATAGACTTCGCCGAAAATGTGGAAATGGGGAATGCCGCGCGCCTTGGCCCGCGCCTGCATCGCGGGGACAAAGGCGCGCCAGAACTCCGGGTTCACATGCTTGGCGGTGTCGATGCGAAAGCCGTCGATGCCGAATTCGTCGATCCAGCGGCCGAAGATGTCGATGAAGCCCTGCACCACGCGCGGATTTTCGGTCGCAAGATCGTCGAGTCCGGCAAAATCGCCATAAAGGGCGGACTCGCCGACCCAGTCGCTGTTGCCGCGATTATGGTAATAGATGGGGTCGTTGAGCCAGGCGGGCACCTTCACCCGCTCCTCGCCCTTCGGCACCACGGGGGTGTAGGCGAAGGCGGGATCGGTGAGCCGCGCCCAATTCTCCGCACTCGCGTCCTCGTCACCCGCAAAACCGGCGTTGATCGCCGGACCGTCGATGCCGCCGCGACGCGACCAGGGATAATCGGCGAGGCTGCGGTAACGGAAATCCTGGGCCGCGCCTTCCTTATAGGTGATGACGTCGGCGGTGTGGTTGGCGATGATGTCCATATAGACCTTCATCCCCCGCGCGTGGGCGGCATCGACAAAGGCCTTGAACTCTTCATTGGTGCCGAAATGCGGGTCGACCTGCGTGAAGTCGGTCACCCAATAGCCATGATAGCCCGCGCTTTCCTGCCCCGGCGCGCCCTGCACCGGCTTGTTCTTGAAAATCGGCGCGAACCAGATCGCGGTGGCGCCGAGCCCCTGGATATAGTCCAGCCGCTTCGTCAGCCCCGCCAGGTCGCCGCCGTGGAAAAAGCCCTTCGCGGCGGGGTCGTATCCCGTCTGGAGGCGATCGCCCCTCAACCCGCCACGGTCGTTCTTCGCATCGCCATTTTCAAAACGGTCGGGAAGGACGAAATAGATGACCTCGTCGCTTGCCGGACGCGCGCGCAGCTCCGCCTCGTCGGCGGCGGCGGGGAGCGGCGCGAAGAGCAGCGCCAGCGCGGCGAGACGGCGCATCATGCCGCGACCCCCGCGGCCGGCCGCGTCGCGGCAAGGAAATCGTCATAGCTTTGCATTGTCGCCACCTCGCGTTCGATCATCAGCGAAATCCCCGCCATATATTTGGCGAGGTCGCCCTCGCCGATCCCGTGGGCAAGCGGGTGCCAGGCGCGCGGTTCGACCCCCTGCCCGACGAGCACCTGGAGCCAGCCCGATTCGGTGAACAATTCCTCATGCTCGCGAAAGATCAGTCCCTGCGCGCGGAACTGCTCGATCTTGGCGGCCAGCGTATCGGGGATCGGCATCGCGGCGCGGTCCCGCCAATAGGGCGTGTCGCGCCGCTCGGTCGCCTTGAAGTGCAGGATGAGGAAGTCGCGGATGCGTTCCCACTCGAAATCGCTCTGGCGATTATATTCGGCGGCGACCGCAGGGTCGGCCGCGCCGACGGGCAGCATCTTCAAAAGCCGCGAAATACCCGACTGAACAAGGTGGATGCTCGTCGATTCGAGCGGTTCCATGAAGCCGCTCGCGAGGCCGAGCGCGACGACGTTGCGGTTCCACAGCTTGCGCCGCTTGCCGCTGACGAAGCGCAGCCGGTTGGGTGCGGCTTGCGGCACGCCGTCGAGATGGGCGAGCAGCGTCCGCTCGGCGTCTTCGTCGGTGATATGGTGCGACGAATAGACATAGCCGTTGCCGATACGATGCTGGAGCGGGATGCGCCATTGCCAGCCCGCGTCGCGCGCCGTGGCGCCGGTCCAGGGCAGCTGCGGCGTATCGCCGTGCGCGCACGGCACCGCGATCGCGCGGTCGTTGATGAGCCAGTGCGACCAGTCGTCATAGCCGGTCGCGAGCGCGCCTTCGATCAGCAGGCCACGGAATCCCGAACAGTCGATGAAGAGGTCGCCGTCGATGCGGCGGCCATCCTCCAGGGTGATCCCGGCGACGTTCCCGCTATCGCCCTCCATACGAACGTCGACAACCTTGCCCTCGACCCGCTGCGCGCCCCCCGCCTCGGCGCGGCGACGCAGATAGGCGGCGTAAAGCGCGGCGTCGAAATGAAAGGCATAGGGCATTTCGGCGAGATGTGGCGAGGTGCGCGGCGCGCCGCGCTGCATCCGCCGCGCGCGCGCCGCGCATTCGTTGAGCGAATAGGCGCCCAGCTCGCCCGCGACCCCCGCCGCGCGCGCGCGGAGCCAATAATGCTGAAACTCGAGCAGGCCGAGCCCGCGCCCGACCGCGCCGAAGGCGTGCATGTAGCGGTGACCGGGGCGCGTCCAGTCCGCGAACTCGATGCCGAGCTTGATCGTGCCTTGCGTCGCGGTAAGGAACTCGTCCTCGTCGATGCCGAGCGCCTGGTTGAACAGGCGGATCTGCGGGATCGTCGCCTCCCCCACGCCAACGGTGCCGATCGCGTCCGATTCGACCAGCGTCACCGACCAGCCGGGAGGCAGGAAGCGGATGAAACAGGCCGCGGCCATCCAGCCTGCCGTCCCGCCGCCGATGATGATGATCCGCATGGGGCTCATTTGATCGGCCATCGCCTCTTTATGCAACTGGATGATGGGGGCGGCAGGACATCGCCGCCCCCATCGGGAAGGATCAGAATTTGAAGGTCGCGCCCGCGAGGAAGCGGCGGCCGTAAATCTGATAATCGATCACCGCGCGCGCATCGCGCGGATCGTCGGTGACGAAGGGTTCGTCGGTCAGATTCTGACCCTGAACAAAGATCGACAGGCCTTCGAGCGCGCTGCCCGGCTGGAAGTCATAGCCGATCTGCGCGTCGATGATCGTCTCCGGCCGCGCGCGGCGGCGCACACGATTGCCGCCGAAGCCCGACAGTTCGCCAACGAAGCTCGACCGGTAACGTGCGCTGGCGCGCGCGTTGAAGCCCCATTTTTCAAAGAAGATGGTGCCGTTCGCGACCCATTTGGAATAGCCGGGGATGTCCTCGGCCGGCGCGCCGGGGGTCGGCGCGATCTTCGTCTTGGTATAGGAAGCGCCGCCCGTTACGCCGAAGCCGTCGAGCGCGCCGACCAGTTCGCCGAAGGGCAGCGTGCCCGCGACTTCGGCGCCATAAAGCTCGCCGCCCTCGCCGTTGATCGGCGCGTTCACGGTGCCCATGTAATTGACGATGATCGGGTTGCCGTTCGCGTCATTGCCCACGGGCGCGATCGGGTAGCCGGTGAAGTCGAACGGAATGTCCTGATTATAGATATAGCTCTTCAGATCCTTGTAGAAGAGCTGGAGCGCCAGATAGCCCTTCGACCCGAAATATTTCTCGAAGGTCAGGTCGACGGCGTTGGCGCGCCAGGGACGCAGATCCGGATTGCCCGCTCCGCCGCGCACGACCGCGCACAGGCGGCCGGGGGGACAGGTCATGCCGCCCGGATCGCCCACCGTCGTCCCATAGCTCAGCGAGGCGCGCATGTCGTCGAGCCGCGGGCGGATGATCTCGCGCGCCGCGCTGAAGCGGATCACGAAATCGCTCGCCGTGCGCAGCGACAGGTTCAGGCTGGGCAGCACGTCGACATAGTCGCTGCTGCGACGCTGCGGAATGCCCTGGATATTGGGCGATTCGTTGGGGTTGGTGCCGATGAAGGACGCACTCGCGCCGTTCGAATTCTGGTCGGTGAAGATGGCCTGCACGCCGATGTTGCCGGTCAGCAGCGACGACCCCATTTCGTGGTCGATGTTCGCCTGAACATAGGTCGTCATCAATTTTTCGCTGACGTCATAGGCCTTTACGACCACGTCGCCATAGGGGTTCGGCACCAGCTGATAGAGACCAGCGGCAAGCAGGTCGCGCGGGTCGTAGCTGATGACCGGACCGAGCCCGAGATATTCGAGGTTGGTGGTGCCCAGGCGGAACTGTTCGGGCACCGGCACGCTGGTCAGCCCGTCGGTATTGGCGACAAGCCCGACAAAGGCTTCGTCGGGAACGAGGCTCTTCGAGCGGTCGGTGTAGTTGACGCCGAACTGGACCGAGCGGAAAAAGCCTTCGAGCTCGCGTTCGACTTCGACGCGATATTGCCACAGCTCGTCCTCGATGATGCGGTTGTTGTAATAGCCGTCCTGACCGCCAAGGATACGGCGACCGTCGACGCTCGTCTGGTCGCCGCCCCAGCCGAGCGGGCTGGTGAGCTGGATGAGACCATAATCGCCATAGTTGAGCGTCGGGCTGAACACGGTGCCGTTGCGGTCGCTGCGGAAACCGATGGTGTCGACCGCGCCCACGCCGCCGCCGCGACCGGTGCCGGCGTTGCTTTCAAAGATCAGCTCGTTGCGGTCGGTCTTCGACAGGCTGATGTCGGCGGTGACATTCCAGCCGTCGTCGCCTTCCCAGCGGTTGTTCCAGCCAAAGCTGTAGAGCTTGGCCTTGCGTTCGAACACGTCGTTGCGCACGACGCCCTCGACATTGGTGAACGTGCCCGCGCGGGCAAAGACGAACTCGCCGCTGTCGTCGATGTCGGTGACATTGACCCCGGCGCCGCCGAAGGCGAGCGGCAATTCGATCCCGCGCTTGATCTGGTCATCCTTGAAGTCGGAATAAAAGGCATCGAGCGTCGAGGTGAAATTGGGGTGCGGCTGCCACTGGAGCGTGCCCTGAAGGCCGAGGCGCGTGAGCTGGGTCGAGGTAGCATAGCTTTTCGACCCGCCGATCACCACCGGGCTGGCGGCGGTGCCATTGCCCGCATAGCCCCAGGCGTTGAACTCCTGGATCTGATAGGGTTCGTCGACATAGCTCGCCGACAGCGCGACACCCAATGTATCGTTCGCAAACTGGTCGACGAACACGCCGTTGACGCGATAACCATATTTTTTCGACCCCGCATTGAGCTTGCCGAGGTCGGCGAGGCTGCCGCGCGCGCCGATCGAGATGACGCGCTTGCCATATTCGAGCGGGCGGATGGTGCGCAGGTCGACGGTGCCCGAAAGCCCCTGCCCGACGATCGACGCCATCGGCGTCTTGTAGACGAGCACCTGGTTGATCACTTCGCTGGGATATTGGTCATATTCGACGGCGCGATTGTCCCCCGTCGAGGTCTGTTCGCGGCCGTTGAGCAAAGTCGTCGAAAAGTCGGGCGCGAAGCCGCGGATCGAGATCGAGTTCGACCGGCCGGAGACGCGCTGCGACGTCAGGCCCGGCAGGCGCGCGATCGATTCGGCGATCGAGGCGTCGGGCAGCTTGCCGATATCTTCGGCCGAAATCGATTCGACGATCTGGTCGCGCTCCTTCTTCGCGCCGACGGCGCTTTCGAGGCTGGCGCGGAAGCCCGAAACGACGATCTCCTCGTCGGCGCCCGCTTCGGCGGGATCGGCGTCCTGCGCCATCGCGGCAACAGGCAGGATGGCGGTCAAGGCAAGGCCCATCGCGATGGCGCTGGCGCCGCGACGAAGGCTGGTCGGCATGGTCATAAAAGGCTCCCCTGGCACAGACGGGCGGTGACGACCGCGTGTCGGACCGGGGACGCGAATGTCCTTGAGGCTCCTCTCCGACGCGTGGGCTTTCCCATCTTGAGCCTCGCAATTGAAACCAATCGCGCCGGACCGCCATAGGGTATACGTATACGCAAAGAAGGCGGCCCGCGGACGCGGGGCTGCCCGCAGGCTGTCTATGGCGCTTCCGGCGCGGGTTGCGCCGCGCTTGGATCGGGCGCCTCGGCGGCGGTCAGGTCGCCGTTCTGGACAAGCCAGCGCGGATGCATGGCCTGCACCGCGGCCATGATGCGGTCGACCGCGGCGGCGACCTGTTCGCCCTCGGCCTCGCGGTCGCGCTGGACGACGACGCGGCGCGCCTGCGCGTCGATCAGCACGCGGTCGCGGCGCACGAGTTCGCCGACGGTGAGGCCAGCGAGAATCGCGCGCGCATCCTCCTCGCGTTGTTCGAGCGTCGCGAGACGGCGGTTGAGCTGTTCCTCCACCTGCACCGCGGCGTTGGTCTGTTGCCGGAGCTGGACGATGCTGACACGCGCGTCGCGGTCGAGCGCCTTGCGGATGCGCGCCGCAAGTTCACTGTCGAGTTTGGCGGCATAGCGATCGACGAGCACCACGCCGTCGACCGCCACGGCGTCGCGTTCCATGCGCACATTCATGCTGTCGACGCGGTCGCTTTCGTCGAGCAGGCTCCGCAATTCGGCCTGCACCACCGAGCGCGCGCGCACCTCGCCGGCCAGATTGTTGAGCGTGAGCGCAAGCGGGATCGACAATATGCCCAGCGTGACGACGATCCCCGCCACCTGCATTGCCGTATGTTGCGGCGTCAGCGACGGGCCGAAACGGTTGAACCGCGCCACCGTCGTCGCGGCAAAGGCGATGGCGAGCGTGTTGGTGAGGAACAGCAGCGCCGCGCCGACGGCAAAGTCGAAACGCCCCGTCGCGAGGCCAAAGCCGATCGTCGAGAGCGGCGGCACCAGCGCCGTCGCGATCGCCACGCCGACCATCACCCCCGACAGCTTGCGCATGATCGCATAGACGCCCGCGATGCCGCCGACGACCGCGACGCCCAGGTCGAGCAAGGTCGGCTGGGTCCGCGCGCGCAGTTCGGGGGTGACGTCGCGGATCGGCGACAGCCAGATGATGAACATCGCGACAAGGATCGCGACCGCCATGCCCGCCGCCATCGTTACCAGCGAGCGTTTGATGAGGTTGCTTTCGAGCGTCGCGAGGCCGAAGCCGATGCCCATGATCGGGCCGAGCAGCGGCGACACGAGCATCGCGCCGATCACGACGGCGGCCGAGCTTTGCAACAGCCCGAGCGTCGCGATCGCCGCCGACAGCGTGATCAGCAGCAGGAACTTCTTGTTGAGCCGCGCATCGCGCGCGACGCTGGCCAGCACCAGCGCGCGGCCGTGATCGTCGCCGACGCCATTGTCGTCGTCATCGACCTCGCGGCCGGCCCCCGGGCGTGCCGAACGGCGACCACCGGCGTTGAACGGTGCATCGCCGAGGCCCGGCACGCCAGGATGATGGCCGGCCATGGCGCGGCGCGTCAGATCTTGGCCGTAAGCTCGGGCACCGCGCTGAACAGGTCAGCGACAAGGCCGAGGTCGGCGACCTGAAAGATCGGCGCGTCCTCATCCTTGTTGATCGCGACGATGGTTTTCGAGTCCTTCATGCCCGCAAGATGCTGAATTGCGCCCGAAATGCCAATGGCAAAATAGACCTCCGGCGCGACGATCTTGCCGGTCTGGCCGACCTGGTAATCGTTGGGGACATAGCCCGCGTCGACCGCGGCGCGGCTGGCGCCGAGCGCGGCGCCGAGCTTGTCGGCGAGCGGCACGATGACCTCTTCATATTTCTCGCTCGACCCCAGCGCGCGGCCGCCGGAGACGATCACCTTGGCCGAAGTGAGTTCGGGGCGCTCCGACTTGGCGATTTCGGCGCCGACAAAGCTCGAGATACCCGCGTCGCTGCCCGCCGAAACGGCTTCGACCGCGCCCGAACCGCCCGACGTCGCCGCCTTTTCAAACGCGGTGCCGCGCACGGTCAGGACCAGCTTCGCGTCGCTCGATTCGACGGTTGCGATGGCGTTGCCGGCATAGATGGGGCGGGTGAAGCTCTTGGGCCCCTCGACCGAAAGAATGTCCGAAATCTGCATGACGTCGAGCAGCGCGGCGACACGCGGCGCGATATTCTTGCCGGTCGTGGTGGCGGGCGCGACGAAGGCGTCGTGGCTCGCCATCAGCTCGGCGACGAGCGGCGCGACATTTTCGGGCAGGTTGTGCGCGAAGGCGGCGTTGTCGGCGACATGGACCTTGCCCACACCCGCGATTTCCGACGCGGCCTTGGCGACGCCGTCGACGCCCTCGCCCGCGACGAGCAGGTGGACTTCGCCGAGCTTCGATGCGGCGGTCACCGCGGCGAGCGTGGCATCCTTGACGGCGCTGCCGTCATGTTCGACCCAAACCAGAGTTTTCATAACCTTGATCCTTTATCCCTTGCCGTTCGCATCGAGCGAAGTCGAGATGCCCCTCGACCTTGCGCTTTCCCGATGGGTGTCTCGACTTCGCTCGACACGAACGGGGGTAGATTAGCTGTGGACGCCCATGGCTTTCAGCTTGGCGACCAGTTCATCGACGTCGGCGACCTTGACACCGGCCGAGCGGACGGGCGGTTCGGAAACCCTGAGCGTCTTGACGCGCGGCGTGGTGTCGACGCCGTAATCGGCGGGGGTCCTGGTATCGAGCGGCTTCGACTTCGCCTTCATGATGTTCGGCAAGCTGGCGTAGCGCGGCTCGTTCAGGCGCAGGTCGGTGGTGACGATCGCGGGAAGCTTGAGCTTCACCGTCTCGAGCCCGCCGTCGACTTCGCGCGTCACGCTGACATGGTCGCCCTCGACGTTCACGGCGCTGGCAAAGGTGCCCTGCGCCCAGCCGGTCAAGGCTGCGAGCATCTGGCCGGTCTGGTTGTTGTCGCCGTCGATCGCCTGCTTGCCGAGGATGACCAGGCCGGGGGTTTCGGCGTCGGCGATGGCTTTGAGGATCTTGGCGATCGCGAGCGGCTCGACCTCGTCGTCGGTCTGGACGAGGATCGCGCGGTCGGCGCCCATCGCGAGCGCGGTGCGCAGCGTTTCCTGCGCCTTCGCCGGGCCGACGCTGACCGCGACGATCTCGGTCGCGACGCCCTTTTCCTTGAGGCGAATCGCTTCTTCGACCGCGATCTCGTCGAACGGGTTCATCGACATTTTCACATTGGCGAGGTCGACGCCCGTGCCGTCGGCCTTCACCCGCGGCTTGACGTTGTAATCGAGCACCCGCTTCACGGGGACGAGGATTTTCATGGGCTCAAAGCTCCTCTCAAGCAAATTGTGCACTGCGCCATAATTGGCGTTTACGTAAACGTCAACCAGCAGTCCCACCTCTCCCGCAGGCGGGAGAGGCAGCGAGACTTGCGGGCTTGTCCCGCTAGTCGCAGCGGAGTGGGCACATGCGACGCCGCAGGCCCACACCAAGTCGACTAGGCAGCAAGCTGCCAAGTCTTCCTATCCTCTCCCGCCTGCGGGAGAGGAGTTATTATCACGCCGCCTTGGCGACCTCCGCCACAATCTTCTTCGCCGCGTCGCCCAGGTCGTTGGCCGCGACGATCGGCAGGCCCGAACCCGCGAGGATGTCCTTGCCCTGCTGGACGTTCGTGCCTTCGAGGCGGACGACGAGCGGGACCGAAAGATTCACTTCCTTCGCCGCGGCGACGATGCCCTCGGCGATGATGTCGCACTTCATGATGCCGCCGAAGATGTTGACGAGAATGCCCTCGACCGCCGGGTCTTTCAGGATGATCTTGAACGCCGCCGTCACCTTTTCCTTCGACGCGCCGCCGCCGACGTCGAGGAAGTTGGCGGGGAAAGCGCCATTGAGCTTGATGATGTCCATCGTCGCCATCGCGAGGCCCGCGCCGTTCACCATGCAGCCGATGTTGCCGTCGAGCTTGATGTAGGCGAGGTCATATTCCGACGCCTCGACCTCGGCCGGGTCTTCTTCGGTGAGGTCGCGCAGCTCGGCAATATCCTTGTGGCGGAACATCGCATTGCCGTCGAATCCGAGCTTGGCGTCGAGGACGAGCAGTTCGTCGCCGTTCGCGCCTTCGCAGACGGCGAGCGGGTTGATCTCGATCTGCTCGGCGTCGGTCGCGAGGAAGGCGTTGTAGAGGCCGGTCAGCACCTTCGCCGCCTGTTTGGCGAGGTCGCCTTCGAGTTCCAGCGCCGCGGCGACGCTGCGGCCGTGGTGCGGCATCAGTCCCGTCGCGGGGTCGATGGTGATCGTGTGGATCTTGTCGGGCGTGTTGTGCGCGACGGTTTCGATGTCCATCCCCCCCTCGGTCGAGGCGACGACGGCAATGCGGCTCGACGCGCGATCGACGAGCAGCGCGAGATAATATTCCTTTTTGATGTCGGCGCCGTCGGTGATGTAGAGCCGGTTGACCTGCTTGCCGGCTTCACCGGTCTGGATCGTCACCAGCGTGTTGCCGAGCATTTCCTTCGCATGGCTCTCGACTTCCTCGATGCTCTTGGCGAGGCGCACGCCGCCCTTGGCGTCGGGGCCGAGCTCCTTGAACTTGCCCTTGCCGCGGCCGCCCGCGTGGATCTGCGACTTCACCACATAGAGCGGGCCGGGGAGCTGCTTCGCCGCCGCGACGGCTTCCTCGACGCTCATCGCGGCGATGCCCTTGGGCACGGCGACGCCAAATTTCGCGAGCAGTTCTTTCGCCTGATATTCGTGAATGTTCATGAGGTCTGCCGGGCCTTTCGACTCTGTGACGAGGGAGAAGTTTGGCGCCGCATAAGCCAAGTTGCGCGGCAAGGCTACCCCTGCCGCGCCAAGAGATTCTTTCGCGGGAAACCGGTCATCTTTCCATCCCGTGATCCCGGCGACAACGGGCTACCGCATCGCACAGATCGCGGCCGAACTGGTCGACACCGCCAATATCTCCGGATCCTTGAGCGCGCGTACCTTGTGCAGGAACTGCGACAGCGACAGGTCGGCGATATGCTTGTCCCTGAGGCTGCCGAGCGCGGCAAGGCGGCGGAGCTGGGGCAGCGACAGCCGGTCGACCATGCGTTCGGCCATGCACGCCGACATCGCTTTCGACAGTCCGGCATTGTTGAGCCCCGTGCGCAACCGCGCTTCGGGCGTCGCACAGGCCGACAGGAGACATGCCAGTGCGGCGACCGGCAGCATGGCGCTTTTCATGGCCGCGTCATTTGCCGTGATATTCGGCGACGGCGCGCGACACCGCCTGCATCAATTCCATGCGCGCGGGCACCGGTGCGCTCGTGTCACCGAGCAGCACGACGATGGCATAGCGCGTTCCATCCGGGGCGGTGGCGATGCCGATGTCGTTGTAACCCGCGGTCGCGCCCTTGTAATCCTGTCCCGTGCCCGTCTTGTGCAGGAACTTCCAGTCGGGGGGCAGTCCGGCCTTCAGGCGCCGCGGGCCGCTCTTGGTCCGGCTCATCACCCCCAGCAGATATTCGGTCGATTCGGGCGACAGCAGCGCGCCGCGCGCGAGCCGCGTCAGCGCGTTCGCGATCGCCGCCGGGCTGGCGCCATCGGGCGGATTGGCGAGATAGGCGTTGCGCGCCGCGCGCCGCGTCGCATCGGGCAGCGCGGCGCGCGCCTGTTGAAAGGCGCGCCCGACCGAATAGGCCTGCTGCCACTTCAGCCCCGCGGTCCCCGCCTGGAGCAGCCGCTCGCCGGGACCGAAGCGAATCGCGCCCAGATCCTTCTTTGCAATGAAACGACGCACCGCGTCGGGGCCGCCAACGGTACGCAGCAGACTGTCGTTTGCGGTATTGTCGCTCTGCGTGATCGCAATTTCGATGAGTTCGCGGACGCTCATCGTCACCGACCCTTCGGCGCGGACGCGCGATGCGATCGGCTGATAGAAAAGCGTCAGATCTTCCGGCCCGATACGAACGCGCTGATCGAGCGTCAACCGCCCCTGATCGACCGCGTCGAGCACGGCCAGCGCCACCCACAGCTTCGAGACGCTCTGCTGCGGAAACAGCTCGCCGCCGCGATGCGACAAGGTCCATTCGCCGTCGATCCGCTGCACGGCGATTCCCGTCTTGCCCGGAAAGGCGCGCCACAAGGCATGGATACGATCCTGCAATCCGGCGGGGGCGCGGCGAAAGCCGGGATCGAGCGGTCCGGCGGGGCGCGGCATGGCCGACGGAACCGGCTGGCCGATCGGCACCGTCACCGACCCGGACGGCCCGCGCACTGCCTGCGGCGGCGATTGCGGCTGCTGCGGGGCCGGCGCCTGCGCGCGCGGTAGCGGGATGACCGCGGCGCTGCTGACGCAGCCGGCGAGCACCGCGGCGCTCATCGTCATCGCGAGGAGCGGCCTGCCGGAAAACTCAATCTTCATTCGAACCCCGCGCACGCGACCTGTCTATGTCCCCGACCCCTTTGGTTGCTCCGTTGGTCGCGCAGCGATCCGCGCCGGACCAGCGATTTGCGACGAACGATTCTTTCGCCGCGACCAATTGTGGAACCATGGGGGTCGGCGCGTCAAGGCGCGGGCGTCGCGCGCACCCTGTCGGGAAAGAGCCGTTTGAACGCCGCCAGCTTGGGCGCATCCCAGCGGACGATATATGGGTTGCGCGGATGGCGGCGCATGAAATCCTGATGGTTCGGCTCGGCCCGATAGAAGCGCTTGTAGCGCTCGATCGGCACGATCACCGGCCTCGCGAAATATCCGCCACGGTCGATCTGCGCCAGATAGGCGGTCGCGACCTGGCGCTGCATCGCATCGAGCGGGACGATCGCGGCGCGATATTGCGAACCGACGTCGGGGCCCTGCCGGTCCTTGAGCGTCGGGTCGGCGATCACCGAAAAGAGGATGCGCAGGAGGGTGCCATAGCTGACCTGCGAGGGATCATAGACGATGCGCACCGCCTCGGCGTGGCCCGATGTGCCGTCGTGCGTCAGCTCGTATCGCGCGGTCGCGGCGCTGCCGCCATGATAGCCCGATTCGACCGAGATCACGCCCTTCACATGCGCAAAGACGCCCTCGACGCCCCAGAAGCATCCGCCCGCGAGCACCGCGGTCGCGCGCTTCGCGGGCACGGCGGGATCGGTCAGCGCGGCGGGGAGCTTGACGACATTTTCGGCCTGCGCGGGCGCGCATTGCGCGAGCAGCGCCGCCGATGCGAGCGCCATGAGCGCGCGCAGCAGCGGGCGGCCGCGCCGCGGCATTATGCGGGAATTGGCAGCGCCGGCTGGCTCAGCACGATATAGGTCGCGCCGATCGCAAAGCCGGCGAGCATGGTCAGAAACCAGTCGGAGCGGAGCATGGAGAGCATGGGAGCCTCGTGTCATTATATCTGTTTCGCGGCCGTGGCCGCCCTGGTTACACCGACGATATGACGCGCCCCGATCATCCGTGCAGTGAGTGGAATCACTGTAGCCGCGATCGCTTACCATCCGGTGAACCGGGCGCTTAATCGTCGTTCAGGTCCAGATAGGTCCAGGCCGCGCGACTTCAAGACCGGTCGGTATAAAATTATCTTGCACATTTCTCGTCATCCCGGCGAAGGCCGGGATCTCGCCGGTGCGTCAGGCCGACAGGGTGAGATCCCGGCCTTCGCCGGGATGACAAAAAGGGCTTCAGCTAAGCGCGGCGCACGCCTGCTGGATGCGCACGCACGCTTCCTTCAGCACTGTTTCAGACGTCGCATAGGAAACGCGGAACGCCGGCGACAGGCCGAAGGCCGCGCCATGCACCGCGGCGACGCGCGCCGAATCGAGGAAATAGTCGATCAGCGCCTCGTCGCTGTCGATCAGCTGGCCCGACGGGGTTGTCTTGCCCATGCAGCCCGAAGCGTCGGGATAGACGTAAAAGGCGCCGTCGGGGACGGGGCAGCTCAGCCCCGGCGCGTCGTTGAGCATCGCGACGACCATGTCGCGGCGCTTGCGGAACGCGGCGTTGCGATCGTCGAGGAACTGCTGCGGCCCGCCGAGCGCGGCGGCGGCGGCGGCCTGCGCGATCGAGCAGGGGTTCGAGGTCGACTGCGACTGAAGCTTGCCCATCGCCTTGATGAGCCAGGCCGGGCCGCCCGCATAGCCGATGCGCCAGCCGGTCATCGCATAGGCCTTGGAACAGCCATTCACCGTGAGAATACGGTCGATCAGGTCGGGACAACGCTGCGCGATCGTCGCAAAGGCGAAATCGGCGTACCAGACATGCTCGTACATGTCGTCGGTCATCACCATGACGTGCGGATGGCGCCGGATCACCTCGCCGATCGCGTCGAGTTCCTCCGGTGAATAGGCGGCGCCCGACGGGTTCGATGGCGAGTTGAAGATCACCCAGCGCGTCCTGGGGGTGATCGCGGCGTCGAGCTGTTCGGGCGTGATCTTGTAATGCTGGGCCGCCGACGCAGCGACAAAGACGGGCGTGCCGCCCGCAAAGGCGACGATGTCGGGATAGCTTACCCAATAGGGCGCGGGAATGATGACCTCGTCGCCCTTGTCCACCGTCGCGACAAGCGCGTTGAACAAAGTGTGCTTGCCGCCGACATTGACGCTGATCTGGTCGAGCCCATAGTCGAGGTCATTGTCGCGGCGGAACTTGCCGCGGATCGCTTCCTTGAGCGCCACCGTGCCGTCGACAAGCGTATATTTGGTCTGTCCCGCGCGGATCGCCTCGATCGCCGCTTCCTTGACGAAATCGGGCGTGTCGAAATCGGGCTCGCCCGCCGACAGGCCGATGACATCGACGCCGTCGGCCTTCAGCTTCGCGACGCGCGCGGTCATCGCGAGCGTGGCGGAAGGCTGGATGCGCCCGAGGGCGGCGGAGATATGCGGCTTCAGCGACATGGAGAGGTCTTCCTTCGCGAGCGGACTGACGGGAAATTGCGCGCGGCCGCGCCTAAAGCCTCCGTTCGCAAATCGCAAGGCGGCGGCGCGATAATTTCCTATGCGTTGCGCGATTCAGCGGTTCGCATCGTCGGCAGGCGCGGCGAGCCGCGCCGGCACCAGCCCGCGCAGGCTGTTGCCGAGGAAAAAGCCGTCCGACAGGTCGGCAAGGCGCAAATGCGATTCGACCGCGCGCCCCTTGTCGATGAGTTCGCCGCGCAGCACGCCGGGAAGCAGTCCGAGCGCGAGCGGCGGGGTGAGCAGCACACCGTCGCGTTCGACGAAAATGTTGCTCCAGCTCCCTTCGGTCACAAAGCCCGGCTCGTCGACGAAGACGACTTCGGCGGCGCCGCTGTCCTGCCGCGCGATGTCATAGGGCGCGCGCAGGCTCGTCTTGTGCGCCACGCGGAAATCGCCCGGCCGCATCGGCGCCGGGCGCACCGCCACGGACACCGGCAACTCGGAGAGGCGCGGCAGCGGCGACACCTCGACCGCGAGCGCGCCCGACGGCGCAAGCCGCATCCGCACCCGCGCTGTGCTGCGCAGGCGGAAGGTCGCCGATTGCAGGCTGTTGCGCGCGCCGTGGCGATCGAAGGAAAAGCCGAGCGCCGCCGCGCTCGCCTTCATCCGCGCCAGATGCCCCTCAAGGCGCTGGATCCCGTCCACGGGATCGAAAAACATCGTTTCAATGAGGTCGAAGCTCTCGCCCGCTGCGCCCACAAATTCCCCCTTGGCCAGACATTCGCGCCATTCCTCGCCCGGCACGCTGTCGGCGACGATTCCCGATCCCAGGCCCAGCGTGGCGCATGACGCCGCGTCCTGCAACCCGCCTTGCGCGTCGGCAGGCGGAAAGACGAGCGTGCGGATCGCGACGTTGAACGCGGCATCGCCATCCGGCTCGATGAAGCCGATCGACCCCGTGTAGAGACCGCGCGGCTCGGCCTCCAGCGCGTCGATGATTTCCATCGCGCGCACCTTGGGCGCGCCGGTTATCGACCCGCAGGGAAAGGCGGCGCGCAGCACGTCGACGGCCCCGGCACCCGCGGGCAGGCGCGCGCTGACGTCGGACACAAGCTGGTGGATGGTGGGGAAGCTTTCGACGCGAAACAGATCGGGCACCGCGACCGACCCCGGTTCCGCAACGCGCGACAGATCATTGCGGATGAGATCGACGATCATCAGATTTTCGGCGCGCTGCTTGGGGTCGTCGGCGAGCGCGCGCGCCGCCGCTGCATCGGCCGCTGCATCGGCGTGCCGGGCCGCGGTCCCCTTCATCGGCCGCGCGATCACCTCATGGCCGCGCAGCGCAAAGAAGAGTTCGGGCGAAAGCGACGCGATCGCCTGTTCGCCCGTCCAGATAAAGCCGCCATATCCTGCACGCGCCGTTCGCCGCAGCCGCGCATAAACGGCGAGCGGGTCGCCCGCCACCGGCACGTCGGCGCGGAAGGTCAGGTTCGCCTGATAGATGTCGCCCGCACGGATAAAGGCGAGCACCGCCTCGACCGCGGCGAGATAGTCGGCGCGCGCGATCCGCGGCGCAACCCGGCCGACCCACGCCGATGCCGGATCGGGCAGCAGCCGCTCGACCTCGCTGGCGTCTATTCGCCGCACTTCGGCGAACAGGCCGAACCAGCCCAGCGGCATGGTCCCGGCCGCGCCGCCAACCGCGCCGCGCCAGGCGGGCGCGAGCCCCTTCCCCGCCTCATAGGTAAGGAAGCCCGCGGCGTGGAGGCCGCGTGCCACCGCTGTTTCCAGCTTCGCAAGCAGCGCGGGCACGTCGGCGGCCGTTGCCGCGGTCAGCACCTCGACCGGATCGACGAACAGCCGCGCCGACGCCGCTCCGTCGGCGCGCGCGTCGTCGAGCAGCACGAAGGGCCGGCTATCCGGCCCCGGAAAGGCTATCCTGTGCGCCATCCCGCCCCGCGTGCATCGCGCCCTGTCCGGCTGCAATCAGCGGTCGCGCTTCATGCGGATCGTGCGGCCGCCGTCGATCGTCGCGAAATAGCTGCCCATGCTCGCGGTCTTGATCTTCACTTTCTGCCCCGGCCTGGGTTGACGCGGCAGCCGTGTGGTGTCGATCTGCGTCCACACCGCATCGTCGTCCATCACCAGCGTGTACAGGCCCGACCGGTTCATGCTGACCGCGCGGATCGTGGTTTCGATCTCCCTGATCTCATCCTCGTCGCCGCCGAACAGGCCGCCGAGTTTGGGAAAGGAAAAGCCGAACAGGCCGCGGCGCGCCTTGCGCGCGGTTTCGCGGTCGGTGAAGGTGATCTCGCGCGCCGCATCGGCCGCGGCGAGTTCGCCGACCTCGCGGTCGAAGCAGGCGAGCCGCTGGGCGGCGTCGGCGATGTCGCGACAGGCATAGAGTTCGCGAATCTGCGCCGGCGCCACGGGCGACTCCTTGTCCCGGGCAGCCGTCGGCGCGGCGAGCGCAAAGGCAATGAGCAAAGTCGGAACGGCGAAACGCGATAGCGGCATGGCAAGGCCCCTGAGAAAGACGATCTGTGCTGCCTAGCCTCCCCCGCGGCGCGCGGCAAGCAAGCGCGGTTGCCAATCGCGTCCTGCTGACCTTAGTGTAAGAAAACACTCGAGAGGATCGCCACCCCCCATGGACAGCCCTTTTTCCTGGTCGACCGAATATCATCACCCCACCGACTGGGACCAGAGCTTCGCGCCGCTGTCGCTGCCCGACATGCTCGCGGCGAGCGTGGCGCGAAGGGGCGATGCGCCGATGCTCGACTTCATGGGGCGGCAGTTCGGCTATGCCGAGGTTGCACGCGGCGCCGCGCGCGTCGCGCGCGGGCTTCAGCAGCTGGGGCTGGGCAAGGGCAGCCGCGTCGGCCTCTTCCTTCCCAATGTGCCCCATTATGTCGCGGCCTATTATGGCGCGCTGATGGCGGGCGCGACGGTCGTGAACTTCTCGCCGCTCTACACCGTCGCCGAGCTGGAAGCGCAGGTCGAGGATTCAGGCACCGATACGCTGTTCACGCTGAGCGCCGCGGCATTGTTGCCGACGGCGCTGAAAGTGCTCGACGGATCGAGCCTCAAGCGGCTGATCGTCGGGTCGGTCGCGGGCGGCCTGCCGCGAACCAAGTCGCTGCTTTATCGCCTGTTCAAGCGCCGCGAGGTCGCGCCGCTGCCCGGCGATCGGCGCGTCATCCGCTTCTCGGCGCTCACCGACAATGACGGGCGGCCCGAGCCGGTCGCCATTGATCCCGAAAAAGACATCGCGCTGATCCAATATACCGGCGGCACGACGGGGACGCCGAAAGGCGCAAAGCTGACGCATCAGAACCTCACCGCCAACGCGCGGCAGGTGAATGCGATCGACCCCGACCATGACGCGGAGGATCGCATTCTCGGCGTCCTCCCCTTCTTCCACGTCTTTGCCAACACCTGCGTGCTCAACCGCACGGTGCTCAACGGCGGGTCGATCACCATGCTGCCGCGTTTCGACGCCAAACAGGCGCTGGCGGCGATTGGCCGGACAAAGACGACGGCGCTCCCCGGCGTGCCGACCATGTATCAGGCGCTGCTCGACCATCCCGACCTCGCGCGCACCGATTTTTCCTCGCTGCGCGTGTGCATCTCGGGCGGCGCGCCGATGCCCGCCGAGCTGCGCGAGAAGTTTGTCGCGGCAACGGGCGCATCGCTGGTCGAAGGCTATGGCCTCACCGAAAGCTCGGGGGTCGTCGCGACCAACCCCTATGACGGCCCGGTCCGGCCCGGCACGATCGGCCAGCCGCTTCCCGCGACGCACATTCGCCTGCTCGACAAGGAAGATCCGTCGAAAGACGCTCCCGACGGCGAGCCCGGCGAGCTGGCCGTGAAAGGCCCGCAGGTCATGCAGGGCTATTGGAACCGCCCCGATGCCGACAAGGACAGCTTCACCGCCGACGGCTGGCTGCGCACCGGCGATGTCGCGGTGATCGAGGAGGGCGGCTATATCCGCATCGTCGACCGGCTGAAGGACATGATCGCGGTCGGCGGCTTCAAAGTCTATCCGAGCGTGATCGAGGCGCATCTCTATGAGCACCCCGCGGTCAAGGAAGCAATCGTGCTCGGTGTGCCCGACGCCTATCGCGGCGAGGCGCCCAAGGCCTTCGTGACGCTGGAGGAGGGTTTCGAGGTGACGGGCGAGGCGCTCGCCGCCTGGCTCAACCCACAGCTCGGCAAACATGAACGGGTGATCGCGGTCGAGGTGCGGGACACGCTGCCCAAGACGATGATCGGCAAGCTCGATCGCAAGGCGCTCAGGGCCGAGGCGGGGTAAGCGCCCGGCGCCGACAGTCATCATTCAGTGCGCACCCGCGCAGGCGGGTGCCCATCTCCCGTCTGAGCAAGGTTGAAGCAACCGGTGCTGGGGCCCCGCCTTCGCGGGGACACACGGATTGTTTTCGGTCCTCTCGAAAAGGCGCGCGCTATTCGACGGTCTTTTCGGGCTTCGCCTTCGCCTTGCCCCTGGCGCCCTTGGGCGCCGCGGGCGTGATTTCAAAGGCCAGCGGATTGCCGACATGGGCATCCTCGCCGGTCTTCATCTTCACCTTGACCTCGCCGCCGTGGACCAGCTTGCCGAACAAGAGTTCCTCCGCAAGCGGCTGCTTGATCTTTTCCTGGATCAACCGGCCCATCGGACGCGCGCCATAGAGCTTGTCGTAGCCCTTGCCGGTCAGCCATTCGCGCGCCGCATCGTCGAGCTGGATATGGACATTGCGGTCGGCGAGCTGCAATTCGAGTTCGAGGATGAACTTGTCCACCACGCGCGCGACGACCTCGGGCGGCAGATAGCCGAAGGGCACGATCGCATCGAGGCGGTTGCGGAACTCGGGAGTGAACATGCGCTTCACCGCCTCTTCCTGCGCATCCTCGCGCGTCTGCTGACCGAAGCCGATCGACTCGCGCGCCATGTCGCTCGCGCCCGCATTGGTGGTCATAATGAGGATGACGTTGCGGAAATCGACCGTCTTGCCGTGATGGTCGGTCAAACGGCCATTATCCATCACCTGAAGCAGGATGTTGAACAGGTCGGGATGCGCCTTTTCGATCTCGTCGAGCAGCAGCACGCAATGCGGATTCTGATCGATCGCGTCGGTGAGCAGCCCGCCCTGATCGTAACCGACATAGCCCGGAGGCGCACCAATCAGGCGCGAGACGCTGTGGCGCTCCATATATTCCGACATGTCGAAACGCTGGAGCGGGATGCCCATGATCGACGCGAGCTGCTTCGCCACTTCGGTCTTGCCGACCCCGGTGGGACCGCTGAACAGATAATTGCCGATCGGCTTTTCGGGATCGCGCAGGCCCGCGCGCGACAGCTTGATCGCCGACGACAGCACCTCGATCGCCGTGTTCTGGCCGAAAACGACGCGCTTCAGATCGGTCTCGAGGCTCGCGAGCACCGCCTTGTCGTCGGTCGAGACCGACTTGGGCGGGATACGCGCCATCGTCGCGATCACGGCCTCGATCTCCTTCGCGGTGATCGTCTTCTTGCGCTTCGACGGGGCGACGAGCATCTGCATCGCGCCGACCTCGTCGATCACGTCGATCGCCTTGTCGGGCAGCTTGCGGTCGTTGATGTAGCGCGCCGAGAGGTCGACGGCGGCGTTGATCGCATCGGGCGTGTAGCGCACCTGATGGTGCGCCTCGAACGCACTGCGCAGCCCCGCGAGGATCTTCTTGGTGTCCTCAAGGCTCGGCTCGATCACGTCGATCTTCTGGAAGCGGCGAAGCAGCGCGCGGTCCTTTTCGAAATGGTTGCGGAACTCCTTGTAGGTCGTCGAACCGATGCAGCGGATCACGCCGCCCGACAAAGCCGGCTTCAGGAGGTTCGACGCATCCATCGCGCCGCCCGACGTCGCGCCCGCGCCGATGACGGTGTGGATCTCGTCGATAAACAGGATTGCGTGGGGCAATGCTTCGAGTTCGGTCACGACCTGTTTCAGCCGCTCCTCAAAATCGCCGCGATAGCGCGTGCCCGCGAGCAGCGCACCCATGTCGAGCGAATATATGACCGCGGGCAGCAGCACTTCGGGCACGTCGCCCTCGACGATCTTGCGCGCGAGCCCTTCGGCGATCGCGGTCTTGCCGACGCCGGGATCGCCGACGTAGAGCGGGTTGTTCTTGCTGCGGCGACAGAGGATCTGGATCGTGCGATCGACCTCGGCGCTGCGGCCGATCAGCGGGTCGACCTTGCCCGTCTTCGCCTTTTCGTTGAGGTTGACGGTGAACTGGTCGAGCGCGGTTTCCTTCTTGTTCTTGCCGCCGCTGTCCTTGTCCTTCGCCTCCTCCTTTTCCTCGGGTTCGGCCTGCGCGGCGGGCTTGCCGCCCTTGCCGACGCCGTGGCTCAAATAGGAGACGGCGTCGAGGCGCGTCAGATCCTGCTGCTGAAGGAAATAGACGGCATAGCTTTCGCGTTCGGAGAAGAGCGCGACGAGGACGTTGGCGCCCGTCACCTCATCCTTGCCCGACGACTGGACGTGCAGGATCGCGCGCTGGACGACGCGCTGGAAACCGCTCGTCGGCGAAGGGTCGCTGTGCCCCTCGACCTTCAAACTGTCGAGTTCGGTGTCGAGATAATGAACGACGGCCGATTGCAGGTCGCCGAGCGCGACGCCGCACGCGCGCATCACTTCGGCGGCATGATCGTCGTCGATCAGCGCGAAGAGCAGATGTTCGAGCGTCGCATATTCATGGTGACGCTCCGAAGCGGCCTTCAGCGCGTTGTGCAGGGTCTTTTCGAGGCTCTCCGAAAAGGACGGCATGGGTCTATCTCCTTGCGGGGACCAGGCCGGGGAGAGCGGCCCCCTTGGGAATACAAGGTGGCGATGCCGTCGCCGCACCGCAAGGGAAAAGCGGCAGCGCATGTGAAATTACGATGACAGGCTTGCTTTATGGTTAACGGAACGACGGTTCATTGCCCCCGCCGCTCATCTGAACGGCGGCTCGTTGAACGCGCGCAATTTGCGACTGTGCAGCTTGGCGCCTTCGTCGCGCATCGTTTCGCACGCGCGGATGCCGATCTGGAGATGCGCGGCGATCGCTTCCTCGTAAAAGCGGTTCGCCTGTCCGGGCAGCTTGAGCTCGCCGTGGAGCGGCTTGTCGCTAACGCACAGCAAGGTGCCATAGGGCACGCGGAAGCGATAGCCCTGCGCGGCGATGGTGGCGCTTTCCATGTCGATGCCGATCGCGCGCGACTGCGAAAAGCGCAGCGCCGAGTCGGTGTAGCGCAATTCCCAGTTGCGGTCGTCGGTGGTGACGACGGTGCCCGTGCGCATCCGCTTCTTGAGGTCGGCGCCGCTGGTTCCCGACACGCTTTCGGCGGCGCTCGCCAGCGCCTGCTGCACTTCGGCGATCGGCGGGATAGGGATTTCGGGCGGCAGCACGCCGTCGAGGATATGATCGTCGCGCAGATAGGCGTGCGCGAGCACATAGTCGCCGATCCGCTGGCTGGGACGCAGCCCGCCGCAGTGGCCGATCATCAGCCAGGCTTCGGGCCGCAGCACGGCGAGATGGTCGCAGATCGTCTTGGCGTTCGACGGGCCGACGCCGATGTTGACGAGCGTGATGCCGCCGCCATCGGGCGCGATCAAATGATAGGCGGGCATCTGGTGCCGCCGCCACGCGCTGTCGGCGACGAGCGCGCTCGCATTCACCCCCGGCTGGTCGACATAGAGCCCCGCGGCGCCCGCGAGCGCGGTATAGCGCCCCTGCCCCACCTGCGCGCCCGCCCAGGCGACGAATTCGTCGACATAGCGATGATAGTTGGTGAAGAGGATATAGCGCTGGAAATGCTCGGGCGCGGTGCCGGTATAGTGGCGCAGGCGTGCGAGACTGAAATCGGTGCGCAGCGCATCGAATAGCGCGAGCGGTTGCGGCTCGGTCGGATCGAGCCCGAACAGCCCGTCGGCGAGTTCGTCGCCGATATCGGCGAGTTCGGTCGTCGGAAAATGGCGTGCGAGTTCGAGCGGGGTGACCCCGCCCATGTCGGACCCGTCGCTGGCATCGAGCACATAGGGAAAGGGAATCTGTTGCCCCGTCCGCGTCACCTCGATCTCGACGTCATAATGGCGCGCGAGCAGCATCAGCTGTTCGCGCAGATAATCGGCAAACAGGTCGGGGCGCGTCACCGTGGTGACGAATGTGCCCGCGCGCTCGAAGCGGCCGAAGGAGAGATTATGCCCCGCCTGCCCCTCGCGCTGCTCGCCCGTCGTCGTCAGGCGGATCGCCGGATAGTCGAACAGCCCCGTCGCCGCGGCGTCGGCGGGCGGCAGGCTGCGATCGCGGACATAGGCGGCGATGGCGGATTTGAGGTTGGCGACCGACGCGCGGAACGCGGTTTGAAGCTCGGCGATGATGGCGTCGACGCGCGCGGCGGGATCGGCGGTTTCTTGCGATGATCTGGATGTCATCGCGACGCTGTTGCACGAAATTGTGACAAAAGGGAAGAGGGCAGCCCGATCCTCCCCATGGCTTCGCCACAGGGAGGATTTGGGTTTTACAGCTGTTCCAGCATATGATCGGCGCTCGACACCTTGAACTCGCCGGGCGCTTCGACGTTCAGCTGTTCGACGACGCCGTCGTTGACGATCATCGAGAAACGCTGGCCGCGCTTGCCCATGCCAAAGGCGGTGCCGTCCATCGTCAGGCCCACGGCTTCGGCAAAGGCGCCGTTGCCGTCGGCGAGCATCGTCACGGCGTCACCGGCATTGGCGCTCTTGCTCCATGCCCCCATCACAAAGGCGTCGTTGACCGCCGTGCAGGCGATTTCGTCGACGCCCTTCGCTTTCAGCTCGTCCGCCTTTTCGACGAATCCGGGCAGATGCTTCGCCGAGCAGGTCGGGGTGAAGGCGCCGGGGACCGAGAAAAGCGCGACCTTGCGGCCCTTGAAATAATCGGCGCTGCTGACCTGTTCGGGACCATTTTCGGTCACCTTCACAAAGGTGGCGTCGGGCAGCTTGTCGCCGGGCTGGATCGTCATCGTGGCATCCTTTTCGCTCGAGGGGATTCGGGTCGGCGAGACATTGGGGCGAGCGGCGCACGAGTCAAGGATGGTGGGGGTGCGGCAAGGGAATTTGGACGGAACGTCTGGTTTCGGCCGATTGCTGACCTCAACTCTATCGTCATCCCGGCGAAGGCCGGGATCTCGCCGGTGCGGTAAACCGATAGGGCGAGATCCCGGCCTTCGCCGGGATGACGGATATGAGAACGTCCGCTCTCCACCCCAACGCTGACACCCACGCCCCAAAGCTACTGGACCGCCCTGCCCCCACGCGGCATGATGGCGTCATGGAAACCGCCCCCGCCTGGTTCACCGGCCAGCTGCTGCTTGCGCTGCCCGGGATCGGCGATCCCCGCTTCGAACATTCGGTGATCGCGATGATCAGCCATGACCAGGACGGGGCGATGGGGATCGGCATTGCCGACCCGATCGAAGGGATGACCGTCGGCGCGGTGCTCGACCAACTCGGAATCGCGCATCAGGCGCCACTCGACCAGCCGGTTTTTCTGGGTGGTCCGGTCGAACCGTCGCGCGGTTTCGTCCTCCACAGCCGCGACTGGGGCGGCGAAGGCGCGGTGCAGGTCGCCGATCGCTGGATGGTGTCGAGTTCGCACGACATATTGCGCGCGATCGGCGAGGATCGCGGCCCTTCGCGCTGGCTCGTCGCGCTGGGCTATGCGGGATGGTCGCCGGGGCAGCTGGAGGGCGAAATGGTGCGCCACGGCTGGCACGTCACGCCGGGCAGCGACCGCTTGTTGTTCGACACGCCGCCCGCCAAACGATGGCAGGCGGCGTTTGCCGAGGCGGGAGTGGACGCCCGCCTGCTGACAACCGAGGGCGGCGAGGCTTGAGGCTTCGCACTGCGTCGGCAGCGGCCCCCGCCTGCGCGGGGGCGACGATGTTTGTTACCGCGCGAGCGCGAGCAGCGGCCGACCCTGTTCCAGATTGGCGAGCGCCATCCGCGCCGCCCAGCGCGAATCGACATAGCGACCGCTCGCCAGTTCGACATCGTAGCGGATCGGACTGCCGATCGCCGCGTCATAGGCGGCGGCGGCCTCGGCGGTGCGGCCCAGCCGGGCATAGGCAGTGCCAAGATTGATGAGGCGCGACGGATCGCGCTTGTCGAGCGTGGATTCGCCGGTCAGCTTGTCGACTGCGGCCTGATTTTCGCCGGCCTTCAGCTCGGCATAGGCAACCGGCAGCACCTGCGAATCGGTTTGCGGCGCGGTGACGACCACGATTGATTGCGCCGCGGCCGGGCTTGCGAAAGCCAGCGCGATCAGCGGCGGCAGGATTTTTTTCATCTCGACTATCTCCCCAAAAACTTTCGCTGATTTTCTCGCGCAGGACATGAAAAGTCAATGTTTTCGGTCGCTTGTAACACTGTTGTCATAATAGCGAATTATGCTCATCGCTAGGCGCATTATAAGTCAAGATTTTCAGAATCTTGGACTTTACGACTCCGTGTCACAAAAGTGCGGCGCGGACTGTCACAATTGCGGCCGGAATAATTTTTTTACGCGCGGCCTTCCTGTCGCGCGCCGATTCGCGTGCCCGGCGTCCATCGCCGGGCGGTGCCGGGCTTGCGATATAAAGAAAAGTTTATATTTGATCAGCGGCGCGCTTTCGGCTAGAGCGCGCAAGAAAATTACACGGTTTTCGTGGCCGCTCGCCTGCGGTCGTTCAGCCAATATGGAGAATCCCCCGTGGCCACTCTCGCCGCCGACACCCGCGATTATGTGATTGCCGACATCGGACTTGCCGATTTCGGGCGCAAGGAAATCGACATCGCCGAAACCGAAATGCCGGGCCTGATGGCGCTGCGCGCCGAATATGGCGCGGCGCAGCCGCTGAAGGGTGCGCGCATCACCGGATCGCTGCACATGACGATCCAGACCGCGGTGCTGATCGAGACGCTCACCGCGCTTGGCGCCGAAGTGCGCTGGGCCACCTGCAACATCTTTTCCACACAGGATCATGCCGCCGCCGCGATCGCCGCGTCGGGCGTGCCCGTGTTCGCGGTGAAAGGGGAAAGCCTCGCCGACTATTGGGATTATGTCGGCCGCATCTTCGACTGGGAAAAGGACGGCGACGGCCAGACCGCGAACCTGATTCTCGACGACGGCGGCGACGCGACAATGTTCGCGCTGTGGGGCGCAAAGCTCGAAGCCGGCGAGACGATGCCCGCGCCCGAAAATGAGGAAGAGGTCGAGATGCAGCGTGCGCTCAAAGCGTTCATCGCCGCCAGGCCGGGCTATCTCACACGGACGGTCAAGGCGATCAAGGGCGTGTCGGAAGAAACGACCACCGGCGTCCACCGCCTCTATCACATCGCCAGGAAGGGCGAGCTGCCCTTCCCCGCGATCAACGTCAACGACAGCGTCACCAAGTCGAAGTTCGACAATCTTTACGGCTGCAAGGAATCGCTGGTCGACGCGATCCGCCGCGGCACCGACGTGATGCTCGCGGGCAAGGTCGCGACCGTCGCCGGCTTCGGCGACGTCGGCAAGGGCAGCGCGCAGAGCCTCCGCAACGGTGGCGCGCGCGTGCTCGTCACCGAAATCGACCCGATCTGCGCGTTGCAGGCGGCGATGGAGGGTTTCGAGGTCGTGACGATGGACGAGGCCGTCAAACGCTCGGACATCTTCGTCACCGCGACGGGCAACGCCGACGTCATCACCGCCGAACATATGGCGGCGATGAAGAATATGGCGATCGTCTGCAACATCGGCCATTTCGACAGCGAGATCCAGATCGCGGCGCTCGCCAATTACAAATGGACCGAAGTGAAGCCGCAGGTCGACCTGGTCGAGTTTCCCGACGGCAAGCAGATCATCATCCTGTCAAAGGGCCGCCTGGTGAACCTGGGCAACGCGACGGGCCATCCGAGTTTCGTGATGTCGGCGAGCTTCACCAACCAGACGCTCGCGCAGATCGAACTGTGGACCCGCAGCGATCAGTACAAGAATGACGTCTATGTCCTGCCCAAGCATCTCGACGAAAAGGTCGCCGCGCTCCACCTCGAAAAGCTGGGCGTAAAGCTCACCCGGCTGACGCAGAAACAGGCCGACTATATCGGCGTGCCGGTCGAAGGCCCGTTCAAGCCCGACCATTACCGCTATTGATTCCATTCCGTCATCCCGGCGAAGGCGGGGATGACGATGGTGGGCGGAGACTTGGTCTCTTCGATCAGAAAAACCTTGGACGGCGCGCCCATCGGATGATGCGGCGCGCCGATCCGCGACGACATCCGATTGAAACATGACTCCATCGCCTTTAGGGCTGGCGATCATGCGTGCAGCGAAGCCGGATAAGCAAGGATATAAGGCGGGATGAGCGGTACGCTTTCCCCGACGCTGCTCTTCGCCCTCGGCCTGTTCGCGGCGCTGTGGTTGCTCGCCGGATTGTGGGCGACTTTGCGCGGGATTGCGATGCAGCGGCGCTCGGCGTTCGTCGCCGGGCAGGCCGAACGGCTTGCGAGTCTGGTCGAAGCGTCGCCACAGCTTCCGGTGATCGTTCGCGCCGACTGGCGGATCGAGGCGAGCGAACGACTGGGTCGCTGGCTGGGGCTCGAACGCGGCCCGCGCAATTTCGACGAACTGCGCGGGATCGGCAACGGGCTCGACGCGGCAAGTCACGACATGCTGCGCCAGGCGATCCTCGGCGCACAGCGCGGCGCAAAGCCCTTTCAGCTCAGCCTGAAACCCGAAGGCAGCCATCGCACGATCATCGTCCAGGGCGCCGCAGCGCCGCAGGCGGTCGGCGGGGCCGGCAGCGTGCTCCTGTGGCTCAGCGACGCGACCGAGGGACAGCAGGCGCTCGCCCATGCCCGCGCCGAACGCGACGAGGCGCTGGCGGCGTTCGAGGCCTTGTCGGGGCTGATCGAGGCGGCGCCCTTCCCCATGTGGTTCCGGGACACCGACCTGCAGCTCGCGCTCGTCAACGCCGCCTATGTCCGCGCGGTCGAGGCGAAGAGCGCCGCCGCGGTGATCGACGGCGGGATCGAGCTGTGCGAAACGGTCGCGGGGGTGAGCGCGACCGACGCCGCCGACGCCGCGCGCGCAGCGGGGGCCGCGCAGATGCGCACCATCCCGGTGACGATCGAGGGCGAGCGGCGGATCATGCGCGTCGTCGATGTGCCGCTGACCCCCGAGGGTGGGCGCATGATCGGCATTGCGGGCTATGCGATCGACATTCAGGAACTGGAAAGCGAGCGCGGCGCGCACCGCCGCTTCGTCGATACGCAGCGCGACCTGCTCGACCGGCTGTCGGCCGCGGTCGCGCAATTCGGCCCCGATCAGGGCCTCGCCTTCGCCAACCTGCCCTTTCGCCGCCTGTTCGGACTCGAGACGGAAGATGTGGCGGAAGCGCGGCCGTTCGCGCGACTGCTCGACGCATGGCGCGAGCGCGGCCGGACGCCCGAGGTGCGCGACTATCCCGAATGGCGGCAGGCGCATGTCGACTGGTTTGCGCGGGCCGAGGCAAGCGAGGAGGACTGGCGCCTGCGCGACGGCACCCACCTGCACGTCGTCGCGCAGCCGACCCCCGACGGCGGACTGCTGCTGATCGCCGAGGACAAGACCGAGCAGGTCCAGCTCGCGGGCGCGCGCGATACGCTGCTGCGCGTGCGCACCGCCACCTTCGACAATCTGTTCGAAGCGGTCGCGGTCTTTGCCCCGGATGGCCGCCTCCACCTCTGGAACCAGCGCTTCCGCCGTCTGTGGGGTGTCGATGAACCGACGCTTGCGGCGCACCCCCGCGTCGATGTGCTGATGGGCGGTCTCGCCGACCGGCTCGCCAAACCGAACCAGATCAGCATCGTTCAGGAAGTGATCCGCGCCGCGACGCTCGAACGCCAGCAGCGCGTCGGCGAGATCCGCTTTGCCGACGGGCGCCATTTCGACTTCGCGTCGATCCCGCTGCCCGACGGCAATGCGCTGCTTATCATGCTGGACATCACCGCGAGCCGGAAGATGGAAGGCGCGCTGCGCGAACGCAACGAGGCACTGGAAGCGGCCGACAAGGCCAAGACCGCTTTCCTGTCGCGGATGAGTTACGAACTGCGCACGCCGCTGACCTCGATCGGGGGTTTCGGCGAGATGTTGCAGGCGGGCTATGCGGGCAAGCTCGACGACCAGCAGCGCGCCTATGTCGATGCGATCATGGATTCGGTCGCCGTGCTCGGCCGCCAGATCGACAATGTGCTCGACCTCGCGCAAGGCGAGGCGGGGACGCTGGCGATCGAGCGCGCGCCGGTCGACGTCCGCGCGCTGCTCGACAAGGCGCTGCAGGCCACACGCCCCTTCGCCGACGCCGAGAAGGTCGAGCTGGTGGGCAACATCGCCGCCGACCTTGGCGTCATCGAAGGCGACGCGCCGCGGCTCGCGCGCCTCGTCGCCGGGTTGCTCGACAATGCGGTGCGCTTCACCGCGCCGGCGCGCAAATCGGGCGGCCGCGTGCTGCTGCACGCCGACGGCGACAAGCGCGGGATCGACATCATCGTCTCCGACAACGGCCCCGGAATGCCCGAAACCGCCGCCGCGGTCGCCAGGGGACAGCAGGCGGGCACCGACACCGGCGGCATCGGCCTCGCCCTCGCGCGCCAGCTCGTCGCGGCGCATGGCGGGACGATGGAAGTGGTGAGCGAGGCGGGACAGGGCACGCTGGTGCGCGTCAGCCTGCCGCGCGGGGCGTGACGATGGACGATTCGCGCAGAGGCGCAGAGCGCGCAGAGAAAAAAAGATTCACGCGGAGACGCGGAGACGCGGAGAAATTGTGCTTTCCGCGAAGCGGCTTCCCTTTTCCGACATCGCTCCAAGGTTCGGCATTCGAGAGGTTGATGGGCCTGTCGGCCCGGATCTTCTCCGCGTCTCCGCGTCTCCGCGTGAACCAAAAATCTCCGCGATCTCTGCCCCTCTGCGCGAATCAACCCCGACACGGCCATGCAATTCCGCCGTCCCTATAATCTCGACCAGGCCGACGCCATCGGCGCGGCGATCGGCGGCGCGCTCGCGCCCGGCGACGTCGTGCTGCTGTCGGGCGACCTCGGCGCGGGCAAGACGACGCTGGCGCGCGCGATGCTGAAGGCGCGCGGGCTTGCGGGCGAAGCGCCCAGCCCGACCTTTGCGATCGTCCAGCCCTATGCGCCGCCCGAGGTCGACCTGCCCATCGCGCATGTCGATCTTTACCGGATCGAGGAACCGGGCGAGCTGATCGAACTCGGCCTCGACGATTATCTGTACGACGGCGCGCTGCTGATCGAATGGCCCGAGCGGCTGGGCAGCGACGGCTGGCAGGATGCGCTCGCGCTGGCGATTTCGGGCGCAGGCGACGCGCGCGTCTTGACAGCGACAGTGCCGCCCGCTTGGGAGGCGCGATGGCCGCTCCGATGATTCCGCCCGCCCATGCGCCCGCCTTCCTTGCGGCGCATGGCTGGGGCGATGCCCGCATCCTGCCGCTCGCGGGCGACGCATCCTTCCGCCGCTATTTCCGGGTCGTCGATGGCGAACGGCGCGCGGTGCTGATGGACGCGCCGCCGCCGCACGAGGATCCGCGGCCTTTCATCGCGGTGGCCGAATATCTCTGCGCCGCGGGGCTGAACGCGCCGACGATCCTTGCGCGCGACCTGGAAGCCGGCCTGTTGCTGATCGAGGATTTCGGCGACGTGCGGCTGCGCGAGACGGTCGATGCCGCGCTGGACCGCGAAACCGCTTATTATAGCGGCGTCACCGACCTGCTGGTCCATCTCCATGCGCAACCGCCGATGCCGGGGCTGCCCGTGCACGGACTGGAGCAATGGCTGGGCGAGGTGATGCTGTTCGCCGACTGGTATTGCCCGGCGCTGGACATCGCCATCGACCGCGATGCCTTCCGCGCCGCGTGGCAGGCGGCGCTGATGCCGGTGGAGACGGACGGTCAGCCGCGCGTCACTGTGCTGCGCGATTTTCATGCCGAAAATATCATGCTCATCGCCGGGCAGGACGGGCTGGCGCATTACGGCCTGCTCGATTTTCAGGACGCGCTCGTCGGCCACCCCGCCTATGACCTCGCCTCGGTGCTCGAAGATGCGCGGCGCGACGTCGACCCGGCGGTCGAGGCGGCGATGCTCGCGCGCTACCAGGCGGCGACGGGACGCAAGATCGAGGATGCCTATTGGGCACTCGCGGCGCAGCGCAACACGCGCATTCTGGGCGTCTTCGTCCGCCTGTGGAAACGCGACAACAAGCCGCATTACCGCCAGTTCCAGCCGCGCATGTGGGGGCTGCTCGAACGCGACCTTGCGCATCCGGCGCTTGTCCCCGTCCGGCAATGGTTCGACGCCCATATTCCCGCTGCAAAGCGGGCGGAGGCATGGACGTGACGGCGACGATCGAAAGCGCGATGGTGCTGGCGGCCGGGCTCGGCAAAAGAATGCGCCCCTTGACCGCGACGCGGCCCAAGCCGCTGGTGCGCGTCGCCGGCAAGCCGCTGATCGACCACAGCCTCGACCGGATCGAAGCGGCGGGGATCGGCCATGTCGTCGTCAACGTCCATTATCTCGCCGATGCGCTGGAGGCGCATCTCGCCAAGCAGCAGCGCCGCTTCACCATCGCCGTGTCGGACGAGCGCGCGCAGCTGCTCGAAACCGGCGGCGGCATGGTCAAGGCGCTGCCGCTGCTCACCGGCGATCCGATCCTGGTCGTCAACAGCGACAATATCTGGACCGACGGGCCGCAGGACAGCATCCGCCACCTCGCGCGCCACTGGGACGGCGAGCGGATGGACGCGCTGCTGCTCGTCGTCCGGCAGGCGAGCGCGACGGGACATCGCGGGCGCGGCGATTTCCACATGGACCCCGCGGGTCGGCTGTCGCGGCGCAAGCCGGGGCGGATCGCGCCCTTCGTCTATACCGGTATCCAGCTGATTTCGCGGCGCTTGCTGGACGACGCACCCGAAGGCCCCTTTTCGACCAACATATTGTGGGACCGCGCGATCGCGGCGGGGCGGCTTTACGGTCTGTCGCACATGGGGCAATGGTTCGACGTCGGCACACCGGCAGCGATCGCGCCGACCGAAGCGGCGTTGAGTGAGGTTTGATCCAATCCGCCATCCCGGCGAAGGCCGGGAACTCGCCGCTACGTCGAGGCGGGAGGGCGCGATCCCGGCCTTCGCCGGAAAGACGAGGGAATAAAATGGCTGCATCAAGCCACCCCACCCTCTTTTCCATTCCCGTCCACCGGGCCTTCGCGGACGCGCTCGCCGCCGGTCTGATCGACCGCTTTGCGGGCAGTGCGCTGGGGCTGGCCGAAGGCATCATACTGCTGCCGAGCAACCGCGCACGCAGTGCGGTGCAGGCCGCCTTCGTCCGCGCAGGCGGCGCGGGGCTGCTGATGCCGCGGCTGGTCGTGATCGGCGACGCCGACCTTGACGAATCAGTGGCGGTCGCGCTCGATGCGATCGACATCGAAGCGCCGCTGCCACCCGCGATCGAGCCGCTGCGGCGGCGCCTGCTGCTCGCCGAACTGATCGAGCGATACACGCCGGACGGCGAACCGCCGGTGACGGGGGCCGCCGCCTTTCAGCTCGCGGGCGGCCTGGCGCGCGTGATCGACCAGCTTCATTATGAGGAGATTCCGGCGTCGGCGCTCGTCGACCTCGACCTCGGCGCCTTTGCCGACCATTGGCGCGCTTCGCTCGCGCGGCTGCGGCTGCTCGTCGATCATTGGCCCGATGTGCTCGCGGCGACGGGACATATCGACCGCGCCGCGCGTCGCAATGCGCTGCTCGACCGCGTGGCGGCCGCATGGCGAGCGGCGCCGCCCGCGCCTTTCGTCGTCGCGGCGGGTGTCACAACCGCTGCGCCCGCGGTCGCGCGGCTGCTGCGCGCCGTCGCCGACATGGCGCGCGGCATGGTCGTGCTCCCCGGCCTCGACACCGCCATGGCGACGGCGGAATGGGACGCGCTGGGTCCAACCGGACGCGATGCCGACCATGCGGCGCGCCCGCTGGAAACGCATCCGCAATATCATCTGAAGCTGCTGCTCGACCGCATGGGCGTTGCGCGCGAAGAGGTTGCCGGATGGGAGGCGTCCTCGCCCTTCGACGGCCCGGAGGCGCGCACGCCCTTCGTTTCGCTGCTCTTCGCGCCCGCCGACTATACCGCGCAGTGGCAGGCGGCGGGCGACCTCAAGCCCGCGACCGCCGGGATCGCGGGCGCGACCTTTGCCGACGACGCGCAGGAGGCGCAGGGGATCGCGCTGCTGATGCGCCACGCGATCGAAACGCCGGGGCGCACCGCGGCGCTGGTCACGCCTGACCGCGCGCTGGCCGAGCGCGTCGCCGCCGCGCTCGCGCGCTGGGGGATCGCCGTCGACGACAGCGCGGGCCAGCCGCTGGCGCGCACGCCACCCGGCGCGCTTGCGCTGCTGCTCGCCGAACTGGCGGCGGATTTCGATCCGGTTGCGCTGATCGCGCTGCTCGCGCACCCGCTCGTCCGCAAGGGCGAAGGGCGCACCGCCTGGCTCGACGCGGTGCGGCGGCTCGATCTGCTGCTGCGCGAACCGGGGCTCGCACCTGGCTGGGCGGGCGTGTCGGCGCGGATCGCTACGCTCGCCGCCGATCGCGACGCGCGCGGTCATGCGCTCGCCGCCGAACTGACGCCGTGGTGGCAGGACATAAGCGCGGCCTTCGCTCCCATGCTCGCGCCCTTCGCGGGACCGCCGGTGGCGCCCGATTGCCTGCTTTCGGCGTTGCGAGAGGGGCTCGAATGGCTGACCGGCGAGGCGGTGTGGACGGGGCCGGCGGGGCGGACGCTCGCCGAGCTGTTCGACCGCTGGGCGCTCGCGCGCGGCGCGGGTCCGGCGCGCATCGACCCCGCCGATTTTCCCGCCATGCTCGGCCAGTTGCTCGGCGAGGCGAGCGTCCGCCCGCCCTATGGTGGGCACCCCCGGCTGTTCATCTGGGGGCTGCTCGAAGCACGGCTCCAGCGCGCCGACCTGATGATCCTTGGCGGCCTTGACGAAGGGCGATGGCCACCCGCGACGCAGCCCGACCCCTGGCTCGCGCCCGGCATTCGCCGCCTGATAGGCCTGCCCGCCGCCGAGCGGCAGCAGGGAATGGCGGCGCACGATTTCGCCGGGGCGCTGGGGGCGGGCGAAATCGTCGTGACGCGCGCTTTGCGCAGCGGCGGCGACCCGGCGGTCGCCTCGCGCTTCTGGCTGCGGCTGGCGGCGCTGGCGGGCGAACTTCCGCAGCCCGCGCCGGACGGCGTGCCGCTGACCGAGCTCGCCGCGCGCATCGACCTGCCCGCGGGTGCGGCGCAGCCGGTCGCAAAGCCCCGCCCCGCGCCGCCCGCCGACCGGCGCCCGCGGCGGATCAGCGTCACCGCGGTGGACCGGCTCGCCCGCGATCCCTTTGCCTATTATGCCAACCAGATTCTCGGCCTGTCGCCGCTCGCACCGCTCAGCGCCGCGCCCGATCCACGCTGGCGCGGCACGCGGGTCCATGCGCTGTTTGAACGATGGGTGCGCGCGGGGGCGGGCGCGGCGGCGTTCGAGGCCGAACTGGCGGCGCTGCGCGACGATCCCGCGCTCGACGCGATCGCGCGCGCCTTCTGGCTGCCGCGCATCGAACCCGCGCTGCGCTGGGCGGCGCGGCAACTGATCGAGGCCGAGGGCCGCACCGCGCTGAAGGCCGAGGCGTGGGGCGAGATCGCGCTCGATGGCGTCACGCTCAGCGGCAAGGCCGACCGCGTCGACCGGATGCCCGACGGACGCCTCGCGATCGTCGATTACAAGACGGGCGGAGCGCCGAGCGCCAGGGCGGCGTTCGACAGGCTCGACAACCAGCTCGGACTGCTTGGCCTGATCGCGCGGCGGGGTGGGATGAAGGGGGTCGATGCGGCCGACGTCGCCGCCCTGGAGTATTGGAGCCTGCGGCCCGACCGCAAGGCGGGCGGCGCGGGCCGGATCTCATCGACCTATGGCCCGCGCAGCGACCTCAAAAGCGCTGCGGAGGCGGTCGATCATGCCGCCGGCGCGCTCGCCGATCTGGCCCGGCGATTTCTGTTCGGCGATGCGCCCTTTGCGCCGGGGGACAGCTCGACTTACGGCGATTACGACCAGCTGATGCGCCGCGACGAATGGTTCGGGCGCGGCGAGGATGATATATGACCCGCCCCGCGCCGCTCGCGACGCTCGATCCGCATCAGCGCGCCGCCGCCGATCCCGCGCGCCACGTCTGGCTCGGCGCGTCGGCGGGGACGGGCAAGACGCAGGTGCTGTCGGCGCGCGTGCTGCGTCTGCTGCTCGATGGCGTATCGCCCGAGGCGATCCTGTGCATCACCTTCACCAGGGCGGGCGCCGCCGAAATGGCGCATCGCATCCACGAACGGCTGGCGATGTGGGTGCGGATGGACGAACGCGATTTGCGGCTCGACCTCCAGGCGCTCGGCATCGACCTCAACCTGCTCGGCTATGACGAGGGCGTGCCCGCGCTGATCGCCCGCGCGCGCGCCCTGTTCGCGACCGTGATCGACAGCCCCGGCGGCGCGATCCGCGTCCAGACGATCCACAGTTTCTGCCAGACGCTGCTTGCGAGCTTTCCCCTCGAGGCAAAGCTGCTTCCCGGCTTTCGCGCGATCGAGGAGGATGAGGCGGGCGCGCTTCAGCGACGGGTGCTCGGCGACCTGCTCGACGCGCCGGGCGAGGAGCAGGCGGCGCTGCGCGCGGCGGCCGCCGCGCTGGCGCAGCGGCTCGGCCCCGACGCGGCGATCGGCTTTCTGTCGCGCTGCGCGTCGGTGTTCGGGGGGCCGGGGGCGCTGCTGCCGCCTGCGGCGCACGATCTGCGCGCCGCCTTTGACCTGCCCGGCGGCGAGCCCGATGCGTGGACGATCGACCAGCTTGCCGGGGGCGCGATCGCCGACGCGGATATCAAGGCGGTGGCGGCGAGCGGCGCTGCGTGGGGGACGAAGACCGGGCTCGCCTGTTCGGACGTCATGGTCGGCTGGATGATGGGCGATGCGGCGGCGCGCGCCGCGATGCTGGACGAACTCATCGGTTGTTTCCTGACCGGCAAGGGCAATCTGAGTGCCGATTTCGCGGGCGACAAGGGCCGGATGACCGACTGCGTCGACAGCGCGGTGCGGATTGTCGAGGCGGCGTCGGCGCTGCGCGGGACCGCGACGGCGATGCGCGTCGCCGACGAGCTGGCGGCGGCGTGGAAGCTTGGCGGCCGCTTCGCCGAAGCCTATGCGCTCGCCAAGCGCGACCAGGGGCTTGCCGATTTCGACGACCTCATCACCCTTGCGAGTTCGCTGCTGCGCGTCAGCGGCTTTGGCGAATGGGTGCGCTTCAAGCTCGACCAGCGCACCGATCATATATTGGTCGACGAGGCGCAGGACACGAACATGCGCCAATGGGGAATCGTCCTGTCGCTCGCCGAAGAGTTTTTCGCGGTGCACGGCGACGACATCGAACGCGCGCGCACCCTGTTCACCGTCGGCGACCGAAAACAGGCGATCTTTGGCTTTCAGGGCACCGATCCCAGGGCCTTTGCCAGCGCACGCGACCTTTTTCATGCGCTTGGCGAACGCGCGGGGCAGGATTTCGAGGCGGTCGATCTGATTTCCAACTATCGGTCGACCCCCGCGGTGCTCGAGGTCGCCGATGCCTGGCTCGCGGCGGGCGGCGCCGCGCTGATGGGGCTCGACGGAAAGGAGCCGCCGCACCGTCCCTACCGCGACGCGCACGCCGGGCAGGTCGAGCTGTGGGAGCCGCTGCCGGTCGGCAAGGCGCTGGACGCGGCCGAGGAGGCCGACGACGCGGCCGGGGATGGCGGCCATGCCACCGCACCCGCGCGCGATCCCGCGAGCATGCGGCTCGCAAAGGCGATCGCCGCCGAAGTGCAGGACTGGATCGCGAACGGCAAGGACGGCCGCCCCGTCGCGCCGGGCGACGTGATGATCCTCGTGCGCCGCCGTCGCGATCTGGCGGCGCGGATCGTCGCGCGTTTGCAGGCGCTGCATGTCCCCGTCGCGGGGGTCGACCGCTTCGCATTGACGCAGCCGCTCGGCGTGCAGGATCTGATGGCGGCGATGCGCTTTGCGGTACAGCCGCACGACGACCTCAACCTCGCCGCGCTGCTCGTGTCGCCGCTGATCGGCTGGACACAGGACGAACTATATGATCGCACGCGGGATCGCGGCCGCACCTCGCTGTGGGCGCATCTGCGCGCGCATCGCGACGCCATGCCGCCCGCGACGATGGAGGCGCTCGGCCGATTGCTCGCGATGGCCGACTATACGACGCCGTTCCGCTTCCTCGAAACCATCCTCTCCGGCCCGATCGACGGACGGCGCAAGCTTTACGCGCGGCTGGGGCGCGAGGCGCGCGACCCGATCGACGAGCTGCTGAATCAGGCGCTGGCGTTCGAGTCGCGCAAGACCGTCTCGCTGCTCGGTTTCCTCGCCGAGATCGAGGGCAGCGCCGCCGACATCAAGCGCCAGACCGAGGCGCGCAGCGACGTCGTGCGCGTGATGACCGTCCACGGCTCGAAAGGTTTGCAGGCGCCGATCGTGATCCTCGCCGATGCGACCGACGACGCGGCCTTTGGCCATCGCCCCTTCACCGTCGATGTCGCGGCGTGGGAAAAACTGCCCGTCTATCCGGTCGGCGCCGACGAGCGGCACGGCGCGCTGGCCGATGCCCATGCCAGGGCCAGGGCGGCGGCGGACGAGGAGCATTGGCGACTCTTCTATGTCGCGATGACCCGCGCCGAAGAGATTCTGGTGGTCGCCGGCGTGACCAGGACCGCCGAGCGCAGCGTTCCCGAGTCGAGCTGGCATAGCGCGGTATCGGGCGCGCTCGACCGGCTGGGGCGCGACTGGGAAGATGGCGGCGCCATCTGGGGCCGCCGCCGCGTTCACCGCGTCAACGCCGGGCGCTGGGCGCCGCAGGCGAAAAAGGCGAAAGCGGCGGCGCGCGGGGCGGCGCCCCTGCCCGATTGGCTGCACCGCATGGCTCCCGATGAGGCGCGTCCGCCGCGCCCGCTCGCCCCGTCGGCGCTGGGCGAGGATGATGTCACCGCGCCGCCGCAGGGGGGGGAGCGCGCCGCCGCAGTGACGCGCGGCCTGCTGCTCCACGCGCTGTTCGAGCGGTTGCCGCCCGTCGCCCCCGATCGTCGCCGCGCCGCGGCGCTGCGCTGGCTGGCCGCGCAGGCGTCGTCGCTGGACGAGCGCGCGCGCGCGGCGATGATCGACGAAGTGCTGGCGGTGCTGGACGATCCCGCGCACGCGCCGCTGTTCGGGCCGGGATCGCTCGCCGAAGTGCCGCTGTCGGCCGTCGTCGATGGGGTCGTGGTCGCCGGAATCGTCGACCGGCTGCTGGTCACCGCCGATGCCGTGACGGTGATCGACTTCAAGACCGGGCGCCACGTCCCCGGAAGCGCGGCCGAGGTCCAGCCCGCCTATCTGCGCCAGATGGCGGCGTATCGCGATGCGCTGCGGGTGATTTTTCCGGGGCGGAACGTCGCGGCGGCGCTGCTCTATACCGCGGCGCCGCGGCTGATTGCGCTCGGTGACGCACTGCTCGACGCGCACAAGCCCGGCTTGCTGGCAACCAAGGCGAATTTGCCGGGCTCGGCCCTTGAGCCGGACGCGTCGACGCCTTAGCTTGGCCTCGACCGAGTTTCAGGAGTTCAGACCATGGGTACCAAAGCCATCACCGACGCGAGCTTCCAGGCGGATGTGCTCGACAGCGACACCCCCGTGCTTGTCGATTTCTGGGCCGAATGGTGCGGTCCCTGCAAGATGATCGGCCCCGCGCTCGAAGAGATTTCGGACGAGCTCGCGGGCAAGGTCGTCATCGCCAAGCTCAACATCGACGACCATCCCGACGCGCCGAGCAAATATGGGGTGCGCGGCATCCCGACGATGATCCTGTTCAAGAACGGCGAGGTCGCCGACACCAAGGTCGGCGCGGCGCCGAAAAGCGCGCTCAAGGGCTGGCTCGAAAGCGCTCTGGTCTAATCGGTTCATTCCGGTTACTTCTCCTCCCCATGAACGTGCCAATCGGACATAATCGGTTTGGCCCGCGTCGTGCGGGAGGGGGAACCAGCATGTATGCGATCGTTTTTGACCTCGATACCACTACGCTCGAACAAACCTACCCCAATGCGTCTTGGCGGAACGCCTATGCCGACGTGCGGCGGGTTCTCGAAGTGCGGGGATTCGACTGGCAGCAGGGATCGACCTACTTCGGCAACGAGAATGTGACGGCCGTTGATTGCGTCCTCGCCGTTCAGGAGCTGAAACGTCAGTTCAACTGGTTCCAGCCATCGGTTCGGGATATCAGAATGTTGCGGATCGAAGAGAATAACGATCTGGGGCCGGCGCTCGGCTGATCAGCTGCGATAGTCCGCGTTGATGCTGATATAGCCATGCGTCAGGTCGCACGTCCACACCGTCGCGCGGCCATCGCCGAGGCCCAGGTCGGCGCCGATGCGGACGTCCTGGCCTTTGAGGTGCGCGGCGACCGGCGCCTCGTCATAACCGTCGACGGGCAGCCCGTCCTTCGCCACCCAATGGTCGCCGAAACGGATCGCCAGGCGGTCGCGGTCGGCGGGTTCGCCCGCCTTGCCCACCGCCATCACGACGCGGCCCCAGTTCGCGTCCTCGCCCGCGATCGCGGTCTTGACCAGCGGCGAATTGGCGATGGACAGCGCGACGCGCCTGGCGCTGTCGTCGCTCACCGCGCCGGTCACCTGCACCTCGATGAACTTTGACGCGCCTTCGCCGTCGCGCACCACCTGATGCGCGAGGTCAAGCGCGACCCCCCGGATCGCCGCATAAAGCGCGTCGGCGCCGGGGTCGTCGCGGGTAGCGAGCAACGCATTGCCCGCCTGCCCGGTCGCAAAGAGCAGCACCGTGTCGCTGGTCGAAGTGTCGCTGTCGACGGTAATCGAATTGAACGTCCCGCCGGTCGCCTCGCTCAGCATCGCCTGCAACAGCGCGGGCGCCACCGCGGCGTCGGTAAAGATATAGCCGAGCATGGTCGCCATGTCGGGTGCGATCATCCCCGATCCCTTGACGATTCCCGCGACATGGACGGTCCGGTCGCCAACGATGGCGCTGGCGGTCGATCCCTTGGCAAAGGTGTCGGTGGTGCCGATCGTTTCGGCCGCCGCTTCCCACGAACAGGGTTTGGCGGTCAGCGCCGCCGCCACGCCCGCGCGCGCCTTGTCTTTCGGCAACGGCACGCCGATCACCCCGGTCGAGCTGACGAAGACCTCGCTGGCATCGCAACCGAGATGGTCCGCGACCTGCGCCATGATCGCCTCGACCGCCTCGCGCCCGCGATAGCCGGTGAAGGCATTGCTGTTGCCCGCATTGACGATCAGCGCGCGCGCGGCGCCGCCCTTCACCTGTTCGCGCCCCAGCTCGACTTCGGACGAGCAGCAGACGTTGCGCGTGAACACCCCCGCAACCGCGGTGCCGGGCGCCAGCTCGATGAAAGTCAGGTCGCAGCGGTCCCAGTCCTTGTAACGCGCCCGCGCGACGCGGCGCGTCACCCCGGCGATCTCGGGAAGGTCGGGGAAGGTTGCAGGGGCGAGCGGGGAACGGGTGGTCATGCCGGGGCGCATAGCGGGTGCGGGCAAGAATCAAAAGCCCCTCCCCTTCAGGAGTGTCAGGTCGGTCATGCCCCCGGCATGACCTGAACCGTCCGGGGGACGGTTTACCCGACACTGGGTTGGGGTGGGGGCCAGCGGCCTTCTGCAAGGCCGCTGGCCCCCACCCGCTGCGACTAGGCAGCAAGCAGCCAGGCCTCGCTACCCTCCCCTGAAGGGGAGGGCGTAAGCGAGCTAAGCCGGAATCCCGCTGATCGCCTTCACTTCCATAAAGTCCTTCAGCCCGAACAGCCCGCCTTCGCGGCCGTTGCCCGATGCCTTGTAACCGCCGAAGGGCGCGCCCGGCCCCGGACCCCAGCTGTTCACCGCGACCATGCCGGCGCGCAGCTTCGGGGCGATTTCGGCGGCCTTTGCGGGGTCGCCCGACACGACCGCCGACAGGCCATATTCGGTGTCGTTGGCGATCTCGACCGCCTCGTCGAGCGTGTCATAGGCCATGACCGTCGCGACCGGCCCGAAAATCTCCTCCCTCGCGATCCGCATGTTGGGCGTGACGCCCGAAAAGACCGTCGGCTTGACATAATAGCCGCGATTGACGTTCGACGGCAGGCCGGTGCCGCCCGTTTCGAGGCGTGCGCCTTCGTCGATCGCCGACTGGATCAGCCCCTGGATCTTGTCGAACTGCGCCTTGTTGACGACGGGGCCGATATGGCCGCCCTCGCTCATCGGATCGCCCACTTGCGTGCCATCGAACATCGCCTTGATGACGCCCACCGCTTCGGCCTCGCGCTCCTTCTGGACCAGGATGCGCGTCGGCGCGATGCAGCTTTGCCCGGTGTTGACGAGCACGCCCTGCACCGTCGGCGGCAGCACCGTTTCCAGGTCGGCGTCGGGCAGGACGATGTTCGGCGACTTGCCGCCCAGTTCCTGATGCACGCGCTTCACCGTATCGGCGGCGGCCTTGGCGACGAGGATGCCCGCGCGCGTCGATCCGGTGAAGCTCACCATCTCGATCCCCGGATGCGCGCTGATCGCGTGGCCGACGGTCGGGCCGTCGCCCTGGACCAGATTGAACACGCCCGGCGGCACGCCCGCGGCGTCGAGAATCTCGGCAAAGATCACGGCGTTGCCGGGGCATTCCTCCGACGGTTTCAGGATCATCGTGTTGCCCGCGGCGAGCGCCGGCGCGACCTTCAGCGCAATCTGGTTGAGCGGCCAGTTCCATGGGGTGATCATGCCGACGACGCCGATCGGTTCGTAGACGACCTTGTTCGCGCCATGTTGTTCGCTGAAGCTGAAATCCTTGAGCGCGGCGATCGTGCCGAGGAAGCCGCCGATACCGGCGCCGACCTGCGCCGTGCCCGCAAAGCTGACCGGCGCGCCCATTTCGGCCGCCATCGATTTGGCGAGGTCCGGCCCACGCTTCTTATATTCCTCGACGATGCGGTTCAAAAGGTCCAGCCGTTCCTCGCGCGTCGTCTGCGAAAAGCTCTTGAAGGCCTCGCGCGCCGCGGCCACCGCGTCGTCGACGTCGGCGGCGGTGCCCAGCACGACGGTCGAGGCCGCTTCCTCGGTCGCGGGATTGACGACGTCATGGAGCCTGCCGCCCTTCGAATCGACCCACCGGCCGCCGATATAATGTTGCTTGAGATGCGTTTCGGTGCTCATTTTCTGTCTCCCATCGGCGGTGAATCGGTCTCGGATTGCTACCTAACCACTGTGGCCGATGAATCAAGCGTGGCCAACCGCGAAAAGGGCCGGGTCGCCGCTTTTCCGGCGGAAGGCGCGGCAAGGCGGCAGCCGGTGACCGGCGGCCGACGCAAAGCGTCAGCCCGGCCGCACCATGAAGATATCGCCGCCGATGCTGACGATGAAAAGATTGCCCGCGCTGTCCTCGCCAAAGGAGGCGATGTTGCCGATCGTCCCCGTGTCGGGCGCGAAATCCTCGTTGCGGACGGCGAAACGCGACGCGGGCAGGGTCTGGCCGACCACAAGGTCGGCAAAGGGCACCGTCCAGATATTGCCCGACACGAAATCGCCGAAGACATATTGGCCCGCGAGCGACGCGACCGGCCCGCGATAGACATAGCCGCCGGTGACCGAACGCCCCTGCCGCGCCCCGCTGCCATGGCCATATTCGGCGACGGGCGGCGTCAGCCCGGCGGGCGCCGTTCCCGAAAAGGGCTGCGTCCCCTCCAGAAAGCGCCAGCCGAAATTGCGCCCCGGCTGCGCCGTCGTCACCATGTCGATTTCCTCGACCGCATTCTGCCCGACATCGCCGATCAGCAGCGTCGATCCCGAAAAGGAGGCACGGAACGGGTTGCGCAGGCCGAACGCAAAGACATAGGGGTCGCCCCCGCCCGAGAGGAACGGGTTGCCCGGCGCCGGGGCATAGCTGTCGCCCCCCGCCCCGACGGCAAAGCGCAGGATCTTGCCGAGCTGCACATTGCGGTTTTGCGCATTGTTGTTGGGGTCACCCCCGCCCCCGCCGTCGCCGACGGCGACATAGACATGGCCGTCCGGGCCGAAACCGATCCAGCCGCCGTTATGATTGTCGAAGCCGGGGTGCGGAATGTCCAGCACCAGGTCATAGCTCGTCGAACTGTCGGGTCGGCCCAGCGTATAGCGCCGCACCTGGACATTGCCGTTCGTGCCGGTCGCGACCGCGAACAGCCGCTGCGATGCCGCATGATCGGGATAGGGAGCGAGGCCGAGCAACCCGCGTTCGCCGCTGGTCGAAATGTCGGTGATGTCGAGCACGCGCGTCCGGCTGCCGTCGGCAGGATCGAAGCGATAGACGTCGCCGCCCTTTTCGACGACATAGACACGGGCGTCGCCGGGGATCGCCGCGACGTAAAGCGGCTGATTGAACCCGGTGCCAACGCGCGCGACCGCTATGCCTTCGCGGCTGTTGGTGACGGTGATGTTGACCGCCTGCGTCACGCTCGCCCGGCCGTCGCTGACGCGCAACACCACCGCATAGACATTGTCGGTATCGGCATCTCCAGGCAGGTCGAAATCGGGCGCGGCGTTGAACCGCAGCGCTCCCGCGCCCGTGATCGCAAAACGCGCCGCGTCAGCGCCGCCGTCGATGCTGAAGGTCAGCGCGTCGCCGTCGGGATCGCTGGCGGCCGCCTGATAGGCGCTGGTCGTATTCTCGACAACGCTGGCGGTCTGGAGCGAGGTGAAGGCGGGCGGGGCATTGGCCGCGGGCGGGGGCGTATCGCCGCCGCCCCCGCCCCCGCACGAAGCCAGCAACAACAGCGGCAAAAGGACGGCGAATATATGCTTCGGCATTGGCAACCAGCCTTTCGCGATCGGGCCCACCCGCGCGCGAAACTGCCATCACCGGAGCGAGGCCGCAACCTCCCCCCATTTACCATAGCCGGGGTCGACTGGCCGCGTCAGGCGGGTGCCTCGGCCTCGTCGAACTCGTCGAGACGGCGCAGCGCATCGCGCGCGACGCGGTGCAGCGCCGAACGGTTGACGGTCAGCCCGTCCGATCCCGCGCCCGTCAGATCGTCGACGGCAAAGGTCACGCGGGTGCGGTCGGGCGTCAGCTCGTCGAAGGTGAACCGGAGACCCGTCTGGAGCGCGCCATCGTCGACATTGTAGATCAGGTGCGCCTCGCGCGGGATTTCCATCGCGACGGCAATTTTTACCTTATAGGCGTCGGGCCGCTGTTTCGGCGCCATTTTCTCGAAACCCGGCTCGCCCTTTTGCACGACAAGTTCGTACAGCCGCGTCGAACCGCCATTGGTCACCAGCGGCAGGCCGCTGAAAGCGCTCCCGTCGCCGAACATCCTGGCAAAGACCTCCTCGCGCGGCGCCGCCACCGTTCGGGTCTGGTTGGTGAGTTCGTTGACCTTGCCACATGCGGCCGAAGCCAGCAGCGCGGCAATCAGAATCGGGTTACGAATCATGGTCGGGCCCCCTTGGACAGCCGACAAGGGGATAATCCGCACTATTTAACAAAGACGTAAGCGTCTCCGCCGCTGTCGCTGCGCCTGGCGAGCCTATGCGCGATCGCGACGGCCCGCAGATGCTGTTTGGCGCCGCGTTTGCTCAATCGGCCCCGCCAACATCCGCTTCGGGCGCCCGAGTGACTTGCGCATAGACGAGCTGCCACTTGTCGCCACGCCACAACCAGTGATCGGCAAAACGGTGCCGGTCGACGAACGGCTCGCCCTCGGCGACGCCGCGCAGCGTGTTGGTCGCGGCGAGCAGCGCGCTGTCGCTGCTGGTGATCCAGCGCGGCTCGGCGGGCTCAAAGGGTTCGATGCGGATCGACGGCGCGGCGAGCGCGGCGATGAACGCCGCCTTGTCGCCCGTCGCGCCGCTGCCGCGCACCCACAGGAAATCGTCGGCGATCAGCCGTCGCAACGCCGCCTCGTCCTTCGCCGCGATCGCCGCGTCGAACGCCGCCGCCGCCTCGCGATAGCCTGCGGGCGTTGCCCTGGTCGCGGCGGGACCGACCGATGAATCGCACGCCGCGACGAGGAACAGCAGCAGCGGAGCCGCCAATCGCATCATCACCGCCATATCCTTCACCTGTCGCCTCGACGGGCTCATCATGGCGCAGACGGCGGGCCGCGCGCAACTACCTGCCACGTCAACGACCATCAAAAAGGGCGCCCGGTTCCCCCGAACCGGACGCCCTTTGCCAGCGTCGCTGACCCGCGTACCGATCAGGCGCTGTAATACATGTCGAACTCGACCGGGCTCGGCGTCTGCTCGAAGCGATAGACTTCGTTCCACTTCAGCTCGACATAGGCCTCGATCTGGTCCTTGCTGAACACGTCGCCCTTCAGGAGGAAGTCGTGGTCGGCCATCAGGCTGTCGAGCGCTTCGCGAAGCGAGCCGCACACGGTCGGCACTTCGCTCAGCTCTTCGGGCGGCAAATCATAGAGATTCTTGTCCATCGCCTCGCCGGGGTGGATCTTGTTCTGGATGCCGTCCAGCCCCGCCATCAGCAGCGCCGAATAGCAGAGATAGGGGTTCGCCATCGCGTCGGGGAAACGGAACTCGACGCGCTTCGCCTTGGCGCCCGCACCATAGGGAATGCGGCACGAGGCCGACCGGTTGCGGCTCGAATAGGCGAGCAGCACCGGCGCCTCAAACCCCGGAACGAGCCGCTTGTAGCTGTTCGTCGTCGGGTTGGTGAAGGCATTCAATGCCTTGGCGTGCTTGATGACGCCGCCGATGAAATAGAGGCACATGTCCGAAAGGCCGGCATAGCCATTGCCCGCAAAAAGCGGCTTGCCCTTTTCCCAGATCGAGATGTGGGTGTGCATCCCCGATCCGTTATCGTCCTTGATCGGCTTGGGCATGAAGGTCGCGGTCTTGCCATAGGCGTGCGCGACCTGGTGCACGACATATTTATAGATCTGCATGCGGTCGGCGGTCTGCGTCAGCGTGCCGAAGGTCAGGCCCAGCTCGTGCTGCGCCGCGGCGACCTCATGGTGATGCTTGTCGCACGGCAGACCCATTTCGAGCATCGTCGAGACCATCTCGGCGCGGATGTCGACCGCGCTGTCGACCGGCGCAACGGGGAAATAGCCGCCCTTGGCGCGCGGGCGGTGCGCCAGGTTGCCGCCCTCATAGCTGCGGCCCGAATTGGTCGGCAGCTCGATATCGTCGATCTCGAACCCCGACTTGTTGTATCCGCTTTCGAACCGGACATCGTCGAACATGAAGAATTCGGCCTCGGGGCCGACATAGGCGGTGTCGCCGATGCCGCTCGACGCGAGATAGGCCTCGGCGCGCTTCGCGGTCGTGCGCGGGTCGCGGCTATAGCCTTCGCCGGTCGACGGCTCGACGATGTCGCAGAAGATCACCAGCATCGGCGTCGCCGAGAAAGGATCGTCATAGACGGCGTCGAGGTCGGGCTTCAGGATCATGTCGCTTTCGTTGATCGCCTTCCAGCCCTCGATCGACGAGCCATCGAACATCAGCCCGTCCTCGAGCGCGTCCTCGTCGATCACCCCGGCGCACATCGTCAGATGCTGCCACTTGCCCTTGGGGTCGGTGAAGCGCAGATCGACCCACTCGATGTCGTTTTCCTTGATCCGCGCGATGATGTCCTTGGGCTTCGTAGCCATGATTTAACTTCCTTCTTGCGATGATGACCGGCTGGTGCCGGGGTCTGGCTGAAACTGGTAATTACGGCGTGTCCCCGCGAAGGCGGGGAAACAGGGATATTATCTGGACGGAGGCGACCATATCCTAGAGCGCGTCCTCGTTGCGTTCGCCGGTGCGGATGCGCAGCGCGGTTTCGACCGGGATGACGAAAATCTTGCCGTCGCCGATGCGGCCGGTCTGCGCGGCGGCGGCGATCGCCTCGACGACGCGCTCGGCCATCGAATCCTCGACGATCACCTCCAGCTTCACCTTGGGCAGGAAATCGACGACATATTCGGCGCCGCGATAGAGTTCGGTATGGCCCTTTTGCCGCCCGAAGCCCTTGGCTTCGGTGACGGTGATCCCGCTGACGCCGACTTCGTGCAGCGCTTCCTTCACCTCGTCGAGCTTGAACGGCTTGATGATCGCCTCAATCTTCTTCACGCGTCTCGTCCCCCACTGGGTCTGTCTCTTCGCTCGCAGTCAAAGCCGGATCAGGCCAGCCTGGTCCGGTTCTCAAGCCCTGAGTCGCTGCGAGGCCCCGTCATCTTGCACCAATCAAGAGCCGTGCCAATTGGCGAATCGCGCGCTTTCTGCAAGTTTTGCGACAGGATATTGCGGCACTGCCCAAGAGGTGGGCATTCGAGCGAATTCGCTGCCCAAAAAAGCGGCATCGTCGGCGCGGTCGCATCGCGGGGGCGGCGACATTTCCTTCGGCACGGCTTTTGTCTAGGGACAGGGCCATGACCGTCACTGTCGCCGCCCTCTATCGCTTCGCCTCCTTCGATGACCCCGCCGCGCTGCGCCAGCCGCTGCTCGACCTGTGCGCCGCCGAAGCCATCAGGGGCACGCTGCTCCTCGCGCGCGAAGGGATCAATGGCACGATCGCCGGCCCCGACTCCGGCATCGCCGCGGTGATCGCCCATATCCGCGCGCTCCCCGGCTGCGCGGCGCTCGACGTCAAATACTCGACCGCCGCCGCGATGCCTTTCGGGCGGCTCAAAGTGCGGCTGAAGAAGGAAATCGTGACGATGAAGGTGCCGGGGCTCGACCCCGCGCGCCACGCCGCGCCCACGGTCGACCCTGCCGACTGGAATGCGCTCGTCGATGACCCGGACACCGTGCTTATCGACACGCGCAATGCGTTCGAGGTCGGCTATGGCAGTTTTGCGGGCGCGGTCGATCCCGGCACGCAAAGCTTCGGCGACTTCCCCGACTGGTGGCGCGCCAATGCGGAGCGCTTCGCGGGCAAGCGAATCGCGATGTTCTGCACCGGCGGCATCCGCTGCGAAAAATCGACCGCCTTCCTGCGCCGCGAAGGCATTGAGGACGTCGTCCACCTGAAAGGCGGCATCCTTGCCTATCTCGACCAGGTGCCCGCGTCCGAAAGCCGCTGGCACGGCAGCTGCTTCGTCTTCGACGAACGGGTGAGCGTCGGGCACGGGCTGATCGAGGTGGGTGAAAAGGATTAGATTCAGACGCCGCGCTCGCCCGCTTTGGGGTGGATTCCTGCCTTTCCCTTATCCGTCATCCCGGCGCAGGCCGGGATCTCGCCGGTGCGGTAAACCGATAGGGTGAGATCCCGGCCTGCGCCGGGATGACGATAAAGTTGAGGGCAACTACCGGTCGCCAGCTGCCATATAGGAAACGCCGCCGCAAAAACCCCTTTCCTACATCTAACCCATATGGTTCATTCTGACGGTTTCACCCAACCCGAAGGACGAACCCATGGACGACACCGCTTTTGATCCCGCCGCGATCCCCGCCCCCGGCAGCTACCACTGGACGCCGCGGCTCCAGCGCGACTTTCTCGAAGCCTTCGCCACCAACGGCTCGGTGAAGATTTCCGCGGCCAAGGTCGGCATGTCGCCCTCCGCCGTCTATCAGCTCAAGCAGCGGCCGCACGGCGCGGCGTTCCGGCTCGGCTGCGCGGCGGCGGTGCTGATCGCGCGGGGGCGGCTCGTCGACGAGCTGCTCGATCGCGCGATCTGGGGGCATGACGAGACGAGCACGGTGATGCGCGAGGAGGATCGCAGCTTCGTCAAACGCCGCCGCATCGACAGCCGCCTCGGCCTCGCGATGCTCGCGCGGCTCGACCGCATGGTCGAGGTGCGCGCGCGGGCGGGTGAAGAAATGCTCGCGCAGGTGATCGCGGGCGACTGGCCGGGCTTTCTGTCGCTGTTCGACGCCGCCGCGGCGGCGCGCGATGGCGCGAAGGATGCCGACGAGGCTCCGGACGGCCTCGGCGCCGCGCTCGCGCTCTGGCTGGCCGGGCGCGACAATCGCGCCAACCCGCTCGCGAGCCTCTGGCGCGATAGTGGAATCGCGAATGAAGTTGCGCTGTTTTCCGCCGATTCCGAAAGCGACCTCGACGCCGAACCGACCCCCGAGGAGGAAGCCGCGGCGATGACCGTCTGGGCCGACGCCGAGACGGGCGAGCTGCGCACCAACTTCCCGCCGCCCGACGATTTCACCGGCATCGAGGAAGGCGCGTTCGGCGACGAGGATTATGAACGCACGCTCGATCCCGACGAAGAGGCCGCGTGGCAGGCCGTGCGCGCCGCCGATGTCGCCCCGCTGCGCAAGGCCGGCGAAATCGCGCGACGTGCCTTTTTCGGGCTGCCGCAGCCTGCGAACGATGCCGGGGCGGAGGGCGTAAAAACGCGCAAATCGGCGAGCAGCTGATGGCAAACCAAACCGCCCCGCAAGGCGAGAGCAGCCAGCTGACGACCGAAAGCGAAGCTTTGTTCAATCGTCATCCCCCATCGACTTATGATGGGGAGGTGGCAGCGGCGCAAGCCGCTGGCGGAGGGGCCATGGCGCCGACGTCGCCGCCCCACCCTACCCCGCGACCCGCGCTGCGCCATATTCGACCCAGCCGAACGGCCGCGGCGTCCTGGGCATATAGGCGGCGCCCCGCCGCTCGACCGCAAAGCCTGCCGCCGCATAGGCGTCGCCGATCGGGCGCGTCAGGTGGCAATTGCCGCCGATGCGCTTCCACACCGGCTCGATCCGCCGCTGCCATTTCGCGACCCCACTGTCGGGCGCCCCGCCATGTTCGAGGAACAATGCGGTCCCGCCGGGTTTCAGGACGCGGCGGATTTCGGCGAGCACGGCGGCCTGGTCTGTAACCGAGCAAAGGGTGAAGGTGGTGACGACCGTATCGAAACGCGCATTGTCGAACGGCATCGCCTCTCCCGCGCCGCCGCGGATGTCGGCCGCGATGCCGCATCGCGCCGCCGCCGCGCGGCTCATCGCCAGCAGTTCGGGCGAGGGGTCGAGCCCGGTGAAACTCGCAATGCGGTCGGGATGGTAAAACTCCATGTTGATTCCGCCGCCGCAGCCGAGCTCGAGCACATGGCCGCGCGCGTGCGGCACGACCTCGCTCCTCAACTTCATGATCTGCCCCTGCGAACAGGCGCATTTGATCAGGCGCGGAAGGCCGTGTCTGTCCCACCAGCTTGCCATTGTCTCTCTCCCCTCGGCTCGAAGCCTGTCCCTTGCCAGCGCGCTTGGCAACACCCATTTGTGCCTGTCACGAATCCCGTCTTCCCGTTCGTGTCGAGCCCTTCGGGGGCATCTCGACTTTGCTCGATGCGAACGGATATGGGGTATCGCAATCGCCGTCATTCGCACAGAAACAGGATCGTCATGCCCAGCACCCATCACACGAAAATGCTCATCCTCGGCTCCGGCCCCGCCGGTCTGTCGGCCGCCATCTATGCCGCGCGCGCGGGGATGATGCCGATCGTCGTGCAGGGGCTGCAACCCGGCGGGCAGCTGACGATCACCACCGACGTCGAAAATTATCCCGGTTTCGCCGAGGTGATCCAGGGCCCGTGGCTGATGGAACAGATGACCGCACAGGCGACCCACGTCGGCACGACGATGATCTGGGACACGATCGTCGATGTCGACCTGTCGCAGCGCCCGTTCCGCCTGACCGGCGACGGCGGCGACGTCTATCTCGCCGAAACGCTCGTCATCGCGACGGGTGCGCAGGCGAAATGGCTCGGCGTCCCCGGCGAACAGGAACTCGGCGGCAAGGGCGTGTCGGCCTGTGCCACTTGCGACGGCTTTTTCTATCGCGGCAAGAAGGTCGTCGTCATCGGCGGCGGCAACACCGCGGTCGAGGAGGCGCTCTACCTCACCAACCACAGCGACGATGTGACGCTGATCCATCGCCGCGATTCGCTGCGCGCCGAAAAGATCCTGCAGGACCGCCTCTTCGCCAATCCGAAGATCAAGATATTATGGAACAAGCAGGTCGAACGCTTCGTCGCGGGCGAGGGCGTGTCGGGACTCGTCGGCGTCGACCTGATCGACACCGTCACCGGCGCGGCGAGCCACGAGCCGACCGACGGCGGCTTTGTCGCGATCGGCCACAGCCCCGCGACCGAATTGTTCAAGGGCAAGCTGCCGCTCGACGACGACGGCTATCTTCAGGTGACCCCCGGCACCTCGCTGACCGCGATCCCCGGCGTCTTCGCCGCGGGCGACGTCACCGACAAAATCTATCGCCAGGCCGTCACCGCCGCGGGCATGGGCTGCATGGCCGCGCTCGACGCCGAACGCTTCCTCGCCGAAGCCGAATATCACGCGCTGGTGGAGGCTTAGGCGCCGAGGCGAAGGGAGGAGACGACACCGGCTGGCTGGGGCGGCAGGATTCGAACCTGCGCATGGCGGTACCAAAAACCGCTGCCTTACCGCTTGGCTACGCCCCAACGGCCGGTGCGAGCGCGTCTATAGCGTCCGCGCCATCAATGGCAAGGCGGCGTGCGTCAGATCCGGGTGACCCAGCCATGAGGGTCGGCGGCGCGGCCGCGCTGGATGTCGACGAGCCTGCCCTTGAGCATTTCGGTGACCTGTCCGGGGCCGCCAGCGCCGATGGTGAAGCTCGCATCGCCGCGCGTCACCTTGCCGACCGGGGTGACCACCGCCGCGGTGCCGCAGGCGAAGCTTTCGGTCAGGCGACCGCTTTCCGCATCGGCCTGCCACTGGTCGATCGCATAGGGCTCCTCGCGCACCGTCAACCCCGCGTCCTTCGCCAGCGTGATGATCGCGTCGCGGGTGATGCCGGGCAGGATCGTGCCGGTCAGCGGCGGCGTCACGAGGCTGCCGTCATTGAAGGCGAAGAACATGTTCATGCCGCCCAGTTCCTCGATCCAGCGATGCTCGGCGGCGTCGAGGAAGACGACCTGGTCGTGGCCCTTGGCGATCGCCTCGCGCTGCGCGATCAGGCTCGCGGCATAGTTGCCGCCGCATTTCGCCGCACCCGTGCCGCCCGGCGCCGCGCGGGTATAATCCTCCGACACCCAGAGCGAGATCGCCGGCGCGCCCGACTTGAAGTAATTGCCCACCGGCGATGTGATGACGAGGAAGCGATATTCGGAGGCGGGCTTGACCCCCAGGAACACCTCGCTGGCGAACATGAAGGGGCGCAGATAGAGCGCGCCGCCATCGACGGGGGGAAACCAGCGGGCGTCGGCGGCGACGGCTTCCTTGACCGCCGCGATGAACAGCTCTTCGGGCAGCTCGGCCATCGCCATGCGGCGCGCGCTGGCGTTGAAGCGCGCGGCATTGGCTTCGACGCGGAACAGCGCCATCGACCCGTCGTCGAGCCGGTAGGCCTTCAGCCCTTCAAAGATTTCCTGGGCATAATGCAGCACGGCGGTCGCCGGATCGAGCGTCAGCGGCCCGCGCGGCATCACTTGCGCCTCGTGCCAGCCCTGCCCCTCGGTATAGCGGATCGACACCATATGATCGGTGAAAACCCGCCCGAACGCCGGATCGGCGATCGCCGCCGCGCGCACGTCGTCGGCCACGGGATTGGGGTGGGGCAGACGGGCGAAGGCGGGAGCGGACATCAAGAACACCTGTTGCTGGCGGTTTATGGAGCGCGCCTCTTGCCAAAGACAGGCGCGGCGCGCAACGGTAGCGACCATGCCGGATGACAATTTTCTTTCACAAGTGCCCGCCGCCTCTGCCCTTTTCTTGCGCGAGGAAGAGGTGCGTCGCGGCATCGAGTTTCTGTTCTTTGCCCATGCCTCGCTATGGCGCTCCATCGACGCGCGGCTCGCCGAAAAGGAGCTGGGACGCGCGCATTATCGCGCGCTTTACTTCATCGCGCGCCAGCCGGGCCTGACGATTTCGGATCTGCTGGCGCTGCTCGGCATCACCAAGCAGTCGCTGGGGCGCGTGGTGAAGGAACTGGAGGCGCGCAGCCTGGTGGCGACGCGGCCTGGCAATCGCGACCGGCGGGCCAAGGAACTGCGCCTGACCGACGCGGGGCGCGCCGTCGAACGCGAGCTGTTCGGCGCGATGCGCGATGCGATGAGCCGCGCCTATACGCACGCGGGGCAACAGGCGGTGACGGGGTTCTGGCAGGTCAGCGAGGCGCTGGTCCCCGCGGCCGACCGCCGGCGTATCGCGATGCTGGGAAAGGATGCGGGCTGAGCGAATAGCGTCGCCCCGGCGAAGGCGGGGGCGACGCTATCAGCCCTCGCCGCGCGCAAGGTCGGCAAGCTCGCGCCCGCGATCGCGCGCCGCGCGCAGCACATTGGTGAGCAGCGCGGCGAGCTGGCCGTCGCTGTCGAGCACGTCGAGTCCCGCCTGCGTCGTGCCGCCCTTGCTGGCGACCTGGGCGATGAGCGCGCCGGGCCTTTCGCCGCTGTCGGCGAGCAGCGCGGTGGCGCCGCCGAAGGTCGCGGTCGCAAGTTTCAGCGCATCCTCGGCGGGCAGTCCCAGCCGCTCGCCCGCTGCCGCATAGGATTCGATCAGGCGAAAGACGAATGCCGGACCGCTGCCGGTAAAGGCGGTAACGAGGTCCATCGTCGAATCGTCGGCCAGCGCGACGACGGTGCCGAGCGGGTCGAGCAGTGCGGTGACAGCCGCCATGTCGGCATCGCCGCTGCTCGCCACCGCCGACACGCCCGCGCCGATGCGCGCGGCGAGGTTGGGAAGGATACGCACCTGTGCCTTCGCGGCCGGAAAGCGCGCGGCAAGGTCGGCGAGCGAAACGCCGGCGAGGATCGAGAGCAGGTGCGTGCCGCCGGTGACGACATCGGCAAGGTCGCCCGCCACTTCGCCAAGCTGCTGCGGCTTCATGCCGAGCATGATCCAGTCGGCTGTACCGCCCGCGGCGCGCCATTCGGCGAGCGAGGCGAATCGGGGGACTCCTTCACGCGGCGCAGCAACGGGATCGACAATCGCCACCCCCGCGGCGTCGAGCCCCGCCTTCAGCCAGCGATCGAGCATTGCGCCCGCCATGTTCCCACACCCGACCAGCAGCATCCGGCCGTCAAAACCCTTCAAATTACGCGTCATCGTCCCTTATTCTCTTCACTTTTGGCAACTGCTGCCCGGACCCGAAATCAGGTCGAGGCAGCGGCCATCGATGGTGCCCATATCGACCGGCAGGCCGATCAGCGCCGCGAGCGTCGGCAGAATGTCGACGGTCATCACGGCATTGGGCTGTTCAAAACCGGCAAGCCCCTTGCGCCAGAAGATCATCGGCACGCGGCGGTCGTAATCCCACACCGACCCGTGCGTCGCGACATAGCCGATACCCGGTTCGGCAATCGGGGTGACGCGGGCCTTCAGCGCGATGATGAAGTCGCCCGAACGATCGGGGTGAAATGAGGCGCGCAGCCGATCCATCACGCTCCACATATCCGGGGCGCGCCTCGCGATGGGATGCGCCGCGAGTTCCTCGCGCGTCGCGACCAGCTCGACCTGCGGATGCGCGCGCAGGCGCGGCAGGATTTCGGCTAGCGCCGCCTTGCGCTGCGCCTGGGTCAGCGCCTTCGACAGATAATAATCCCCGCCCTCGCCATAAAGCAAAGGCTGCGACAGGCCGAGCTTTCGGGCGACCTCCTGGCCGAGCGCTTCGGGGTCGAGCGCCTTGTCGACGCGCTGCGCGTCGGGCCAGGCATTCTGGCGGTTGCGTTCGGGCAGGTCGTGGCCGCCATGATCGGCGGTCAGCGCGACGGCATAGTCGATTCCCGCCGCGTCGAGGCGCGCGAAGAAGTCGCCCAGCTCGCGGTCGAGCCCCGCGAGTTGCAGGCACATCTCGCTGCCCTCGGTGCCCGTCCCGTGACCAACATAATCAGTCGCCGACAGGCCGACAATCAGCAGATCGGTGCCGCTCCCCTCGCCCATCCGGCGCGCCTGGCGCAGTGCCGCGGCGGCCGCGAGCACCGCGCCGTCGGCTTCGGGCGACGCCATGAAGCGGCGGAAGTCGCCGGCGTCGCGCGCCATGCGCCCCGTGCCGACCGAGGCGCCATTGGCGAGCGGAATGGCGATGTCCTGCGCCGCGCATTCGGCGGGCAGCGTGAGCGGCCCGCGCGGCTGGTTGATCGCCGCGGCGATCGCCGTGCCCGCACGCTGGGCGGTCGGCGACAGCGCGGTCCCGCGATAGCTGGTGAGGCCGGTGGGCGCGAGCCACAGCGTCTCGTCGGCGCGGTGCCCGCCCATCATGATCGCGGCCCGGTCCTTGCCGGCGACCGACACGACCTGCGCCTGCGGGTCGCGCGCCTTCATCAGGTCGCCCAGCGTCGGGACGAGCAGATGCTTCACCGACGGCGCATATTGGCCGCCGCCCGAGCTCGTGCCCGGCACCGTCTCATCCTCGGCGCAATAGATGCGCTTGTCGGCGCGCGCGACCGACAGGTCGAAATAATTGTTCGCGACCACGCCGGTACGCGCGGGGTGGCTGCCGGTCAGGATCGTCGAATGGCCGGGGCAGGTCTCCGTCGCGCCATGCGCCTGATAGGCCGAAGGAAAGACGACGCCCGACGCGAGCCGCGCCAGGCCGCCCTGGAAGCGGCCGCGATATTCGGCGAAGAGGTCGGCCGAAAACTGGTCGACCGCGATCACGACGAGCAGCTTGGGCGCCGAGGTCGCGGCGGTCGCGGTGGCTGCGGCCGACGGAGCCTCCTGCGCGGCCGCGGGTCCGGCGCCGGCGAGGCACAGCGCGCCCATCAGGGCGGCGATCGGATATTTGAGCTTCACGGGCGGTATCTCCGTCGGGTGGGTGTCAGCGCGGGCTGTCCTCTCGACGAAAGCCGCCTATATGGCAAGCCTTCGGAAAGCGAACGGCCGCGGACGGAGCATGAAATTGGCGAGTGAGGCTTTTGTGACACGCATCGGATGGGCGCTCGCCGCCTTGCTTGCCGCGCTGTGGCTGGCCACCGGTCCCGCGTACGCGCAGGCGACGAACATCACGCCGCGGCTGGTCGCCGAATCGGCAGCGCCCGCGCCCGGCGGCATGACGACGCTCGCGCTGACGATGACACCCGAAAAGCCGTGGCACGGCTATTGGGTCAATGGCGGCGACGCGGGCTTCGGGCTGACGGTTGACTGGAACCTGCCCGACGGTGTGACCATCGCGCCCTTTCGTTATCCCGTCCCCGACGCGCTGATCCTCTTTGGCATGATGAACCATGTCTATGAACATCCCTATGCCTTGCTCGCCGAACTCAGCGTCGACCGCTCGGTCGCGCCGGGAACCGATCTCACCCTGTCGGGGGTCGCCAACTGGCTCGCCTGCACCGACAAGGTGTGCGTCCCCGAAAAGGCGGTGATCTCGGTCGGTTTGAAAGCGGGCGACGGAAGGATTTCCGCCGAAACGCGCGCGCGCTTCGACGCCTGGCGGGCGCTCCTGCCCCAGCCGCTCGACCGGCAGGGCAGATGGGAACGGCGCGGCGACCATGTCCGTTTCGCGATCCCCCTACCCGCCAGCGTGGCGATCGAAAAGCCGCACCTGTTCGTCGAGACGCAGGATGTGATCGACTATGCCGCGCCGCAGCGCATCAGCCGCAATGGCGACCGCATCATCGTCGAGGCGCGCGCCAAGGGGACGCGCGAGGGGCCGGTGGCGGCGCTGCTGAGGACCGGCGACGGGCGCGGCCTGTCGCTGACGCTTGCGCCGGGCGCCGTGCCCCCCGCCGGGGATGTGATCGCGACCCGCAGCGTGGGTATCGACATGCGCCTGTTCTGGACCGCGCTCGGCGGCGCGATTCTGGGCGGGCTGATTCTCAATCTCATGCCCTGCGTCTTTCCGATCCTGAGCCTGAAGGCGCTGAGCCTCGCGCGGTCGGGCGGCGCCGCGCAAACGGCCAGGATCGAGGCGCTGGCCTATACCGCGGGTGCCGTCGTCACCGCCCTGCTGCTCGGCGGCGCTTTGCTCGCATTGCGCGCGGCGGGCGAGCAGGTCGGCTGGGCGTTCCAGCTCCAGCATCCGGTCAGCGTGCTCGCGCTGCTGATCCTTGCGCTCGCGATCACGCTCAACCTGCTGGGATTTTATGAATTGCCCTCGATCGGCGGCGGACAGGCGCTCGCGGATCGGGGCGGCGCGGCGGGCGGCTTCTGGACCGGCGCGCTCGCCGCCTTCGTCGCGACGCCGTGCAGCGGGCCGCTGCTCGGCGCGGCGCTCGGCGCGACGCTGGCGCTGCCCGCCTGGGCGGCGCTGCCGATCTTTGGGGGCCTGGGGCTGGGGCTGGCCCTGCCTTTCCTTGCGATCGGCTTTGCCCCCGCGCTCCGAAATCGGTTGCCGAAGCCGGGGCCGTGGATGAGCAGGTTTCGGCGCTGGATGGCGCTGCCGATGGGACTGACTGCATTCGCGCTGATCTGGCTTTTATGGCGCCAGCTCGGCGGCGGCGAGCAGCTTGTGTGGCCCGCCGTGGCCGTCGCCATGGCGCTCGTGCTGCTCATCCACTATGGTGCGGTCCAGCGCGGCGACCGGCGATCATGGCTGCTGGTCGCCTCCGGCCTTCTCTTCACCGTCAGCCTCGGCGCGACCGTCGCCGAAGTCGCGAAGGCCGAACGGACCGCCGAGGGCGCCGGCTCGACTTTCTCTCCCGAAGTGCTCGCGAGGGCGCGCGCCACGGGCAAGCCCGTCTTCGTCTATTTCACCGCCGACTGGTGCCTGTCGTGCAAGGCGAACGAGGCGGGCGCGATCAATCGCGAGGCGGTGCAGAAGGCATTTGTCAGGGCGGGCGTCGTCACGCTGGTCGGCGACTGGACGAACGGCGATCCTGTCATCACGCGCACGCTCGCCGAACATGGCCGCAACAGCGTGCCGCTTTACCTCTGGTATGCGCCCGGCTCTGACAAACCCGAGATATTGCCGCAGATATTGACGCCGGGGATGCTCACCGAAATAGCCGAAAAGAAATGATATCAGGTTCGTCATTGCGAGCGGAGCGAAGCGATCTCCAGCTATCGGCTTGGGCCAACGATAGCTGGAGATTGCCGCGTCGCCTTCGGCTCCTCGCAATGACGGGGGAAATGTGATGGCCAAGCAGCGCGCCGATCAGTTGCTCGTCGACCGCGGGCTTGCCGAAAGCCGGACGCGCGCGCAGGCGCTGATCCTCGCGGGACGGGCGTTCATCGGCGACCGAAAGATCGACAAGGCTGGACAGCAGATCGCCGCCGACGCCGAGGTGAGCGTCAAGGGCCGCGACCATCCGTGGGTGTCGCGCGGCGGGATCAAGCTCGACCATGCGCTCACCCATCTGGGTTGGGACGTGGGCGGCATGGTCGCGATCGACGTCGGCTCATCGACCGGCGGCTTCACCGACGTGCTGCTGAGCCGCGGCGCTGCGCGGGTTTACGCCGTGGATTCGGGGACCAACCAGCTCGCATGGAAACTGCGACAGGATGATCGCGTGATCGTCCACGAGCAGACGAGCGCGCGCATCCTGACCGCCGACCATATCCCCGAACCCGTCGACCTGATCGTCTGCGACGCGAGCTTCATCGCGCTGGCGAAGGTGCTGCCGGTGCCGATGTCTTTCGCGCCGCCCGGCGCGCGTCTCGTCGCGCTGATCAAGCCGCAGTTCGAGGCCGCGCGCCACGAGGTCGGCAAGAAGGGCGTCGTGCGCGACGCGGCCGTCCATGCGCGCGTCTGCGCCGAAGTGCAGGACTGGTTGACTGGTGAAGGCTGGGACGTCGCCGACCTTGTCGAAAGCCCGATCACCGGACCCGAAGGCAATGTCGAGTTTCTGATCGCTGCGACCAGGCGAACGACTTGACGATGCGCCACACGATCGCGACACAAATGCAACGGATTCGCGGGTGGGGGATAATGCCGACATGACCGAAATCGCAACGCCGGGCCAGCTTCGCATGTCCTACCTCCGCTGGGCGCTGGTCACCGTGCCCGCCATCGTACTGATCGGCAGCCTGATGGGCATCCTTGCGAACAGCGGCTATGACAATCGCTGGTTCGCGGCGCTCGACCTGCCGGCGATCACGCCGCCGGGCTGGGTGTTCGCGGCCGTCTGGCCGATCCTCTACATCCTGCTCGGCCTTTCGCTCGCGATGATCCTGCACGCGCGCGGCGCAAAAGGGCGCGGCTTCGCGCTGCTGCTCTTCTTCGTCCAGCTGATCGCCAATTTCGCCTGGTCGCCGCTCTTCTTCGGCCAGCATGAAGTAACGAAGGCGCTCTACCTCATCATCTTCATCCTGATGGTCACCATCGCGACTGCCTTTGCCTTTGCGCCGATCCGCAAGGCCGCGGCATGGCTGCTCGTCCCCTATATGGCCTGGCTCAGCTTTGCCGCGATCCTCAATTTCCAGATCGACCAGCGCAATCCCGACGCCGAAACCCTTGTCCCCGCCGCCGCCAGCACCCAGATAGGTTGAAGGCGCAAGGGACAACTGGGGTCTGTCCCCGATGAAGGAATATCAGACATGCAGAGCGAAAACCGCTTTTTCGACGACCTCGCCAAGATGGTGAACGGCATTGCCGGAACGGTGGCGGGCGCCGGGCGCGAGGCCGAGGCCGCGATGCGCGAGCGCGCCAAGGAGTTTGTCGGGCGCATGGATTTCGTCGGCCGCGAAGAGTTCGAGGCAGTTAAACAGATGGCGGCGACCGCGCGCGCCGAAGCCGAAGCGCTGAAGGCCCGGCTCGACAAGCTGGAAGCCGCGGCGAAGCCGGTGGCGGCAAAGACCGCGGCGAAGCCTGCGGCCGCGAAACCCGCTCCCAAGCCTCCCGCGAAACCCAGGGCCGCCCCGAAAAAATAATCGTCACCCCGGCGAAGGCCGGGGTCTCGACCTCGCGTTCGGCAGCACCGTCGAGATCCCGACCTTGGCCGGGATGACGCCTGGTGGTGACTTGCAGACTCGCAACCTTGCCCCAGAACAGCTAGGGCGGCGCCATGAGTGACGATATTTACGAAGACGACGACGGCCAGGACGCGGCGCCGATGGACATGCTCGCCTCCTATTTCGCGGCGCACGACTGGCCGCATGAGATGGTGGGCGAGGATGAGATCGTCGCGACCGCGCAGGGCAGCTGGACGACCTATGAACTGCGCGCGGTGTGGCGCGCCGACGACGGCGTGATCCAGCTTCTCGCCTTTCCCGACATTCGCGTCGTCGAGGACAAGCGCGCCGTCGCGCACGAGGCGCTGGCGATGATCAACGAGCAGCTGTGGCTCGGCCATTTCGAGCTGTGGTCGAACAGCGGCACGATCCTTTATCGCCACGGAATGCTGCTCGGCGCCGACGCCGCGCTGCCGCTCGACCTCACCGAAACGCTCGTCGAAAGCGCGATCGACGAATGCGAGCGCTTTTATCCGGTGTTCCAGTTCGTGCTGTGGGGCGGCAAGACCCCCGCTGAGGCGCTGGCGGCGTCGCTGATCGAAACGCGCGGGGAAGCTTAGAAGCTACCTCTATTCCGTTCGTGTCGAGAGCGCGCGTTATCTTTTCTCGAAGCGCGTCAGCCCCGCGCCCAGCTCGTTCGCGCCGATCGCCAGCGCCTCGCCGCTCCAGTCGGCGACAAACACCGATCGGCGGCCCAACCCCGCGGGGAGGCTCGCCCGATTGGCTTCGATGACAAGGCCGCGTGAGGGATTCTTTCGTTCTTCGGCGGCGACCGCGATGAAGGCCGAATAATTTTCCTTGTCGCGCCCCTGCACGAACAGATTGTTTGCGATCCGTCCCACCGACCCCGACGGCAGGTCGATCATATAGTTGGTGCCGGTTCCCTGCGTATCGTCGAAGCTGTTGTCGCTGACGTCGACCGCGATCGCACGCGTCTTCAGATAATGGCCGCCGCTGCCCTTTTCAAACCGTGTGCGGGTGACGGTCACGCGGCCATAGATGCCGGTGTAGACGCTGTGCGCGCAGCTCAAACCGCGGTCGCAGCGGCCGAGCCGCGAAAAGGTCGAACGGTCGATGGTCAGCGCGGCGTCCGCGTCGTCGGCAGTCAATATGCCTTCCTCGCTGTTGCGGAACAGGCTGTTCGCGACATCAAGGTCACTCCGTTCGAGCCGGATCCCCGCGCCATTGCCGTCGGGAACGCGCATATTCTGGAACACGAGACCATCGACACGCGCGCCCGCGCCGCGCAGCACCAGCGCCGCCTTGCCCTCGCACGTCACGCCGTCGAAAATCGCGCGGCCTGGTTCGACGGCGACGAAGGCGATCCGCCCTGCCGTCTGGACGGCGCAGTCGCGATGATAGCCGGGTGCGATGCTTATCGTCCCCTCACCCTCGCCGATCGCATCGACCGCATCCTGCAATCGCGAAAAACCCCGACCGTCGATGTTGTAGGGCGCGCCGCCGGTCTGTGCGGGCAGCGGTGCAGGCGCAAGGAGCAGCGGCAGGGCGAGCAGCGGCAGCAAGGGCCGACGAAGGAGCGACTTGAGCATGGGCGGGCTATAGCGGTTTATGCGGCGGTAGTCGTTGGCGAAGCTGGTTAATCCCTAGCGTGTCCTGTTGTCGGACAGGAGGTCGGGCGAACATTAAAACCTTCGTCATGCTGAACTCGTTTCAGCATTCATGGCCTGCGCTATCAACAAGCGCGGCGGCTAAGGACAGGTCGGGCCATGGACCCTGAAACAAGTTCAGGGTGACGAGATATATTTAATCCAGATTCGGCCGCAACCAGCGCCTCGCAGTCTCCAGGTTGACCCCGCGCCGCCGCGCATAATCCTCGAGCTGGTCGCTGCCGATCCGCGCGACGCCGAAATACTGGCTTTCGGGATGGCCGAAATAAAAGCCGCTGACCGCCGCGGTCGGCAGCATCGCAAAACTTTCGGTCAGTACCAGCCCGGCATTCTCGCCGGCGTCAAGCAGGTCGAACAGGATCGGTTTCAAACTGTGATCGGGACAGGCCGGATAGCCCGGCGCCGGACGGATGCCGCGATATTCCTCCCTGATCAGCGCCTCGTTGGTCAGCTGCTCCCCCGGCGCATAGCCCCACAGCGTCGTGCGGACATGCTGGTGCAGCCGCTCGGCAAAGGCTTCGGCGAAACGGTCGGCGAGTGCTTTCAGCAAAATGTCCGAATAATCATCCTTGTCAGCACGGAACCGCTCCGAATGCGGCTCGATCCCGTGGATGCCGACCGCAAAGCCGCCGATCCAGTCTCCCGCCGGGTCGATGAAATCGGCGAGACACATATTCGCGCGGTCGCGGCTTTTCTTGATCTGTTGGCGCAGGAAGGGGAGCGTGACATGACGCTCCTCCTCGGCGAGGTGGATGACGACATCGTCGCCGTGCCGCGCGCACGGCCAAAGGGCGCAGACGCCGCGCGCGGTCAGCCATTTTTCGCCAATGATGCGGTCGAGCATCGCATCGGCATCGACCTTGAGCGCCTGGGCGGTTTCGCCGACCACCTCGTCGTCGAGGATCGACGGCCAGGTGCCGTGCAATTCCCAGGCGCGGAAAAAGGGCGTCCAGTCGATATAGTCGCGGAGATCTTCAAGCGACCAGTCGTCGAAGCGGTGCAAGCCGGGCTCAAGCGGCGGCGCGGGCTTGTCGCTCAAATAGGCGTCGTAATAATTGGCGCGCGCTTCCTCGATCGTGTGGAGGACGCTTTGCCCCTTGCCCGCGCGCACGTCGCGGACATGGGCATAATCGTCCTTATACCCTTTCACATAGTCATCGCGGCCCGTGTCGCTGACCAGCGCGGTCGCGACCCCGACCGCGCGGCTCGCGTCGAGGACGTGGAGCACCGGCCCCTCATAGGCAGGGTCGATGCGCAGCGCGGTGTGGACTTTCGAGGTCGTCGCGCCGCCGATCAGCAGCGGCATCGTCATTCCCGCGCGCTGCATTTCCTCGGCCACCGTCACCATCTCGTCGAGCGAAGGGGTGATGAGGCCGCTGAGGCCGATCATGTCGGCGTCATTCTCGTTCGCCGCCTCCAATATCCTGGTCCACGGCACCATCACGCCCAGGTCGACGATCTCGAAGCCGTTGCACTGGAGCACGACGCCGACGATATTCTTGCCGATGTCGTGGACGTCGCCCTTGACGGTCGCCATCACGACCTTGCCCTTGCCCTTCGCGCCCGGCTCCTTCGCCGCCTCGATAAAGGGCAGCAGGTGCGCGACCGCCTTTTTCATCACGCGCGCCGATTTGACCACCTGCGGCAGGAACATCTTGCCTGACCCGAACAGGTCGCCGACGACGTTCATCCCGTCCATGAGCGGCCCTTCGATCACGTCGATCGGGCGGTCCATGGCGAGGCGCATCTCTTCGGTGTCCTCGACGATATGCGCGTCAATCCCCTTGACCAGCGCATGTTCGAGGCGCTTGGCGACCGGCCAGCCGCGCCATTCCTCGGCCGCCTTTTCCTGCGCGGCATTCGTTCCCTTATAGCGTTCGGCGAGCGCGATCAGCCGTTCGGTCGGGCTTTCGGCCTCTCCCTCGACCTTGCGATTGAGGATGACATCCTCGCAGGCGTTCCGCAATTCGGGGTCGATGGTGTCATAGACGTCGAGCTGCCCCGCGTTGACGATCGCCATGTCGAGTCCCGCCGGGATGGCGTGATAAAGAAAGACGCTGTGCATCGCGCGGCGCACCGTCTCGTTGCCGCGAAAGCTGAACGACAGATTGGACAGGCCGCCCGAAAAATGCGCGTGCGGACAGCGGACGCGGATTTCCTTTACCGCTTCGATGAAATCGACCGCATAATTGTCATGCTCTTCGATCCCCGTCGCGACCGCGAAGATATTGGGGTCGAAGATGATGTCCTCGGGCGGGAAACCGATGGACATGAGCAGCTTGTAGGCGCGCTCGCAAATCTCGACCTTGCGGTCTTTGGTATCGGCCTGTCCGACCTCGTCGAACGCCATCACGACGACCGCGGCGCCATAGGCCATGCACTTCTTCGCATGATCGAGGAACTGCGCCTCGCCTTCCTTCATGCTGATCGAATTGACGATCGGCTTGCCCGGAACGCATTTGAGGCCCGCCTCGATCACGCTCCATTTCGAGCTGTCGATCATCACCGGCACGCGCGCGATGTCCGGCTCGGCGGCGATGAGCTTCAAAAAGGTCGTCATCGCATGTTCGGCGTCGAGCAGCCCTTCGTCCATGTTGACGTCGATCACCTGCGCGCCATTTTCGACCTGCTGGCGCGCGACCTCGACCGCCGCGGCATAATCGCCCGCGAGGACGAGCCTCTTGAACGCGGCCGAGCCCGTGACATTGGTGCGTTCGCCGATATTGACGAAGGTGGAGGAGGCGTTGGTTTCGGTCATTTATCTTCCTGATCCTCCCCGCTTGTGGGGAGGGGGACCGCCGCAAAGCAGTGGTGGAGGGGGCTCTCGTGAAAAAGCCTTGGCTGCTGACCGAGAACCCCCTCCGTCAGCGCTGCGCGCTGCCACCTCCCCGCGAGCGGGGAGGATCAATCAAGCCGCCATGGTGAATGGCTCCAGCCCCGCGAGGCGCGTGCGCACCGGCACGTCGGGAAGCTGTCGCGGCGCCAATCCCTCGATCGCCCTTGCCATCGCCGCAATATGCTCAGGCGTCGAACCGCAACAGCCACCGAGAATGTTCACCTGCCCGCGCTCGGCCCATTCGCGCACCAGGCCCGCGGTCGTTTCGGGCAGCTCGTCATATTCGCCGAGTTCGTTGGGGAGGCCCGCGTTAGGATAGACCATCACAAGCGCGTCGGCGAGATCGGACAAGACCTTCACATGCGGGCGCAGCTGCGCCGCGCCGAACGAACAGTTGAGGCCGATCGTCAACGGCTTCGCGTGACGGACGGCATACCAGAAAGCCTCGACCGTATGCCCCGACAGATTGCGGCCGCTGAGGTCGGTCAGCGTCATCGAAATCATCAACGGCAGTTCGCGCCCGACCTTCGCTTCGGCTTCGAGCGTCGCGGCGATGCCGGCCTTGGCATTGAGCGTGTCGAAGATTGTTTCGATCAGGATGAAATCGGCACCGCCCTGGGCAAGCGCGACCACCTGTTCCAGATAGACGTCCTTCAATTCGTCGAAGTCAATCTCGCGAAAGCCCGGATTATTGACGTCGGGCGACAGCGACAGCGTCTTGTTCGTCGGCCCCACGGCGCCGGCAACGAAGCGACGGCGGCCGTCGAGCGCCGCAAACCTGTCGGCGGCCTCGCGCCCCAGTCGCGCGCTTTCGTGGTTGATGTCGGCGACCAGCGCCTCGGCGCCATAGTCGGCCTGGCTGATGCGATTGGCGCTGAAAGTGTTGGTCGATACGATGTCGGACCCCGCCGCGAGATAGGCCTCGCCGATCGCGGTGACCACATCCTGCCGCGTCAGCGCGAGGATGTCGTTGTTACCCTTCTGGTCATGGCCGAGGCCCAGCGATCCGGCATAATCGCTCTCGTCCAGCTTGCGGGTCTGGATCTGCGTGCCCCAACCGCCGTCGGTGAGCAGGATGCGTTCCTTTGCGGCGGCGGCGAGAGCTTCTCTTGCGCTGGTCATGCTGCCTGATCCTTCCGGGTCGATACCGGCCGCAGCCCCAGCAAGTGGCAGATGGCATAGCTGAGCTCGGCGCGGTTGAGAGTGTAGAAATGGAAGTCGCGCACGCCGCCCGCATAGAGGCGGCGGCACATTTCGGCGGCGATCGTCGCCGCAACGAGCTGCCGTGCCGCGGGATGGTCGTCGAGCCCGTCGAACAGCGACACCATCCACGCCGGGATCGCGGTGCCGCACATGTCGGCCATCCGCCGCGTTTGCGACACGTTCGAGACGGGCAGGATGCCGGGGATGATCGGCGCGTCGATCCCCGCCGCCGCCGCGCTGTCGCGAAACCGCAAAAAGCTGTCGGGCGAAAAGAAGAATTGCGTGATCGCGCGGTTGGCGCCCGCATCGAGCTTGCGTTTCAGATTGTCGAGGTCGGCCTGCGGACAATCGGCGTCGGGATGCACTTCGGGATAGGCGGCGACCGAGATGTCGAACGGCGCAATCGCCTTCAACCCGGCGACGAGCTCCACCGCATTGGCATAGCCGTTGGGGTGTGCGCGGTAAGGCTCGCCGCCCGGCATGTCGCCGCGCAGCGCAACGATATGGCGCACGCCCGCATCCCAATAAGCGCGCGCGACAGCGTCGATTTCGGCGCGCGACGCCTCAACGCAGGTCAGGTGCGCCGCGGCCGGCACGCGGCTTTCCGCTGCGATGCGCGCGACCGTCGCATGGGTGCGCTCGCGCGTCGATCCCCCAGCGCCATAGGTGACCGACACGAAGCTGGGGTCAAGCGGTTCGAGCGTGCGGAACGTTTCCCACAGCTGCGCCTCCATCTTCGCCGACTTTGGCGGGAAAAACTCGAAGCTGACGCCGACATCGCCGTCCAGATTGGCAAAAAGCGGCGACGCCGCGGCGCGGCGCGCCTCCGCCAGCGCGTCGAGGTTCGAGGTCATGCGGCGAGCCTTTTACTTTGTCCGCCATCGCTGACGGGGGGTTGATCCTGATCGCTCCGGCGGCGGCCAAGCCACAGCTTGACGGCGAGCTTCCCGCCTTCGAGCGTCTGTGTCGTTTCGAGCAACAGGCCCGCCGAAGCAAACCAGCCGCGGATCTGCGCGTCCGAAAAACCAAGGCGCGCGTGCGCGGCGAGGGTGCGCAATTCCTCATCCTCATGCGGCGCGAAATCGACGATCAGCAAATGGCCACCGCCGCGCAGCACCCGGCTGGCCTCGGCGATCACGCGATCGGGCTCGTGCGCAAAATGCAGCGCCTGGTGGATGACGATGCTGTCGATACTCGCGTCGGCCACGGGCAATTCCAGAAAGTCGCCCTGAAGCAGGTCGACCGGAACCGACTGCCGTTCGAGCTTGGCGCGTGCGATGCGCAGCATCTCGGGACTGCGGTCGAGCGCGGTGATGCGGCGCGCAGTCGGCGCGAAAATCTCCGCCATCCGCCCGGTTCCCGTCCCGATGTCGAGCAGGTGACCCAGGCGACGGTTGTGCATCATCGCCAGCATCGCCGCCTCGACCTCGCTTTCGGCGACATGGCGCGAACGGATCGCGTCCCATTCGGCGGCATGTTCGGCGAAATAGCGTTCGGCTGCCGCCGCGCGCTCGGCGCGCACCGCCGCCAACCGCCGCGCATCGTGCGCGATCACGCGCCTCTCGCGCGGCGAAAAAGGCCATTTATCGGCTTGCGCGATCGCTTCGGCAACGGGCCCTTCGCTGACGATCCGCAAGAAGACCCAGCTCCCCTCGCGTCGCCGCTCGACGATCCCGGCTTCGACAAGGATACGAACGTGGCGCGAAACGCGCGACTGGCTCTGGTCGAGCACGATCGCCAGCTCGCCGATCGCCAGCTCCATCTCGCGGAGCAGCGCCACGACTCGCAGGCGGGTCGGGTCAGCCAGAGCACGAAAAATGTCGATCAGCTCGCTCATGGACTGTCATATAAAGCTTTCTTTATATCTGGTCAACCAAGTCGCATCCCGCGATTTCCGCGGCGCGGGCGCAGCCCATCGGCCGATTACGATGAAAGGCGGGGAACGAGACAAAAAGGCCATTGCACGCCTTTTGGCGAGGCGGTAATTCTTCGCGCGATTGGCAATTTTCGGGATCGATCCGTTCCTGTGCCGGTCGGTCAGTTCAATTGAGAGGGGTATTCCCACATGAAGAAATCGATCACGCTGTCACTCGTCCTCGCCGCTTCGCTCGGCCTTGCCGCTTGCGCCGAAAAGGCTGCCGACGACGCAGCTGCCACCGATGACGCCGCCGCGACCGTCGAAGGCGCGGCAGACGGCGCGATGGAAGCGGCCGAAGGCGCTGCCGACGCGACCGCCGCTGCGGGCGACGCCGCTGCCGCCGCCGACGCCGCCGGCGATGCCGCCGCTGCTGGTGACGCCGCCACGGCTGCCGACAAGGCTGCCGAAGCGGCTGACGCGGCCAAGGAAGCCACCGACGCCGCCAAGGGCGCGATGGAAGAAGCCAAGAAGTAATTTCTTTCCGGCTTTATCGGCCTGTCAACGAAAGGGGGGTGTCGGTTTGCCGACGCCCCCCTTATTCATTCAGGCCATGTCGTGGCTGTTGGCACCGTTCAGCAGCGTGGTTGCCAAGCTGCGGATCGGTCGTTAGGTCTCACCCCATGGCCCCGGTGGCCATTGCATTCGAAAGGAAACCCATGCGCAAGATGATTATCGCTTCGATGGCCGCCGCGGCCTTCAGCCTCGCCGCCTGCTCGGAACAGACGCAGGACGCCGCCGCCGATACCGCTGCTTCGGCGGGTGAAGATGTCGAAGCCGCGGGTGACGCGATGGCCGAAGGCGCCGCCGACGCCGCCGCCGCGACCGCCGAAGCCGCCGACGATGCCGGCAACGCCATCGAAGGCACGGTGAACGCCGCCGGCGACGCCGCCGAAGCGGCGGGCGACAAGATTGCCGAAGAAACCGCCAAGGCCGAAGCCAACGACAAGCAATAAGTCGCCGCTTCGCCTTCGGGCTGATATGGGGCTCCACTCGGCAAGGGTGGAGCCCTTTCTCATGGGAGGAGAGCGATGCGAAAAAAAGCGATGAGCATCATGGCCCTGGCCTTGGCCAGCTTTGTCTCGGGTTGCAGCCGCACCGAGAATGAACCCGGACCCGGCGGGGTGACAGTCAGCGAAGCCAGGGCGCTCGACGATGCGGCGGCAATGCTCGAAAGCCGCGACCGCGGCGACCCGGCGGAGGAGGCGGCCGAGACCGGCGGCGACAAATAGACTTCTCGCCGCCCCGTCACCGCGCTAGGCTTGCGAGCTCCGCAGCTGGCGCTTGCAGATGGAGTCCCATCGGGAAGCAGAGCAGGCGCTATCGACCTTAAGGCGCACGCCTGGGTGATCCACGATCGGCCAAGGACCATCCGATGACCGGCAATTCCGCAACCACCATCATCTTCCTGCTGTTTCCCGGCATCACCCAACTGGATTTTACCGCGCCCGCGCAGGCGCTCAGCCGGATGCCGGGGGCAGTGGTCGCAGGCGCCGCCGCTACGCTCGATCCCCTTGCGACCGACAGCGGCTTTGCCATCGTGCCGACGCATGATTTCGCCTCCGCGCCGCAAGCCGACATCTTGTGCGTTCCGGGCGGCCATGGCGTTGCCGATGCGCTGGGCGACGCCGCGACGATCGATTTCATCGTTCGGCAGGCAGCAGGCGCCGCCTGGGTCACAAGCGTCTGCACGGGCGCTTTCCTGCTCGGGCGCGCGGGGCTGCTCGCGGGCAAGCGCGCGACGACGCATTGGGCCTATACCCATTTGTTGCCGCTCGTCGGCGCCGCGCATCAACCCGGCCGTGTCGTCGAGGATGGAAAAATCGTAACGAGTGGCGGCGTTACGTCGGGACTCGATTGCGCGCTGACCCTGATCGCACGGATGAAGGGCGATGCCGTCGCGCAGGCGATCCAGCTCGCGATCGAATATGATCCCGCGCCGCCCTTCGTCGGCGGCCATCCCGACACTGCCCCTGCCGCGGTGACCGCGGGGTTGAAAACGCGCGTCTATGATGCCGCCGCGGCGCGGATGGAGGCGGCGCTCCGCAGCTAGCGGCAATCGGCAAGCGCGATTTCGTAAAGCTTCGGCCAGTATTTGCCGGTGACGAAGAGCCGTTTTGCCTTGGCGTCCCAGGCGATGCCGTTGAGCACGCTGTCGGTGCCTCGCACCCCGGCGTCGGCCTTCAGACCCGAAAGATCGACAAGTGCCGCGACGTCGCCGCTTACAGGGTCGATGCGGACGATGAAATCGGTCATCCAGATATTCGCCCAGACCTGATTGTCGATCGTCTCCAGCTCGTTGATCATCGCGACCGGACGCCCGGCGAAGCGCACGGTGACGCGGCGCCGTTCGGCCATCGTCGTCGGGTCCAGAAAGCGCAGCTGCGGCGTTCCGTCGCTAAGCACCAGATCGTCACCAACCATCGTCAGCCCCCACCCCTCGCCCGCATAACGGAAGGTGCCGAGCGGCTTCAGATCCCTGATCCGCCAGCGGTGGCCGACGCCGCTTTTCCACGTCACGCCGATAATCTGGTCGCCCCAGCGGGTGATGCCTTCGCCAAACTGGTCGGGCGGAAACGGCGTTTCGGCGAGCGCCCTGCCGGTCTGGAGGTCGAGCCGTGCGACGCGCGACCGGCCATACTGCCCCGTCGCCTCATAAAGATGCCCGTCGTGCCAGAACAGGCCCTGGGTGAAGGATGACGGGTCGTGCGGAAGGGATTGGATGATGCGGTAGCCACAGCGTTCGACCGGCGGCGGCGAAATGGCCTCGGCCGGCGGATCGGCGAGCAGCGCAAGCGCGATGGCGAGGACGAACATCATCCCCGTCTAGCTATGCGGCTTGGGCTGAACAGGCAATGACGGAACAGCGGCGGCCTTCGCAGGGACACAGGGCGACGAAAAAGGGGCCGGAGGATTGCTCCCCCGGCCCGCTTTCGGTTGGCTGAGCGCCGAACGGCCAGGACTTTAGAAGTCCATGCCGCCCATGCCGCCCATGCCGCCGCCGCCCATCGGCATCGCCGGCTTGTCTTCGGGCAGCTCGCTCACCGCCGCTTCGGTGGTGATGAGCAGGCCCGACACCGACGCGGCGTCCTGAAGCGCGGTGCGGACAACCTTGGTCGGGTCGATCACGCCGGCGGCCTTCAGATTTTCATAGGTGTCGGTCGCGGCGTTGAAGCCCTGATCCTGGTCGTTTTCGCGCAGCAGATTGCCGGCGACAACCGCACCGTCGTGACCGGCATTGGCCGCGATCTGGCGCAGCGGGGTCTCGATCGCCTTGCGGACGATGTCGATACCGCGGGTCTGGTCGTCGTTGGCGCCCTTCAGCCCTTCGAGCGCCTTCGTCGCGTACAGCAGCGCGGTGCCGCCACCGGGGACGATGCCTTCTTCGACCGCGGCGCGGGTCGCGTGCAGCGCATCGTCGACGCGGTCCTTGCGCTCCTTCACCTCAACCTCGGTCGCGCCGCCGACCTTGATCACCGCAACACCGCCGGCGAGCTTCGCCAGACGTTCCTGCAGCTTTTCGCGGTCATAATCGCTGGTCGTGGTTTCGATCTGCGCGCGAATCTGTTCGACACGGCCCTTGATCGCTTCGGCATCACCCGCACCGTCGACGATGGTGGTGTTGTCCTTGTCGATCGTGACGCGCTTCGCCTGACCAAGCATGTTCAGCGTGACGTTTTCGAGCTTGATGCCCAGATCTTCGCTGATCATTTCGCCCTTGGTCAGGATCGCGATGTCCTGCAGCATCGCCTTGCGGCGATCGCCGAAGCCCGGCGCCTTGACCGCAGCCACCTTGAGGCCGCCGCGCAGGCGGTTGACGACGAGGGTCGCGAGGGCTTCGCCTTCGATGTCCTCGGCGATGATCAGCAGCGGACGGCCCGACTGCACCACGGCTTCGAGGATCGGCAGCATCGACTGGAGGTTCGACAGCTTCTTTTCGAAGATCAGGATATAGGGATCGGTCAGTTCGACGATCATCTTTTCCGGATTGGTGATGAAATAGGGCGACAGATAGCCGCGGTCGAACTGCATGCCTTCGACAACGTCGAGCTCGAACTCGAGACCCTTGGCTTCCTCGACGGTGATCACGCCTTCCTTGCCGACCTTTTCCATCGCTTCGGCGATCTTTTCACCGACTTCGGTGTCGCCGTTGGCCGAAATGATGCCGACCTGCGCGATTTCCGACGAGCCCGAAACCGGGGTCGAACGCGCCTTCAGATCTTCGACGACCTTGGTGACCGCGAGGTCGATGCCGCGCTTCAGGTCCATCGGGTTCATGCCGGCGGCGACCGACTTCATGCCTTCGCGCACGATCGCCTGGGCGAGCACGGTCGCGGTGGTGGTGCCGTCGCCGGCCTTGTCGTTCGCCTTGCTGGCGACTTCGCGCAGCATCTGCGCGCCCATATTCTCGAACTTGTCCTTGAGTTCGATTTCCTTGGCGACGCTGACGCCGTCCTTGGTGATGCGGGGGGCGCCGAAGCTCTTGTCGATCACGACGTTGCGACCCTTGGGGCCGAGGGTGACCTTGACGGCGTCGGCGAGAATGTCGACACCCTTCAGGATACGCTCGCGCGCGTCGCGCGAAAATTTAACGTCCTTGGCAGCCATTGGCTCATTCCTTTCAAAGGCGCAGAAAACTGCGCAACTTCACTCTAGATCGTCATCCCGGCGAAAGCCGGGATCGTTCTGGACCTCGAACCGGGTTCAAGGCCGGTAGCGGTACCGGCTTTCGCCGGGACGACGGAAACATCAGGCGATGACGCCGAGGATGTCCGATTCCTTCATGATCAGCAGCTCTTCGCCGTCGACCTTGACTTCGGTGCCCGACCATTTGCCGAACAGGATGCGGTCGCCGGCCTTGACGTCGAGCGGCGTCACCTTGCCGTCGTCGGCGCGGGCACCGGTGCCGACCGAGACAACTTCACCTTCCTGCGGCTTTTCCTTGGCGGTGTCGGGGATGATGATGCCGCCGGCCGTCTTTTCCTCGGCTTCGATACGGCGGACGAGCACACGGTCGTGCAGCGGACGAAATTGCATGGATTTCCCTCCAATAGTGCAATGGATGTCGCTTAGCACTCACTATCGGAGAGTGCTAACAGGCGGCCATATGGGCCGGGGGTGTGACAGCGTCAAGTCAGGGACGCGAAAATTCTCGACGCCACGAGGCAGCCGTCAGATGGGGGCCGGAACGACCTCGCGCAAGGGCGCCGCCACGTGCACCAGTCCCAGTCGCTCGCGCTGCATCCAGCGGGTCAGCATCAGCACCGCGACGATGCCAAGACCCGTCGCGAGGCCGGTCCAGATGCCAACGCCGCCCCAGTCGCGCTCGAACGCCAGCCAGGCGCCGACGCCGATGCCGATCACCCAGTAACCGAACAGCGCGAACAGCATCGGAACAAAAGTGTCGTGGAGCCCGCGCAGCATCCCCTGCGCGACAACCTGCGCCCCGTCGGCGACCTGGAACAGCGCGGCGATGATCAGGAAGCTGACGGCAAGCTCGGCGACTTCGGCATTGGCGGGGTTGGTGCGGTCGATGAACAGGCCGGCGAGCGTTTCGGGCATCGCAAGCATGATCAGCGCCATCGCCGCCATGAAACCCGTGCCCATGGCAAAGCTGGTCCAGCCTGCGCGCCGGATGTGACCGGCATCGGTGCGGCCATAGCCGATACCGACGCGCACCGTCGCCGCCTGCGCCAGCCCCATCGGGACCATGAAGGTCAGCGAGGCGAGTTGCAGCGCCACCGCATGCGCCGCGACCGCGGCGGTCGAAATCCAGCCCATCAGCATCACCGCGGCCGAAAAGACCCCCGCCTCGAACGCGTGGCTGATCGCGATCGGCGTGCCGATGCGCGTCATCTGGACAAAGCGCGGCCAGTCGCTGCGCCACCAGCGACCGAGCAGGTGATAGCGGCGGAACTGCCGGTCGCGATAGACGACGCCGACCATCAGCAGCAGCATCAGCATATTGGTCAGCACGCTGCCGACGCCTGCACCAACGATGCCGAGCGCGGGCATCCCCAACTTGCCGAAGATCAGCGCATAGTTGAACAGGATGTTGCCCAGCACACCGACGACGCCGACGATCAGCGACCACATCGGCCGTTCGAGCGCGGCGAGGAAGTTGCGGAACGCCAGCGTCGCCAGGAAGAGCGGGATCGACCACATATAGGCGCGGACATAATCCTGCGCGAGCGCGGCGAGCCCCCGGTCCTGTCCGAGCAGATCGAGGATCGTGCCGGTGTTCCAAAGGGTGACGAGCATCGGCACCGCGACGACGGCGACGAGCCACAAGGTCTGCCGAAAGGTGCGGCGGATGTCGCGCACCGAATTGGCGCGGCGCCCGATCTCGCTGGCCATCAGCGGCGACGCCCCCATCACCAGCCCCATACCGAAAATGCCGAGCAGCATCGCCAGATTGAAGCCGAGCGACGAGGCCGCCAGCTCGGTCGGCCCCAGCCGCCCGACCATCAGCACGTCGGTCGCGCCGATCAGCGACATCGTCAGGTTGGTGAGGACGAGCGGCCAGGCAAGCGCCAGCGTCGCACGAAACTCGGCGCGCAAACCCTGCAACGGATGCACGGGGGGAGAGGTCGGCTGGTGCAGCATAGCCGTCCCGGATAAGCGCGCGATTGTTACGGTTCAATAGGTTGCCGTCGGCGCCCGCGCCAATTGTCGGCAAGGGTGGCAGAAAGGCCACAGCGGCCACCCAATCGTCATGGCGCTTATCGCGCTCGCATCCGCAGGCGTCATTGCGAGCGCAGCGAAGCAATCTCCAGCTTGCGTAGCTCCCGGACGATGGCTGGAGATCGCTTCGCCCCCCGGATCAAGTCCGGGGTTCTCGCAATGACGAAGTTATCTCACCCGCCCCACATACCCGCCATCTCCACCCCGAACGCCACGAAGGTCAGCGTCAGTCCGACCACGAACAGGCGGTAGGCATAGGCAAGATAGCGATATTTGCGCCGCGCGAGCACCATGCCATTCTGATAGGTGTCGCGCAGCATCGTTTCGTAGATGTCTTCCTCGCTGCGCAGCCGCGCCTTGACCGCGGCGATATATTCATCCTCGTCCATCTGCGAAAAGCGGCCGAAGAAGAGGATATTGCTGTGGTCCTTGCCGTCCTTGTAGACGACGGGCGGCGCCTTTCCGACGCGCGGCAGCACCGCCGACACGGCGAGCAGCGCCGAGAGGAAGGAAAAGGTCGCAAGAATGGTGAGCGGCATCGCCAGCGCCCCCGCCCCGGCACGCGCCTGTCCGATCGCCAGCGTGAATACCACGAAGGTCGCGCCCATCAGGATCGACGCTTTCTGGTCGGCCATCTGCGACAATTGCATCGTGATCTGCTGCGTCGTGCGCACCAGATGCACAGCGTTGGGCGGAAAGGCCGCGCCCGGTTCGGGCTTCGGATCGTCTGGCATCGCCCTGCCCCTTTGTCTTCGGACCCGCGACAGCGATGGCACAGCGCGCGATTGTCGGCAAGATGCTGCCCTGTTCCCGCCGCAATCGCTTGCCAAGCGCGCATCATCGCGCCATTCCCGCGCGCATTCTTTTCCTTGATGGGACGCACCCGATGAGCACCGCCCTTACCGACCAGATTTACGGCCTGATCGCCCCCTTCAACAAAAAGGGCGTCGAACTGACCGACGCGACAACCTTTGCCGGCGACCTCGAATGGGACAGCCTGACGGTAATGGATTTCGTCGCCGAAGTCGAAGACACGTTCGATATCATCATCAGCATGAACCAGCAGGCCGAGATCGAGAATGTCGGCCAGCTGGTCGCGGCCGTGGCGAAGCTGCAAGGCTGATCCCCCATCTTCCCGTTCGCATCGAGCGAAGTCGCGACGCCCCTCGGGATAGCGCATGATCGAGGAACATCTCGACTTCGCTCGATGCGAACGGTTCTTGGACGATTGATATGACCGACCTTTTCTCCAAATTCGACCCGCTGATCCAGCAGCGCGAGGCGCTGCTCGCCACCGGCGTCACCGATCCGTTCAGCCTGGTGATGGAAAAAGTGCTGTCGCCCACCGTCGCGATCTGCAACGGGCGCGAGACGATCCTGCTCGGCACCTATAATTATATGGGCATGACGTTCGACGACGACGTCGTCGCCGCGGGCAAGGATGCGCTCGCCAAATTCGGCAGCGGCACCACCGGCAGCCGCGTGCTCAACGGCACCTATCAGGGTCACAAGGAGTGCGAGGAGGCGCTGAAAGAGTTTTACGCCATGGATCACGCCATGGTGTTTTCGACTGGATATCAGGCGAACCTCGGCATCATCAGCACCATTGCGGGCAAGGGCGACTATGTCATCCTCGACATCGACAGCCACGCGTCGATCTATGACGGGTGCAAGATGGGCGACGCTGAAATCGTCGCCTTCCGTCACAATGACGTCGAGGCGCTCGAAAAAAGGCTGAAGCGCCTGCCGCCCGAAGCGGGCAAGCTGGTCGTGCTCGAAGGCGTCTATTCGATGCTCGGCGACGTTGCGCCGCTGAAAGAGATGGTCCGCGTCTCCAAGGAAAATGGCGCGATGGTGCTGGTCGACGAAGCGCATTCGATGGGCTTCATCGGCGAGCATGGGCGCGGGGTGGCGGAGGCGCAGGGTGTCATCGACGATGTCGATTTCATCATCGGCACCTTCAGCAAGAGCGTCGGCACCGTCGGCGGCTTTTGCGTGTCGAACCACCCGAAGTTCGAGATTCTGCGGCTCGTCTGCCGCCCCTATGTCTTCACCGCCTCCTTGCCACCGAGCGTCGTCGCGACCGCCGCGACGAGCATCCGCAAGCTGATGCTTGGGAGCAACAAGCGCGCGCATCTGTGGGAGAACAGCAAGGCGCTGCACCGCGGGCTGCGCGATCTGGGCTTCACGCTCGGCACCGACGCGCCGCAGTCGGCGATCATCGCCGTCATCATGCCCGACCTGGAGCGCGGCGCGATGATGTGGGAGGCACTGCTGGAGGAAGGGCTTTACGTCAATCTGGCGCGCCCGCCCGCGACCCCGGCGGGCATGACCCTGCTCCGCTGCTCGCTCTGCGCCGAACATTCGACCGAACAGGTCGGTGAAATCCTGTCGCGCTTCGAACGCGCGGGCAAGCGCACGGGAATCATCGGCTGAACCGCGCGCACCCTCCGATCAGCGGATTCCTTTTCGCGGCGAACCGAGCGCCCGGACGGGCGACGGCGGCTTCGCGGCTTTGCGGCCGGGCGCTTGTCCGGTAAGACAGGCCGGTGTTCGAGCGGGATCATGACAGCGAAACCGACGGGCGGCGCGAGCGGATACGCTTTGGGCTGACGGTCGGTGTGGCGACGATCCTCGCGGGGGTCGTGACCGCGCTCGTGCTGCTGCTGGCGCGCGCCAACAACGATTATGACCGCTCGCTCGGCTGGCAGGCGCAGAGCCTCGAGGTGATCGCGCAGACGCGGTCGGTCGATGCCGCGCTCGCGCGCGCCGAAGCCGCGCTGGGGCGCTTTGCCGTCGGCCTGCAAAAGGCGGATGGACGTATCTATGAGCAACAATGGGGCCGCGCGCGTCAATATCTGGCCCAGCTCGAACGCAATGTCCGCGACAATCCCGCGCAGAGCCGACTCGTCGCGCAGTTGACGCGGGAAATGGACAGTCGCGGCGCGCAGCTCGGCGACGCCGCGCTCAGCGCCAACTACAACCAGACCGTCGCCGCCATCTCCAAATATTATGCCGCGGGCCAGGGCGACGGGCTGGCCAAGATCGACAAGCTGCTGACGCAGATCATCACCAACGAGCGCGCGCTGCTGCGCGAGCGCAATCGTATCGCCGCCGCCGACCGCGCGAGCCTCGATCAGGCGATGCTGCTCTTTTCGCTGCTTGGCGCGGCAGCGGCAGTGCTCGCGATCGGCGCGACCTTCTCGCTGATCCGCGTGCAGGGTGAACGACGACTGGCGCGGCGCGAACAGGCGGCGGAAAGCGAGCGCGCGATGCAGCTCGAAGCCGCGGTCGAGGCGCGCACCGCCGAGCTCGAACAGGCGAATATCGCGCTGCGCAGCGAAATGGCCGAACGCGAAGCCGCCGAGGCGCAGCTGCGTCAGGCGCAGAAGATGGAGGCGGTCGGCCAGCTGACCGGCGGCATTGCGCACGACTTCAACAATATGCTCGCAGTCGTCGTCGGCGGACTCGAACTCGCCGAGCGCTGGCTGCCCGGCGAGCCCGAAAAGGCGCAGCGGCACCTCTCCAACGCGCTCGACGGCGCCAATCGCGCCGCCGACCTGACACGGCGGCTGCTCGCTTTTGCCCGCGCCGAACCCGCGCGCCCCGAAATGACCGCGATCGACGAATCGATCGGCCGCTTCGCGCCGCTGATCGAGCGCACGATCGGCGATCGCATCGCGCTGGCGCTCGACCTCGATGCCGCGACGCTGGCGTGCTGGATCGACCGGCAGCAGTTTGAAAATGCACTGCTCAACCTGGCCGTCAATGCGCGCGACGCGATGAACGGCCACGGGTCGCTGACGATCCGCACGCGCGGCACGCACAAGGAGGGCGCACAGACGCTGGCGGTCGAGGTGATCGACACCGGCTGCGGCATGACGCCCGATGTGCTGGAGCGCGTATTCGACCCCTTCTATACGACCAAACCCGCGGGCCAGGGCACGGGGCTCGGCATGAGCCAGGTCTTTGCCTTCTGCCGCCAGTCAGGCGGCGAGGTGCAGATCGCGTCGACCGAAGGCGAAGGCACGACCGTCGCGATGCTGCTGCCCATCGCCAGCGCCGTGCCCGGTGTCGCCGACGACGAGGCGCCGGGCGAGAAAGAGGCCGAAGCGATCCCCGCCGATGCACTGACCATATTGGTGGTCGAGGACGATGCGCGCGTGCTCGCCGCGACGGTCGACGCGGTGCGCGAACTGGGCCACCGCGCCGTTGCGTGCGATAATCCGCTGGAGGCCGAGGCGCTGGTCGAGGCGCGGCTCAACGAGGGGCAGGCCGGGTTCGACCTGATCCTGACCGACGTTCTGATGCCCGAACTCACCGGCCCCGAACTGGTCGCGCGGCTGAAGCTGCGCTGGCCCGGCCTGTCAGTGCTGTTCGTCACCGGCTATGCCGGCGATGCAAGCGAGGTCGCGGCGTTCGGCGACCATGACGTGTTGCGCAAGCCCTTCACCCTGTCGGCGCTCGACCAGGCGATCCGACGCTGCGGCGAGGCACGGTCGGCGCGGCAGCGGCTCGCGAGCTGAGGTCGCTTCTCGATCGCGATCGGATGAGATCAGAATATATCCCCGCGAACGCGGGGATCCATCGCCGGACGGCGCAAAATCGAACCGGCAGAGGATGGCCCCCGCCTTCGCGGGGACGCACGGGTTATTACAGGCTGGTCGCCATCGCTACCGGATCGCGCCGCCCCGGATCAGACGCGGCACGAGCGTCAGCGCGGCGAAGAGCGGCCAGCGGCGCTGCCAGGGCTTGATCTCGATCTTCGTCCCCGCGTGCCGGTTGATCTTCCACGCCAGATAATCAATCCCGCCAGCATAGGTCAGGCTGGCCTTGGCAAGGCGCGCGATACTGATGAGCTTGCCCTCGATCCGCCGCCGCCGCCAGCCACCGCTCCGCGCTCCGGGTGGAATCGCAGCAATGGCAGGCGCGCTGAAGCGCTCGTAACGGGCAGTATCGGCATCGACGACCGATTGCCCGCGGCCGCTTCGCTCGGCGCGCAGCTCAACCGAATAAGTGAGACGAAAGGCGCGGCGCCACCAGTCGAGCGGCGCTTCGCCCGCCTGTCGCCCCGCGGCCGCAAGCAAGGCGGGTGCGGCGCGCGCCACCGCCGCGACGGCGCGATCGCGAGCGGTATCGTCGACCGCCCAGACGAGCCGCGAAGGTTGTGCAAAACGCGCCCATACCGACACGTTGCGCGTCTCCGGCCCGTTCAGGCGGTGGAAATCGGCTTCGCTCAGCACCGCATATTTGGCGATCAACCCGCCGTGCTGAAAAGGAAAGACGTTGGGGGGGATCAGCCGGTTCGCGGCCGCCATCCAGCGTTTCGGATAGGCGTCGCCATAATCCGACACAATCAGGTAGAAATCGAGCATCAAGCCGTCGAGCACGCTTTCGCGCAGGCAGCTGCCGTAAAACAGCACCGCGCGCGCGCTGCCGGGATAGCGCTCGGCGATCGCGGCGGCCATCGCGGTCACGCGCGGATCGACGGGAACCGCCAGCTCTTCGCGGACGAGATCGGTCAGGCGGGTCATCTAGGGTCAGGCGGCGAGACGCAGGAAGGGAACCGGCTGCGTCGAGGTGAGGATGATCGGCGCACCGCTCCTGGCCTCGAAAATCTCGCCGTCGAGGATCACGTTCGACCGCTCGCCCTCGATCCGTATCTCGTCGCCTTGCTGAAAATGCACGCCGGCGAGCTGCTTTTGCCCGAGCGTGCCACGCCAGGTCGCACCGAGCATTCTCAGCAGCGCGCCGACATTGCTGTCGGTCGCGAGCAGCTTCATATGGCCGTTGCTGCCATGGCTGTCGCTGGTGCGGATACTGAGCAGCAGTTTTTCGAGCGTCGTGACGATGAGCAGCGAGAATTTGCCCTTGAACTCGCCCTGTCGGACGAGCGACACCGTCATCGGTTCGGGCTTGGGCGGCAGGCGCCCGCCGCCGATGCCGAAGACGATCGCGAACAGTCCGAGGATCGCCGCGAGGAAATGCGAAATGCCGTTGGGCAGGCCGAGCGGATAGATACGGTTGCGGCAATAGAGCATGACGTCGGCGAGATAGGCGCCGCCGAGGAACATGCCGAGCACCGGGCGGCTGTTGCCGCCGCCGTCGAGCGCGATAAGCTGGCGCTCGATCACATGGTCGTCGATCTCGCCCGCCTGGACAAGATCGAGCACGCGCTGGAGCGCCTTGATCGGGTCGCCCTCGGCGCCGAGGTCGAGCGCGATCAAATTGGTCTTGCCGTTGGGCAGCACCGCGACCGGTGGCGGCGAACCGCCGAAATGACCGCCCGAATAAAGCTCGGTCAACGCCGCCTGCACCGTGCCGTCGCCGCCGTTGATCGCAACGACGCGCGGGGACACCATGGCGATCGTGCGGATCGCCTCGCCGATCTGTTCGACGTCCTCCACCTCATAGTGGAAGATGTCGGGGTGCGCCGCGCAAAACTCGCGAACCCGCGGCAATTGCGAGCGGTTGCCCGTCGAGCGAGGATTCGAGAGGAGCGCGACACTGGCCATCGGCGGTTCACATATACTTCATCGTGATCGAGATGGTCCGCGGCGCATCGCCAACCGAAAAGGCCGTCTTCTTGTAGCTCGGCTTGCCGAGGTTGAAGATGTTGATGCTCGGATTGTTCGACATGCCGCCGCCATCCTTGCTGATGTCGGTCTTGCCATTGCCGTTGACGTCGTGCCGCACGGCGATACCGTAGACCCCCGCTTCGGGCAGGGGGACGCAAACGGTCATCGATCCGGCGCGCGCCGGCACCTCAATACGCGCCAGCCAGCGGCCCTTTTCCAGCCAGTCGGTCGACGTTCCGCGATAGCTTTGCACGCGAATCTTGCCGCTCGACGCCTTGATTCCGTTGATCTGAACCAGCGTCGACGGTCCGCTGCGGCAATTAGCGAGATCGTTCGGGATCACCCGGCCCATGGCATGCGCCGTGGACCCCGCCGCCAACAGAGCGACGGCAATCAGGCCCGATACAAATTTCGACATGACCTCAAAACCTCCAGAGGCTATAGCCACGTCCGCGCACGCACGGCGCACGCCGACATGGGTCCCTGTCGCCCTTGAATCGGCATATGGGAAACATTTGCGGCCAAAACATGGTGATGGGGCGACGAAAGATTGAATAAGCTGCCTGCCATCGACCGCTACATCGCGCGGCTCATCTTTTTCCCCATGCTCGGTACGCTTGTGCTGTCGGCGATGCTGCTCGTGCTCGAAAAGATGCTGCGGCTGTTCGATTTCGTCGCGACCGAGGGCGGGCCGGTCAGCGTCGTGTGGCGGATGCTCGCGAACCTGATTCCCGAATATCTTTCGCTCGGCATTCCGATCGGGCTGATGCTGGGGATTCTCCTGGCTTTCCGAAGGCTTGCGACGTCGAGCGAGCTCGACGTGCTGAAAGGCGTCGGCATGAGTTTCGGGCGGCTGATGCGAATGCCCTATGTCTACGCCGTCGCGCTCGCCGCGCTCAACCTGGCGATCGTCGGCTTCATTCAGCCCTATGCCCGCTACGCCTATGAAGGCCTGCAGTTCGAACTGCGCTCGGGCGCGCTCGGCGCGTCGATCAAGGTCGGCGAGTTCACCAGGCTGGGCGACCGGATGACGCTGCGCATCGAGGAGAGCTATAATGAGGGCCGCAGCTTGCGCGGCATTTTCGTGCGCGGCGAGCAGCGCGACGGCCAGCGCGTGTCGGCGACGGCGTCGCGCGGGCAGTTCCTGGCCACCGACGATCCCGAAACGATCATCCTCAGGCTGTCGCAGGGGGTGCTGATCCACGAATCGCCCAAGTTCGCGGTTCCGCGCGTGCTGACCTTCGACAATCACGACCTGCCGATCCCGTTGCCCAAGATCGAGGCGTTCCGCCTGCGCGGCGGCGCCGATCGCGAAATGACGATCCCCGAGCTGTTCGTCGCGGGCAAGGACAGCAGCCAGAGCGAACAGACGCGGCTCGAATCGCGCGCCAATTTCCACTTCCGCATCGTCGAGGTGATGTCGATGTTCCTCATTCCGCTGATCGCGGTCGCGCTGGCGGTGCCGCCGAAACGGTCGACCTCCTCGCTCGGCGTCTTCCTGTCGATCGTGCTGCTCGTCACCCAGCACAAGATCAACCAATATGCCGAGGATCTGGGCGCGCGCGGCGCGGTCGATCCGCTGATCGCGCTCTGGGTGCCCTTCCTCCTCTTCGCGGCGCTCGCGATCTGGATGTATTATACGATCGCCCATGTTCCGGGCGGCCAGCCGATCGGCGCGCTCGAGCGGGTCGCGGCGAAGGGTGCCGGGCGGCTCCGCAGTCTGATCCGTCTGTTCCAGCGCGAGCAAAGGCCGGGCTGATGCACCAGCTTCATTTTTTCCCCTCGCGCACCATGGCGCTCTATGTCGGGCGGCTGTTCCTGTTCCGCACCTTTGCGATCCTCTTCGCGCTCGTCCTGATTCTGCAAACGCTCGACCTGCTCGGCGAAAGCGGCAAGATCCTGGCGGTCGCGGGCAATAGCGACAGCGACGTGTGGCGCTATGTCGGGATGCGGATGCCGCAGATCATCGAGACTTTCCTGCCCTTTTCGGTGCTGCTCGGCACGATATTGACGATGGTGACGCTCAACCAGAACAGCGAGGTCGTCGCGATGAAGGCCGCGGGCATGTCGGCGCATCAGGTGCTGGCGCCGCTGTTCCTCGCCGCGCTGCTGGTTGCCGGGATCAGCTTTGCCTTCAACGAACGCATCGTCACGCGTTCGACCGCGGCGCTCAGCGCGTGGCAGAAGGTCGAATATCGGCGCGTCCCCGCCGACAGCGGGGTGCGCAGCAACATCTGGGTGCGCGACGGCGACGATCTGATCAACGCCGAAACGGTCGAGACTGCGGGCGCAGCAGTCGTGCTGCGCGGCGTCACCATCTATGAACGCACCGGCGGCGTGCTGTCGTCGATGCTGTCGGCCGACAGCGCGCGCGCGCTGCCCGGCGGCGGCTGGGAAATGACGAACGCGCGGCGCTTTGAGCGCCGGTCGGGGACGCTCGCGCCGCTGGGCACGATCATTGCGGCGCGCGATGTGCGCCCCGACCAGTTCACGCTGGCGCAGGTCGATGGCGACGAACTGCCCTTTCTGAAGCTGAAGGCCGCGATCGACGACCTCGAAGCCGCGGGGCGCCCGGTCGAGGCGCTGAAAGGCGTGCTGTGGCACAAGATTTCGGGGCCGCTGTCGGCGATATTGATGCCGCTCCTGGGCGCGGTCGCGGCGTTCGGGCTGGCGCGATCAGGCAAGCTGTTCGTGCGCGCGATCATCGGCATGGCGCTGGGCTTCGCCTATTTCGTCGCCGACAATTTCGCTCTCGCGATGGGCGATCTGGGGGCGTATTCGCCGTTCCTGGCGGCGTGGGGGCCGTTCATATTGTTCGCGCTGATTGGTGAGATGATTTTGATCAGGACCGAGGAATAGGGCTGATTGCGGCCGGAAGCGGCCGTTGCCGATCCTCCCCCAACGGGGGAGGGGGACCATGCGAAGCATGGTCCCCCTCCCCGTGCCGGGGAGGATCGCTTCCGTCCACTCCCCACCCCAAAGCGGACACGCCGTCGGCAAGACAATATCAGGCCGCCTTGCCCCGCGCCGAACCCGCGACCAGATTCGCTACCAGCTTCGGCAGGCTGTCGTAATTGGCGCCATGATATTGCGAATCGGCGGGCAGCGCGTCCTTCAGGCGGCGGTGCGCTTCGGCGAGCGCGTGATAGGGGACGCCGGGCAGCAGATGGTGGAGCGCATGATAGCGCAGGCCCACCGGGGCCCACAGTTCGGGCAGCAGCCCCGGCGGGGGCACATTGACGCTGTCGAGGAACTGGCCGGTCACGGTCAGCACCTCGCCGTCATTTTCCCACAGATGCGCCACCAAAGTGCGAATCTGGTTGAGCACCAGGGTCGCCGCGGCAATTGCGCCAAAGATGGCGAGCGCGCGCAGCGGCACCCAGCCGAAGACGCCCGCGGCGATCAGCAGGGTCGACCAGGCCCAGGCGCCGCCTTCCTGCCACGCCCACATGCGGCGGAACGCGCCCTCGGGCGGCTTGCGGCGAAACAGCGGGTTGATGATCATCCCCGAATAGCGTTCGACGACGATCCGGCGCAGCGGCGGGATCAGCAACGACAGCGGGGTCAGCACCGCATAGCGAAAGACGAGCGCAATCGGCGCAAAGGCCGCGGCGACGACGAACAGCGGCACCGTCCACGGCTTCATCAATGCGAGCGGCAGATATTCGGGATCCTCGACCGTGCCATATTTGGTGCGGTTGTGGTGCAGGCTGTGGATGCCTTCATACATGAAGGAGGGGATCAGCAGCGGCACGCCGACGAGCAGGTTCCACGCGAAACGGAAGCCCGGCAGCGCATTCTTGCGGATATGCGTGAGTTCGTGGATAAAACTGCCCGCGCGATACAGCGCGACGACGGCAATCGCCGCGGCAAGCAGCGTCCATGCGATCGACGGCGCGAGGATCGCCGCCGCGATGCCGGCATAGCCGATGACGGTCGAGGCGAGAAAGTCGGTCCAGTAGATGCTTGGCGAAGGCTGCACGAGGTCGCGCGTCAGTTCCGACGCCGCGCGGATCATCGCCATATCGTCCGTGATGGCCGATTTGGGCGTCGAGGGCATCGACGGCGCGAAGGGTGTCGCGACCCGATCGGCGGGGGGATTGATCGTCGTCATAGCGGGTCCAGAACCATAGCTTCGTGGCAGCAAAATGGCCGAATGCGGGTCGCCAGCGCGCTTTTGATGCCCTAATGCCTCGCGTCAAATATAATGTCGTCTTTTCAGGAAACCAGTATGCGCGCGCACAACCAAGGCCCGGTCACGATCCATCCGGTCAAGGACAAGAACGACCTGCGCGAGTTCGTCGAGCTGGCCTTTCGGCTCAATCGCGGCGATCCCGCGTGGGTGCCGCCGCTGAAGGGGGAGGTCTACGGCCTGCTTACCCCCGGCAAGAATCCGTGGTTCGAGCATGGCAAGGCGCAGTTTTTCCTTGCGCGCCGCAATGGCCGCACCGTCGGACGCATTTCGGCGCATATCGACGAGCTCGCGCTCGCACAGCCGGTGGAACAGGGCATGGGTCCGGGCACGGGCAATTGGGGGTTGATCGAAGCCGAGGATGAAGCGAGCGCCGCGGCGCTGATCGCCGCGGCCGAGGACTGGCTGCGCGCACAAGGCATGACGCGCGCGCTCGGCCCGCTGTCGATTTCGATCTGGGACGAACCCGGCCTGCTGATCGAGGGGTTCGAGACACCGCCGACGATCATGCTCGGCCACAACAGCCCGCTCTATCGCGGCTGGATCGAGGCCGCTGGATATCATCCGGTCAAGCAGCTCAGAAACTTCGCGGTCGACATCGCCGACGGCTTTCCACCGCTGGTGAACCGCATCGTCGCCGCGGGCGAGAAGAATGAGCGCATCCGCATCCGCCGCGTCGACAAACGGCAGTTCGACGCCGAAGCGCGGCTGATCATGGGCATCCTCAACGATGCCTGGTCGGACAATTGGGGTTTCGTGCCGCTCACCGACAGCGAGATCGCCTATATCGGCAAAAAGCTGAAGGACATTGTCTTCGAGGATCTGATCCGCGTCGCCGAACTCGACGGCGAGCCGGTGGCCTTCATGATCGTGCTGCCCGACATCAACCAGCTGCTCATCGACATGGACGGATCGCTGCTGCCCTTCAACTGGGCGCGGCTGCTCTGGTGGCTGCGCAAACCCAGGAGTCGGCGCCTGCGCGTGCCGTTGATGGGCGTGGTCAAGAAATTGCAGAACAGCCGAATGGCGAGCACGCTGGCCTTTATGATGATCGAGTTCATCCGCCGCGACGCGGTGCGCGATTATGGCGCCGAAGAGGGCGACATCGGCTGGGTGCTCGACGACAATCAGGGGATGAACGCGGTCGCCGCCGCGATCAATGCCCGCGTCAACCGCGTGTATCAGATTTACGACAAGATGCTGACCTGAGGGTCAGGACAGCCGCACCCAGGTCGGCGCGTGATCGCTCGCCTTTTCCCGGCCGCGATGATCCTTGTCGACGCCCGCATCGACCAGCCGGTCGGCAAGCGCCGGGCTGAGCAGCAGATGATCGATGCGGAACCCGTGGTCGCGCTGCCACGCCCCCGCCTGATAGTCCCAATAGGTCCAGACATGCCCCGCCGGATGACGGCTGCGCAGCGCGTCGGTCCAACCGTCGCCGAGCAGACGAAAATAAGCGTCGCGCGATTCGGGCTGCATCAGCGCGTCGGTCGCCATCGCGCGGGAATCCCAGACATCGTCGTCGTGCGGGATGACGTTGTAGTCGCCGGTCAGGATCGTCGGGATTTCGGCGGCGAGCAGCGCCTTCGCCCTTTCGCGCAGCCGCGCCATCCAGCGCAGCTTGTAATCGAATTTCGGCCCCGGCTGCGGATTGCCGTTGGGAAGATATATTGACGCGACGCGGATGCCGTGAACGTCGGCCTCCAGATAACGCGACTGCTCGTCCTCCTCCTCGCCCGCCAGGCCGCGCTGCACCTCGACGGGATCGGCGCCTCTCGCGAGGATCGCGACGCCGTTGAAACCCTTTTGGCCGTGATAGAGGAAGCCATAGCCCGCCGCCTCGATCTCCTTGGTCGGCATCGTCTCGTCGCTCGATTTCAGTTCCTGCAGGCAGGCGACGTCGGGCTGCGTTTCCTCGAGCCATTCGACGAGGCGCGGCAGGCGGGCCTTGATCCCGTTGATATTGAAGGTCGCGATTTTCATGCCCGCCCCTATGCCAGCAAGCCGACGCCGATCACAGCCCCTTCGTCACCCTGAACTTGTTTCAGGGTCCATGGCCCGTCGCCTCCTTCAGCGCAGCGTGGGACGGACGCTCAGGTCATGGATGCTGAAACAAGTTCAGCATGACCAGAAAAGAGCGGCGGGCACTAAATCGCGAAACTGGACCCGCAGCCGCAGCCTGAGGCCGCGTTGGGATTTTCGACCTTGAAGGACGATCCGCCGAGCGAATCGACGAAATCGACGGTGCAGCCGCGCACCAGGTCGATGCTGACCGGATCGACGACCAGCTTCACCCCGTCGGTTTCGGTGACGATGTCATCGGCGTCGATGCTTTCGGCGAGGCCGAAGCGATAGGTGAATCCCGAACAACCGCCGCCGTCGACCGACAGGCGCAGCGCCGCCTGCGCCTCACCCTTGCGGTCGGCAATCCAGCGGACGCGCGCCGCAGCGGCGGGCGACAGGGTGATGTCGGAAATCTGCGTGGCCATGGCGGCAAGATAGGGCGTCGCGCCCAAAAGAAAAGGGCGCCCCGGCATCAGCCGCGGCGCGCCCCTCCTCTCCGACCCAGGAAAGCTCTTTTTTTGGATTCTTATTCGGGTCCGCCCATCGCGACATTCTTGCCGGTGATCGCGGCGATCGCCATCTGGTCCGAACGAACGAAGGGCATCGGGTTGACCGGCGCGCCTTCGATGCGGACTTCATAATGGAGGTGGTTGCCGGTCGAGCGGCCCGTCGAGCCGACGTAACCGATGATTTCGCCCTTCTTCACCTGCTGCCCGGGGCGCACGATGTAGGAGGACATATGGCCGTAGCGCGTCTGGATCGCATTGCCATGTTCGATTTCGACATAATTGCCATAGCCGCCGAGGCGCTGGGCGCGGCCGACGATGCCGTCGGCGGTGGCGTAGATCGGGGTGCCGTGCGGCGCCGGAATGTCGATGCCGTTGTGGCGCGCGACCTTGCCGGTGATCGGATGCACGCGCATCCCGTACGAGGAGGAGAGCGACATCTGGTCGATCGGACGGCGCGAGGGCACCGCCACGCCGATCGAGGCCGTCAGCCCGGTGTCGAGACGCTTCCACGCCTGAAAGATCGCGCGCGCCTCGCTGTCCTCGCCGACCGAGGGCGCGCCGACGGCGAAGCTGTCGTCATCGGGTTCGTCGGGAACGACGATGCCAGCATCAGCGCTGGTTTCGGCGGCGTGAACGGCCGGGGTGGCCGTTACGAAACAGGCTGCTGCACAGAAAATTGCGACTCGGTGCAACTTTTGCGCCAGTAGAATGTTAGTCAAAACAACGACCCCGCGTTTGCCATGTCGCCAAAGCCCGAAACTGGGCCCTGGTGCCGGTAACTCTGCTCTGGATGATTGCTCATCCCCCGCGGAAGCCTGTGTGCTGTTCCGATCCTTAGGAAGCAATAACGGCGTAGTATTCTTGCGTTAAACCGGCGCGAGCACGCGCCGAGTCGTTGAACGGTGGCTTCAAAGCCCCCCGAAACCGCGATTTTACGAGCGCCTGCCACGTTTCGACGGCGTTGAATCCCATTTCGTCGCACTTTTGCCGGAACCAGTCTGTGCCCGCGCGCACATGGCGGATTTCATCACTGTAAATACGCGATAAAATCCGTGCCGAGGCCTCATCGCCGACGGCGCGGAGGCGATCGACCGTCGCCGGTGTGACGTCGAGCCCGCGCGCTTCCAGCACCATCGGCACGATCGCGAGCCGCGCGAGGGCATCGTCGTGCGTCGCCTCGGCCGCTTCCCACAATCCGGCGTGCGCGGGCAAATCGCCGTAAAAGCTGCCGAGCTGGCGCAGCCGCCGGTCGAGCAGCGCAAAGTGCATCGCCTCGTCGGCGGCAACACCGATCCAGTCGTCGACGAAGCCGCGCGGAAATGCGCCGCCGAAGCGCCCCACCAGATCGACGGCCAGATCGATCGCGACGAATTCGATATGCGCGAGCGCGTGGAGCATCGCGATGCGCCCGCGCTGCGACCCGCCCTTGCGGCGGCGCGGCATCTGCGCGGGCGCGAGCAGTTCGGGCCGCGCGGGCCAGGCGGGCCGGTCGGGCATCGCCACGTCGCAGCGGTGCGCAAGCTCGCCGCGCCGCCAGGCGCGCGCCAGGCTGCGCGCCGCGCGGCGCTTGCCATGCGGGTCGGCGGTCAGCAGCACCGCGCGCGCGGCTTCGCCGAGGCTGGTCATCAAAGCGCCTTCGCCGCCCCCAGCACCGCGTCGGCATGGCCCTTCACGCGCACCTTGCGCCACTCTTTCGCCAGCGTGCCGTCACGGTCGAACAGGAAGGTCGAGCGTTCGATGCCCATATAGGTGCGGCCGTAATTCTGCTTTTCGACCCAGGTGCCAAAGGCTTCGCATACCGCGCCGTCCTCATCGGAAGCGAGGCGCACGGTCAGCCCATATTTGTCGCGGAACTTGCAGAGCTTTGCGGGCGCGTCGCGCGAGACAGCGAGCACCTGCGCGTTCAGATGCGCAAAGTCGGGCGCGAGCCGCGTGAAATCCTGCGCCTCGGTGGTGCATCCCGGCGTATCGGCCTTCGGATAGAAATAGACGACCAGCGGCGCGCCTTTCATCGCGGCAAGGTCGATCGCCGCGCCGTCGGCATCGAGAAGTTTCACATCGGGGATGGGGTCGCCGATCGCGATCATGGCTGTTTCTCCTGCTCAGCGGGGGCGGCGGGCCGAATCGAGGCCCACCAGGTCGCAATCTCCTGCCGCGCCGCGTCGTGCGCGGCAAGCAGCTGCGGCCAGCCGGGTTCGCCGCACTGGCTGGCGACGAGCTGACGCGCGGCCGCGGTGGCGGGTTCCCCGTCGGGCGCGGTGAGGCGCAACATCACGAGCATCCGCGCGAGCAGGCCGTGCGCGTCGCAGATGGCCGGTGGCGCCAGCCCCTCGACCTTCATGCAGGCGAGCGCCGACCCGATATTGGGATCGTGGCAGCGCCCGGTCGCGAGCTGAATCACCTGCATCGCGAACTCCAGATCGACAAGCCCGCCGGAGCCGCCCTTGATGTCGAGCGGCCCCTGCGGTGGCTTGTGCGCGGCGATCCTGTCGCGCATCGCCGCCGCGTCGCTCGCCACGGCATCGCGGTCGCGCGGCGCGGCGAGCAGATCGTCGATGATGCGTTGCAGTTCGGCGCGCGCGGCGTCCGACCCATAGACCGGCCGCGCGCGCAGCAGCGCCATATGCTCCCACGTCCACGCCTCCTCGCGCTGGTAGCGCGCGAAGCTGTCGAGCGTGACGACGAGCGGCCCCTGCGCGCCTTGCGGACGCAGCCGCGTATCGACGTCATAGAGCTTGCCCGCCGCGGTCGGCACCGACATCGCCGCGGTCACGCGCTGCGCGAGGCGGTTGTAATAGGTCGTCGCGCCCAGGGGACGCGGCCCGTCCGATTCGGCGAGATGATCGCCGGTGAAAAGATAGATGAGGTCGAGGTCGGAGGCGTGGGTGAGCGCGCGCCCGCCGAGCCGCCCGAGCGCGAGCACGACCAGCTCGCTCCCCGGCACCCGCCCGTGCGCCTCGACAAATTCGGCGACGGTCGCGTCGGCGAGCACTTGCAGCGCCGCTTCGGCCAGTTCCGAATAGCCGCAGGCGATGGCGAGCGGGTCGTTCGCCCCGGCGATCAGCTGGACGCCATAAGCAAAGCGCCGCTCGCCGACGCGGTCGCGCACGCGGTCGAGCAAGCGTTCATAATCGAGTCCGGCGAGGCCCGGCGCCCATTCGGCGAGCAGGTCGGCCTTGGTCGCGGGCGCCTCGAAGGCGCGCTTGTCGATCAGCCCCTCGATCAGTTCGACGCGCGCGCCGAGCGCGTCGGCGAGCGTTGGCGCGAGCGAGAGGATGCGCGTCGCGATCTTCGCCAGTTCGGGCTGCGCCGCGAGCAGGTGAAAAAAGCCCACCGCGCTCGGCAGCCCCGCGACGAGCTTGTCGAAGCGCAGCAGCGTCGCCTGCGGGTCGGGCGCGGCGCCGATCGCGCGGACGAGTTCGGGGAGCACCGTCTCCAGCGCCTCGAGCGCCGCCGCGCTGCGCAGCGCGCGCAGCTTGCCGCCGCGCCACTCGGCGATCGTGCGCAGCGCCGCGTCGGGCGGGTCGAACCCCGCTGCGGTCAGGTGGCCTGCCAGCGCATCGTCGTCGCGCGGCAGGCCGGTCGTCGCCGCGCGTTCGACGACCAGCCGGTCGTAACAGGCGGCGACATCCGCGCTGACAGGTTCGAGCGCGGCGAGCAGCGCGGCGCCGTCGGCCAACCCATCGAGGCGCGCAACGCCGTCCAGCGCCGCCGTCTGCACCGGCAGGCTATGCGTCTGCTGGTCCTCGACCATCTGGAGCCGATGCTCGATCCGGCGGAGCGTCGCATAATGGTCCGACAACCGCGCCGCGACCTCGCCCTCGATCCGTCCCGCCGCCGCGAGCGCCGCGAGCGCATCGACCGTCGCGGGCGCGCGCAGCGACGGGTCGCGCCCGCCATAGATGAGCTGGTGGACCTGCGCGAAAAACTCGATCTCGCGGATGCCGCCGCGCCCGCGTTTCAGGTCATAACCCGGGCCGAACGCCTGCCCCTGCGCAAAATGGTCGCGGATGCGGTCGCTCATCGCGCCGATTTCCTTGAGCTGGCGGAAATCGAGGCTGCGGCGCCAGATGAAGGGCTGGATCGCCGACAGGAAATGCGCCCCCAGCGCGCGATCGCCCGCCGAGGCGCGGCTGCGGATGAACGCCGCCTGCTCCCACGCGAGCGCTTCGGACTCATAATAGGAGATGGCGGCGCTTTCGGGCAGCACGATCGGCGTCACTTCGGGATGCGGGCGGAGGCGCAGGTCGACGCGCAGCACATGGCCGTCGGCGGTGCGCGCCGACAAAATCTCCACCATCCGCCGCGCGATCCGCACCGCCGCCTCATCAGGGTCGTCGCGCGATCGGCGCGGCAGCGTTTCGGGGTCAAAGATCAGGATCGGGTCGATGTCCGACGAATAGTTGAGTTCGTGGCTGCCGAGCTTGCCCAATGCGATCACCGACAGCCCGCGCGGTTCGGCATCGGGCACGCGCTCGGCAAAGGCCGCGGCGAGCGCGGTATCGCAGGCGCGGTCGGCGAAATCGGACAGGAGGCGTGTCGTCGCGGCGACGTCATGCTCGCCCGACAGGTCGCCGAGCGCGAGCAGCAGCGCGATCCGCCCGCGCCACTGGCGAAGCGTGCGCATGATATCGTCGTCGATCGCGGGCGGCGCCACCGCGGCGAGCGCGGCATCGGTGCCGTCGGCCAGGAAGCGCGCGACATCGTCGGGATTGAGCTGGGCAAGCCGCGCCAGAAACGGCGCGTGCGCGGTGAGCCGGTCGAGTGCGGACTGGCGCGTGGAAGCGTCGAGGATGGTCATCGAAAGCCGCTATCGCCCGCCCCCGAGGAGGTAGCAACCCCTACCCCGTCAGAGCGACCTCGGCGAAGGCCGGGGTCGCAATGACGAAGACATCAGGCCGGAACCGTGCTTTCGTCGAAGAACAGCACCTGCGAAATCGCCGCGCGCAGCGTCGCGGGCTGATAGGGCTTGGTAAGCAGGAAGGCCGGTTCGGGGCGGTCGCCGGTGAGCAGCCGTTCGGGAAAGGCGGTGATGAAAATGACGGGCAGTTTCACGTCCGACAGGATTTCCTGCACCGCTTCGATCCCCGAGCTGTTGTCGGCGAGCTGGATGTCGGCGAGGACGAGGCCCGGCTGATGCTTCTGTGCCTCTGCGACCGCTTCGGTGTGGGTGGTCGCGACGGCGACGACATCGTGGCCCAGGTCGCGAACGATCATTTCGATGTCCATCGCGATGATCGGTTCATCCTCGATAATCAGGATGCGCGCACGCGTCTGGCGGTCGATTTCGTCGGTCGCATCGTGGATCAGCGCGCGCACCGCGTCGGCGTCGCGGCCGATGATCCGGCCGGTGTCCTCGACGCTGAAACCCTCGACCGCGGTGAGCAGCAAGGCCTGCCGCGCGAGCGAGGGAATGCGACGCAGCCGCGCGTCGGCGATGGCCATGTCGCTCCGCTCCGCCTCGCCCTCGGGCACCGCCCGATCGGCCATCAGGCCGAAATTGTCATGCACCATCCGGTATAGCTGGATGCGCAGATCGCCATCGGGATCGATCGCATCGGGATGCGCGACAAGCGTTTCGAGCATCCGGGCCACAAGCGCATCGCCGTTCTGCTGGCTTCCGGAAATGGACCGGCCATAGCGTCGCAGATAGGGAAGATGCGGCGCAATCGACTGACCCAATGACATAAATTACCTCCTGAAAGCCGCGCAGGCCGCGGACAGATCGTCCGAAACAGGGACAGATGGAAGGCCCAACCCCCGCGCGCATCCGACATATTTCAACTTGCGGGAACGATTTAGCGCGAAAATGGTTTCATGGGAAAGAAACAAACGCGCCATTGCTCTTTGGCGCGCGCGCCGTTAGCAAAAGGCCCCATGTCGAGCGGATGCATTTATAATGACGCCTAAAACCGGGTCGCCGCGTGGCGAGACAGCCGGGAAGGGCGCCGGTAAAAAACCGTCCATGAAGGGGCCGGACGTCAATGGCGCCCTGCGCCGGGCCTATGAATCGACAGTCGAGGAGGCGATTCCGCAATCGCTGCTCGATCTGCTCGGCAAACTCGACTGATCAGACCCGGCGATAGCGCCCGGCGAATTCGGACTGAAAGGAAGCGAAGCCGCCGACGGCGATGGCATCGCGCATCGCCTGCATCAGATCCTGATAGAAATGGATATTATGCTGCGTCATCAGCATCGCGCCGAGCATTTCGCCCGCGCGGACGAGATGATGCAGATAGGCGCGCGACCAGGTCGTGCACACCGGACAGCCGCATGACGCATCGAGCGGACCTCGATCCTCCGCGAACTTCGCATTGCGGATATTGAGCGGACCGTCCCAGGTAAAGGCTTGGCCGTTGCGTCCCGACCGCGTCGGCAGCACGCAATCGAACATGTCGACCCCGCGCGCGACCGCGCCCACCAGATCGTCGGGCTTGCCGACGCCCATCAGGTAGCGCGGCTTGTCCGCGGGCAGCTGGGCGGGCGCGAAGTCGAGCACGCCGAACATCGCTTCCTGCCCCTCGCCCACCGCAAGCCCGCCGATCGCATAGCCGTCGAAGCCGATGTCGATGAGTGCGGCCGCCGAGCGCGCGCGCAATTTCTCGTCGAGCGATCCCTGCTGGATGCCGAACAAGGCCGCGCGGGCGGCATGATCCTCGCCCGCGTCGAAACCCGCGCGGCTGCGCGCGGCCCAGCGCATCGAGCGCTCCATGCTCGCCTCGGCGCGCCGGGCGTCGACCCCGGCGGGCGGGCATTCGTCGAAAGCCATCACGATGTCGCTGCCGAGCAGGCGCTGGATTTCCATCGAGCGTTCGGGGGTGAGCAAGTGGCGCGAGCCGTCAAGGTGGCTCTTGAACGCGACGCCCTCTTCGCTCTGCTTGGTCAGCGCCGACAGGCTCATCACCTGATAACCGCCGCTGTCGGTCAGGATCGGGCGGTCCCAGCCCATGAAGGCGTGAAGCCCGCCGAGCCGCGCCATGCGCTCGGCCCCGGGGCGCAGCATCAGATGATAGGTGTTGCCGAGGATGATGTCGGCGCCCGCCGCGCGCACCTCGGCCGGGCGCATCGCCTTCACCGTTGCGGCGGTGCCGACGGGCATGAAGGCCGGAGTGCGGATTTCGCCGCGCCGCATCCTAATCGTGCCGGTGCGCGCGGCGCCGTCGGTCGCGGCAATGGAAAAGGCGAATCTTGTCGTCATGGCGCGCGCCTATGGCGGGGCTGTGCGCGAAAGTCGAGGTCAGGCAATCCTCCCTGTGGCGAAAGCCATGGGGAGGGGGACCGCCGCCGCAGGCGGTGGCGGAGGGGCGACGACGTCGCGTTATTGCCCCTCCGTCAGCGCTTCGCGCTGCCACCTCCCCATCGCTGCGCGACAGGGAGGATTGGATCGACTAATCCCGCGCGTGTTCGCTCGACGGTTCCTCGGCGGCCGCCTTGGCCTTCTCCTTCGGCTTCTCCTTCTCGAATATCTCGATTAGTTCCTTCTTCCGCGCGTCGGACAGTTCCTTCTCAGCCGCGGGGAACATGTCCTCTTCCTCCTCGTCGATATGGTGGAGATAGCGATCCTTCATCGTGCGGAAGCGCGTCAGCCAGCCGCTCGACGCAAAATCCATCTCATATAATTCGGTCAGGAAATCCTCGATCTCCTTGTGCTCGGCAACGCTGTGCTGCGCCTCGTCGCGCAGGTCGGGGTCGGCGAGCATCGTCGCATAGAGCGACATTTCCTCCGACGCGGCGTGCGCCGTCACCTCGACGCGGAACGCCTCGAACAGCGTGCGGCGCTCGTCGCTGTCGCCCTTTGTCGCGTCGATGCGGTCGAGCAATTCGCGGTGGCGGTCGTGGTCGGCCTTCAGCCGCGCGAAGATTTTGGTTTCAGCCATTATGGTCTCCGTCCGTTGATCGGGTCGAAGACAGAACGAAGCGCCGCGCGTCCGGTTCCGGTCTCAGGCGGCTTTCCAGTCGCTCGTCGTCGCGAAGGCCGGCAGCGCGAGCGCGCTCGTCTGCTGCGTCGCGGCCGCGATCAGATAAGGCGAGACGCGGTGGCGGGTGCAAAGCCCGCCATTGCCGTCGCTCACCATCGTCTGCTCGAACTCGATCCCCTGCTGATGCTTCGTCGACCGGCGCACTGTCGCGGTGACGAGCTGCCCCTCGCCGAAATCAATCACGAAGCGCGTGCCGATGGGGACGTCCAATATGCCCTCGATGAAGGCGCCGGTCGCCGACAGGTTGCGGATGACGACCGGATAGCGATGATTGTCGTGAATCGCCGTTACCTTGCGGAACATCGAAAAACGGCCGTTGCGCTGGCGCGCGGGGCCGGACGGCCTGATCGTCCACGTCCCTTCTTCGCCATGGCGGACGAGGTCGGCCGACGCCACCGGCTTGCTGTAGACATAGCCCTGCACATGGCTGACGTTGAGCTTGCGAACGAGTTCGAGCTGATCGAGCGATTCGATGCCCTCGGCGGTGGTTTCCATATCGAGCGCCTCGGCCAGCGCGACGATCGCCGCGATGATCGCGCCGTTGCGTGACCCTTTTTCGGTCGCGCCGCGCACGAAACTCTGGTCGATCTTGATCTTGTCGAACGGCGCCGATTGCAGGTAGCCGAGCGACGAATAGCCGGTGCCGAAATCGTCGAGCGCAAGCCGCACGCCCAGGCCCTTCAGCGCGTTGAACATCCGGTTGGTTTCTGCGGTGTCGCCAAGGAAGACGCTTTCGGTGATCTCGAGTTCGAGCCGGTCGGGCGACAATCCGCTCGCCGCAAGCGCCTTCGCGACGATCCTGGGCAGTTCGGGGTTCGCGAACTGGATCGGCGAAACATTGACTGCCACGCGCATCGCGGCAGGCCAGCTTGCGGCATCCTCGCACGCCTTCCTCAGCACCCATTCGCCGAGCGGCCAGATGAGGTTGGCCTCTTCGGCGATCGGGATGAACAGCGCGGGCGATATCGCGCCGCGGTCGCGGTGCATCCAGCGGATCAGCGCCTCGACCCCGGTGACCATGTTCGTCCTCGTGTTGACGACCGGCTGGTAAGCGAGCGCAATCTCTCCGCGCGCCAGCGCATCGCGCAGATCTTCCTCGAGCACCCGTCGGTCCTCGGCCGCCCGATGCAGGTCACTCGAATAAAAGGCGAAACGCCCGCGGCCATTGCCCTTGGCGGCATAGAGCGCGAGGTCGGCATTGCGGACCAGATCGTCGCTGCTCTGCCCGTCGAACGGCGCGATCGCGACGCCGACGGACGCGCCGATGATGCAGCGGCTGCCGTCCACCGAATAGGGTTGCGACAGGCTGGCGATGATGTCGGCCGCCATGTCGCCCAGCTTGCCGCGATCCTCCACGTCGGGAAGGATGATCTGGAACTCGTCGCCGCCGAGACGGCTGACCATTTCCCTGTCGCCGACGATCTTGAGCAGCCGTTCGGCCACCTGTTTGAGCAGCGCGTCGCCCGCCGGGTGACCGAGCGTATCGTTGACCTGTTTGAAACGATCGAGATCGAGCAGCATGATCGCGCACGGGCGCTGTTGCTGCGCAAAGGCGGCAAGCGTCGCGTCGAGCTTTTTCGAGATGTTGAAGCGGTTGGCGAGACCGGTCAGCGAATCATAGAGCGCGAGCCGCGACGCATCCTCGGCGGAACGGCGCTGCACGGTGATGTCGGTGCCGCTGCCCCGATAGCCCGTGAACTTGCCGTCGGCATCATATTGCGGCCGCCCCGATATCGCCCACCAGCGATCGTCGCCCTCGAACGCGCCGCAGAGCGGCAGGTCGTCGAACTTCGACTGGCGCGTGAGCAGGAAAGGCAGGGTGCGCTGACGCTCGCCATGACTGTCGGCGGCCAGGAACAAATCCGTAAAGGGGGTGCCGAGCAGCGCCGTCGCCGAACGTCCCATCGTCCGCGCGACCGGATCGGTGATATAAGTCAGGCGTCCGTCAGTATCCGTCGACCAGAACCAGCCGCGCCCGCTTTCCTCGTAATTCTGGAGGAGGAGCAGCGCCTCGCGCGTTTGCAGGTTCGCCGCGGCGTCGCCGCGCGGTCGCGCTGCGCGCGACCCGATCCGGCCGAAAAAACCGCGCGGGCCCTCGTCGGCGCCGTGATCCCCCTGCTCCTCCGGCGCTATCCGCGATGGCATGTCCATCAGATAAACTCTTCGGTCTGATCCCCAGTCCGGCCGCTATGCCGAGAATCCCTTGCCAGAGAGTAAATATCTAAGTGTTTGTTCCAAAACGCGACAGGAAGGAAAGTTTGCGGCCGTGTGGACCGGTTATCCTGCCGCCTTTTCCTGTCGGCTCGGCGCGCCGAATTAACCCTGTGCCGAAGCAAGATGTTAAGGCCGCGGTCGCGATGGATGCACGATGGCGATGAAGATATTTCTCAACGAGACCCCACGCACGGTCGGCAAGGGGCGCGCCTCGCGGCGCCAGTTGCGCCTGCCGCTCCATGGGTCGAAAGCGACCGGCGCCGAGATCGAGGGACTCGTCCACAATATATCCGCTACCGGAATGCTGGTCGAAAGCGAGGCCGCGCTCGATGTCGGCGAGGAAATCGAAGTCAACCTGCCGCACAGCGGGAAAACCGCGGCGAGAGTGATATGGACGAGCGCGCGGCTCGCGGGATGCCAGTTCGACATGCCAATTTCGCCCGCGACGCTGAGTGCCGCGCAGCTGCGCAGTGTCGTCGTCGACGCCGACGCCCAGGCCACCGACGCGGGCGCGCCAACGTCGATCGAAACCTTCGGGAGCCGCCTCCAGCGGCTGCGCGTCGCGCGCGAGTTGACGCAGGAACAGCTTGCCGCGCAGCTCGGCGTCAGCGAACCGTCGATCTCGGCCTGGGAACTCGACAAGGCGCGGCCCAAGGCCGGCCGACTGGAAGCGTTGTCCGAGGCGCTGGGCGTCGAGATTTCCGAACTGCTCGGCATCGACGGCAGCGAAACGCTCGGCACGGTCATCGCCCGCGCCAAGCAGCAAATTGCCCGCGCGGCCGGCATCGGCGTCGACCGGGTGCGGATCACCGTCGAAATCTAGACCCTGTTTCAGTAAGGTTGAAGGCGAGACGGAGCGAGCGTGTTTTTTTTGCACGTGAGAAGCGGAAGCGCGGAAGGCCGCCATTTGCAGACCGCCAGAGCTGAATGTCGATCGGTCCCAGCCTTCAAAACGCGCTTGACCCTCACGCAGCGTCATCCCCGATAGGGTGGCGCGTGATGAGGAGACAGCATGTGCGAACGTCAAGCAGCTGGCCAAAGCCGCGGGGATCAGCGTCCGAACGCTGCATCATTATGATGCGGTGGGCCTGCTCAGGCCCGCGCATGTGGGCGCCAACGGCTATCGCTATTATGGGAAAGAGGAACTGCTGCGGCTCCAGCAAATCCTCTTTTACCGCGAGCTCGGTATGCCGCTGGCGGAGATTGGCGCGGTGCTCGACGATCCCGCCTTCGACCTGCTCGCCGCGCTGCGCGGGCACCGCGCCGCGCTTCAGCGCCGGATCGCGCAATATCAGGGCCTCATCCAGACCATCGATCGCACGATCGCATCACTGGAAAGGAATGAAGCGATGGAAGACAATGACTATTATGCCGGAATCGCACCCGAAACGCGCGAACGTTGGGAACGCGAGGCCGAGGCCTTCTGGGGCAAGGAGGCCGTCGCCGCGGCCCGGGAAAGGGCGCGCGCGCTGACGAAGGAGCAGGTCGGCGGGCTCCGCCGCGAGATGGAGGAGATCCGCGACGCTTTCACGCGCCTGTTTCGCAGCGGCGCCGCTCCGGGGTCCGACGCAGTGCAGGCCGTCACCGACCGGCACTATCGCTGGGTTTCGCACAGTTGGACCCCCGATGCGGCGGCCTTTGCGGGACTCGGCCGCTTTTACGTCGAAAATCCCGAGTTTCGCGCGACATATGACGACGGCACATTGCCGGGCTGTCCCGAGTTCATCGCCGAGGCGATGGCAATCTACGCCGAACGGTCGCTTTGAGGCGGCAGGAGAAGGCTCGCATCGCCATAGCTGTAGAAGCGATATTCGGCGGCGATTGCATGGGCATAGGCCGCCTGCATCGTCTCCAGCCCCATCAGCGCGCTCACCAGCATGAAGAGCGTCGAGCGCGGCAGGTGGAAATTGGTCATCAGCCCGTCGATCGCCTTGAAGCGATAGCCGGGGGTGATGAAAATCGACGTGTCGCCCGCGAAGGGTGCGATGGTGCCATCGTCGCGGGTGGCGCTTTCGAGCAGGCGCAGGCTGGTCGTTCCGACCGCGATCACCCGGCCGCCCGCGGCGCGCACGGCATTGAGCCGCGCCGCGGTGGCAGCGTCGATCCGCCCCCATTCGGCGTGCATGACATGATCGTCGGTGTCGTCGGCCTTGACCGGCAGGAAGGTGCCTGCGCCGACATGGAGGGTCAGCGTCTCGGTCGCGATCCCGGCCGCCGCCAACGCCGCAAGCAGTTCGGGGGTGAAATGCAGCGCCGCGGTCGGCGCCGCGACCGCGCCATCTTCGCGCGCGAACATCGTCTGGTAATCGGTGCGGTCAGCCTCGTCGGCGCCGCGCTTGCCGGCGATATAGGGCGGCAGCGGCATCGTCCCCGCGCGTTCGAGCAGCAGCTCGACCGGCTCATCGCCGGCAAAGGCGAGGACGAAGCTGCCGTCGGCGAGCCGCTCCTCGGCCAGCGCGGCGACTCCCGAACCGAAATCGACCGTCTCGCCGACGCGCAGCCGCTTGGCGTTGCGCACAAACGCCTGCCAGCGGCGCAGGTCGATGCGCTTGTGCAGGGTCGCGCCAATCTTCGCCTCGCCGCGCTGCCCTTCGAGCTGCGCCGGAATCACGCGCGTGTCGTTGAACACCAGGCAGTCGCCGGGCCGCAGCCATTGCGGCAGGTCGCGTACCCCGGCATCGACGATTGCGCGGCCATCGACAACCAGCATCCGCGCCGCGTCGCGCGGACGAGCGGGGCGCAGCGCGATGCGCTCGCTGGGCAGATCGAAATCGAAGGCGTCGACGCGCATGGCGGTTCGCGCGCCCTTCCGCGATTATTGCGCGATCGGCGCGTTGAGATCGTCGACGGTCACCTCGGCGGGCGCCGCGGGCTGCGCTTCGGTGAGCATCGAGGCGGGCGGGACCGGCTTGTTGTCGGCGGCGACCGACACCTGGACCATGCGCGACATCACTTCCGGCGGCTCACCCTTCTGGATCGCATCGACATATTGCATCCCCGACACCACGCGGCCGAAGACGGTGTAGCGACGGTCGAGCGAGAAGCGCGGCTGGAACATGATGAAGAACTGGCTGTTCGCGCTGTCCTCGCTCTGCGCGCGCGCCATCGACACCGTGCCGCGCAGGTGCGGAACCGCATTGAACTCGGCCTTGAGGTCGGGAAGCTGCGATCCGCCCTGCCCCGTCGCGGTCGGATCGCCCGCCTGCGCCATGAAGCCGTCGATCACGCGGTGAAACTTGACGCCGTCATAAAAGCCCGCGCGCGCGAGCTGCTTCACGCGCTCGACATGGTTCGGCGCGACATGGGGATAGAGCTGGATCACCACGCGGCCGCCGGTCGAAAGGTCGAGGTTGAGCATATATTCGGGGTTGTTCAGATATTGGTCGGGAGTCATCGCCGGGGCCGCGGGTGCTTCCGCCGCAGGCGCTGCCTCGCCCGTCGTGGCGGGCGGCGACGCGTCCTGCGCCACCGCCGCAGTCGCCAGACCGAACGCCATCGCCGTGAGAATCATGGGGCGGAAGAAAAATGTCATGCTGGATCGGCCTCTTGGATAATCGGAATATGCGCCCCGTCGGGCGCTCCCCTAGCGGGAAAAATATGAACGCTCAATGATTGGCGTCAACCTTCGCCCTGGCGCAATCCGCGTTCGGCGATGCGCGCGACAACCGCGTCGCAGACAGCAGGCGTCACGAACTTGTGGATCTCGCCGCCGAAGATCGCGATTTCCTTGACCAGCCGCGAAGCGATGGGCTGCAAGCAGACGTCGGCCATCAGGAAGACCGTTTCGATGCGGTCGTTGAGCTGTTGGTTCATGCCCGCCATCTGATATTCATATTCGAAGTCGGCGACCGCGCGCAGCCCCCGGACGATGACGGTCGCACCCTCGCGCGTCGCAAAGTCCATCAGCAGCGAGTTGAAACCGACGACATGAATGTCGCCCTCGATCGACGCGACCTCGCGTTTCACCATCGCTATGCGTTCGTCATCGTCGAACATCGGCGATTTGGTGATGTTGGTCGTCACCCCGATCACCAGCCGGTCGACCAGCTTGGCCCCGCGCCGGATGATGTCCATATGGCCGAGCGTGATCGGATCGAACGTCCCCGGATAAACCCCCACCCGCATTATCGGTCCCTTTCCACGACATAGCGCGCGATCGCGCGGAGCAGCGCCGCTTCCTCGCCGAAGCCGCCGAGATGAGCGATCGCCTGTTCGACGAGCAACGTCGCCTGGTCGCGCGCGCGTTCGAGCCCCATCAGCGTCACGAAGGTCGCCTTGCCCGCGGCTTCATCCTTGTGCAGCGCCTTGCCCGCCAACGCCTCGTCGCCCTCGACATCCATGATGTCGTCGGCGATCTGGAACGCGAGGCCGATGTCGCGCGCATAGCCGCGCAGCGGTCGGCGGCCCTCGACGGGGATGCGCGCCAGGATCGCTCCCGCCTCGACCGAAAAGGCGATCAGCGCGCCGGTCTTGAGCTGTTGCAGCCGCGTCACCGTCGGCAGGTCGAAATCCGCCGTCTCGGCGGCAAGGTCCATCATCTGCCCGCCCGCCATGCCTGCCGGACCCGCGGCGCGCGCGAGTTCGCAGCACAGCTCGCCGCGCACGAAGGGATCGGCGCTCGTCGCCGGGTCGCACAGCCATTCAAAGGCCAGCGCGTGAAGCGAATCGCCCGCGAGCACCGCGGTCGCTTCGTCATATGCCCTGTGCACCGTAGGCTTGCCGCGGCGCATATCGTCATCGTCCATGCACGGCAGATCGTCGTGAATCAGCGAATAGACGTGCATTGCCTCGACCGCGGCGCCGACGCGCAGCGTCAGCGCGCGGTCGACGTGGAACAGATCGCCGGCGGCGCGCACGAGCAGAGGACGCAATCTCTTGCCCCCCGCGATCGCCGCATAGCGCATCGCTTCGTACAGCGGCCCGCGCGGGTCGGCGGGGACGGCAAGCAATTTGTCGAACAGCGCGTCGATCCCCTCGGCGACTTCGGCCTGGGTCGCGCGGAGCAGCGCGGCGCCGCGCGCATTGTCGCCGCCTGCCGACGCCACGCCCGCTCAGTCCTCGCCGAAAGGCGTGGTTCCCGCCGGCCGACCATCGGCGGCCAGGCTGACCTGCTCGATCCGTGCCTGCGCCGCGGCGAGCCGCGCCTCGCAATGGCTGCGCAGCGCGTGGCCGCGTTCATAGAGGCTGACCGATTCCTCGAGGCTGACGTCGCCGCTTTCGAGCCGCCGGACGATCGTTTCAAGCTCGCCCATCGCGGCCTCGAATGACAGGGCGGCGATATCGGGAAGGGCAGCGGTTGCGGGGGTGTCCGTCATACCGCTGCTTTGGCCTCTTCGCCCCCTCTCGGTCAAGGGCGGCGAGTCGTCGCCCCCGACGATCGCTGTCGATCCGGTCGTCCCTGCTCGTGTTGCAGCCACGTCCGTTTCCGGGCGCGGAGCGGTCGGCGCGGCCCGGCGCAATCGGCCCAAAGGTCAGGAAAGGTCAGCCTTGTGCGACCGCCGATTGGCCGCGCCCGGCGCGCAGGCCGCGCGCGGTTGATCCCCTGTTTTCACGCCGGGCGGCGAGCGCTTTGTCCACATTTGAAAGAGCCGGGATGAAGGCTGGCACAGCCGGGCCATGTAGGACACCGTTTTTGGTGGCCGGTATGGAGTGGATTCCGGCCGATCCTCCCCCGCAGGGGGAGGGGAACCATGCGAAGCATGGTGGAGGGGTACGGGCCCGCACAGGCCGCGTTCGACCGATAGTGCCCCTCCACCACCTTCGATGCTCCCCCTCCCCGTTCCGGGGAGGAGCGCCGCGTCCGCAACCGGTCGGATGCCGCCCTCCGGATAATTTGCGCAGAGGCCCCTCCGCGCAATCGCGATTCCGCTTTTTGCAATTGCCTCGGCGCACCGCGCGAGCCATGTTGCACCGCACAAGAAGAGAGGGGCTCGAAGGCAAGTTTTGTTCCATCGACAAGGACTTGCACCATGAAAACCATCATCCTCCCCGCCCTCGGCCTGCTCGCGCTGGCGCCCACCGCTGCGCTGGCGAAGGACGAAACGGTCAAGCGTTTCCAGCACGACGGCGCCACCTATAGCTACACCGTCACCCAGGTCGGCGGCACGCGCGTGATCAAGGGTATCGAGGAACGCACCGGCAAGCCGTTCGTGCTCCGCGTCGGCGCGCATCGCGTTCGCGGCACCGTGGGGTCGCAGCAGGTGAGTTTCCCGCTTCGCGAGGTCGAGCCGCTGAAGACCGACAAGACCAGGCTCGCTTCGCGCTGACATCGCTCTCCGACGGCAGGCCCCCGTCGCCCAAAAAGGCGATATGGGGTCTGTTCGTTTCGCGCGCGCGCCGCTAAAGGCGCGCCATGACTCAGCCAGCGCCCGCCATCACCCCCGAAATCGTCGCCGAGCACGGGCTTTCTCCGCAAGAATATGAGCGCATCGTCGCCGCGATCGGGCGCGAGCCGAATCTCGTCGAACTCGGCATCTTCTCGGTCATGTGGTCCGAGCATTGCAGCTACAAGAGCTCGCGCATTCACCTCAAGAAACTGCCGACCGAGGCCCCGTGGGTGATCTGCGGCCCCGGCGAGAATGCCGGTGTGATCGACATCGGCGAAGGGCCGGACGGCAAGAAGCTCGCCGCCATCTTCAAGATGGAGAGCCACAACCATCCGAGCTACATCGAGCCCTATCAGGGCGCGGCCACGGGCGTCGGCGGCATCCTGCGCGACGTGTTCACCATGGGCGCGCGCCCGGTCGCCAATCTCAACGCGCTGCGCTTTGGCCGTCCCGACCATCCGAAGATGCGCCACCTGATCGCCGGCGTCGTCCACGGCATCGGCGGCTATGGCAATTGCGTCGGCGTGCCGACGGTCGGCGGCGAGGTCAATTTCCACAAGGCCTATGACGGCAATATCCTGGTCAACGCGATGACCGTCGGCGTCGCCGAACAGGACAGGATCTTCTATTCGGCCGCATCGGGCGTCGGCAATCCGATCGTCTATGTCGGCTCGAAAACCGGCCGCGACGGCATCCACGGCGCGACGATGGCGTCGGCCGACTTCGGCGAGGATGCAGAGGAAAAGCGCCCGACGGTGCAGGTCGGCGACCCCTTTACCGAAAAGCTGCTGATCGAGGCGTGCCTCGAGCTGATGGCGTCGGACGCGATCGTCGCGATCCAGGACATGGGCGCCGCGGGGCTGACCAGCTCGTCGGTCGAGATGGCGTCGAAGGGCGGTGTCGGCATCCACCTCAGGATGGACGACGTGCCGCAGCGCGAAACCGGCATGACCGCTTATGAGATGATGCTGTCCGAAAGCCAGGAACGCATGCTCATGGTCCTGAAACCCGGCAAGGAAGAGTTTGCGAAGGCGATCTTCGAGAAATGGGAGCTCGACTTCGCGGTCATCGGCACCGTCACCGATACCGGGCGCATGGTGCTCGAACATCATGGGCAAATCGTCTGCGACATTCCGCTCGCCCCGCTCGCCGACGACGCGCCGCTCTATGACCGGCCGCACGTCCCGACGCCGAAGCAGGCGCCGCTGACCGATGTGCCCGAAACGAAGGATGTCGCCGCCGACCTCAAGGCCTTGATGGGCACCCCCGACATCGCCAGCCGCCGCTGGATCTGGGAGCAGTATGACAGCCAGGTCGGCGCCGACACGGTGCAGACGGGCGGCGACGCCGCGCTCGTCCGCATCCACGGGACGAACCGCGCGCTCGCCATGTCGACCGACTGCACCCCGCGCTATTGCTACGCCGACCCGGTCGAGGGCGGTCGCCAAGCGGTCGCGGAGACGTGGCGCAACATCAGCGCGGTCGGCGCAACGCCGCTCGCGATCACCAACTGCCTCAATTTCGCCAATCCGCAGCGCCCCGAAATCATGGGGCAGATCGTCGGCTGCCTGGAAGGCATGGCAGAGGCGTGCCGCGCGCTCGACTATCCGATCGTGTCGGGCAATGTCAGCCTCTATAATGAGAGCAAGGCGACCGGCGGCGGCAGCGCGATCCTGCCCACCCCCGCGATCGGCGGCGTCGGCGTGATCGACGATCTGACCAGGGCGGTCGGCATCGGTTTCAAGCGCACGGGCGACATCATTCTCGCGGTCGGCGAACGCATGGGCCATCTTGGCCAGTCGATCTGGCTGCGCGAGATCCACGGCCGCGAGGAAGGCCCGCCGCCGCCTGTCGATCTGCGCGCCGAAAAGCGCACCGGCGATTTCATCCGCAAGAGCATCAACAAGGGCTGGATCACCGCCTGCCACGACGTCTCCGATGGCGGCGTCGCCGTCGCGCTCGCCGAAATGGCGCTCGCATCGAACATCGGCGTGCTGGTCAGCGAGGAACAGCCGTTCGGGATTGCAGAGAGCTTCTTCGGCGAGGATCAGGGAGTCTATCTCGTCACCGTCTGCGACACCTGCCTTGCCGATTTCCTCGATGCCGCGAACCGCGCCGACGTGCCGGTCGACCCGCTCGGCCGCACGATCAATGATCGCATCGTCTTCGAGCTGCCCGAGAGCGATCATCAGGTGACGCTGGCGGAGCTGCGCGAGGCGCACGAAGGCTTCTTCCCGAAGCTGATGGGCGCCGACGCGGCGCTGGCCTAAATCGTCATTGCGAGCGTAGCGAAGCAATCTCCAGCGACCGTCCACCAATGACGATGGCTGGAGATTGCCGCGTCGCCTTCGGCTCCTCGCAATGACGAGGCAGGGCTTTCGGGTGGAGGAGTGAACCCCATGAGCATCCATATCGGCATCGGCGGCTGGACCTTCGAACCATGGCGCGGCACTTTCTATCCGCCCAAACATCCGCAGAAGCGCGAACTTGAATATGCCGGCCAGCATCTGACCGGCATCGAGATCAACGGCACCTATTATGGCAGCCAGAAGCCCGAAAGCTTTGCCAATTGGGCCGCGTCGGTCCCCGATGGCTTCAGGTTCAGCGTCAAGGCGTCACGTTTTTGCACCAACCGCAAGGTGCTGGCCGAGGGCGCGGCCTCGGTCGAGAAGTTTCTGACGCAGGGGCTGACGCGGCTCGGCGACCGGCTCGGCCCGATCCTGTGGCAATTCATGGCCACGAAAATGTTCGAGCGCGACGATTTCGCGGCCTTCCTCGACATGCTTCCCGAAGCCCAGGACGGTGTGCCGCTGCGCCACGCGATCGAGGTGCGGCACGAAAGCTTCCGCGATCCCGCTTTCCTCGACCTTCTGCGGGCGCGCAACATGGCGGTCGTTTACGCCGACAGCGACGAGTTTCCGTGCATCGACGAGCAGACCGCCGACTTCACCTATGCACGCCTCCAGCGCAGCCGCGAGGAGGTGGAGACCGGCTATGATGCGGCGGCGCTCGACCATTGGACACAGCGCGCGCGCGACTGGGCCGCGGGCGGCCGCGACCTCTTCCTCTTCTTCATCGCCGGCGCCAAGGTCCGCAACCCCGCCGCTGCGCGGGCGCTGATCGCGCGGCTGCGCGCCAGCGACTGACCGGTCAGGCCGCCTGCGCGAGCGGCGCGGGCGCCGACGCCGCTTCGGCCGCCTTTTTCCCCAGCAGGTCATAGGGGTCGATGCCGTCGGCGCGCATCATCGCGTGGACCTGTTTGTAAAGCCTGGGCTCCGCGATGCCGAGCCGCCGCCGCGCGGCGTCGAGCGGTTCGGCGAGCAGCGCCGCGATATCCTGGTGCGCGATCTGCTGCGCGGCGCGGCCGATGCGCTGCCCTTCACGCACCGCGCCATAAATGGGATAGCGGGTGCCGAACCCCTTGCGGATTTCGCGCGCGCCGGCCCAGGCGATGAACAGCGTCCCCCAGCTCGGGGTCTGGCTGTAGGAAAAGGCGAGCACGCACTGTTCACCGAGCGCGTCGCGGCCATAGCCGGTGAGAATATGGAACAGGTCGTGCGTGTCGCGCAGCCGGTTGCCGTAAAGCTCCAGCATATCGTCATAGCGCGGCTGGCCGCGGCGAAACTTGTCGAACTCGTCGACCAGCCCCTGCGCGGTCAGCCCCTCGCGCTCCATGAAGTCGACATAGGCGCGCCCGACACTGCCCTCGGGCAGTTTGCGCAGCGTGTCATGGTCGTCGAGCATCGCGGGCAGACAGGGCCGCTCGGCAAGCTGCTTGCGCCCCTCCGCGGTGGCGAAAAAGGCCTCCGCCGCCTTGCCGAAGCGCTTGTCGCGCAGCGATTCGATGATGTGGAACACCTGTTCGGTATCTTCCTTGTCCGCGATGAGCTGGCGGAAATGGCGCCACGCCTTGAGCGGACGAAAACCGCCGTCGATGCGGTCGGGATGGGAGAGCGGGAGACTGGTCATGCGAACCTCTGTAGCGAATCCTTGCGCCGTCGAGATAGCATTACTGACACAAATGTCAATAGAGGGCGAGTCAGACCGCGAATATCTCCGCCAATGCGATCACAAGCGCGCTGCGGTATCGCCGCACGTCGGGTTCGGCGGCGGTCAGAAGCAGGATTTCGCCATAACGGTCGAGACAGGCGAGCATCGTCCCCTCGACGGGGCGGGCGGGCAGCCGCGCAATGCGACTGGCATGGGCGCGTTCGCGCAGCCATGCCCATCGCGCCGAAAAATGATCGGGGTCGGGCGGAAAGACGACGATCAGCTTCGCGGCATGGCCGCGTGCGATCACGGTTTCCAGCTCCCAGCTGACCCCGCTCGTATAGCCTGCGACGACAAGGACGAAAGCGGCCTCGTCGATCCAGCAGCGCACGGCATTCTGCCAGGCGTCGTCGGCGAAATAGGCGCGCGCCGCGCCCTCGACCGGCAGATAGCCCGGCTCGCCGATCGCGATGACGGGTCCAAATCGTCGCGCGTCGTCGGCGAGCAGTGTCTCAAGGCGCGTCACGCGGCGGCGTTCGCCCTCCTCGCTCGCCACCACCAGGGCGAAATCGTCGCCGAAGGAGCGGAGATAGACCACGGGCGCCCGCCGGTCGCCGCGCCTTTCCTCGTCGACGCGCGGCAGCGCCCAGGCCGCGAGCCGCGACGCATAGCGGCGTTCGAGCGCGCCGCTGGTGCGGATGGAAAGCCAGTAGAGCAGGACGATTCCGCCCAGCACCAGCGGCGGGCCATAGTCGGCCTGCCACGACGACCGCCCCGCCGCGTCGCCTCCGCCGACGGCGGCACCCCCGGCGATCGCCGCGGCAAGCAGCGCCGCGAACAACAGAAAGGGTCCATAGGCCATGGCCACGCGCGCGACCGCCGACACGGCCTGCCGCCGCGCCGGCGTCGCGCGTGCGTCGGCAAAAACGGCGAGCGCCGCAAGCGGGACGGGGCCGAGACATGTGATCGCGACCATGATGCCGATCCATGGATCGGGCAGCCGCCCGTCGGCACCCATGCCCAGCCACTCGCCCCAGACCGGTTTCGACAGGAGGATCGCCGGAATCCAGAGCAGCGCCGCAGCGAACAACCAGCGGCTCCGCCGCACACGCCGACTGTCCCTGCCGGCGGCCCTGGCTACCGCGCGCGTCATGTCGCGCATCGTGCGCTGGCTGTGCGATGCCCGCCAGCGGCGCTGGAGCGACAGATGGTACAGGCCGATCACGACCCCTGCCGCAGCCGCCCAGACCCAGGGCAGAGCCGCGAAGCTGCTGTCGCGGTCGTGACCCCAGCGCGTGAGCGCGGCATCATAGTCGAGGGCCGGAATCGCAAGGCCGATCAGCCACCAGGGAATGACGATCAGACAGGCCAGCGCGAAGAGGGCGACAAGACCCAGAAAGGCCCCCGTCACGGCGCGCCCGACGATCGCGATCGGCAGCGATGGTTGCGGCGGCGGCGCCGTATCGAGCGTGACCCTGATCGCCAATCCCGTCCCCCCGTTCGCTGACCGCCGGATGCCGGCGCGAGCTTATCATGCCGATCGCCGCAGCAACACAGGCAAGGCGAGGTCGAGCGCTCCGGTGGCGGCGCCGTGCGTTCCCGATGCGGGGCCCGCCCGCGCCAATAGCGCGCAAACAGCGCTGGCGCGATCGTCCGATCGCCGATAGACCGGCGCCATGAAAGCGCATCCGACGGTCCCCTATAGCGCGCCGCCCGCGATGACCGACGCCGCGCGGATCGCCGCGGCGGAGGCATTTCGCGACCATGTCGCGACGCGGCGGACGTGCCGGATGTTCAGCGACGCACCGGTGCCGCGCGAAGTGATCGAAGCCGCGATCGCCGCCGCGGGCACCGCGCCGAGCGGCGCCAACCACCAGCCCTGGCATTTCGCAGCGGTTTCCTCGCCCGACATCAAGCACCGCATCCGCCTCGCCGCCGAGGCCGAGGAGCGCGAATTCTACGCGAGCCGCGCCGGGCGGGAATGGCTCGAAGCGCTTGCCCCGCTCGGCACCGACGAGGACAAGGCCTTTCTCGACATCGCGCCATGGCTGATCGTCGTGTTCGGACAGCGGCGCGGCGGGATCGAGCCGGGCGAGGCGCGGCAGAATTATTATGTCACCGAAAGCGTCGGCATCGCGTGCGGCTTGCTGCTCACCGCGCTCCACGGCGCCGGGCTTGCGACCTTGACGCACACACCGTCGCCGATGGGCTTTCTGCGCGACATCTGCGGCCGCCCGGCCGACGAAAAGCCGCTGATGCTCGTCGTCGCGGGGCATCCGGCGGCCGACGCGACGGTGCCCGTTCACGCGACGCGCAAGAAACCGCTGGAACAGATCAGCAGCTGGCTTTGACGCGGCGCGGAAGCTGGAGGGGAAAAGGCGATGAACCGGGGAATGACGACGCGATACGAAAGCCTCGACGCGATCCGCGGAGTCGCGGTGATGGGCATCCTCGCCATGAACATCGTCGCCTTTGCGCTGCCCTTTCCGGCCTATGGCAACCCCGCCGCCGGGGGACCGCCGACCGGCAGCGATGTCGCGACCTGGTTCTTCAACTTCGTTTTCGTCGATTCGAAGATGCGCGGCCTGTTCTCGATGCTGTTCGGGGCGAGCACGCTGCTGGTGATCGACAGCGCCGCCACGGCGGGGCGCAGCGCGGCGGGTGCGCATTATTCGCGCATGTTCTGGCTCGCGATCTTCGGCCTTGCGCATTTCTACCTCATCTGGTTCGGCGACATCTTGTTCCTTTATGCCATCTGTGGGCTGATCCTCTTTCTGTTCCGCAACCTGTCGGCGCGCGCGCTGCTGCTCTGGGCGATCCCCTTTTTCCTCGTCGGCATCGGCCTGCACACGATCCTCTGGGCGATGATGGCGATGGCGCAGGCCGGCGCGCTGCCCCCCGATGCCGCCGCCGCGATGCAGGAGGCGTTGCGACAGATGAACGCCGACATGGGCCCGTCCACCCCCGTCTATGCCGAGGAGAAGGCGCTTTATCTCGGCAGCTATGCCAGCATCGTCGCACATCGCACCGGCGAAATGGCGGGCGACCCGCTCTTCTTCCTCGGCCTGTTCCTGTGGGAAACGATCGGGCTGATGCTGATCGGCATGGCGCTGTTCAAATCGCATATGCTGACCGGCGAATGGGAAGCGGCGCGCTATCGCAAATGGGCGATCGCCTGCTTCCTGGTCGCGGCGGCGCCACTCGTCGGACTCGCCCTCTATCAGATGCGCACCGGTTATGACGCGGTGTCGGTGTTCGGCGCGACGATCGCGCTGTCGGTGCCCTTCGACACGCTGATGACGATCGGCTGGGCGGCGCTCATCATGCTGCTCATCAGGACCGCGGCGAGCAACGCCGTGCGCGCGCGGCTTGCTGCGGCGGGGCGCATGGCCTTCACCAATTATCTCGTCACCTCGGTCGTGATGACGACGATCTTTTACGGCTATGGGCTTGGTCTGTTCGGCAGTATCGGCCGCCTGCCGCTCTATCTTTTCTGCTTCGGCATGTGGGCGGCGATGCTGCTCTGGTCAAAACCCTGGCTCGATCGTCATCAATATGGCCCGCTCGAATGGCTGTGGCGCAGCCTGTCGCGTTGGCAGGTGCAGCCGATGCGAAAGCGCTTTCCGGGCTGAAACGGCGCGGCGGTCAATAACCGACGGCGCGACCGAAAGCGGCGGGGCGTCGCTGGACGAGGGGATTGGCTTCGCGTTCAAGCGCGGCGAGCGTTTGCTCGAACAGCGGGCGCAGCGCGACCACGCGCGGCAGATATTCCTCGGGGCTCGTCTGGCTTTCGACGCAATGGCGCGCGAACATTTCGATGTCTTCGGCCAGCGCGCCGAGCTTTTCGCCGCCGAACTGGCGCGCTTCGCTCTTCAGCGTGTGCGCGGGCATGACCAGCCCGCGCGGATCGCGCGCGCGCATCGCCTCTTCGATCGCGGCGACCGATTTGGTGCCGTCCTCGCGAAAATAGCCGAGAATGCGCACAAAAGCCGCCCCCAATTGGGTGCGCGTCGCGCGAAACTCGTCCCAATCGACCAGGATTTCGTCCAATGCTTTCGTCCCTTGGTGTTCAGATCGGTCGTGGTCCCGGCCGATCCATGCCCCAAAGTCGGTAAAAAAGAGGTTACGAACCGCGCGCCAGCCGGCCGAAGCCGCCCCATTTTGGGTCAGCGGCGAACGCGCCAGCGTCCCTCGCCCGCGTCGGCGCTCTCGTCAGCCACCGCCCAGCCATGCTCGGCAGCGAGCGCCGCGATCTCGCGGCCCGCATTGGGGTCGTCGGCGATCAGCAGCACCGCCTCCGCCTCGCGCATCGCGCGCGCGAGGCGCAGCGCGGGCCAGGGACAGCGCATCCCGCGCGCGTCGACCAGCCGCACCACTGCGTCATTCGTCATAGGGATTGCGCGAATTGCGGAAATTGAGCCGCACCGGCACGCCCTGAAACCCCAGTTCCTTGCGCATCCCGTTGACCAGATAGCGTTCATAGCTGCCGGGCAGCGCGTCGGTGCGCGATCCGAAGACGACGAAGGTGGGCGGACGCGTGCGCGCCTGCGTGATGTAACGCAGCTTGATGCGCTTGCCGCCCGGCGCCGGCGGCGGATTCGCGGTCACCGCGCCCTCGAACCAGCGGTTGAGCCGGGCCGTCGGGACGCGGTTCGTCCAGATCGCGCGCTGTTCGAACGCGACGCGGACGAGCGTGTCGATCCCCTTGCCGGTCGCGCCCGAAATGCTGAGCACCGGCACGCCCTTCACCTGGGCAAGCCCGTCATCGAGGGCGGTGCGCACGCCGTTGAACAGCGCCGAGGGGTCTTCGGCGATGTCCCATTTGTTGAGCGCGACGATCAGCGCGCGGCCTTCCTGGAGCACCCGGTCGGCGATGCGCAGATCCTGCGCCTCCAGCCCCTTGGTCGCGTCGAGCAGCAGCACGACGACCTCGGCGAAATCGACCGCGTGCAGCGCATCGGCGACCGAGAGCTTTTCCAGCTTGTCCTGCACCTTCGCGCGCTTGCGCATTCCCGCGGTGTCGAACAGCTGGATTTCGTGGACCTCGCCATCCTGTTCCCACCGCCAGTCGACGCGGATCGAATCGCGCGTGATCCCCGCCTCGGGGCCCGTGATCAGCCGGTCCTCGCCGATCATCCGGTTGATGAGCGTCGATTTGCCCGCATTGGGGCGGCCGACGATCGCGAGCTTCATCGGGCCAAGCGCCTCTTCCTCCGCATCGTCCGCCGCTTCGGCCTCGGCATCCATGAAGGGCTCGACGACCGGGCGCAGCGCGTCGAACAGTTCGACCAGCCCCTCGCCATGTTCGGCGCTGAGCGCGAGCACCGTGTCGAAACCGAGCGACCAGGCCTCCATCAGCCCCGCCTCGCCCTGCTTGCCTTCGGCCTTGTTCGCGCAGAGGATGATCGGCGTGTCCTCGCTGCGCAGCCAGCGCGCAATTTCCTCGTCGAGCGGCGTCACCCCGGCGCGCGCGTCGATCAGGAACAGCGCGGCGTCGGCCTCGCGGACCGCCTTTTCGGTCTGGACACGCATCCGGCCGGGCAGCGTCGCCGCATCCTGATCCTCGAACCCCGCGGTGTCGACGATGCGGAACTCGAGACCGAGCAGCTTGCCGTCGCCCTCGCGCCGGTCGCGCGTCACCCCCGGCTGGTCGTCGACAAGCGCGAGCCGCTTGCCGACGAGCAGGTTGAACAGCGTCGATTTACCCACATTGGGACGGCCGACAATGGCGATCGTCGCATGTCGCGACATCAGATTATCCTTATCTTAGAACACAAAACGACAAACAGGTCCGTCTCCCCGAGCGAAGACGAGGGGCCATGCCGAGCGAAGTCGAGGCTGCGACACCTGCGGTTCTCGCTCCGCTCGAACGAGCCCCTCGTCTTCGCTCGGGGAGACGGACTAATAGCGGCGATATTTCTATCAACGCCAGGCCGTGATCGTCCCGTCGTCGGCGAGGATGTAGAGGATGTTGTTCGCGACGATCGGCGGCTGCGACAGCGAGGTTTTGAACTCGGTCGATGCGAGCAGCGATCCGTCGGTCGGCGAAAACTCCGCCAGCGTGCCTTCGCTGTTCACCGCGATCAGGCGCCCACCCGCGAGGATCGGCCCCGTCCAGCGGATCGGATCCTTCTTTTTCTTCTCGGTCTCGACGCGGAAGCGCGCGAGCTGCTGGAGCCAGCGCACCTTGCCGCTCGACCGCGCGACGCACAGCAATTTGCCGTCGTCGGTCATCGCATAGACCCATTCCCCGACCACATAGGGCGTCGAAATGCCGGCGATCGAGATTTCCCAGCTGCGCTGGCCGGTGACCAGCTCGTAACTCGCCATGCGGCCACCCTGGCCGAGCGCGAACACGCGGCCGCGGTCGATCACCGGATCGGCATCGACGTCGGTGAGCGTCGACACCGACAGCGCCATCGAAGTGCGCGCCAGCGCATCTTCCCACAGGTCGCGGCCATTCTCGTAACGATAGGCCTGCACCTCGCCCGACGAGAAGCCCGCGACGATCGTGCCCTGCCCCGCCGCGGGCGACGCCGCGCCGAACACGCTGCCCGCCTCCAGCGACGCCGTCGCCTGCCACTGGACGGCGCCATCGGCGGCATTCAGCGCAAAAATCTGGTTGTCCTGGCTGATCACATAGACGCCGCCGAACGCCACCGTCGGCGCGCCGCGCAGTGGCCCGGCGGGCCGCACCTTCCACAGCACCGACCCGTCGGCCGCGTTGAGCGCCGCGACGTCGCCAACGCCGCTGGTCGCATAGACGACATTGCCATCGACGCTCGCCCCGCCACCGAACAGCGAATCCTTGAAATCCTTGCCCGTGCTGCCGATCGCGACGCTCCACAGCCTTGCCCCCGTGTCGGCCGCAAAGGCCGAAACGACCGCGTCGGTATCGACGACGAACAGGCGGTTGTCGGCAACCACCGGCGACGAAGCGAGGCGCTGCTTGTTCGTGCTGCCCGCGATATTCGCTTCCCAGAGCTTCGTCCGCGCCGCGCCGAGCGCGGGGTGCCCCATGGATTTTGCCGCATTGCCGCCCGATTGCGCCCAGGCGGCGTTCACGACCGGATCGGGCAGCACAACGGCGATCGCCGCCGTCGCCGGATCGACCTTGACGCTGTTGTCGTTCGACAGGATCGAGACACGATTGCCGATCGTCGGTGTCCTCGGCCCGCCATCGCCCTTGAACACCCCGCAACCCGCCAGCGGCAGCGCCAGCAGCGCCGCATATAGTCCGAAACGCGCAGTCCGCATATTATTTGGCTTCCTCAGTCTTCGGGGCGGCGGACGCCGCGCCTTTCTGCTCGGCGGCGACGCTGTCGGCGGCGCGGTCGGCGACGGCATCGACGCCCAGCATCCCCGCCATCTGGACCGAACGCGATTGCAGCGACCGGGTAAGGTCGGGCAATTTGGCGATCCGGCCATAGAGCGCGCCCGCCTGGTCGAACTGGCCGAGCCGGTAATGCGCGCTCGCCGACAATTCGGCGGCGCTGGCGAACCAGCTCGACGCGGGATCCCTGGCATCGACGATCGGCTTCATCCGCGCGATCACCGCCTCGGGCTTCAGCGTGTCATATTCGAACGCCGTCTGGCGAATGAGCGCGAGGTCGCGAAGCGACCGATCGACCTCGGTATCGGCGACGATCTTGGCCATCAGCGCGGCGGCGGCCTTGAGGTCGCCCGCACCGGCCTTGATATTCGCCTGCTGCATAAGCGCCGCGGCGCGATAGGCCGGGGTGCCTTCGGCAGCGATCTTCTCCAGTTCGCTCGCCGCGGCGCGCGGCTGGTTGGTCTGAAGCTTGTCGAGCGCCGCGATCAGCTGTTCGGCCTGTTCGCCGCGCGCGACCTCCTGCCGGTGGTTCCAGTAAAGATAGCCGCCAAAGGCCAGCAGGATCGCCAGCACGCCGCCGATGATCCAGCGGCCATAGCGCTGCATGATCGTGTCGAGCCGATCCTTGCGAACGGCTTCATCGACTTCCTGCAACAGCGCGGCGTCATTCGTCGGGCTCAGGGCCAATCAAACCTCCGTAAACTTCGTGACGGCGCGAGGCCGGCCCGCTTCCTTAGCGACGGCACGGGGAAAGGCCAAGCGTTTCACTTGTGGACACGCGGGGTCAATCAACCGGCGTAAATCTGATCCTCGGTCGGGAATGAACGGGATCTGACTTCACCCGCATAATCCTGCACCGCGCCGCTGACGACGCCCGCCATGTCCTGATAGCGTTTGACGAATTTCGGGACGCGCTCGAACATGCCCAGCATATCGTCGGTGACGAGCACCTGGCCGTCGCACTGCGCCGATGCGCCGATGCCGATCGTCGGGCAGGCGACCTTGTTCGTGATCTCGATCGCGATCGATTCGAGCACCCCCTCGATCACGATCGAAAAGGCGCCCGCCTGCGCCACCGCGACCGCATCCTCGACGATCGAGCGGGCCTCTTCCTCGCTCTTGCCGCGCACGCCATAGCCGCCGAGGATGTTCACCGCCTGCGGCGTCAGGCCGACATGGCCCATCACCGGGATGCCGCGCTGGGTCAGAAACTCGATCGTCGGGGCGAGAACCTTGCCGCCCTCGACCTTCACCGCCGCGGCGCCCGTTTCCTTGAGCAGCCGCGCGGCATTGTCGAACGCCTGCTCGGGACTGCCTTCATAGCTGCCGAAGGGCATGTCGACGATCACTGCGGCGTGGTAGCTGCCGCGCACCACCGCGGCGCCGTGCAGCGCCATCATCTCCATCGTCACCCCGACCGTGTGCGGCAGGCCATAGATCACCTGCGCGAGCGAATCGCCGACGAGCAGCATGTCGCAATGCGGGTCGAGCAACTGCGCCATGCGCACCGTATAGGCGGTGAGCATCACGATCGGCTCGCCGCCTTTGCGCTGGCGGATGCGCGGCACCGTCAGCCGCTTCATCGGCTGCGGCGTCGGATTCGCGCGGCTCGTGGAGGTGTCGAGGGTGAGCGTTTTGGGGAGCGTGGACATGGCGCCGGGGCTTAGCCGGTAACGCGCCGCGGCGAAAGCGGCAAAGCCCAGTCATGTCGATTATTCTTGACTTAATGTTAAAAATATCGAACATTGAGTTCATATCACCTGACATGGAGTTGGAAATGGCGTTTCGTGAAAAGATCCACTGGGTAGCGCTGGTGTCGATGGCGGCCGCCTTTGGCTGGTATTTCCTCGCCTATCCCTGGCACCTCGTCGCCAGCCCGGCGGGCGTGTGGGCATCGGTGGGAATGATCATTCCGGCGACGATCGCGATCATCGCGTCGATGTCGATCGCGACCGCCGTGCTGGCGTTCCGGAGTCCCGGCGAAGTCGAGCTGAAGGAGGACGAACGCGACCGCAGCTTTCATGTGCGCGGGACGCACTACGCCTATTATCCGCTCGTCGTCGGCATCTGGATCAATATCTTCCTGATTTTCAGCGGAGTCAGCCAGGCGCAGCAGCTCAACCTGTTGCTCGCGATCGTCGTTGTTGCCGAACTCGTGCGGATCGGCGCCCAGCTCTACCTCTATCGCCGGGGCTATTGAACCATGTCGCCCGCGATCCTCGAATCCGCGCGGCGGCTCGCCGGCGCCGAACCCGGAGAGCTGCCCATGAACTTCCGCGAAAAGACCGCCTGGCTGAACGTCATCGCGATGGCCGCGGCCTACACCCTCTATTTCGGGCTTCTCCTCTCCGGGCATCCCGCCGGACGCGAGGTGTTTCCGATGCTGTGGCTCTTCGGATCGGTCGCCGTGGCCCACGCCGTCACGGTCATCGTCGGCACGATCATCCTGTCGGCGCAGGCACCGAAATCGGAGCGCGCGCGCGCCGACGAGCGCGATCGCGCGATCCGTCGACGCGGAGCCGCCGCCGCTTATTATGTCCTGCTGGTCGGCATGATGGTCGTCGGCGTCTACATGCCCTTCGTGGAAAGCGGCGCGGCGCTGGCGAATTGCGGCCTGCTCGCGATCGTGCTTGCCGAACTGGTGAACAGCGTGGTCGTCCTGATGAGCTACCGGAGGGGCTGGCATGGCTAAGCCGCCCTTCGACAACGATATTCGCACGCTGCGTTTCCTGGCCGGTGAAATGACGCAGGCCGAACTTGGCGAGCGCGTGGGGGTGACGCGGCAGACGATCGCCGCGATCGAGCAGGGCAAATATTCTCCCTCGCTCGAAGTCGCCTTCCGCATCGCGCGCGTCTTTGGAAAGCCGCTCGAAGCCGTGTTCCAGTGGAAGGACGGTCAGGGCTGAGCCAGCGCGGCCGCGCGGCCCGGCCCGCGCCACCTCCCCGGGGGCGTCGGGTCGGGCTTGCGGCGTTTTTCGGAAGGGGAGCGAAGGCTGCCAACCTTCGTCATCCGTGACCCGATCCGGGATCCATGACGTCGGCGCTGCGATCGGTTCCGCATCAAGTCCTGGACGACGGTGAAATCGAGGGCCGGTTTCAGCCGAAGCCAAACGCTCGAAAAATCAACGTCCCGTCCGCGCCGCCACCGCTTCGCGCACATTGTCGCTGAACAGCCCGTCGATACCGGTGGCAAGATAGGCCTCGATCTCGCCGCCCAGGTCGCCGTGGCCCGCGGGATTGACCCCGCCCTTGTTGCCGAGCGGCAGGAAATAATTCTCCCGGCGGAACGTCCATGGATGGACCTTGAGCCCCGCGGCGTGCGCATCGCGAACCAAATTCGTCGGCTCGCCCAGTGATCCCAGAGCGCCGCGCGGGATGATCATCGTCTTGTTGGGTCCGATGCCGTCGGCATAGGCGGCGATCATTCTGAGTCCCGCAGGCGACGTCATGGCGGCATAGCTCGTATCGGGCCGGTCGGCGGGGCCGCCGCTCGCATCGACGAGCTGGATCAACGGCAGGTCGCTCTTCGCGCGCAGGTCCATCAGATTGCCGACCTCGAAGCTCTGGATGAACACCGGCGCGCTGCGTCCGCGATAGCCGAATCGATCGAGCAGCGCGAGCAAGGGCGCGTCGTGCGGCAGGCCGATCGACGCGAAATAGCTCGGATGCTTGGTCTCCGGATAGACGCCGACCGGCACGCTGCGTCCGCGGTTCGCCTCGGCGAGCAGCGTCAATATCTCCTCGAAGGTCGGCACCTCGAACCGCCCGTCGAACGCCGTCCCGCGCAGCTGCGGCAGCCGTTCCTTCGCGCGCAGCGTCTTGAGCTCGGCGAGCGTGAAATCCTCGGTGAACCAGCCGGTCACCTCTTTGCCGTCGATCATCTTCGTCGCCTTGCGATCGGCAAACTCGGGACGATCCGCGACGTCGGTGGTTTCCGAAATCTCGTTCTCGTGACGCGCGACGAGGACGCCGTCGCGCGTGAGCACGAGATCGGGCTCGATGAAATCGGCGCCCTGTTCGATCGCCAGCCTGTAGCTCGCCAGCGTATGTTCGGGCCGCTCGCCCGACGCGCCGCGATGCGCGATGACGATGGGCGGCTTACCGTCGAGCGTGGGCTCCGCCATCACCGGATCAGCCGAGCAGCCGGCGGACAGCATCAAGGCCAGCATGGCCGCAAGCGCGCGCATCATGCCGCAAAGCGCGCCTGCCAGTCGTCGGCGGAAAAACCGACGCTGATTCCATTCGCGGTCTCGACGACCGGCCGCCGGATCATCGCCGGTTGTTCGAGCATCAACGCCCTGGCCGAAGCGGCATCCAGTCCGACCCTGGCTTCATCGGGCAATTTGCGAAAGGTCGTGCCGCCCTTGTTGAGCAGCTTTTCCCAACCGACGGCATCGATCCAGCCTTGCAGGCGGTCAGGGTCCAGCCCGTCCTTGCGGAAATCATGAAATCGGTATGCGACGCCGCGATCGTCGAGCCAGCGCCGCGCCTTTTTCACCGTGTCGCAATTGGGAATGCCATAAAGAATCATCGCCATGGACGCGTGATTAGCAGCAGCGCGTTGCAGATTCGAGGCTCAAGCAGCCGATGCCGAGGAAGCGGGCGCGCGGTCGGCGATGCGCGTGTTGGCGTTCGCCAGCTTGCCGCGCAGCGCGCGGGCGAAGCCTTCGTGCAGTTCGGCCGCGATACCGGGGTTGGCCGCGAGATAGGCGCGCAGCGCCGCCGCGGGGACGAACCACAGCCGCGCATTGCTGGCGAGCACGACCGTCCCCGTCGCGTGCGATCCATCGAGCACCGTCGCCTCGCCGATCAGCTCGCCGTCGGCGAGGCGCCCGACCTCGGCGCCGTCGCACAGAATCGTCGCTTGGCCGTCGGCGAGATAGAAAAGGCTGGGCGCCGCCTGATTCTCGCGGATCAGCACCTCGCCGCGCTTCGCCGAAATCCAGTGCCCCTGATCGATCAGCCCGCGCGCGGCGTGTGCGCCCAGCCCCGGAAAATGCCGCCGCCGCAACTCCTCATCCTCGGGCGAGAAGCGCACTTTCGTCCCGCGCAGCCACAGCCGCGCGAGAATGCCGATATTGACCACGAGGATCGCGAGCACGAGCAGGCTGTAGCCGGGGTCGGCGGCGCGAAAGAGGGTGAGCGGCAGCGCGACGAACGCCGCCGCGGCCAGCCCGATGCGCGCATAGTCGATGCGTACGACAAAGCTTGTCGCCAGAAGGAGCAGCAACGCCCCGTAAAGGAACCACGCGGAGTCGAAACTCGCCATAGCCAATCGCTCGCATCCCGGCCCGCGATCGGGCCATTGGGTGAATGACGTTGTCGATAGCCCTGTCCCTTGGATCGCGCCGCCACCGCGCCAAGCCTGCAATAAACTATCAGTTCCCTGGCCCTAAGAAAAGCATAGGTGCGCAAAGGTCACGATAATGCTAATTTTCGGCCTCGCGCGCCCGGCAAACATTGCACCGGCGGGGCATTCGCGCCATGGGGCGCATGATTCGAAGATGAAATGACAGGCAGATGACGAAAAACTGGCAACCGCATAGCTGGCGCACGCACGAGGCCCGCCAGCTGCCCACCTATCGCGACGGCGAAGCGCTCGCGGCCGCCGAGCGCGAGCTTGCGGGCTATCCCCCGCTCGTTTTTGCGGGCGAAGCGCGCGAATTGACGAGCGAACTCGCGCGCGTCGCGGAGGGCAAGGCCTTTCTGCTGCAAGGCGGCGACTGCGCCGAAAGCTTTGCCGAGTTCCATCCGAACAATATCCGCGACACCTTTCGCGTCCTGCTTCAGATGGCGGTCGTGCTGACCTTCGCATCGAAAATGCCGGTGGTGAAGCTCGGCCGCATGGCGGGCCAGTTCGCCAAGCCGCGTTCAGCGGATATGGAGGAAGTGAGCGGCGTGTCGCTGCCAAGCTATCGCGGCGACATCATCAACGACATCGCGTTCGATGCCGACGGCCGCGAGCCCGACCCCGCGCGCATGGTCAAGGCCTATAACCAGTCGGCGGCGACGCTCAACCTGCTGCGCGCCTTCGCGGGCGGCGGCTATGCCAATCTGCATCAGGTCAACGCCTGGACGCACGATTTCATGGACCGCAGCCCGTGGGCCAAGAAATATCAGGAAACCGCCGCGCGCATTTCCGAAGCGCTCGCTTTCATGGAAGCGTGCGGCGTGACGCCCGAAACGGTGCCGCAGATCAAGGGCACCAGCTTCTACACCAGCCATGAAGCGCTGCTGCTCCCCTATGAGCAGGCGCTGACCCGGCAGGACAGCCTGACCGGCGGCTGGTACGACACGTCGGGCCATTTCCTGTGGGTCGGCGACCGCACCCGTTTCGAGGGGTCGGCGCATATCGAGTTTCTGCGCGGCATCGGCAATCCCATCGGCATGAAGTGCGGGCCGAGCCTCGAACCCGACGCGCTGCTGCGCCTGCTCGACACGCTCAACCCCAATCATGTGCCGGGCCGCATGACGCTCATCACGCGTTACGGCCACGACAAGATCGAGGCGCATCTGCCCAGGCTCGTGCGCGCGGTGAAGGAATCGGGCCATCCCGTCGTCTGGTCGTGCGACCCGATGCACGGCAATGTCATCAAGACCTCGACCGGCTACAAGACGCGGCCGTTCGAGCGCATCCTCGCCGAAGTGCGCGGCTTCTTCGCCGTCCACCGCGCCGAGGGCACGCATGGCGGCGGCATCCATATCGAAATGACCGGCCAGAATGTCACCGAATGCACCGGCGGCGCGATGGACGTGACGCAGATGGACCTCGCCGACCGCTATCACACGCATTGCGACCCGCGCCTCAACGCGGGGCAGTCGCTCGAACTGGCCTTCCTGCTGGCCGAAATGCTCAATCAGGAAATGGCGGATCGCGCGAAGCAGGCGGCTTAACGCCATTCTCGTCATTGCGAGCGAAGCGAAGCAATCTCCAGCCCTCGACCTTTGCGTGAGGTCGAGGGCTGGAGATTGCCGCGTCGCCTCCGGCTCCTCGCAATGACGCTCTAGAAGAGCTACTTAACCGCCCACCGCTTCGTATCGGCAAACGCCCGTCCCAGCGCGACATGCAGGTCGGCATCCTCGGCCGCGCCGCCGAGCGGGATCTGGTCGGAGAAATTGTCCCCCGCGCGGTGATAATTGCCTGACAAAAAGGCTTCGAGCAGCGCCATGTCCGAAAAGCTGCCGCCGACCATCAGCGAGGTGACGCCTTTCGCGCCGAGCGCCCAGCCATCCTGCCGCTGGATGAAGGCATCGGCCTCGCCATCCGCGTCGAGCGTGCGGCCGAGTGTCGTCGCGACCTCGCGCACCACCGCGTCATAGGCGGGCTTGCCGCGCCCGATCGTCGCGACCGGCGTGCCGCGCGGCGAGATCGCGATCGTGTCGACGTTGAGTGCGACGGTGATGTCGGACAGCGGAACGACGGGATGATCGGCAAACCAGCGCGCGCCGAGCAGACCCTTCTCCTCCGCCGTCGTCGCCAGGAAATAGATGTCGCGGTCGGGGCGCGCGCCCCTGCCCAGCCGCTTCGCCACCTCGATCAGCACCGCGATCCCGCTCGCATTGTCGACCGCGCCATTGCAGATGCGGTCGGCCGCGCCCTCGGGCGCGCAGATGCCGAGATGATCCCAATGGCCGAGAAAGAGCACCGCCTTGCCGTCGGGCCGTGCGCCGGGCAGCCTGGCAATGACATTGTGGCTCGCAAAGAAACGGACCGTCGACGCCGTGGTGAAGTCCGCCGTCACCGGCAGCACGGCGCCCTGATAGTCCGCCGCCTTGGCCGCCTCGCGCAGCGCGGCGCCATCCTGCCCCGCGGCCTTGAACAGCGCGTCGGCGGCTTCGGGTGAGAGAAAGCCGCTCACCGGCGCGCCCGCCTTGGCGCTGGCAAGGCGCATGGATTTGCTGCCGACGCTTTCGCGCAGCGCGTCCCACGGCACCGCGTCGGTCGCGATCACCAGCACCGCGCTCGCGCCCGCATCGGCGAGCATCTGGCGCCGCTCGCGATAGCGCGGCAGCGCTTCGCCAAAGGGCGCATTGTCGAACAGCATGATCGCGAGCTTGCCCTTGACGTCGGCGTTGACCTGCCCCGCGCCGTCGATGCCATAGCCGACGAAGACCGCGGGAAGGCTCGCGAGCGCCACCGACGCATCGCGCCCGGTCACGACGATGCCGTCATCGCCGAGCGCGAAATCGCGGCCGTTCACCTTGAACATCGCGGTGCCGCTCAGCGCCTGCGTCTCGACAAAGGGCACCGGCTGGAGCCACGGCGTCGCGCTGCCCGGCACGGCTTCCAGCCCCGCCTTCGCCCATTCGCCGACGATATAGGCAATCGTGCGATCCTCGCCATCGGTGCCCGGCGCGCGCCCCTCGAACGCATCGCCGGCCAGCGTGCGGATATGCGCGGCGAGGTCGGCTTCGGTGACCGGGGCATCGGCGGATCTGGCATGGACAGTGGGGACGGCGGCGAAAGCAGCCAGGGCGACAGCCACAATCGCGGCGCGAAACTTGATCGTCTGCATGGTCGCGCCGATGGCATGGCGGCCGCACGTAGGCAAGGCGGTTCGTCGAACGACGAACGGCGGCCTCCCCTCCCGCTGGCGGGAGGGGCAGCGAGAGTTGCGAGCTTGCTCGCTACTCGCAGCGGGGTGGGCATCTGCGCCGCTGCTGGCCCACCCCCGACCCCTCCCGCAAGCGGGAGGGGAGGGTCAGGCGCGCCCCGCCCGCGCCAGCAGCGCACGCGCCGCGGCGACGTGCATATCCTCGATCATCCGGCCCTCGTGCCGCTGCGCGCCGCCGGTTGCCGCGGCGATCAGCGCCTCGGCCGCCGCAATCTCCCGCGCTGTCGGCGCGAAGGCGGCGTTGCACGGATCAACCTGCGACGGGTGGATCAGCGTCTTGCCGTCGAAGCCGAGCCGCCGCGCCTCGGCGGCTTCGGCGGCGAAACCCGCGGCATCGTCGATCGCGTTGTAAACGCCGTCAAAACACCAGACGCCGCCCGCGCGCGCCGCAAGCACGATCGCCTGAATCGCATGGCTCATCGCGCCACGGTCGGTGCCGTCCGGCAGTTTCAATTCGTGCGCAAGGTCGTTGAGCCCCGCGATCAGCCCGGCGACTGCGCTGTCCGCCGCGATCTCGCGCGCGGCATAGATGGCGGTCGGCGTCTCGATCATCGCCAGCATCGGCAGACCGAGCCCGCGCGCCGGGGCGAGGTCGGCGGCGGCGTCGACCTTGGGCAGCACGACCGCGTCGAGCGGCAGTGCGGCAAGCGCGTTGATGTCCGCCGCCTGATGCGCGCTCCCCGCGCCGTTGATCCGCACCGCGATGCGCTTGCCGGGATAGCCCGCGATCACCGCCGCGCACATCGCGTCGCGCGCCGCGTCCTTGCGATCGGCGGGCACCGCATCCTCGAGGTCGATAATCAGCATGTCGGCGGCCAGACCCGCCGCCTTTTCGAGCGCGCGGGCGTTCGATCCCGGAACATAGAGCAGCGAGCGCGGGGCGAAGTCGGTCATGCGCTTTTCTGTGGCGCAGCCGCGCCATTGCCGCAATAAGGAAGGCGGGTTTGCAAAGGCGCAATTTTGCAAGAGGGGATGATCGATGGAATTCGCACTCGCACTGGTGGTCCTGGCGCTGGTGTTCCTGATCTGGGCGCTGACGCCCGTGCGGCAGGGCTTCGCCTATACGATCGAACGCTTCGGCCGCTACACGCACACCGCGCAGCCGGGGCTCAACTTCATCATGCCGATCTTCGACCGCGTCGGGCGCAAGGTCAACATGATGGAGCAGGTGCTCGACATTCCGGGGCAGGAGATCATCACCAAGGACAATGCAATGGTCGCGGTCGACGGGGTGGTCTTCTTCCAGGTGCTCGACGCCGCCAAGGCCGCCTATGAAGTCAGCGACCTGTATCTGTCGATCATGAACCTGACGACGACGAACCTGCGCACCGTCATGGGGTCGATGGACCTCGACGAAACGCTGTCGAAGCGCGACGAGATCAACGCGCGGCTGCTGCACGTCGTCGACGATGCGACGACGCCGTGGGGGGTCAAGATCACCCGCGTCGAAATCAAGGACATCCGCCCGCCCGCCGACATTTCAAACGCCATGGCCCGCCAGATGAAGGCCGAACGCGAAAAGCGCGCCGCGATCCTCGAGGCCGAAGGGCTGCGCGCCTCCGAAATCCTGCGCGCCGAGGGCGAGAAGCAGGGCCAGATTTTGCAGGCCGAGGGCCGCCGCGAGGCCGCCTTTCGTGACGCCGAGGCGCGCGAGCGCGAAGCCGAGGCCGAAGCCAAGGCGACGCAGATGGTCAGCGACGCGATCGCCAGCGGCAATGCCCAGGCGATCAACTATTTCGTCGCGCAGAAATATGTCGAGGCGGTGAGCCAGTTCGCGACGAGCCCGAACAGCAAGACGATCCTGTTCCCGGTCGAGGCGACGCAGCTGATCGGCACCCTGGGCGGCATCGGCGAACTCGCCCGCGACGCGCTCGAACGCAAGCCGGGAGCCTGACATGCTCGGCTGGCTCACCAATATGGAACCGCATTGGGCGTGGCTGTCGCTCGGCGTTCTGCTCGCCGCCGCCGAAATCGTCGCGCCGGGCTTTTTCCTCATCTGGATCGGCGCCGCGGCGGTCGTCACCGGCGTCATCGCGTGGATCGTGCCGCTCAGCGTCCCGCTCCAGCTCGGCATCTTTGCGGTGCTGTCGTTCGTCGCGCTCTATGGCGGGCGCCGCTGGCTGAAGGCGAACCCGATCACCACTACCGATCCCAATCTGAACCAGCGCGGCAGCCGCCTGGTCGGTGAGGTGCTCACCGTCACGAAAGCGATCGAGGACGGCCGTGGCCGCGCCAGGGTCGGCGACGGCGAATGGCCCGTGCGCGGCCCCGACGCCGCCGAGGGCAGCAAGGTGCGGGTGGTGAGCGCCGACGGCGGCGTCTTGGTGGTGGAGCCGGCTTAGCCCCGATAAATCAAGCCGTGCGTCCCCGCGAAGGCGGGGGCCCATCTCCTGCCGGTTCCAAATGGCACCGATCGGAGACGGGCTCCCGCCTTCGCGGGAGCACGCAGCTTTTCCCTTTGCCGGACTACCCTCCGCGCGGCCGCGAATAAATCGCCGTCACATGCCCCAGCGCGTCGCTGTCGCCGATGTGCCGGAACCCCAGCTTCGCCGCGACCCGTTCCGACGCCGCATGGCCGTGGTCGATGATGCAGCGCACATCGGATACGTCGAGGTGCGCGTCCGCCCAGCCGAGCACGGCGGTCATCGCCTCGGTCGCATAGCCCGCGCCCCAATGGTCGGCATCGAACGCCCAGCCCGCTTCGGGCACGCCTTCGAGCTCGGCAATGCCGCGGCCGAAATAGCTGAGGCCGCCCATGCCGATCAGCGCATCGCTCGCGCGGTCGGCGAACACCCAGTAACCGAAACCCATCACCGGCCACAGTCCCGCCGCGCTCAGGAACTTGCCCCAGCTGACGTCGGGCGCGCGCGGTTCGCCGCCGATGAAGCGCGTGACGCGCGCGTCGGCCCACATCGCGATGTGCCGGTCCTTGTCGGCAAGGCGTCCGGGGCGCAGGCGCAGGCGATCGGTTTCGACAACGGGAGCGATGGTTGGCATCGGCGGGATGTGCCCAAGCCGACGCGCGCGGTCAATCGGGGACAAGGAAATGGTCGAACAGGTCGTGCAGCACCGCCTTGCCATCGACCCGCCGTTTCACGCGCATGACCGCCAGCGTATCGACGCGCGTGAGCACGTCCACGTGGCGCAGCACGGCATGATAATGCGGCCGGTCGGCGAAATCGTGGAACAGCAGGATGCAGTCGGGTTTGCAGTGGATGATCGCCTGAAGCAGGCAGGCGACGCGAAAACGCCCGTCGATCAGCACCGCGTCGGGGCTGCCCCCCATGCCGCGCCAGACCTGCATGTGATAGCGCGGCCAGTCACGCAGGCGGCTTTCATCGACCGGATAGCCCCATTCGCCGACCGGCCCGATATCGACATGGAGGGGCGTGAACTCGACCGCCTCGCGCGCGACCTCCGCCTGCACACGCGCGAGCCAGGCGGGGTCGCTGTCGACGCTGACGATGCGCCGCACCTGTCGCGCCGCGACGAGCGTGCTGCCGCCGCAGCCGAACTCGATCAGCGAGCCCAGCCCCGCCAGCTGCAATTCGAAATGCCGCACCTCGGCGGCGGTCATATGGGGCTGCATGGTCCCCTCCACGCGCAAAACCTATGGGACGGCGCGCCCCGCGTCCAGCACCGGCGCACGCCGCCTTTGACATTCGCATTGGCGCGGCGGCGCCGCCGCGCTATCGGCGGCGGCATGAGCCTGTTTCCGCCTGCCTCCTGCCCGCGGCTGATCGTCAAGATCGGGTCGGCGCTGCTCGTCGATCCCGATGGCGCGGTGCGGCGCGACTGGCTCGCGGGCATCGCCGCCGACATTGCGGGGCGCACGCGCGCCGGGCAACAGGTCGCGGTCGTCTCTTCGGGCGCGATCGCACTCGGCGCACGGCGGCTGGGGCTTGCCAAGGGCGGCCGCGCAAGCCTGGAGGACGCACAGGCCGCCGCCGCGACGGGGCAGATCGCGCTCAGCCAGGTCTGGGCCGAGGTGCTGGGCGGCGAAGGGCTGACCGCCGCGCAGATGCTGGTGACGCTCGGCGACCTCGAACATCGCCGCCGCTATCTCAACGCCGCCGCGACGCTCGACCGACTGCTCAGCCTGGGCGTCGTGCCGATCATCAACGAGAATGACAGCGTCGCGACCGAGGAAATCCGCTTCGGCGACAACGACCGGCTCGCCGCGCGCGTCGCGCAGGCCGCGGCGGCGCGCGGCGTCATCCTGCTGTCCGACATCGACGGCCTCTATGACCGCAACCCGGCGCAGCCGGGCGCCGTCCACATCGCGCGGATCGGGCGGATCGACGCGAAGATCGAGGCGATGGCCGATGCCGGGTCGGCGTCGGGCATGGGATCGGGCGGCATGGTGTCGAAAATCGCCGCCGCGCGCATCGCCAACGCCGCGGGCGCGCACCTCGCCATCGCGTCGGGCCGCATCGACCGGCCGCTGTCGACCGTGGCGCGGCACAGCCTGTTCATCGCCGAAAAGGGCGCGAGCGCGCGCAAGGCGTGGCTTGCGGGCGGGCTGACCGCCGAAGGGCGGCTGACGATCGACGCGGGCGCGCTCAAGGCGCTCAAAGGCGGCGCCAGCCTGCTCGCCGCGGGGGTGACCGCCGTGTCGGGCCAGTTCGCGCGCGGCGCCATCCTCGACATCGCCGGACCCGACGGGCGCGTCGTCGCGCGCGGCCTGTCCGAATATCCCGCCGCCGACGCCGCCGCGATCCTTGGCCTCGGCCGCGAGGCGCAGGAGGCCGCGCTCGGCTATGCGCCGCGCAGCGCGATGGTCCACCGCGACCATATGGTGCTGCTGTGAGCGAGGGCTGCCGTCCATTTCCTCGTCACCCTGAACTTGTTTCAGGGTCCATGGCCAGCCCGTTCGGCCTGCGCCGCGTTGAACGAGAAGACGGGCCATGGATGCTGAAACAAGTTCAGCATGACGAAGCAAAAGGCGTCAGATTATGACGCACGCCACCCTCGCCATGACCGGCGCGACCGGCTTTGTCGGCGGCGCGACGCTCCGCCGCGCCGTCGAGGCGGGCTGGCACGTCCGCGCGCTCACCCGCCGCCCGCAGCCCGCACGCGAGGGCGTGACCTGGATCGCGGGTGCGCTCGACCGGACCGACAGTCTTGCCGAAATGGCGGCGGGCGCCGACGTCGTGCTGCACATCGCAGGCGTCGTCAACGCACCCGGCCGCGCCGCTTTCGAGGCGGGCAATGCCGCCGCAACCGCGAACGTCGTCGACGCCGCGCGCGATGCCGGTGTGTCGCGCTTCATCCATGTCTCCTCGCTCGCGGCGCGCGAACCTGGCCTTTCCGACTATGGCTGGTCGAAAGAACGCGCCGAGGTCGTCGTTCGGGACAGCGGGCTCGACTGGACGATTGTGCGCCCGCCCGCGGTGTTCGGTCCCGGCGATACCGAAATGCTCGACCTGTTCCGCATGGTCCGCCGCGGCATCGCGCTGCTGCCCCCCAGGGGAAGAATGTCGGCGATCTATGTGGGCGATCTCGCTCGCCTGCTCGTCGCGCTCGCCGCCGACGACAGGGCGAGCATCGGCGAGGTCTATGAACCCGACGACGGCACGCCGGGCGGCTGGTCGCACCGCGGCTTCGCCCGCGCGATCGGCCGCGCGGTCGGCCGCGCCCATGTGCCGACGCTCGCGACCCCCGCGCTGCTGCTCAGGGCCGGCGGGCGGATCGATCGGTTCGTGCGCCGCGACCGCGCCAAGCTGACCCCCGACCGCGCCCGCTATATCGCGCATCCCGACTGGGTGGTCACCGAGGGCGCGCGCCCGCCCGCGACGATCTGGCGCCCCGAACAGGACACCGACGAGGCGCTCGCCGAAACGGTGCGCTGGTATCGCCGCGAAGGCTGGCTTTGATGCCCGACCCCGATCCCGACGACACCGCCACAACCCAATCGTCATCCCGGCGAAGGCCGGGATGACGGATTGAGGGAATATCGGCCGCCCATGCGCTCCCATCGCCCGCCCGTCGAAGCGTGCATTGCCAACGACCGGGCGCATCCCTAGATTTGACCGATGACCGACAGCACCGCGACCGCGCCCAACGATCCCGCCGGCCCCTGGGCCATCCCCGTCCGCCGCCCGCTGCCGGGCGAGGACAAGCCGCGCACCACGACCAGCTTCCCGCGCAAGGTCTGGAACCTGCTTGTCGGAATCAAGGATGCGCTGGCGCTGATTTTCCTGCTGCTTTTCTTCGTTGCGCTCTTCGGGCTGCTCGCGGGGCGCCCCAATGCGGGCCTGCCGGTCAGCGAGGGCGCGCTGCTGATCGAGCTTGACGGCATCGTCAGCGAACAGCCGGCCGAAACCGACCCCTTCGCGGCGCTGTCGGGTGGACCGCAGATCAAGGAAATCCGCACGCGCGATGTCGTCCACGCGCTCGAAACCGCGGCGGCGGACAAGCGGATCACCTCGGTCGTGCTCGACCTCGACCGCTTTCTTGGCGGCGGGCAGGTTTCGCTCGCCGAAATCGGCGCGGCGGTCGACAAGGTGCGCGCGAAGAAAAAACCGGTGCTCGCCTTTGCCACCGCCTATACCACCGACAGCTATCAGATCGCCGCCCACGCGAGCGAAATCTGGGCCGACAGCATCGGCGGCGTCGCGATCGCGGGACCGGGCGGGTCGCGCCTCTATTACAAGGGGCTGATGGATCGCCTCGGCATCACCGCGAACATCTATCGCGTCGGCACCTTCAAAAGCGCGGTCGAACCTTTCCTCCGCAGCGATCAGTCGCCCGAAGCGAAAGAGGCCAACCTCGCTTACGCCGGTGTCCTGTGGGACAATTGGCTGGCCGATGTGAAGAAAGCCCGCCCGGCGGCCAAGCTCGACGCCTATATCGCCGACACCCCCGGCGCCGTGCGCGCGGCGGGCAATGATCTGTCGAAAGCCTCGCTCGACGCGGGCCTCGTCGACAAGCTTGGCAGCCGCATGGCGTTCAGCCGCCGCGTCGCCGAGATCAGCGGCGCGACCGACGAGGGCAAGCCGTGGGAGTTTAACGCCATCCCCCTCGAAAACTGGGTCGCCGCGAACCCGCCCGAAGAAAAGGGCAGCGCGATCGCGGTCGTCCCCGTCGTCGGCGAGATCGTCGATGGTGAGGCGCCGACCGGCCTCGCGGGCGGCGCGACGATCGCCGAGCATATCCTCGACGCCGCGACCGACAGCGGCGTCAAGGCGATCGTCCTGCGCGTCGATTCGCCCGGCGGATCGGTGCTGGCGTCGGAAGAAATCCGCCAGGCGCTGCTCGCCGCCAAGGCCAGGAAGCTGCCCGTCGTTGTCTCGATGGCGAATGTCGCGGCGTCGGGCGGCTATTGGATCTCCACCCCCGCCGACCGCATCTTTGCCGAACCCGAAACGATCACCGGGTCGATCGGCGTGTTCGGCATCATACCCAGTTTCGATCAGGCGCTGGCGAAGATCGGCGTCAACGCCGACGGCATCGCAACGACGCCGCTGTCGGGCCAGCCCGACATACTGGGCGGGGTGAACGCGGAGTTCAACGCGCTGGCGCAGGCGAGCGTCGAGGATGTCTATGCGCGCTTCACCGGGCTGGTCGCCAAAAGCCGCAAGCAGCCGCTCGACAAGATCCTGCCGATCGCCGAGGGGCGCGTGTGGGCGGGCGGCACCGCGCGCCAGCTGGGCCTTGTCGACCAGTTCGGCGGCCTCCCCGATGCGCTCGCCGCGGCGGCGAAGCTCGCCAGGGTCGAGGGCGATTTCCACGCCAGATATTTCGAGGAAGAACCGAGCGAATTTTCCAAGATGCTCGCCAACTTGACGGGCGCCGGGGACGAGGAAGCCGCGGCGCTGCCGCGCGGCTGGTTCGGTATCGCGGCGATGAATCGCCAGCTTGCCGAACGGCGGCTGGTGCAGGATCTGACGATGCTCGCGCGGGCGGGGTCGATCCAGGCGGCCTGTCTCGACTGCCGCGCCTATCTGCCCGCCGTGCCGCGGCCGGACAAGCGCGAGGCGCAGGGTTTTCTTGCGACGCTGGCGCTGCTGTTGAAATAAAAAGGTAGATAGGCCGCGTGCCCCCCGCGAAGGCGGGGGCCCATCACCCGTCGGTGCGATTGCGAACTGTCAGGAGATGGATCCCCGCCTTCGCGGGGACACGGATAATTCCATGACGCTGCTATGCTGCGACGGTAGCCACCTCGCCGATATGCCCCGCGATCGCATCGGCGAGCGTATCGACCAGCGCGAGCGGCAGGTCGTGCCCCATGCCGGGGACCGTCATCAACCGCGCCCCCGCGATATTATTTGCCGTATCGCGCCCGCCCGCCAGCGGGACGAGCGGGTCATCCTCGCCATGGATCACCAGCGTCGGCGCCTTGATCGTCCGCAGCATCGGCCGCCGGTCGCCGTCGGCTACGATCGCCGCCATCTGGCGCGCAAAGCCCGGCGGATACCAGCCGCGCTCGAAATCGGTGCGGACGCGGCGCTGGAGCCGTTCCTCGTCGGGCGGATAGCCGGGACTGCCGATCACCCGCGCCGCGTTCACCGAATAGGCGATGAGCGCCTCCCTGTCGCCACTCATCGGCCGGTTGGCGAGCGCCTGCATCGCTTCCTTGCGCGCGCGCGGCAGGCGGCGGTTGCCCGTGGTCGACATGATCGAGGTCAGCGACAGCAGGCGATCGGGATGGCGCGCGGCGATATGCTGCGCGATCATCCCGCCCATCGACACGCCGACGACATGCGCCCGGCCGATGCCCAGATGATCGAGCAGGCCGATGCCGTCGGCGGCCATGTCGGCGAGCGTATAGGCGGGGCGCACCGGCAGGCCGATCGCCGCCTTGACGAACATCCATTTGAGGTTCGGCACCCCCGCCGCGTCGAAGCGCGTCGACAGGCCGACGTCGCGATTGTCGTAGCGGATGGTACGGAAACCGCGATCGTTGAGCGCCGCGACGAACTCGTCGGGCCACAGCGTCAATTGTCCGCCCAGCCCCATCACCATCAGGATCGCGGGCGCATCCTTCGGCCCCTTGTCCTCATAGGTGATGTCGATGCCGTTCACGGCCGCTTGCTCTGTTGTCATGCTGCGGAAATCCCCTGTCCTGTTTCCCGCATCATGGCGCGGTTGACGCGCACGTCAAGCTAGACCCTGGGACCGCGATAGGCGGGGAGCGCGAGCGACCAGTGGATCGCCGCGCCGCGCAGCGCAAAGCCCGCAAGCGCGCCGACGATCGCAGCCACCGGCGTGCCTGTGCCCAGCCAGATCAGCAGCAGGAACAGCCCCGACGCGAGCGCCGCGGCGGTCACATAGACTTCGGGGCGCACGATGATCGACGGCACGCCCGCCAATATGTCGCGGATCGTCCCGCCTACGCATCCGGTGATGACCCCCATCAGCAGCGCCGGGACGGGCGGCACGCCCCACGCCAGCGCCTTGGCCGTGCCGAACACGGCATAGGCGGCAAGCCCCACCGCGTCGGCCCATTCGAGCAATTGCCCCTGCCACCAGCGTTCGGGCGTCACCCACACGATCAGCGCGATCGCGATGCACACCGCGGCGATGGCGCCATCCTGCACCCAGAAGACCGGCGCGCCGATCAGCAGGTCGCGCACGCTGCCCCCGCCGACCCCGGTGACGAGCGCAAAGAAGGCCGCGGTCACCAGCGTCTGCCGCAGCCGCACCGCCATCAGCGCGCCCGACAGCGCAAAGACGCCGATGCCGATGAGGTCGAGCAGTCGGACGATCAGCGCATTGTCGAGCTCGAACAAGGCCGAAACCTATTTGGCCGCCGGGCGCACGCCGCCGATGATCGACAGCGTGATCGCGGTTACGGCGCCCCGGATCGCCGGTTCGGCCTTGGGCGCGAAAAAGGGCGAATGATTGGTCGGCGCGGGTTCGCCCCTGGCCTTGAGCGCGGCGAGCACGGCGGGGTCATAGCCGCCGATCCCGAAAAAGAGCGACGGCACGCCGGCATCGACGAACTCCGAATAATCCTCGCTTCCGGACATTGGCGTCGCGTCGGCGGGGGCAAAGACCAGCCCCTTGCCAAAAGCCGGTGCGAGCACGTCGGTCGCGGCTTTCGCCATCGCCTCGTCATTCGTCATTACGCCCGTGCCGCCGAGGTAACGGATCGTCGGTTCGGGCGCGCCCCCCATCGCCGCCGCCGACCTCGCGACGCGCGCGGTGCCGTCGCGGAGCAGCTTGCGCACTTCGGGCGACTGCGAGCGGAGGTTGACCTTCACTTCGGCCTGGTCGGGAATGATGTTGGGCGCGCTGCCCGCGTTGATCGCGCCGATGGTCAGCACGCCGAACGCCGCCGGATCCTTTTCGCGGCTGATGACCACCTGCGCGTCGGTGACGAAGCGCGCGGCGATGGGGATCGGGTCGATCGTCGCCGCGGGCATGGAGCCGTGGCCGCCGCGCCCGTGAAAGGTGATGGCATAGCTGTCCGACGCCGACGAGGACGGCCCTGCCTTGATCGCGACGACACCGGCGGGCAGGTTGGTGACATGCGCGGCAAAGCCGAAGTCGGGCTTGGGAAAGCGCGTGAACAGCCCATCGTCGAGCATCGCGCGCGCGCCGCTCAATGGTTCCTCGGCGGGCTGGCCGATCAGCATCACCGTTCCCGCCCAGCTGTCGCGCATCGCGCTCAGTGCCTGTGCGACCCCGACCAGATAGGCGACATGCGTGTCGTGGCCGCAGGCGTGCATCACGGGCACATCCTTGCCCTCATAGGTCGCGCGCGCCTTGCTCGCCCAGACAAGCCCCGTCTTCTCCTCCATCGGCAGCGCATCCATGTCGGCGCGCACGAGGATCGTCGGACCTTCGCCATTTTTGAGGATGCAGACGACGCCGGTGCCGCCGACCTTCTCGGTCACGGTAAAGCCCGCATCGCGCAGATGCTGCGCCAACAGGCCCGCGGTCCGCACCTCCTGCATCCCGAGTTCGGGATGCTGGTGCAGATCCTTGTAGAGTGCCTCGAGCGCCGGATAATTCCTGTCCAGCAGCGCGGTCAGCCGCGCCTGGGCCGCGCCCATGTCGGGCGCCGCCTGCGCGCCCGTCGCGGCGAGCGAGAGCGCCAGCGAAGCCGCTGCCCAGAGACCGTACTTCGCCATGAATCCCTCCCTCTTATGTTCGCGTCAGATGTGGATCGGCTTGCCCGTCACCGCCATCGCGGCTTCCTTGATCGCCTCGCTGTGCGTCGGATGCGCGTGGCAGGTATAGGCGATGTCTTCGGACGTCGCGCCGAACTCCATCGCCTGCGCCGCCTGCGCGATCATCGTGCCCGCGACGCTCGCAATGCACCATACGCCGAGCACGCGGTCGGTCCTGGCGTCGGCGATCACTTTCACAAAGCCGTCGGGTTCGTGGTTGGTCTTGGCGCGGCTGTTCGCGAGCATCGGGAACTTGCCGACCTTCACCTCGCCCTTTTCCCCGCCCGCCTTCTCAACGGCCTGCTCCTCGGTCAGCCCGACGCCGGCGATTTCGGGCCAGGTATAGACGACCGAGGGGATGACGTCGTGGTTCACGATGCCCGTCTGCCCAGCGATATTCTCGGCGCAGGCGATGCCCTCGTCCTCGGCCTTGTGCGCGAGCATCGGGCCCGGCACGACGTCGCCGATCGCCCAGATGCCGGGAACGCTCGTGCGGAAATCATGGTCGATCTCGATCTGCCCGCGCTGGTTGACCGTCAGCCCCGCCTTGTCGAGCGCGAGGCCGTCGGTGTTCGGCCGCCGCCCGATCGACACGAGCACCACGTCGGCTTCCAGCGTTTCGGCCGCGCCGCCCGCCGCGGGTTCGAGCGTCAGCACCGCCTTCTTGCCCTTCACTTCGGCCTTCGTCACCTTGGTCTTCAGCTTGAACTCGATGCCCTGCTTCTTGAAGATCTTGTTGGCTTCCTTGCGCACGTCGCCGTCCATGCCCGGCAGGATCTGGTCGAGAAACTCGACGCAGGTGACCTTGGCGCCCAGGCGGCGCCACACGCTGCCAAGCTCCAGCCCGATCACCCCACCGCCGATCACGACCATATGGCCCGGCACCTTGGCAAGCTCGAGCGCGCCGGTCGAATCGACGATCACCTGCTTGTCGTTATCGACTTCGACACCCGGCAGCGGGGTCACCGACGAGCCGGTCGCGATGATGATATTCTTGGCGCGATAGGTCTTGCCCGCGACCTCAACACTGTCTTTCGAAGTGAACTGCGCATAGCCCTTCAGCCAGTCGACCTTGTTCTTCTTGAACAGGAACTCGATACCGCCGGTCAGCCCC